>JYMV01036098.1_pt1 | contig 53521 bp, 21 predicted proteins | sample 338911 | NCBI WGS metagenome assembly JYMV01 (sample SAMN03354496, study PRJNA234377) | hydrothermal vent metagenome | biome: Deep sea; feature: Hydrothermal plumes at the Eastern Lau Spreading Center, Western Pacific Ocean; material: Seawater | place: Tonga | collected 2009 | depth 2000 m m | reverse complement strand
TTTGGTTTATTCTATCCTTTCTTTTTTTTGTGTCAACTTGCTATTTATATTGTTCTGGGTATTTATGAGGAAGAAATACTTATGGCTTTCTTTCCTTGCTATTTCGATTGGATATTCATTTTTTTTCAGGTTTATTAGCCTAAATGAGAATGATGATGAATTTGCTGCTGAAAATAGAAGATCGATAACGGTGCTTTCATATAATGTGAGGTTATTTGATCGATATAATTGGATTAATAATCAGAATGAAGTTACAAGGTTGAAAGTTATTGACTCGATCAAAACGATTGACCCAGGGATATTGTGTATCCAGGAGTTTTTTAATAGTGACTCAGATAATCCACCTTCATTAATAGCCTTGAATACAAAACAAGCTCTAGAGAACGTGCATGCTGAATATACCGTTTCAAATGGACCGTACCATTGGGGGATTGCTACATTTTCTAAATATCCAATTATAGAAGAAGGCATAGTTGGATTTGAATCAAAGTCGAATAATATTTGCATCTATTCGGATATTGATTTGGGAGGAGATACACTAAGAGTCTATAATGCTCATTTAGGCTCAATTCTTTTTGATTATGATGATTATGAGTTGATTAAGAGTGTCTTTCGAAAGATAGGTGGCACAGAAATAAAAAACAGGGATTCATCTGGCTCATTAAGTCTATCGCTTAAAAGGAGAGGAATAGGCGTTAGAGAGATTGCTGTAATACCAGTTTTTAAAAATGTATTTTTTAGGTTAAAGAGAGCCTTTAAGAAAAGAGCTGCACAAGCTTTGGCAATTTCTTCCCATATATCAGATTCTCCCTATCCGGTTCTGTTATGCGGTGATTTTAATGATACTCCAATATCCTATTCATACTCAGAGATTATAAGGAATAACTTACAGGACGCCTTTTTAGAATCTGGAATTGGCTTGGGTATGACATACATTGGTGCTTTTCCTTCTTTTCGGATTGATTATATTCTGCATAGTAAGTCTATAATAAGCAAAAGATTTAGAACAATGAGCTCAAATACCCTGTCAGATCATTATCCTCTAATTTGCGAGATCGTCTTATGAGAAATCAAGATATTCTTAAACTCTCTGCTATTTTAGTACTCCTCACATTTATTCTGTATGGAAATACCTTATCTCACGATTTTGCACTTGATGATTATATTGTAATAACTGGAAATAATTTTACAAAAAAAGGACTTGGTGGCATTAAGGATATAATGACCCATGATGCCTTTGTTGGCACCTATGGGGAGGCCCTAGAGCTTACCGGTGGAAGGTATAGGCCCTTGTCCATTGTTTCCTTTGCACTTGAATATGAATTTTTCGGCCGCAACCCCTTTGTAGGACATTTAGGGAATTTATTACTTTTTGCACTCTCAACAGTTCTTGTATTCTTGCTTTTTGTGAAGATCCTGGATGAAAAGAACTCCTGGTTGCCTCTTATTATTGCGGTCTTGTTCCTGATCCATCCAATCCATACGGAGGTGGTTGCTAATATTAAAAGCAGGGATGAAATTATGGTAGTTTTGTTCCTGATTATTGCTTTGTTAATCAGTACTTATAAAAGCCGAATTCTTTGGCTTCTTGTAGCTCCCGCAGTTTATTTTTTAGCATTATTATCTAAAGAAAATGCAATAACATATATTGCAATTATTCCACTATTCTGGCATATGCTATTACACAAAAAGGCGAAGGAGATTGTTATTGGGATGTTTCCATATTTATTGATATCTGGATTGTATTTAATGATGCGTTCGGAATATGCAGGTATGGTGGGCGATAGGGTGACAACCGACATTATGGATGATCCGTACCTGTATGCAAGCCTATCTGAGAAATTTGGAACTATTGCCTATACCATTGGTAAATACTTATTGCTGCTGGTATTCCCTCACCCCTTATCTTCAGATTATTCTTTTAACCAGGTGCCGTTGATCCAGCTTATGGATATGAAAGCAATTGCATCCATTATTATAACAATATCATTGTTGGTTCTTGCTGTAATTCGTTTCAGGGATAAACCAATGATCAGTTTTGGCATTCTCTTCTTCTTTATCACCTTTTCCATAGTTTCTAATGCTGTATTTAATGTCGGAACTTCAATGGCAGAAAGGTTTATTTATTTACCCTCCCTGGGGATATGTATTGCAATAGCCTCTTTCATTTATCCTTATTTATTTCGAAAAGGGGAGGGGAGAGACAAGATAACAACTATCTGGGTCTTACCCTTAATAGGCATTTTGTTGCTTAGTTCATATAAGACCATTGCGCGAAACAATGTATGGAAGAATAATTTTGAATTGTATAAAACAGATGTGGGGAATGTCCCTAATAGTGCCCGAATACATCTGTATTATGGTATTGAGCTTATTACAAAATACAACCAAACAAAAGACCTTGAATATTTAAATAAAGCAATTGATGAGATCAGGTGGTCTGCGCGGATCAATCCGGATTTTCACCATGCCCACTATAATCTTGCTGTGGCTTATGAAAAAGCGGCAAAGACTTCAATAGAGAACAATCGTTTAGGGGAAGGTGCCCATAATTATAATGCTGCATTAGACTCCTATCTGCAAGTATTGAGGATACAGCCAAAACATATCAAATCTAACTTAAACCTTGGATTGCTCTATGGAAAAGTAAAGAAGGATTTTGATAAATCAATATTCTATTTTTCAAAATTGATAAATACAACCTATAATGCTGAGCATCTTTATGATAACCTGGGTATTGCTTATGGGATGAAGGGAGATTTAGAAAATGCAAAAAGAACTTTCTTGCAGGGAATTAAGTTTAACCCTCAAAGTGCAAAGCTGTATTTCAACCTTGCTATAACCTGTGATAATATGGGTGATAAGGAATTTGCAAAGCAATATTACGCTAAAGCATTTGAACTGAACCCAGCACTAAAAAATTAGTGATCTAATTAGGGTTTTGTGTTGTTTCCTCCTTCTGTACTCTTTTGAGAGAAAGAAGGTTCATGGGATTTTTGCTTAAACCATTTATGTTATTTTGCACCAGTCTAATGATCTGATCATAATACAAGGGTACTATAGGGGCCTCTTCAACCATAATATTATCCATTTGTTGGTAATACCGGTATCTCAAAGAGTCATCAGTTTCCAACTGGGCTTTATCATAAAGTTTGTCAAACTCAGGATTGCTAAAATGAGTATAATTTGGGCCTGCTGGACAAAAGTTTTTACTATAAAATAAAGCCAGGTAATTTTCTGCATCCGGGTAGTCTGCAATCCAACTTTTTCTAAACATATTAAGTTGTGATTTAGCAACTCGCTCTCTTAGGCTAATGGCTGGTTGAACATCAATTTTAATTCTTATTCCAATTTCACTTAGTTGATGTTGCATAAATTCACACATATCATGAAACTTTTTATGAGTACTTATTGTTATTTCAGGAACGGGATTCTCACTATCAAACCCAGCTTCAAGCAGCAGAGAGGATGCCTTTTCCGGATCATATGTATATCCTTTAACAAGTTTTGGATTAAATGAAGGCATGCCTCGAGGAATAATACCCCCACTTGCTGGCGTTCCTATATTATTTCTAAGGTATGTGATCATTAGTTCGCGGTCAATCCCATAATTAATGGCCTTTCTTACAGCCTTAAACTTCAAAGGACTATTCTTTACTAAATCAGAATTGGGATCTACCAGTATTCCCAGGTAGTCCGTTTTAAGGTAGGGGTTGGTTTCCAGTCTGAATTTTCCTTGATACTTTATGTTTAGCTTCCCAGTTTGTGTGAGAACTTCATCTTTAGGCATTTGATCCATTCCTGAAACCATATCCAGGTTCCCTTTAACAAACTCAAGAAAAACAACTTGTTTTTCGTTAATAAATGTTACAGAAACAGCATCTAGGTAAGGCAAGGAATTACCTTTTTCATCTTTTTCAAAATAATTTTCATTTTTTACTAAAACAAGTTTAACACCTTCCTTCCATAATTTAAACTTAAATGGTCCGGTTCCCACTGGTTGGTTCCTGAAATCCTGATCATATAATTCCACAATTTCAAATGGAATTACCGAACAATATTGCATGGTTAGGAGGCCTAGAAAAGGTGGAAATGGTTTCAGTAGATATATTATTAATGTAGAATCATTTACTGCCTTAAATCCAAGGTCATTTTCCTTGTCAATATTATTGAATATCCATGCACCTGGTGAGGCCTGTTTAGGATCTATGATTCTATAGAGGCTATGCACAAAGTCGGAGGCAATGACCTTTCTGCCCTTTCCACCTTCAAAACCATCATTATCATGGAAGAAAACGTCATTCCTGAGATGAAAGGTATAGGTCAGCCCATCCTCTGATATTTCCCAGGATTTGCTTATACAAGGCTTAACTTCTAGGTCATCATTCATTTGAACTAACCCATTGAATATCTGGTTTATAGCCCAAATATTTTCAACATTTCTGGCATACAATGGGTCTAAAGAACTGATTCCTGAAGATTCATTATATCGAAAAACTGTTTTGTTCTCCTTTTTATCAACTGTCTCGTTTTGACATGATAAAAACCAACAACACACTATTAGAATATATAAAATAGGTCTTCTCATTATTGCGTAATTAACCCAAAAATAAGAAAATATAAAAAGTAAAATTTTAAAGTAACTGAAAAGTTACTAACTGAAAAGATTTAAAAATGGCCTCGTCGATTTACCTGCAATGAATCTATCTTAATAAGGTGATATGCCCAATATATTCATGTTCTTCCTGATTGAGATCTTCTGTTCTTATCATCCAGACATAAACATCCATTTGAGCACCTTCTTTGCCGGAATTTGCCTTTCCGTCCCAACCTTCCCATTCATGGTAATTACCATTATATCTATATATTCTATCTCCCCACCGATTATAGATTATGAATTCAAACTCATCATCTCCGATTCCAATAATCTTCGGTTTAAAGAAGTTGTTTTCTTTAATATAACTATTAGGTGAAAAAGTATTTGGAGTATAGAGGACATACTCGCTAGTAATTCTAAAGTATTTTCCTATGCTATCTTTACAACCATTTGGTTCCGTAATGGTGAGGGTGATATAGAATATCCCTGTGTCCTTATATGTATGTGATAATTCTTCATAAGTTCCTGAAGTATTTGTAATTCCAACGATGTCCCCATACCCCGACTCTGTAATAATCCCATCACCAAATTCCCATTGTCGTACTACTGATGGGTCTGTAAACAATGACATATCTACTAGATTAATAGTGGGGTTTAGCGACGATGATTCTGTCTTGTCCATGGAGAAGCTCGCAGTAGGAGGTGAACTGATCGTTTGAGAAATTGTTGCTGTACAACCTAAATCAGAGGTAACAGTCAAATTAACAGTATATATGCCATGTTGTGTGAAAACATGTGATGTGTTTTTTGTCATAGATGTATTATACAAACCTGAAGCAGGATTCCCAAAATCCCATGCCCATTGTGCTATTTCACCAGGTGTTTCAATAGTAGAACTGTCATAAAACTGAAGCATAAATTCATCAGGAAAACAATCTGCTTGAAAATCAGCAATAGGGGTTGGATTGACAGTTACAGTTCCCTGAATCGTTACAGGTGTTGAACAGCCATCAGAAACTGTTACATCATAGGTTGTAGTAGTGGATGGTGATACATTTGAAGAGGACGTTGTTGAAATAGGGGGATCCCACACATAAGTGTAAATTCCAGAACCTCCACTTGTGTTTATATTCAATGTAACATTATCTCCATCACAGATTATTTCATTACCCAGATTGGGAGAAATGGGATCTGCAACATTTACGGTAATTGTTTCAGAGTCTATGCAATTATTTGAATCTGTTACTACGACAGTATAGGTAGTTGTGAATAGAGGTGATACCTGTTGTGAACTTCCTGACACAGAATTATTCCAATTGTAAGTGTAAGGTGGCACACCACCACTTGCGGATGCTGAGATGATTGTATCTTGTCCATAACAAATTAAAGGATCAGCGTCAGTAGATGCAATTAATGGAACCGGCTCATTGACTATGGCCATGGCAGTAGTATCGCAACCATTAAGGTCACTAACAGTAATTGAAATCTGTCCTGCACTGAAACCGTTTCCAGTTAAGGAGGTTTGACCATTACTCCATAGATATGAAATTGGATTTGTGCCCCCACTAATGTATACAGTGCCTGAACCAGTAGCATTACCATTGCAATCTGCATCTATAGTTATAACAGAATCTATAATTGGTCCAGCAATATCATTCACATTTACATTGGTAAGGATAAATGAACAGTTCATGGCGTCAGTTATAGTTACAGTGTATGTTCCTGCCAATAGACCAGTAGCTGTCTGGGAGGTCTGCAGACCTCCTGGATCCCATACATAAGAATATGGCGAGCTTCCACCGATTGGATTTACTGTTGCTTCTCCATTATAATTTCCGCATTTTGACGCCATAGTTGTTGCTGTTGCAGATAATAATTGGGGTTCAGTTATGGGGATGGTCTCAGATTGAATGCACCCTTGATTATCTGTAACATTTACATCATAAGTACCAAAACTTAGATTGGAAATACAATTGGTTGTTTGTCCACTTTGAATCCAGAAATAGGTATAGGGTACTGTTCCCCCAGATGGGGTTAAGCAGATGCTTCCATCATTCATGCCATTGCAAGTGATATCAGTTGCGTTTATACCAATTGTTAAAGGGGCAGGTTCGTTTATTACGAGACTATTAATATTATTGCATCCATTCGCATCTGTGACTAAAACATTATGTATTCCTGCGCACATACCAGAATCACTTGAAGTTGTTATGCCATTTGTCCAACCATAAGAATAAGGTGTTGTTCCCCCAGCAACAGCTACCATGGCTGTTCCGTTGCATATACCACTGCAAGTTGCATCAGTATATGACGATATTGCGGATGCCAGGATCGGAGGCTCAGTAATTGAGAATGTATCAATACTTACACATTGGTTACCATCTTCAATCATTATAGTATATATATCAGCTGTAAGGCCAAAAATAAATGTGCTTCCAGTAGCAATAATATTGCCCCCACCATTAAACCATGTATATGTATAGGGTGTGGTCCCACCAGAAATAACCGTGTTGGCAGTTCCATTATTATCTCCGTTACAATCAAGAGGACTAAATGCAATTGTATCAATATTGGGTCCTGCAATATCTGTAACCATGATGGGCATTGTGAAGGTACATCCCATTCCATCTGTTACGATGGGATTATAAACTCCTGCATATACTCCAGTGATACACGAGTCTATTGTGTTAGCTGAATCATTCCACACTATGGTATATGGTGCAATACCTCCTAAAGCATTAACGCAAGCACCTCCATTATCTGAACTACAGGTTGTGGGGGATATTGTATTTTGAATCAAGCTAAGCTGCGTTGGTTGGGTAATAAGCACACATTTTACCACAGAACATCCGTTTGAATCCGTAATTGTTACACAATAATTTGCTCCACCTGGAGCTGAGCATAAATTGCTAGCAGTTTGCGTTGTCTGTAAAAGGCCATCATCCCACAAATAGGTATATGGCCCTATACCACCACTTGGATTTGCAACAGCAATTCCATCACAAGCATTAAAGCATGTAACATTGGTTGGCGAAAGACTTGCACTAAGTGCTACAGGCTCTATAATGGTAGCTGAGGTCACAGATTCGCAGCCATTAATATTATTCACAGTAACAGTATAAGTTCCTTGACAAAGTGCGGTTGCTTGGTTTGTTGTGTCTCCGCTATTCCAAGCATAAGTGTAAGGACTTCCTGCTCCAGAGACAGATACTTGAGCAAATCCATTGCAGTTACCATAACAATCTATATCTGTTACATTTGAAATTGCTGCTACTAGAAGATTTGGGTCAGTAAGTGTTGCTGTAGCTACAGAGATACAACCATTACTGTCTGTTAAAGTAATAACGTACGAACCGTCACAAAGACTACTTGCTGTGACAGTGCTTTGAGCCGCAGGATCATTCCATAAATATGTATAAGGAACAGTACCTCCTGTGGTAGTTACACTTGCACTTCCATCACAAGAATTTACACAATTGGGATTTATTACTGTTGTATTCAAAGCCAGAACAGCCGGTTCAGTGATTGTTATGGTTGTAGAAGCAAGACAGCCGTTTGCATCTGTAATGTCTAATGTGGTTATTCCGGTACAAAGCCCTGTAGCAGTTAAAACGGTCTGGCCATTACCCCACAAGTATGAATATGGCTGTGTACCACCATTGGCTAGAGCTGTAGCCATGCCATCACATGAGCCATTGCAATTTGCATTTGCGCTTGACAATATACCAGCTGTTAATATAGAAGGCTCATTAATAGTTGTGGACACAACTATTGTACAGCCATTGGCATCTGTGACAGTCACGAATTGGCTTCCTCCAGATAAATTTGTTGCTGAACTAGAAGTTTGTCCATTGCTCCATAAATAGCTGTATGAAGGCACTCCGTCAGTAACAACTACTATAGCGCTTCCATCTGTCCCTGCAAAACATGAAACACCGGTACTTGAAGAGATATTCGCAATAACCAGTCCTCCATCCAAAATAGTGAAGTTAGAGACTACCAGGCAATCATTCAAATCGGTAACTGATACACTATATGATCCAGCGCTTAGGTTTGAGATCAATGATACGGTATCTCCAGTACTCCAACTATACGTATATCCAGGGGTGCCACCACTTGTATTAGCCTTAGCTGATCCATCAGAACCACCCTGACAACTTACATCTATTGTTGTAACAGTGTTTGCAAGTATTGTTGGCTCAACTATGGTCTCCGAAGCGGTAGCTGTATCTCCTGCATTATCAGTAATGGTAACAATATAAGTTCCTGGACAAAGACCTGTTAGGCTACTGGTTACTCCTCCATTGTTCCATATATATGTAAATGGAGCAATGCCAGTATTTGGTGTAGCTGTGGCTGTTCCATCACATACTCCATTACACGTAACGTCAGTGGTTGCAACAACACCCGAAATTTGGGTTACGCAACCCAAATTATCCACAAGGATATTAATATAACCACTGCAAGAAGAAAGCCAAATAGGCCTGAAAGTGATATAACACCAATTTCCTGTAGGAGTGAAGGTGAAGGTATATGTCTGCCAATTGGTATGCATGATTGGGCCAACTTGTCCAAGTAATTCTCCAGTACCGCAATTTCCATTTCCCCCATATATAGCAAAAGAGCTATAGCAATTCCCTGGTCCTGCTGTATTGTAAGTGTTACTGTGGGCCAGGTCAACACTTATTGTATATGTTTGTCCAGAAACCATGCAATTAGATAAGACTTGAGTAGCACCCTCATAATATCCTCCTGAAGAACCTCCTGATTGCAGAAAGCTGACGTAGGTATTGCCATTGGAAGCTGGCTGGGTTATACCCCATTGGCCAGGCTGCGTATCTGGACTGCCGCCACAGTTTACCCAGGGCGACGGTACAACGTGTGCTTGAGAGGTTCCTTCAAATGAAGGATTATTGGCACATAATGGTTGTCCATTTACCCTATATGAACAAAGACCAATAAACAGAATTAAGTATAGAATATTTAGGAATTGATTCATCATTACTATTTCCTGATGGCAATGGCAAATGCCATTGATACTATAATAAAACAACTAAATCAATAAATAGACGTCTTTGCCTTAATAATGGTTGCTATTTAATCAATGTTATATTGCCCTTTTTAATTATAGATTCTCCATTTTCTAATTCAGCCTCTAAATAGTAGACTAAGACTTGAGCTGAGAGCTCCTTTCCTTTTTTAGTTCCGTCCCATCCATCTCCAAAAGTACAACACCTAGCATCATTCAAACGCTCTCTGCTTGTTGCATCAGTTGTTTCAAAGACCTTCTCTCCCCACCTATCATAAATGATAAAATTCATCGATGTTACCCCAATTCCATTTACAAATAATATATTGGATTCAAGCGGATCATTATTTTTGGGAGCGAAGATATTTGCAACGTAGAGTACTGGTTCATAACCAATTTCTATCACTTGGATTATTGTATCTACACATCCATCAACATCTATTATAGCTAATTCTATTGTATAGCTTCCAATACTATCATAGGTGTGGGAAGGATTTTGAAGTGAAGAGGTGTTTGAACTCGATGCTGAGTCTCCAAAGTTCCATGACCATACTGCTACATTGCCTGAAGTCATGTCAGTAAATGAAACTGTTGGATTTAACATGGTAACAGGATTGGGAGTGTAGCTGAAATTTGCATTAGGAGGTGAAACAGTGATCATGTTACTGATAGTCATAGAGTTGACACAGCCATTAATATCTGTAACAGTAACTGTTACACTATAAAGCCCCGGAACAGCATAATTGTGAATAGGATTATTGTAATCTCCACTTGTGTTTAGAGAACCAGTAATTGCACCTGCTCCAGGTCCAATAATCGTTCCGTCTCCAAAATCCCATTCCCATGAGGCTATTAAAGTATCACTTGGGAAAGGTGTCAATGAAGTATAACCTTTAGAGGTATCAATAAATGTTATATCACAACCACTTGATTGATTTGAGTAAAATCCAACTAATGGAAGTTCAAGAGGTACGACATATGCAGTTGTTGTATCATTTAGAGAACATCCATCACTTACTATGACCGTATAAAGTGTGCTTACCGCTGGGCTTACATTTATTTGAGAAGAATCTCCAGCGATTACGTTTTCAGATGTAGTATTGATGCCATCATCCCAAGTTACAGTATAGGGGCCGCCATTTCCAGAACCTGGATAAGCGGTTAATGTTACTGTATTACCAATACAAACTTCTGTAATTCCAATTGTGGAAATAGATAGCGGTGGATTTACTGTAACGGTTAAACTATTTGTCTCACTACAACCATTTGCATCTGTAACAAATACGTTGTACGTGGTGGTTGTATCAGGAGAAATAATATGTACGGACGTGTCAGGCAATCCATTATCCCAGCTTCTTACAATTGGGTCAACACCTCCAAGTATTACGACTGATATTTGTGTGGAGTCTCCAAAACAAATTAAAAGATCATCCTGGAACATTAATACCAACATGTCTGGTGGCTGATTGACATCAATAATGCCAATATCCTGACAATTATTAGCATCAGTAACAGTACATAAATATTGTCCTGCAGCCAATCCAGTAGCAATGGATGAGGTTTGGCTGTTTGGATCATTCCATAAGTATGTAAAAGGAAGTGTACCGCTACTTACAAGAAGCTCAGCAGTACCAGTAGAATCTCCATAACAAGCGACATCATTCACAATAGCTGAATCAACAATTGGTCCTGGGGTACCAGGAACTGTAACTGGTCCAATGGTTTGGCAAGAATTTGCATCTGAAACCGTTACAATATAAGTTCCAGCAATTAAGCCAGTTGCCGAGGCATTCGACTGTGATGGATTTGTGTTCCACGAATAAGTATATGCAGTTGTGCCACCCACAACAGTTATTGTTGCTACACCCTGACTGCTGCCACAAAAATCTGAAACCGTTACCGCTGTATCAATAATAAGCTCTGCCGGTTCTGTAACAGTTGCAATAAGTGTTTTAGTACAGCCTTTTAGATCAACAACAATTACAGAATCTGTGCCGGCCGTCAAGTTCGTCGCTGTTGGTGTATTTCCTGCTGTACCAGGAGGATACCAAGTAAATGCATAAGGAGGAGTTCCGCCAGTTGGAGTAGGAAGCAGGTCAATGGCACCATCGTTGCCTCCAAAACAACTTACATTAGAAATTGAAGCAGTTAAAGAGATCGCTGGGGGTTCAGTTATTGTGACAGCACTTGAATCTATACAACCATCAACATCAGTAACAAAAACCAAATGTGATCCTGAGCATAAACTATCAGCCATAGGTGTAATATCTGCACTTGTTGGAAGCCAAGAGTACGAATATGGTGCATTGCCTCCTGAGACAGTTACAGTAGCACTTCCATCACATAAGCCACTACAGGTAATATTGTTTATGTCTATAGGGAATATGGCAGTATTAAGAGGTGATGGCTGGTTAATAGGAACAACTGCTGATGTTATGCACCCTGTTGTGCCATCAATCACACTTAAAGTATAGGTGCCACCACCCAAATTATTTATAGAGGACATTCCAATCCCCATTGCAATAGTATCTCCATTTAGATCTCTCCATACATATGTTATCGCTCCTACAGCTCCTGTTACAGAATCTACGGTTGCCGTGCCAATGGAATCTCCATAACAATTATCATCTGTCGTTGTCACACCAGCAATTATTGGAGCACCAATATCATTTATTGGAACTGGCAGGGAGTCAAAACAGCCATTAGCATCAATAACATATACAATATAAACTCCGGCAAATACATTATTTATACATACTCCAATAGTAGCATTTGGATCACTCCATTGTGAAAAATAGGGAAAGAATCCGCCTGCAATGTTTACACATGCACCTCCATCTTGATTTCCGCAATTGGATTCTGTAACCGAGTCAATTAGTATACTCAATGCATTTGGCTGAATAACCAATACAAATGCAGAAGAATTACAACCATTCGCATCACTTACCGTAACATTAAATACTCCATCACAAAGGCTATCTGCCATTGGGGTAGTCTGAAAAAATGGATCATTCCATTGATAAGTATAAGGTGGAATGCCACCATTTGCGGAAACAGTGGCTGTACCATCACAATTGCCATTGCATTGCACATCCGTTTTATTAATAGACAAGGTGATCGTATTAGGCTGGTCTATTGTTGCAGTAGTTACATCTGAACAACCATTGGCATCACTAATGGTAATATCATATGATCCTATGCATAGATTAATAGCCGTTGGAGTGATCTGTCCATCACTCCAGCTATAAGTATAAGGTGCAGTTCCACCAGATTGAGTGGCAGTTGCAAATCCATCACAATTACCATTGCAGCTTACATCCTGTGTGCTAAAAATTGATGCAATAAGCGATGCAGGTTCACCAACAGTAATTGTTGAGATAATAGCACAGAGATTGGCGTCTGTAATAGTGATAACATAAGTATTGGCACATAAGCTATCTGCCATTTGAGTAGTATCTCCATTAGACCAAGTGTAAGAATAAGGAGTAACACCTCCATTTACAATAACAGAAGCTGTTCCGTCGCAAGCACCATTACAACTGGCATCAACAGATGATAAACTAAGTGAAAGCGCCAAGGGTTCAACCAGAGTTGCTAATCCAATTGCAACACATCCATTAGCATCCGTAACAACTACAGAAAATGATCCACCACAAAGACCAGTTGCATTTAAGGTTGTTTGGGTTGCAGGGTCATCCCATTGATATGTGTAGGGTCCAGTTCCACCAGCTACAGAAACTGTTGCAACTCCATCACAGGATCCATTGCAATTAGGGTCTGTTAAAACACTTGCTATTGCAACCAGGTCTGCTGGTTGATCGATTACTACTATAGCAGTAGTTAGACATCCTGTTGCATCTGTTACTTGGGCAACATGGGTGCCAGCACATAATAATGCTGCAGTTTGGGTAACTTGACCTGTAGGGTTCCATAAATAAGTGTAAGGAGGTGTTCCTCCTGATGCAGATACAGTTGCATCTCCATCGCATACATTGAAACAACTAACATCATTGCTATCAGTGATGGTAGCAATAGGTCCACTATCATCGCCAATTGCAGCAGAAGCGGAGTCCGTACATCCAGTTGAATCAGTAATTACTACCTGGTAAGCACCTGAAGTTAAGCCTGTAGCAGTCGGATTCGTTTGAAATAATGGATCATTCCACAAATAAGTTAATGTACCAACACCATTAGTAACAATGGCACTTGCAGAACCATCTGCCTGTCCGCAAGTTGCATTGGTTGTAGAAGTGGAAATAATAATAGCCAGTGGCTCATTTACAATAAATGAATTTATGGCAGTACAGCCATTGGTATCTGTTACTGTTAAGGTATGCGTACCAGCACATAATTCTGTTGCTGTTGCATTTGTTTGAGCTCCTGGGTCATCCCATAAATAGGTGTATGGAGGTGTGCCTCCAGACAGCGCTCCTGATGCACTTCCATCACATACTCCGTTACAAATAGCATCGCTGCCACTCATAGAGATTACAAGAGCATTCGGTTCAGTAATAACGATACTATCTGTAATTGTAATTGAATTATTGTCTGTTACATCTACATAATAGATTCCAGCACAAAGACCAATAACATCTTCCGTAACATATCCCCCTGGTGTCCAAAGGAAGGTATAAGGAGGAACACCTCCAGATACAGTAAGATCAGCTGTGCCATTACAATTTCCATTACAATCAATATTGGTTCCAATAATCGAGGTAGTTATGGATGCAGGCTCTGTAATTGTTATACAATCACTTGAACTGCAACCTGCAGAGTCTGTAATTGTAACACAATAGTTTCCAGCACATAAACTATCAGCTAGAGCAGTAGTTTGTGCTAATGGATCATTCCACAAGTAGGTATAAGGTGGTATGCCACCGGTCATAATTCCTGTAGCCTCCCCATCACAAAGACTAAATCCCGAAGTGTTGTTTCCAAGAACCACAGATACCGTTGCACCAGGAAGGTCATTAACTACAGCTGCAGCAGTTCCTGTGCATCCATTCGCATCAGTTATATTTACATTATATGTAATTCCACCTAAAAGTCCTGTAGCACATGAATCAGTTTGAGCCCCGGGGTCATCCCATGAATAAGTAAAAGGACCAGTTCCTCCTGATACGGTTCCACATGCTGTACCATTAGGAAGGGAACAATAGGCATCAATAATAGAGGTGCTTACTGATAATGCAGGTGGGTCTATTATCGTAACGCAAGCAGAGGAATCAATACAACCATTATCATCTGTTACAGTTACACAATAGGTGCCTGCAGAAATATTGGAAATATCCTCAGAGATTCCTCCATTTGTCCACAGGAAGTTATATGGTGACGTGCCTCCACTTACTGTAAGATTAGCTGCTCCATCATTTCCGCCATTACAGGAGGTATTAGTGCCTATAATGGATGTAGACAATATGCTTGGTTCAGATAGGGTGATATTGCTAGAAGCATTACAACCTAGAGAGTCCGTAATTGAAACCGTATATGAAATACCAGCAGATAAGCCAGTACCTGTTGCTCCGACACCTCCATTTGGAGACCAGAGATAAGTATATGAGCCTGAACCTCCAGTAATAGTAACCGTGGCAGTTCCATCATTTCCTCCATTACACCCTGGATCGGTGCTGGAAAGAATAGCTGAGTTAAGTACAGCAGGTTCGCTAATTGTAATAGTAACTGCATCAGTACAACCTGCTGCATCAACAACTGTAGCTGTCCAGGTACCTGCAGGAAGGCCAACAGCATTTGAATTTGTCTGAATTGGGGAAGTGTTCCAGGAGTAGCTATAAGGTGTAATTCCGCCATTTGCATTTACAGTAGCAAACCCGTCATTTCCACCATTACATGAGACCATTCCACTATCCGTTATTGTGGCAATTACCGAAACAGAGGTGTTAATTGTAACAGTTCCTGTAAGGCTACATCCGTTATTGTCCGTTACAGTTACATTATAACCACCGCCAAAAAGGGTTGTGGCACATGCATTTGTTTGAGCCCCAAGATCATCCCATAAATAGGTATATGGTGTAGTTCCTCCTGAAGGCGTAACACAAACGGATCCATCAGGGAGGCCACAAGTTGCATCTACTGGTGCAAAAACCAAGGTCATGGCTGCAGGTTCAGTTATAATCTGACTCGTTGTAACAATACAGCCATTTGCATCCGTAACGGAAACATTGTATGTACCTGCACATAATCCAGTGGCATTTGAGACTGTTTGTAATCCAGGATCATCCCAGGAATAGGTGTATGGTGCGGTTCCGCCAGTAGCTATAACTGTAGCATCGCCATCACAGGCCAAATTACAAGAAGCATTATTACCTGATGCAGATGCCGTTAATATTACTGGTTCTGTTATTGTTACCGAGGCTGTTGCATCACATCCATTTGCATCAGTCGCTGTAACATTGTATGTACCAGCACATAAACCTGAAATATCTTCGGTAGTTTGGCCTCCAGGACTCCAGGTGAAAATATAAGGTAATTGTCCAATATTTACGGTAAGGTTTGCAACACCATCACAGGCACCATTACAAGAGACATCAGTACTGGCAATACTTGCAGTGGGCTGGTCATAAACAACTATGGGGAATGTTGCCACATCTGAGCAGGCTCCTTGGCTTACAGTTTGTGTAACCGTATAGGATCCTGAGATAGTATAAGAATAACATGGGTTCTCTGAGGTAGATGTTCCTATGCCGTCTCCGAAATCCCATAAATATGTTGCCCCTGTAGTACCGGAATTTGTAAAGCAGTAGCTGTTTCCTGCTAAACATTGGTTGCCATTATATGAAAATCCTGCGAGAACAGGTGTTCCTGCAAGAACTGTTGCTGAACCTGTTGCTGTGCATCCACCTCCGTCTGTTACAGTAATGTTGTAAGATCCAGCACATAAACTTATACATGATGAAGTGGCACAACCATTATCCCAAGCATACGTAAATGGACTGTTTCCTCCTGTAACTATTACAGAAACACTTCCATCGCAAGCGCCATTACAACTTTCATCTACAGCTGAAGGGGTAATTGAAATTGTTGAAACCGTCACCACAAGCGATTGGTCTGCACTACAACCACAAGAATTACAAGCCTGGACAGTAATCGTGCCGCCAGTTCCTCCAGAAGTAACATTAATTGAGGTAGTTCCCTGTCCTGAATTTATGGTCCATCCTCCTGGTACAGTCCAAGTGTAAGAAGTGGCACCTGTAACTGTAGTGATGGAATACGTTATACTGCTTCCAGGACATGCTGATGCAGGGCCAGAAATTGGTCCCGGTACAGCTGGTGTGGCACCTGGTGTAACTGCTTTACATGTAAAGCCACTACACCCACATCCGTTGCATGCTCTAACACAAATATTTCCAGCTGTACTGCCAGCTGTAACAGTAATACTTGTTGTTCCTTGGCCAGAGGTAATTGTCCAACCTGCAGGAACAGTCCATTGATAAGAGCTTGCACCAGAAACAGCTGAGATAGAATAGCTAAGAACATCTCCAGCACATGGACTTGTTGCGCCTGTAATAGACCCAGGTGCAGCTGGCACAGGAGTTGGCGTAACAGCGACACAATTGAAAGCAGAGCATCCGCAAGAGTTGCAGGCCCTGACACATATGTTTCCTGAAGCACTGCCTACAGTTACACTAATGGAGGTTGTTCCCTGTCCTGAGTTAATGGTCCATCCGGCAGGTACGGTCCATGTGTATGAACTTGCACCAGAAACAGCTGAAATATTATAAGTCATTGTAGAGCCAATACAAGGGGTGGTGGAACCAGTTATCGCACCAGGAACTGCAGGTGGATTTAATGGGGTAATTGTTAAACAGTTTGGTGCACTAGAACCACAACCATTATTGGATGTAACACAAATATCTCCAGCAGCAGTGCCAATAGTAACACTTATAGATGTTGTTCCTTGGCCTGAATTGATGGTATATCCACCAGGAACTGACCAAGAATATGAGCTAGCACCTGAAACAGCGGCAATGGAATAAGTTTGAACAGAACCTGCACAAGGGGTCGTGGAACCTGAAATAGCTCCAGGTGTAGGAGGTGTAGATGGCTCGTAGGTTATAGTTAAGACAACTCTTGCTAAGCAAAATGAAGTTGTTGGTATTACATCTAAAACAAACGTGTTTGTTCCCCCATAAATATATCCCGGAAAACCACCAGGACATGGGTCAGTACGACACGTTGACCAATTCTCACAGCTATAGCATGTACAATTTGTGCCTCCAGACGGCCTTGTGCCAATCGTAGTTCCATTCAAAGCAACAAAAAAGTTACCTGCTGAGCTACATGATACAAAAAATACATCAGCACAAATACCGGTCACAATATTGCCGGCAGGTACACAATCTGCAAAAGTTCTAGGACCCCACGCACCGCATGGATTACAACTTGGTGGGTTACATGCATAATTTCCTACAGTCCCACCACATATCCAACACCATCCACCTGACCAGTTAAGTGTTACTGAGCATGCCGCGGAATATGACTTTTCTGGAGTAGATAAAAATAATCCTAGAAATAGAAGCGGCAACAGCCTGAGAAATGTCTTTTTGTTAATCATTTATAATATATTATAGCTTTGTTACTTCTATGTATGATGGGGCAAATTTGAGGACATTATCCAATCCTAATGCTAATTCATTTAAATTAAATTTCAGTATGCTATACCCTTGGCTCTTTTCTGCATTGCAATTGCCTTCTGTCGTTTTGCCTGGCTGAATATTGATCTCTTTTTGTTTTTCTCGTCTTTCATCATGTATCCATTTTTTATCCAAGGTGTAAATACCATTTGCCCATTCAATCAGTACATCAGTATTATTAGTGTTTACAAACTTTACCAAGACAATATCCGGCTCACTGCAATCCCCAGCCTTGAAAAACACATTGACCCCATTTATAGAATTTTCTCCTGCTGCATTAACCAGAGCACCTATCCATGTTTCTGTTTGAGATGGAGCTGAAATAACCTTCGTTTCTTTTATTTGGCCAAAAGCTGTGTTTAGGGAAAAGACAAAGAATAAAATGCCTATTGTGGTTAACCGATAAATTAGGTGATTTTTCATTACGATTAGTTAGAGTTTTTCATAACGTGTGCGGAATATTACAACCATCTGGATAATTATGGTTCTATAATTAATACAATACTACGATATATCTTGGTCTTTAACAAGATACAATCCTTTAGGATTATAATATGTAATAAGACGTTGATTTGGAATAAATGGTTGTCTGGAGTGGATGAAATAAAATAAAGGTGGTTTTTGACCCAATTTACTTTACTAAGGTTACATGCCCTATATACTGGTGCTTTTTCTTTTTGGGGTCAGTTGAGTTAATCATCCATACATATACGTCAGCCTGAGCTTCTTTGGTACCATTGTTGGCCTTACCATCCCATGGTTTTTTATAATCTCTTGTTTTGAAGATTAAATCTCCCCATCTGTCGTAAATCAGCATTTCAAAATTATTGTTATCAAAGCCAACACCCACAGGCATGAATTCTTCATTTAGGCCATTACCATTTGGCGTAAAAGTGTTTGGAGCAAATAGGATATACTCTTCAAATATTTGAACATATTCTGAGGCAGTATCCAAACATCCATTAATATCAGTCACCATTAAGGTGATTTTGTATATTCCTGCACTGTCATAGGTATGGGGTAAAGTTCCACCTGCAGTAAATATTGGAATTGTTGTAGTAGTACTGGAGCCATCTCCAAAGTTCCAGTTCCATGTGGTTATATTATTAATTGACGCATCAGTGAACTCAATAATTGGATTTGCAGTTGTTGACTCTGGCGGATATGGTGAAAAGCTTGCAATTGGGGGTGATTGAACCAATAGGCTGTATTCATCAATGCAGCCATCTGCTGAGGTAACTGTAAGATTTACATTATAAGTCGTTGCGCTAGAATAGTCATGTACTGGATGTTGTTCAGTTGAAATATTACCATCATCAAAATCCCAAAACCAACTTGTAATGTTTCCAGTATCAATAATTGATTCATCAGTGAATTGTGAGACATAAGGATCTGGAAAGCAGGAAACAGCGAAAAGGGCCTCTGGATTAGGGCTTACATTAACGGTCAGTGCTTCATTTGTTGGCATTGAGCAGCCATCAGTAACAGTTACCTGGTAATTAGTATTGGTTAATGGCGATATAGTGATTGCGGAGGTTGTAGAACCTTCATTCCACAGATAATTGTATGGTCCACCATTGCCAAATGACGCACTTACAGAAATGAGGATGTTGTCTCCTTCACAAATCACTTCATTTGTTACTGAGGCTACAAGAGCTGGAGAAACAAAGATGTTAGATGAGTCTTGGGTTTGGCAGTTGTTTGAATCAGTAATAGAAACTGAATAGGTTTTTGTATTGGTGGGTGAAACGATAATGGAGCTACTAGTAGCAAGATTATTCCAAATGTAGGTGTATTGTGGTGTGCCTCCACTTGCGCTTGCATTTAACACCCCTCCAGTCTCACCATAGCACATGGTATCTGTTCCCATAACATTTACAAGAAGCTGAGTCGGTTCTGTAACCGTGATGGTGCCAACTGTATCACAAGAATATAAATCTGTGATGGTAACAGTATATGAGCCAGCCATTAAGCCTGTTATTGTTGAAGTTGTTGAGCCATTGTCCCAAGCGTATACCAAAGGAGGGGTACCATTAATAATAGAAACTGAAACACTTCCATCAGAATCCCCAAAACAATTTAAAGCTGTTGATATCATGGTATCTATTTCAGGCCCATCTACAAAGCCGATGGTTACTGGCAGGATAAAATTACAGCCATTGGCATCCGAGATGGTAACATTATATGTTTGGGCAATAAGGCTGTCTGCAGTTTGTGTACTTTGTGCATTTGGATCATCCCATAAATACGTGTAAGGACTTATTCCTCCTGATGGATTTACGGTAGCACTTCCATCATTATTGCCACATTTTGAAGCGATCGTGGTGCCTGAAGCCAAAAGCATGGAAGGTTGGTTTATTGAGAAAGATTGTATTGTATCACAACCTTTTGAGTCAAAGATAGTTACAGCATAATTCCCAGCGCATAATCCGGTAATAGAAGAGCTGCTTGAAGAATTAGACCATGAGTAAGTATATGGGGCTATCCCGCCTGACACGGAAACCGAGGCGGTACCATCACATCCTGAAAAACATAGTACATCTGTGTTGTTTAAACTAGCTGAAAGTATAGATGGATCTGTAATAACGATACTTGTCGTGGATGGGCAAGCATTGGTGCATTCCTGAAAAGATATGTCATCCAATCCAAAATCATTGCCTCCACTAGCCGTATTCTGATTCGTTATGCAAATAGTGACAGATGTATTAGATCCTGAATTCCAGGTTTCCGCAAATTGTATCCAGGTTCCTGTATTTCCAGGGGCATTAATAGTAGCTCCTAAAGGAATACCATTAGCAGTAAATTGCAGAATAGCTGGACTCTGTGAATTAATAGAGGCAAGCCAGGTAGAAAATTGATAATTAGTATTAGGATTAATGGATATTGTTTCACACCATACATTTACTCCTGGTGTAGAAGAGCCATTGATGACCATGAAATTCCCAGAACCAGTGGTGTGATCTGAACCTGTAAAACCAGTATTGTAAAAAGTAGCGTTGGTCCCAATACCGTAACCCCCAGTTGGGTTTAGGCATAAACTGCTGTTGCAAAAGAAATATGAACTTGAGAATCCAGTGTTGCCTGCTGAGAAATCACCGTTTGCTGTAAGTTCCATGCCCGAAGGAGTGCAGCTATTATCAGTAACTGTAATGTTATAAGTTCCAGCACATAATGATACTGCAGTAGCATTGGTTTGTGGGGGAGAGGTGTCCCAAAAATAAGCATAGGGAGGAGTTCCGCCTGTTACATTTATAGTACCCATGCCATCACATTGACCATTGCAATTTGCATCAAGACCAGTAGCTGTCAAGGTTGTTACGGTATTGGCAGCTACAGCAAAAGGACCAGCTTGGGCTGAACAACCATTTGCATCATTAACATAAATGGTAAAACTTCCTGTTGGTATATTGCTTAAGTTTACAGCACTTCCAACTACAGTTGAATTTACATCTTCCCATGAATAGGTTAGGGTGCCAGTTCCTCCTGAGGCAGTAATGCCAATAATCGATCCATCAGACCCGGAACAACTTGCATCTGTAATAATCATTCCTGTTGTATCTATTACTAAGGGTGCCGGCTCGTTTACTATTATGGTAGCAATAGTATCACATCCTGCTGCATCTGTAATTGTAACCGAATAAGATCCAGCTATTAGGCCAATTGCTGTAGAGGTAGATTGTCCATCTGACCATAAATAGGTATAAGGACTGGATCCACTTGTTGGAGTGACTGATGCTGTTCCGTTATTTGCTCCTGCACATAATACATTGGTATTAGTATTTGTAAAATTTAATGATCCCCCTGAATTAACAACTATCGTTTCTACTACCTGGGTACTACAAACAGCATTGGAAACAGTTACAGAATATGACCCAGCACATAACCCTGTAATTGTTGGCGTGGAAGCGCCAGTGTTCCATAAATATGTAAAGATACCATCACCTCCATCAGCGGTAACAGACGCACTTCCATCACAGGCGCCACAATTCTCATTTACTGCAGAGGAGGTTGCAGTAAGCGGTCCATATATTTCAACATACTCAGTATGAACAGAAGGACAAGCACCTGTAATTGTTGCAGTAATAGCATAAACGCCTGGTACTGTATATGTCTGGGTAGGAGGATTGTTGCCAGTAAAAGTATTTCCATTGCCAAACGTCCAATCTGGGACCCCTAGGCTTACGTCTGTAATATTTACAGTAACATTGGTTCCACAGGTTATGCCTGATGGATTAATTGTAAAATCTGCATCAGGTGCAATGAGTGCAGTCATGCCTGGTCCAAAATCAAAATTCAATCCAGTATTTGGAGTTCCCGTATAATTATCAATCTGAATAGCATAGGTATTCCCAGCGGTTACCACAATTGGATCGCAGTATTCTCCACATGGAGGGCCTGGATTTGCGGATGTAGGACAGGTTGTGCAGGATACACCAGTGATCATTCCAGCAGAGGCACTGGTGTTCCCAGCATAATTATAATTACATGCAATTAGAGATCCTGGGCATCCACTGGTAATATCATACATGGACCAATCTAATTCAATTCCTGAACCAATTGGGTTAGCCTCCCATTCAAGAAGTCCGGTTTGTGTTACAGTAAATTGGTACCAAATATCCTGGCTAGGAGGACTTTGAAAGCAAGGCGGCGTATTACCTGAAGATTGTAAGACGCCAATATCAGGAGTATTGTAAGTCTGCGTAACATCGCATAATGGAATTGCCCCAGAGCAAGTGTTGCCATTCCCAGGTGGAGGATCATATGAATTGATACATAGCTCAAAATCACCATCAAGTCCTCCGTTTGAGGCAATCATTACCCAGACCTGAGTGCCTGCAGGAACACCCCAGGCATGGGTTAGGGTATTTGTACCAGTTTGTGTTCCACAAGTTTCAAATGTTGTGTTATTGCAACCATCAATATCGATCATTATCTCAATTTCCGTAATTCCATTTGAGGTGACGGTATAGTCATTCTGAGATCCAGATGACACATACGTATACCAAACTTCATTTACAGGATTTGTATTACAAGTTCCATACATTGTATTATTACTTGTTGAATTAGTTGTGGTTCCATTTACACAGGCAGCACCATTAGTCAAAGTAATGACTGTTGCTGTATTGCAATTATCAGATTGAGCTACTGCAAAGACTGCCCAAAGTAGGGACCCAATGATTATGGGTATTTTATTAATCCAGTTCATCTAATGGAATAATTGTAATCGGTTTAACAGGAATAAAAGATTCAGATGAAATCCTATTTCTAGGCAGTACCATGATTCGGTAATCTGAGCAATAATTGATGTAAGAAACTTCGTTCTCTTTTCTATTGTTTTCAATTTGCTGGATCAGCGTAAGCGGAACAGCTGGTTGTTTTCTAGTACCAAGCATCTGTATTTGGTAAGTTCCTCTTATTTCTTTCTGAAGCTTAGAGAGTCTCATCACCTCTTCTGGTCTAAGCCCCTCTTGTGCAAAGGCATATGTATAAACCAGCAGAAATATAGACCATAATATGGCTCTTGGCAGGATCATCATTTATCTATAATCAGGTGGACCAAATACTAGATATATAGACGCAAAGTTAAGTAATTGGTTGCCATGCCCAACGTCATATGGCAATATTTTCACTAAGAACTTGTGAGTTATTACTAATAAAATATGGAATTTTACCTTATCAGCGATACATGTCCAATGTATTGATGCTTTTTTTTGTTTACATCAATGGTATTTATTAGCCAGATATAAACATCTTGCTGTGCCTCTTCTTTGCCATAATTCGCTGTTCCGTCCCATCCAACCATAGGTGCGATAGATTGATAATCTCCAAAGAATCCTTCAGAATCAAATATCAGGTCTCCCCATCTGTCAAAAATCATCATCTCAAAGTACTCACTTATAAGCCCTGTTCCCATTGGAAAGAAGTAGTCATTTGTACCATCATTATTTGGGCTAAATGAATTAGGTGCAAAAAGGGAATAGGTTTGCTTGACGAATATTGTTTGGTAAATAGTATCGATACATCCGGATGAATCAATGACAATCAACATTACCTGAAAAGTGCCTGTATCTGAATATAAATGGCTTGGATTTTGAATATTTGCCGTATCTCCATCACCAAAGTCCCAATACCAGGATACAGGCTCACTAGATGAATTATCTGTGAAATTTACTGTAGGGTCAAAAATTGGTATAAAATCAGGCTCGCTATTAAAACTAGCGATAATAGTATTTGAAACATAAACGAAGGCTGTGTCAGTCACATAACATATTGAATCACTGGCTGTTACTAGGTAGCCAGTGGTAACGTCCGGGGAAACCATAATAATGGAATCCGTACTAAAGGTATCTGTAGTATTTATGTCTGTCCACCAATAATAGATAGCACCAGTAGCATTTAGTGAAACTGCTTCTCCAGGACATATATTTGCAAATGGTGGATTTATTGATAATTCTGGAGTAATGGTAATACTTACAGAATCTTCTACCATTGTTCCGCAGCTATCGGTTAAAGAGACAATATAAGTTGTTGTGCTGGACGGAGAAACAAGTACCACAGGGCCAATTCCTGCTCCATTGTTCCATGAATATGTATATGGCATTATTCCTCCTGATCCGGCTGCAGTCAGAACGGTTGTGTCACCTATACAAATTGTGTTGGTACCACCTGCAGTAACAGATGGAAGAGAGCCTGTAGAAATAGTTATCGATTGAGCACTCCCTGTACATAGGTTCGCATCTACTACAATTACGGTATAAGTTGTTGCAGATGGTGGGGAAACTAGATGAACACTATCATTGCCAAGTCCATTATCCCAGGTAAAAACATAAGGCTGCGTTCCCCCAGATACAACGGCTGAAATCGTGACAACTTCTCCAGGGCAGATGGTGAAATCTGGGCTGGTAACAACCATAATCGGTGTAGGTTCTGTAATACTTACTGAAACTATGGAAATACATGCTGCTGCATCAGTAACGCTGCAATTGTAATTTCCTGCACTAAGTCCTGTAGCAGTTGAATTTGTTTGCATTGGAGAAGTACCCCAATAATATGTATAAGGAACTGTTCCACCTGAAACTGAAATGCTTGCGGTCCCATCATTTAGCCCTGAACATGAAACATTAGAACTAGCCGAAAGTGATACAGTTGCGCCACCTGTGTTGTTAACAATGACAGAGTCAGTTGCTGCACATCCATTAGCATCACTTACATAGATGGTATATACTCCAACAGGAATCCCCAATGCTGAGTCAGCATTTCCACCTAGGGGTGACCATTGATAAGTATATGCGCCAGTGCCACCGCTTACAGCTACTGCGGCAATCCCATCACTTTGGCCACAAGCAGCTGGAACTGAGGAAAGGTTTAAAGAAATTGCTGGAGGTTCTGATATTATAATACTATCTTGTTTGTTACAACCATTTATATCAGTTACAAGTACTTGGTAGGTTCCTGGAGAAAGGCTTATGATAGTGGGTATTGTATCTCCTGTTGGGCTCCACAAATAGGAATACGGCCCAGTTCCGCCAGCTACAATGATAGCTATGGATCCATCGTTATTCCCAGCACATGATACCATGGTACTTGATGCAACATTGATCAACAAATCTGGAGGGGAGCTAATAGTTGCAGCAGCTGTGGTTATGCATCCTCCAGCATCGGAGACCGTTACATTATAATTACCGGGTCCTAATCCAGTAGCAATACTATCAGATCCTCCACTTGGTGACCAGACATAGGTATAGGGGCCAGTTCCTCCAGTGGCAAGGACAGTAGCTGTACCATCATAAATATCAAAACAAGAGGCATCATTAATATTGCTGATGGCTGCTAATGGCCCTCCATTATTTACTACCTCTAAACTATCACTTATATTACAAGCAGAAGAATCCGTAATTATAATAGTATATGTTCCGGCAGCAAGTCCTGTAGCAATATTTGTGTTGCCTCCTGTAGGCGACCAAAAGAAGGAATATGTCCCAGTACCGCCTAGAGGGGTGGCCATAGCAGTTCCGTCAGCAAGACCACAAGAAGCGCCAGAACTTGTTAATGTTACACTTAATTGTGATGGTTCAGAAATTGAATATGAAATGATAGATGTACATCCGGAGTTATCTGTAACAGAAACAGTATAAGTACCAGCAATTAAACCGATAGCAACACTATTGGTCTGAGCTAAGCTATCATCCCAGAGATATGTATAGGGAGGATTTGCTCCAGAGCCTATGACCGTTGCAAAACCATCTGCAGCTCCAAAGCAGCTTATATCATTTGATGTTATAGACAAAGTTGGCCCGCCAATACTATTGATTACTATTCCTGACACCTCTGTGCAGCCAGATGAGTCGGTGATGGTAACAGTATAGATTCCAGCTGCTAATGTAATTGCAGTTGAAGAGGTTTGGCCATCTGACCATAAATAAGTAAAAGGGCCTATTCCTCCAGATAAATTAACAGTCGCCATTCCATCACCTGATCCACAGTTTTCATCCGTTGAAGTGATCGTTGGACCCATACCTGCTGGTTCAGTGATTGTCACGACGGCAGTGTTAAAGCAGTTGTTATTGTCAGTAACTGTTACAGTAAAGCTACCTGCAGTTAATCCACTTGCTGTAGAGGTTAGCTGACCGTTTGACCAGCTGTATTGATAAGGGCTGGCACCACCATTTGGTGATGCGGATGCAGAACCATCACTTGCACCATTACATGAAACAGCGTTAGCGCTTGTTGTTATTCCAAGTAAACTGGGCTCTGTAATTGTAATTGTAACTGTATCAGCACAAGTGCCTCCGTCAGTTATCGTTACGCTATAGGTTCCTGCACATAACCCTGTTGCTGTTTGTGTAGTCTGATTTGAGGCGTTTGCATCCCATTGATATGAATAAGGTGTAGTTCCACCGGAAGGATTAGCAGTTGCAGACCCATCGCAGGACCCATAGCATAAGGCATTTATAGAGGACATGCCAACAGCCAGGGAACAAGGAGAGCAGGTGGTTACTGTGATTACCATTGACATAGTATTGTCACAACCACATATCGGGTCATTCACATTATAGGTAACTGTATATGTCCCAGGAGAATTATAGGTGTGTGTAGGTGATGATGGGGTAGTAGTCGGCAGGGAAAAACTACCATCTCCGAAATCCCACATATATAATGCGGGAAAGATACATCCAAACCCTGTACAGCATCTTGAAGAAGCATCAGTGAAACTAACTGGCTGACCAACACAAACAGGGTTTGGTGAGGCTGTGAATAAAGCAACAGGTGCAACTAGAACGGTAACAGTAAATGAAGCACTTGAAGTACAAGTGTCATTGGTGACAGTCACAGAATAGCTGGTAGTAACAGTTGGGCTAACAGAAATATTGTGAGTAGTTGCTCCAGTATTCCACAGCCATGAAGTGCCCGAAGAAGCAGTTAGAATGACTGTCTTTCCGTTGGGCCACAAATGACAACGTTGTTGGATCAGGTATTTCTTGGCCACAAGGGTTTATTAACGTATTACCATCAGAACCAATCGTTATTGTGAGCGTATAGTTTGAGTTCATAATAATATTTGGCGATACATATATAAAAATTTGTGAGGTAGAAGTTCCGCAATTCTGACCAACTGCACTCGTTATAGTAAAAGGTCCACCTGGGCCTGTCAATATAAAATCAGACCCATCGCTGGCAATAGAGCTACATAAGATGGGATCTAAAATATCCAGAGTAATATATGAGGCCCCACAGGGTACTGACACAAGAACTGGAGGCGGATCATTGGTGCAATCCATTACAATTACTTGCAAATCACGCATTGTAGTTCCAATTAATACTCCGTTTCTGTATTCTTCTACCAATATTGTTACCACACAAACCTGCACTCCATTGGGTGTAAAACACATTTGTCCTGTATTTGGATCAAAATTTACAGATCCTGAATTGGTAATAATTGGATAGGGTGAGCTATAACCACTTGTATGAGAAATGTTTGAACCACCTCCAGTAAGAGGATTTGTAAGACTGTAAACTATTGAATCACCATCTGCATCTGTTGCACCATGGTTATAGCAAAAGGCTTGTCCATCACATAAAAAAGGTACGGGCAATTCTGTAAATTGAGGTGAGCTATTGCATGCCCCAGTTACATTATTTAGAGTTGCTTCAATGTACATATCCTCATTATCAGGGTTTTGTAAATTAGTAATTAGTGCATTCCTGCAACATTCTGTAAAACTAAAAGTCCAGTCTGGACAATTAGCTGGTAAAGTATAAGTAGCACTATAGATATATTGTTCAACTCCGGGATCTGACCCCCCATTACAGGTGCTATTTGGATTTCCAATACAAAAATTGGTAAGCTCAACTGGGGGGCCTTGCTGAGCCAAACTTATTGACGTATTTGATGCACATGAGGAAGAAATGAAGATGTTAATACTACCAGGGGCGGAGACACCAGCACAATCTCTATAAAACGCAAGTGTGAACTCATAGGTATTGCCACCCATACAGGTATAATAAAAGTCAACTCCCATTGAGTGAGAGCTATAAACATTATTGGAAGAAATAAAGAAGACAAAGGATGAGATAAAGAAAAAATATCGACATAAGATTTTTTTCATCTTTGGATTATAAAGGCCTTTATCTAATCAGTGTTACATGTCCCAGGAACTTATGTTTTTTACTTGAATGGTCTGTTGCAAATACCATCCAAACATATACATCTTCCTGAGCTTCTTTATTTCCATTATTGGCAAACCCTCTCCAAGGATTATTAATATCGGAAGATTCAAAAACCAGATCCCCCCATCGATCGAAGATGAACATCTCAAAATTATTTTCAATTCCAATACCAGAAGGAATAAAAGTTTCATTTATGTCGTCATTGTTAGGAGTAAATGAGTTTGGTGCATATAGGATAAACTCAGGTTCGATGTAGATAATTTGCATTGTTTGGTCAGAACATCCATATTGATTTATTATCGAAAGTTGTACCTGGTATTTGCCCGTATCTAAGTATGTATGTGTTGGATGCTGTATGCTATCTGATGTTCCATCACCAAAATTCCAATACCATGCAAGGATTGATGCAGGTGAAGGAGGTAAAGACAGATCACTAAAATCAATTATAGGATTAAGAATTGAAGTAATTGTAGTGGAAGGCGAGAAGTCAGACAAAGGCAATGGATTTACAATCGCAATATTAGAGCTGCTATCAGTACATCCATTGATATTGGTGGCAGTTAAGACAACATTATAAATTCCAGTATCCATATATTCGTTAATACCAGCCAAACCGATACTGCTATTTCCATCTCCATAATTCCAGGTCCAGATTGATATATTGATACTCGCAGAATCAATTGTGAAACTAGTAATGTCTCCCAAACAAACTGTATCTGCCGAGTAACTCGTGTAGGGTAGCTGATAAACAGTAACTGAAATACTATCTGTAATAGTTCCTGTACATCCAAGATCTGCAGGGATTACTGACACAACATCCATGTCATTTAAGGAGGATGTAGTATAAGTATTCATCGCACCTGATTGCACAGAATACCCATTGACAAAGAATTCATAATCATTGTATCCTGTTGGTAAAGCTGAGAAAGTAATTTCCTCCATATCACAAATCGAATCATTAGTACTGATAATACTGGCCATTGGAATTGGATTAACTGTCGTTGTAATGGAATTGCTCAAAGGACCAGGGCAAGCAGAATCAGATATAACAATGGTTACCACATCTCCATCAGATAGCGAACCCGTTGTATATGTTGTTAACGTATCAGATTGTACTGAGCTGCTATTTAGAAAAAATGAATAATTAGCAAAACCTGATGGGTTTACAGAAAAGATTATGCTATCACCGTTACAAATGGTGTCGTCAAGATCAGAGCTGGACAGAATGCCTGTTGGCCCTGAGATCACAGTTATGGGTCCTATTTGTGCTTCCAATGAAACACATCCAAGATCTATTGCAACAACACTTACGGAATCTCCATCGAGTATTCCCGTTGTTGAATACGTATTACTGCTGTCGATTTGCACGATGGTTTTATTTACATCAAAGATGTATTGGTCATAACCTGCAGGTGAGGCTGTAAAGGATAATATGTCTCCTAAACATATACTAGCAGGTGCGCTTGAAATGCTGACAACTGGAATTGGGTTGACCACAAAATCAATAATATTACTTGCAGGGCCAACACATCCAATATTGCTAGTTGGAGTCACTTCAATTTTATCGCCATTTATTATGGAATTACTTGTAAAAATGTTTGAGGTTCCTGATTGAATTGATGTTCCATTGAGACTAAAGTTGTAGTTGGAATACCCAGTAGGGGAAGCAGTAACTGTGACTATATCCCCAGAACAAATGGTGTCATTTGCTGCAATTGTTGCAATTGGAATGTCAACGATAATAATAATGGCATTACTTTGTGGCCCTGCACATACAAAGTCAGTTGCAAAAACCGTTACTGTATCATTTGAATTTATTGCAGATGTTATAAACGTATTAGCTGTGCCTGATTGGACAGATATGCCTCCAATATAAAATTCATAATTTGAATAACCTGAAGGCAATGCAGTAAAGGTTAGTGTGTTACCAGGACATATTGTATCAGCCGAACTTGATAAAGTTATAGATGGCCCTGAAATTACAGTAATAGGTGTTGACGTGTCTGCTAAAGATGGGCAATCAGCATTCGTAGCTATTACTGAAACAAGATCACCATTCATAATCCCACTTGACGTATAAGTGTTATTGTTATTTGATTGCACAGAAGAACCATTAACGAAAAACTCATAGTTATCGTAACCTGAGGGGGTAGCTACAAATGATATTGGATCGTTAAGGCAGATGGTATCAGCAGAATTGGAAATAGATACTATTGGGATTGGATTCACTGTAATAACCATAGAATCAGTGAGGCCAATACATCCGTTAGTGCTGGCCGCTGCGGCATAAACTACATCACCATTATTTACTCCTGAAACAATAAACGTTTCACTTGAACCAGATTGTACAAAAACTGAATTCAGATAGAATGCATATATAGGATATCCTGTTGGAGTCACATTAAAAGTAATTGTGTCTCCTTCACAAATACTTGTATCAGGGTCAGAGCTGAACATGGTAACCACAGGTGCAGTTTCCACTGTCATTACAATAGTATTTGAAAGGGGCCCAGCACATCCCAGATTTGGAACCAGAACTGATACAGAATCTCCGTCGTTCAGGTTATTTGTTGTAAATACATTATTGATTCCTGACTGAACTGATATAGAATTTATTTGAAAGTCATAAAACGCATATCCAGATGGAAATGCAGTAAATGTAACTGACTCCCCATTACAGATAACGTTATCTGTATCTGAACTTACAATATTTGCAGTTGGAACTGGAACCACTATCGGGTAAAGTGTATCGCTTGGATTGGTATAGCATGTTCCAGCAAACGCTATAACCACTATTGAGTCGCCCGGATTAAGGGTAGAAGTAACATAGCTGTTCGAAGCAGAATTTTGAACAGATGAATCATTAATAAAAAATTCATAGATGGTATATGCTCCGCTGGCTATAAACGTCATGGTGTCTCCTTCACAAATTGTATCTTCAGAGCTGGTCATTGACAGGGAAAATGAGCTGGTATCAACCGTAATAGTTGTGGTGTCAAAGGCTACACCACAGCAGGAATCTCCAGTTGTCACTTTGAGAATCAAGGAATAAACACCAGGCGTATTGAAGAAAATGCTATCAATGGACTGCAAGGTAGAATCAGCCAAAGTATCAGTGTTGGTGCCTCCACTAAACCACCATTCATAATAAGATCCTGAAAGTGTTGAAGAGAAGCTGTTTGGACATCCCAAAATAACACTCGTATCTTGGGGGCTTATAAATGTGCCAGAAATTCCAGTGTTGAATATATGGACATAGTCAGTGAATATTGTACCTGAGAATACTATTGTTTTTCTGCCAAGCGTTGAGTACGTAACAGAGAATGGTCCAGTACCAGATGCTGTAGATGGATTAGCATTGGCTCCAAAGTTCCATGTTCCAGATGTTGTAGCTGAAAAGATAACCTCGGAATATGCGCAGCCTGGATTAATGACAGCTATTACAGGTGGATTTCCTGGGACCTGACTGATACCTAATTGTGAAACCAAGACACCACCAGGGTGTTCATAAATCTGCAAACTGGCACCACTGGCACCATCTCCACCCAGGCCTCCTTGTCCACCATCACCCCCATTACCACCAGCACCTGAACATCCAAGATCTGAGTTGAACCAAGGAATCCCAGCGCCACCAACACCGCCAGTACCACCACCACCACCAGCAGCACCAATACCACCAAGGCCACCTGCTCCCTGATTCAGGCTACAATCTTGAATACGTCCACCAGCACCATTGCTAAACAGGTAAATACAAAATGAACCACCACCACCAATTCCGCCAGTTCCTCCTGAACCTCCTTCACCACCACCACCGCCACCACCGCCGGTTGATCCTGTTCCATTATTGCAGAAAATGTTTCCTTCACCAGCCCCAGCACCACCACCAGCCCCACCTTCTCCACCTATGCCGCAACTCCCATTGCCACCAGCAAATCCAGGAATAAAATATCCAACCGCATTGGTGCCAGGAGAACCTATAGTTCCAGTCGCTCCCATTGTTCCATTTGCACCATTACCTCCATCAGAACCACTTGTTTGATCATTGCAATCATTGGTGTTGTTACACCATCCAGATGAGTTTCCACCAGCTCCTACGTTCGTATTTGATCCAGTCCAACCACCACCTGTTCCACCATTACCGCCATCATTATTGCCTTGACCACCTCCGCCGCCGCCTCCACCGCCACCGCCAGCACACTGGCTTGTTGGCGTGCCGCCTGGACTTCCAGCATTTCCTGAGGTACAGCCACCTGCCCCTATTGGACCACCACCAGGACCACCACCAGTACCGCCATTCCCACCGCAAATAGAAATAATCACATCGTCATCTCCCATAATCCCTATAATTCCATCAGCACCTGCTAAACCATTTGCTCCAAGAGAGCCATCAATTCCATTTCCACCTGTCCCTGTTGAAACCTGACATCTCGTTATGTTGTAACTGGAACAACTTGTCAGGTGAATTCCATAAAGTGTAATTTGACTGCTTGGTGCATTTGCTACTGTAATGATAAGATCTTGTAATCTGAAGTTTGATATTCCTACACCTTGAAGTGCAATTATTGCCAAATTAACCATATCCGGATTGGAAGCATCCCTCGCAATAATAGAGCTATTGGTGTTTGTTTTCTCCCAACTTATTGGATCAAATGTCCCTTCAATAGTAGCGCCATTTGGAATATTTAGCGTATTAGAAATATTATAGGTGCCATTGGCCAACCACACTATTGTATCCGTTGCTGATACCAGTGATAAACCATATAACAGACTGGCTGGATTAGCCTTTGTTCCCGCTGCTCCTGAAGAGGCGCCTGTTGTAGTAACATAAATAACCCCACATTCTTGACCAAAAGAAAGAAGTGGAAATGTGTATAAGAATAAAAAAGCAGCTAATCTAAATAGTCTCAAGTACAAGTATTCTTTTTTTAATGACGCTAAAGGCCTTAACTTGGTTGCCAAGAATTTCAGATAAAAATAATTGGCCCAACCCTGCTGCAAAAATAGTACAAATTCCTATGCTAATAAACTACAATTACATAATAGCGTAATTGCAATTATATGAATGTGAAGCTGAAAATATTGAATTATGAAGAATTAATTATTATCTAATCAACGAAACATGGCCAACATATTCATGTTTCCTTCCAATATGGTCACGAATATAAACAACCCATAAATAGATATCCTGTTGTGCCTCTTCTTGTCCTTTGTTGGCAATGCCAAGCCACGGCTGATCAATGCTATAGGTTTCAAAAATTAAGTCTCCCCATCTATTGAAAATATACATTTCGAAATCATAGTCAATTCCAATTCCCTTAGGAATAAAAAAGTCGTTTATACCATCATTGTTTGGAGTGAAGCTATTGGGTATGTGGATCATGATTTCTGGTTCAATTACGATGGTAAGGGTAGCATTTTCAATACATCCAAATTCATTTATTATTTCCAGGCTCACTAAATAGGTTCCAGTATCTGCATATTTATGTGTTGGGTTTGTCTCTTGGCTAGAATCCAAATCGTTGAAGTCCCAATTCCATGAAATTATTGAGTAAGGGCTAGGCGCATCAGACTGATCAGTAAATTCAATAAGTGGATTTAATATTGTTGTGTTTTGCGGATTTCCAATAAAATCAACAATAGGTAAAGGATTTATCAATACTGCATTCGTAGCGCTATTAGAACAGCCGTTGTTGTCGGTCACTATTAAAGTTGCATTATAAGTGCCTGTAACCTGATATGTATGCATATCAAAGTTTCCATAACTGGTATCTCCATCTCCGAATATCCATATCCTGCTAACTATATTGGGGAATGAAAGATCAGTGAAAGTCATATACTCGCCAACGCAGACTGTATCATAGTCAAATGAAGTTGTAGGTAGCGGATTTACACTGGCAATTGAAATATTACTTAATATACCAACACATCCTAAGTCTGTAGCCACAACTGATATTGAGTCTCCGTCATTCATTGGCGCAAAAGTGAATATTGTATCTGCTCCAATTTGCTGGACTATACCATTGACTAAGAAATTATAGTTATCAAATCCTCCCGGGTTAGCATGAAAGGTATTGCTGTCTCCAAAGCAAATGGTTCCATTCAAATTTGTTATAGAAGCCTGCGGAATGGGATTCACTACAAAGGGAACGACATTACTAACAGTTCCAGGGCATCCCATTAAAGAAGCTATTACATAAATACTATCTCCATTTGAAATCAAATTTGTAGCGAATGTATTGCTTGTCCCAGACTGAACAGAAGACAAATTAATAAAGAACTCATAATTATTATAGCCAGTTGGACTTGCTGTAAAAGTAATTGAATCACCGTCACATATAGTTGAATCAGCATCTGAGCTTAGCAGATTTACATCGGGGCCATATATCACTGTAACAAAGGTGTCTTCACTTAGGGGTGATGGGCAATTCAAATCTGTAGCAATAACAGTAATAAGGTTGTTGCTGTCGGGTGTGGGGATATATGTATTTAAAGGACCTGACTGCATTAGAACACCATTATCATAGAAGTCATAATTGTCATATCCTGCAGGCAATCCAGAAAAAATATTTGTTGCTCCATAACATATAGTATCATTGTCGCTGATTAAAGAGACAGAAGGTATGGGGTTGACTGTAAATGTCAGGATATTACTTATTGGTCCAGGGCATCCTGCAGCACTAATGCCTATTAATGAAATTGAATCTCCATCTGCAAAGGACGAGCTGGTAAAAGTGCTATCTGGTAAAGATTGTACCAGCAGGCCATTCAAAAAATAAGAATAGTTTGCTAAACCTTTTTGGGAGGCCATTATAATTACAGTATCTCCTTCACAGATTATAGTATCAGCGCTTGTGATGGATGTAATTGGTAATGGATTTACAATAGGTTGTTTAATATTACTTGCTGGGCCTGGACATCCCAGGTCTGTCCCTATTACATAAACGCTATCTCCAGCAATTAAACCGGAAGTAGAATAAATTGGGGAGGTCCCTGATTGAACAGAGATTCCTGAAACGAAGAATTCATAGTTTACAAATCCTGTAGGAGACGCAGTGTATGCCACAGAATCTCCATCACAGATTGTATCTAAGTTACTTGATAAAACAAGAGAAGGCCCTGATAAAACTTCTGCGATGACTGTATTGCTTATAGGAGAAGGACAATCCAAGTCAGTACTAATAACCGTAATGTTATGGGTGCCACCACTAAGGGTTGATATTATAAAAGTATTATTAGGGCCAGATTGGACAGAGGTTAATCCGTCAAAGAACTCATAATTGTCATAACCAGTTGGACTTGCTGTAAACGTGATTATATCTCCCAAACAGGCGGTATCCAATGATCCAGAAACCATGACTGCAGGAATTGGGTTGACAATAAAGACCAATTCATTGCTAGGCAAACCAATACATCCAGAGTTGCTGGTTGCAATTACAATGATACTGTCTCCATCTGAAAACAGGTTGGTGCTTACGGTATTATTAGACCCGGAACCTGAGGATATTCCATTAACTATGAATTCATAATCTGCATATACAGAAGGAGATGCTGTAACTGAAATCGTATCGCCAGTGCAAAAAGTAGTATCAGAGCTTGATATTGTTATATATGGCAATGAATCTACATGAAAGTAAATAGTATTACTTGGAGGTCCAGGACAACCTAAATAAGATACACAGGTTATACTATCTAAATCATTTAGATTATTAGTGATAAAAATATTGCTTGAACCAGATTGAACAGAGTTTGTGCCTACAAAAAACTCATAATTTGAATAAAAGGTTGGACTGGCTGTAAAAATTACAGAATCACCTTGGCATATAGTAGTGTCTGGGTCAGAGATGCTAATGTTTACTGGTGGAACAGGGATTACGATTGGTGTTAAGGCTGAACTTGGATTGGAGTAACATGATCCAAGGAATCCAATAACTTTTACAATATCTCCAGTTTGCAAAGATGTTGTAGTAAAAGTATTTTGACTAGAGCTTTGTGTGAGAATGCCATTGACAAAAAATTCGTAATTGTTGAATCCAGCGTCTGCTGTAAAAACCTGTGTATCTCCAAAACAGATGGTATCATACAGTGCTGTTAGAGAAATGTTGAGACTGCTAGTGTCAATGTATATTACTCCAGTATCTCTAACTTTGCCACAGCAGCTATCTGTAGTCCACAGTTCAAAGGTGTGCTGCCCTAATGAATTAAAATAAATACTATCAGTCGTTTGAAACCCTGGCCCACTTAGCGTGTCTGGATTTGCGATACTGCCAAATATCCATTCATAATTGCTTGCTGTTAAATTGGAGCTAAATACAATTGGACAGCCAAAGGTAATAGTGTCCATAGCAGGACTTATAGATGGCAGATTAGGTCCAGCATTAAAAATATCCACATATTCAGTAAAGGTAGAACCGTTAAAGGTTATGGTTTTTCGGCCCAAAGAAGTATAAATTACTTCAATCGGCCCCATTCCAAATCCTTGATTGGGGGTTGCATCTACACCAAAATTCCAGTTTCCAAGAACACTTCCTGTAAAAGTTACCACACTATTGATGCATCCGTAATTTTCTGCTGTGATAATTGGTGGATTACCCGGTACATTTGTGATTCCAAGATTTGTTACAGAGATCCCTCCATTTTCACTTAATGCCACACTTTGCCCTGTAGCTCCGTTACCACCATTACCACCATTACCACCATTACCACCATTACCACCATTACCACCAATACTATTCGCACAACAATTTGGTGGGCCTCCTGAACCTCCAGCCCCACCTGTGCCTCCAGCACCTCCGGCTCCCCCAGCGCCTCCAGCGCCTGCTGTTCCTGGGGTTAATTGGCAGTCTTGAATGATGCCATTGATACCATTATTGGATAAAAGGATGCCATAAGCAGAACCACCACCGAAGCCTCCTGTTCCGGCGGTACCACCACCACCGGCACCGCCACCGCCACCGCCACCACTACCTTTGTCGTCTGCTCCAGATTGTTGACGGCCACCACCGCCACCGCCACCGCCACCACCACATCCAGCAGCCCCATCTGTTCCAATTCCAGCAACACCTCCAGAAGCAAAATAGCCTCCAACTACGGTACCTGCTGGTCCGGCTGTTCCAGTTGAACCTGGCATTCCAGAACCTCCATTGCCACCAGGACTGCCTGATACTACATCACCACAAGATGGGCTACAAAAGAAGCAGTCTTGCGGGCCTGAACCACTTGCTCCGCCAGCTCCACCGCAACTGCCAGGCAATCCGCTGGTTCCACCTGCACCTCCATTGTGGTTAACACCAAAAGCTCCTGCTCCGCCATCATTTCCACCAACTCCTGAACCTCCTGCACCACCAGGCACCTGAGATTGATTATTACATGCTCCTTGTTGTCCTGCATTTCCTGCACTACCTGATCCTCCATCTATTCCGGATGAGCCTGCTATCCCTGGAGATCCAGACCCGGTAATCACCTTACATCTTGTTATATTGTAATTAGAACAATTGCTGAGGTAAATTCCATATACTGAATTTCCATTTCCAGGTGCATTGGCAATATTGATGGTTAGATCTTGTAATCTAAATCCTGTTGTTCCGTTTCCCTCCATGCCAATTAGAGCATTAGCAGGAGCAAGGTTCTGATTATCCCTTGAAATGACAGATTCACTAGCATTGCTTTTGATCCATGTAATGGGGTCAAAACCTCCTTCCATAATAACACTATCTGGAATTGATAAAACATTTGATAAATTGTATGTCCCAACTGCAATCCAAACTCGGTAATTCCCAGTAGAAATAAGGGATAGCCCATAATTCAGTTCTGCCGGATTGGTTTTGGTACCTGCAGTGCCAGATGTTGCACCAGTAGTCGTAACATAGATCACACTACATTCCTGTGGTAGGGCAACAATATGGCAGGCCAACAAAAAGCATAGAAGCATAATCCTCCAAACTTTCAGTTTTATATATAAATACTTTGAATCCATAAAATTTTACCTAAGCAGTGTAACATGGCCCACATATTTATGTTTTCTGCCTTTAAAGTCCTGCGTCAAAATTAACCAAATATAAACATCCTGTTGTGCTACATCATTTCCCTTATTGGCCCTTCCGTCCCATCCCTTTTGTATGTCTGTAGATTTGAATATCATATCTCCCCATCTATCATATATTATAAACTGGAAATCCTGAACATCCCTAAATCCAATTCCTTGAGGAAAGAAGTTATCATTAAGTCCATCATTGTTCGGTGTAAATGCGTTCGGAACAAACAATATATAATCTCCTTTAATTATAACTGAATCATATGCTGTATCCAAACAACCAAATAGATTCTCTGTGATTAATTCAACCAGATATGTTGTCGTATCAATATTGCTATATACATGAGTGTAGTTTGAATCTGAATTTGTTATATAAGTAAATCCATCATCCATGTCCCAGTAATATTGCCATCCACCTTGGGAGAGGTTTTCAAAAGTAATATATGGAAACAAGATTGTAGCGGGATTTGGACCTTCTGTAAATTCTGCAATGGGTACTGGCCAGGCTGTTATCATATTTGTGTGAGTCATTGTGTCAGAGCAACCAACAGAAGAAGTAGCTATCATTGAAATACTATAGATGCCCTCCTGCCATAGGTCTACAGAGTAATAACAATTGGAAGGTGATTGAGTGGTAGAACTAGCGCCATCTCCAAGATCCCAGTTCCAAGAATCTATGGTGTACGAACCTGGGATTGTAGAAGAATCGGCAAATTGGACACAAAGGGGTTCACATCCTTTTGTTGTATCTGCAACAAACCAAATTTTAGGTTGTGGGTGGATTATAATACCATTATAGGTTGTATCTACACATCCGGAATCTGTAATGACAATAAGTTCGATCACCAAGGTGTCATAGGTATTATATTTATGTGTTGGATTTTGCAAGGTAGAGATGCTGTTATCTCCAAAGTTCCAGTCCCAACCTATTATATTACCAGTTAATACAGTAGACTGATCTGTAAATACCGCTGTTTCATACACACATACATCTGCCGTGGTAAAAGCAGCTACAGGAATAGGGTGGATGGTAATTTGGTGATTGATACTATCCAGACATCCACTATCACTTGTAACTATTAAATCAACTATATAAGTTCCTGGGGCACTATAAAGATTAAATGGATTTTGAATGGATGAGGTCGTACTGTCTCCAAAGTCCCAATCCCAGGCAATAATGTTACCGAGGCTAATTGTAGACATGTCAGTTAAAAATGCTGTATCATATTGACAAATATTTTGCTTAGTAAATTCCGCCACTGGGATGGGATGTATGATAAGCGTCTTAGATAAGGTGTCAACACAAGACTTGTCTGATGCAACAATCAGGGTAATATTATATGTTCCTGAAGAATCATAAAGATGGACAGGGTTTTGAATTGTAGAGGAATTCCCATCATCAAAATCCCAGGTCCATAAGTCGAGATTGCCAGAATTGATTTGTGTATTATCATAATAGTATGCAGAATCATAAAGACAGACGTTTGCGAGAGAAAAATCTACATTTGGAATGGGATAAACAATTACAGTCCTGCTGGTGGTATCAGTACAACCACTATCACTTGTAACCAATAGTGTAGCTATAAAACTCCCATCCGTCAGATAGGTATATGATGGATTTTGTAGCGTATCAGATCCACCATCTCCAAAGTTCCAATCCCATGCCACATTTAAACCTAGTGACTGGTCCGAAAAATTATTTGCAAAGCCCAGACATGGTGTGTCCACTGAAAAAATAGCGGTAGGGTTGGGGTGTACCTGCAGAATCATGCTGCTGGTATCAATGCAACCGTTAGAGTCTGTTACCAAGACAGAATAGCTGGAACTTGTTGTCGGTGTTGCTGTTGGATTAGCGCAATCGAAACAGTTAAGATCAGATGAAGGGGTCCATAAATAGGTCCATGGTGGTATCCCCCCTGTCACAGTAGGACTGCCTCCAATAATGACAGACCCACCGCCACACATCTCTGCGTAAGTACCTGCATCGGCGATAGGATTAGCATTAACATGGACTGTCTGAACCGTATCGTAATCATCACATAAATTAGTGTCGGTGACGGTTAATATTGCACTATAAGTTCCAGGATTGGCATATAGGTGACAAGGGTTTTGTTGTGTAGAAGCATTTCCATCGCCAAAGTCCCATGTCCATTGGGTAAAATCCCCTGTTGACTGATCTGTAAATTGGGTGCAAAAGCCTTCACAAACGGTATCACTAGTAAATAAAGATGATAAATTTGGCGGTGGAATATAAACAGTAACAGAGGTGGCACAATCACCGCCAGAGCAATCAACGTAAACTGTAACTGTATAGGTTCCTGGAGAGGCATAACAATGGGATTTGGTAATATTGCAGCCATTATCCACGAGTGTATTACCATCACCAAAATCCCATATAACGGTGCAACTGCAATGTCCATTATGGTTAGCCCTGAATGTTATGCAGAAGCAATCACGATAGTCAACATCAAGAGATACTCCATTGCATTCATTGGCAAATACATTATTATTGTTTAGACATATTCCGGCAAATAATAATGCAAGGATTACTTTTTTGAAGTGCGAATTCCTTGCTCTTTCCAGAAAATATTTATTTGCGTTTTTACTATACATTTAATTTCCTTGAAACTTATTTGCAAATTATACTTTGTTTCATATTTGCATTTTCAACTTTTGTATGTCCTTGCCCTTCTGCTTTCTTAACCGTTTTTTCATCGATAAGTTCTGATTTTACCAGTGATGTTACATCGCTTACGTCAGGAGTATATCGCAATGCCTGGATTTCTGGGTTTTTTGCATTGCAATCAGACCTTCCATCAAAATCGAGATTGAGCATTAATATTTCCATTTGACCTTCCCCATAACTCATAGTGTTCGCACCAACCAAAAGACCTTGGTCTGTCACTCTTATGGACACGCAATTTTCAAATTTACTGCCTCCGTACGAATTTGAATTAAGAATGTTCCCATTCTGATCAAGAACAAGAATCAAGGCATCAACATTCTCATCAATAGTTGAACTTTTGCCAGCGATTACTATATTGCCATTCTTCAGCTCTGCAATAGCACCAACTTGATCAAAACCTTTATTACCATAGGTTTTGGCCCATTCTAGATTTCCATTTATATCAGTTTTCACCAAAGAGATGTCTAGTTTTCCTGCTCCTTGACTTTCTGTCTCTCCACAAAGTAAATAACCCTCATCAAGCGTCTGAATAACCTCAGATCCGGCATCATCTTTACTTCCGCCATAACGCTTTGCCCATTCAACTTCTCCGAGAGCATTAACTTTAAGGAGGCACATATCAAGGTCTTTCCTGGAATTTGAGTTGTGTTGGAACTCGCCTGCAATTATGTAACCACCATCTCTACTGGAAAATACATCATTTCCCCTGCTCATCCTCACTTCCTGGCCTGTATTGTACTTTCTGCTCCATAGGGGGTTTCCATTTTTGTTAATTTTTAATAAATAAAGGTACCTCATTTCGCTTGTCATGGGCAGAAAAGCATTGGTAACCATCAGTGTTTGCTCAGCTCTACCCGTAATAATATAACCATCATCAAGCGTGTTCTTTGCAGCCAATGCTTCTGCCATGTTTCCTCCACTATCATATATTCTTGACCACTCCTGGCTGCCTGAGGCATTTAACTTAAAGATATACGCCAGCTCCCTTTGTCCGAATTTAGGATATCGTTCTCCGGCAATAACAAACCCTCCATCAGAAGTATTTAAAACAGAATTAGGCATTTCAAAGACTCCATTATTATAGGTCTTTGCCCAGATTATCTTGCCATTTTCATCTGTTCTTGTAATAACAATACTACGTTCTCCATCAGCGTTTTCTGTTTCACCTGCAATGATAGCACCACCATTTGAAGCAATAGTGATTTCATTACATTTATCAAGCCCAGGACCTCCATAAGTGTTTTGAGTTCCACCTTGGGCATGAACCTGATTGTTAAACAATAGGTTTAGCACAAGAAAAAGGAAATATGAGGGGAGGAAATTGAAAAAGGGCTTCATAATTAGTTCTAGATAAAGATACAATTTTCTAAATGGTTTAGAAAAACTATAATATTACAAAAATTATATTATTTAAATCATGTTTTGCTTTATTCACTTAGCAGCTAGTCCTTGTTACTAAAGGCTTGTAGAATGTTTTTGGAATGACAGCGTACATCTATTGCAATATAAAAAGCAGCCAACAAGAATCCTAACCTGAAGATACCATCAGGAAATGCATGGGAAAACGAGAGGTATACTACGAAGACTAGCCAAAGAATAGCAATGCGTGTGGCCCATAATGAAAATAGTCCTGTAATAATAAAAAGTCCAATTATTGTGTCAGAGATACCAGAGTAAAATACGAAATCTCGCACATTTTCTTCTGGAATTATTTGCGTAGCCAGCTCAATATGGCCTTCATTAATGCCAAGTAAGCCAAGGGATGCTGTTCCGTGGGCCAAAAAGGAAAAGGCCAAGCCAATTCGCAGAAGGTGATATTTGGTTTCATTTTTTACAGCTTGAAAATAGAGGAAAATAATGAATAAAATCCAGGGTAATCGTCGCATGACCTCAGCAAAACCAAAAATAGAATTCTCTTTGTCAAAATATAGTGACCAGCCTGCAATTGCAATACCCACTAAGTAGAGAGCAGCTAAACTCAGGGTGTATTTAGGACTCCATTTGAAAAGAATTAGTAGGGCAAGAGAGATGTCTAGACCAGCAAGAACGTGACAAGCAGCTAGTGGGTCTATTGGTGCTGGAAGTACTGCTTTTAATAATTTAATGTGAAGGGCAATCGAAGGACTCAACTCCAGGTTTATCAGGCCATGACCTAAGAATGCAAGGAATAAAATAAAACGAAAAAAAAGTGCAGGATTTCTGGTCGCTATTGAAAGCATGGAGATTATTAATGTGAATCAGCCAAAGTTAAATAAAATCACAAACTCTATAAATCTTGTTACATTTGATTTTTCAAAATATTTATGGCTATAAAATTTTCTTCAAAGCTTGCCAATGAAACCTATGATGCGATAATCATTGGATCAGGGCTGGGAGGCCTTACTCTTGCTGCTTTGATGGCAAAAGAAGGTAAAAAACCCCTTGTTTTAGAAAGGCATTATGAACCTGGAGGGTTTACCCATACTTTCAAAAGAACTGGTGGCTATAATTGGGATGTTGGAGTACATTATGTAGGCAGGGTTGATAATGAGAAAGCATTTTTAAGACGCGCATTCGATTATATCACTGATGGGAACTTGCAATGGGCATCTATGGGAGAGGTTTATGATAAAGCAATCTTTGGTGAGGAGGAGTACGATTTTGTTATTGGTGTAAAAAATCAAATTGAAATCCTATCAGCAAGATTTCCTGGGGAGGAAGCTGCAATAAGGAAATACTATAAATTAGTTAAAACAGTAAATGCCAAAGTAAACTTCTTCTTTGGTGAACGGGTATTATCTTTAGGCTGGAGCAAGTCTCTAGGCAAGTATATTAGACGAGGGTTCTATAAATACGCTGACCGCACTACTTATGAAGTTCTTAAAAGCCTGACGTCCAATGAAAAATTAATTGCCGTACTATGTGCACAATTTGGCAATTATGGAAGTCCACCAAAGCGGAGCAGTTTTGTAATTCATGCCATGGTTGTAGGCCATTATCTATATGGCGGGAATTATCCTGTAGGAGGATCAGACAAGATTTATAAGCACATCCTCCCAGTAATACAAAAAGCAGGCGGCCAGGTGATGATCCGAGCTGAAGTGGAGAAAATAATTGTCAAGAACCATAAAGCCATTGGTGTTCAGATGGTAAATGGAGAGGAGCTGTTTGCCAAAAATATAATTTCCAATGCAGGCGCATGGAACACCTATATGGAATTGCTTCCCCAGGACTTGAAATTGCCCTTCTCTGCCAAAGAAGATCTTCAAAAGGTGAAGGCCTCAACAGCTAATATGGGACTTTTTATTGGATTGAATGGATCTGATGAAGAGCTGAAACTACCAAAGCATAATTACTGGATTTATGATGGTTATGATATAGATGCAGACCTGGAGGAATGTGTCAGGAATCCTCACAAGGATCCGCCAATGGCCTATGTTTCCTTCCCTTCTGCCAAAGATCCGGAATGGCCAATAAATTACCCTGGAAAAGCAACCGTGCAGGTGATAAGTCTGGCTAACTATGAATGGTTTGGTAGATGGGAAGATGAAAGATGGATGAAGAGGGGAGAGGAGTATGTGAATTTTAAGGATTCTATAAAGGAGGGAATGCTGAAGAAACTCTTCAAAATTGCTCCCCAGGTCAAGGATAAGATAGAGGTATGTGAAGTTTCTTCTCCACTTACCACCAAGCATTTTGCCAATTATAAAAGGGGGGAAATTTATGGCCTGGAGCATACGCCAGAGCGATTCAGATTAAATTGGCTGAGAGCAAAAACACCAGTTAAAAATCTTTATATGACTGGGCAGGATGTTATTACTGTTGGTGTTGGAGGAGCCTTGTTTTCAGGGATAATTACAGGGGCGGCAATGATGAAAAAGAATTTTATCAGCAAGATTAATAAAGGTATTTAATATTTAAATTAACCTTTTGAATCTTAAAATTCTCAATGTTTAAGATAATAACAACAAAAGACGGTTCAGATACACTTTATAACCCGGAATTAGATGAGCATTATCATTCTATCAACGGTGCGATACAGGAGTCAAAACATGTTTTTATTAATGCTGGTTTCAAAGAGATAAGAAAGAATGAGCTCTCTGTTTTAGAGGTTGGCTTTGGAACTGGCTTAAATGCCTTGCTCACTTTAAAGGAATGTGGGCTCTTAGAAAATAAGATTCAATATACTGCAGTAGAGCTCTTCCCACTTACCCATGAAGTTATTCAGAAGCTCAATTATGATGATATCATCGGAGAAGCAGATTCTTTCCATAAGATGCATTCTTGTGCGTGGAACACTTGGGTGGACATTAATGATCAATTTTTATTAAAAAAACTCAAGGTCGATTTAAGAACGATGCATTTTCAGGATAAGTACGACCTTGTTTATTTTGATGCATTTTCACCGCAAAAACAGCCTGCCTTGTGGACAGGAGAGATATTTGATAAAATTGTTTCTGCTTGTAATGAGGATGCTGTCTTTACCACCTACTCTGCTAAAGGCTCGGTTAGAAGGGACCTCCAAAAGGCTGGGTTTTATGTCGAACGAATTCCAGGACCTCCTGGAAAGAGGGAGATGATTAGAGCAAGGAGGGTTTTATAACTTATATGCTCGAATAATCCATTTATTTGGTCTTTATTGCTTTTTATATTGTGGTTTACCAGTGAGGAATGGCGTAAATTTACCTGAGGTAAATGTGTTTTGGCATGATTTTTACACAGGATGGTTTTAGAAATTAAACAGTGAATAATTTAAAAACTAAAACTATGAAAACTATAAACAAAAATGAAAGCAATGATGTAGTACAAGGTGCTGCAAAAGCAAAGAAATCTTTAAGTGTTGATGCTGATTCTTCAGTGCTATTTCTAATCTTCTCGTTGATAACAGCTAGCCTGGCACTGCAATTTGTGTTCTTCATATAAGAAAAGGCAAGGTGGTTCTCGCTAACAGGATTTATCAGTTCAGGATGGAACTATATCATCAATAGCGTCTATTTTTTGATGAAAATAAATTGGCCACCTTCATCTCCAGTATTTTTTATCGGATTAAACTTTGGTGTTTGGTCTGAGTTGTTAACCACAGGAATCTTTAGGTTATTGTATAATTGACTGGCATCAAAATATGTTTCATTATTATTGCTAAGCGATTTAATTAAATAATAAGCAAATACCGAGTGTCCTTCCTTGCCACCATCCATCACAGGTTCTATTCCTCCAGAAGTTATTGCTTTACGTGATGCTAGATTATGAACTTTTCTGTAGTATTTCTCAGATGATTCAAAAGGAACTGAGATGGTGGTTCCCCGGAAGATATCTCCGCTAAAGCATGCGTCTGAAACCAATAAGGTATGCTTGGATTTTATACCCTGAAGGAATGCCTGAATATCATTGTTGGAAACATATTCAGCAACGGACTTTGAGCTTGCATCAAATGGTACCCAGTAACCTTTATTAAGCTTTTCCTTGAACTCACCGTGCCCTGAGTAATAGATAAAAACATTATCATCTTCCTGAACAATTTCTACAAGCCACTCCAATTGCTTGATAATAGCAGTCCTTGTAGCTTTAGAATCATATAAAGTATTGAATTGATCAAACCTGTATTTCGAATGCAATAAAGTTTCTATTGCCTTTGCATCATTTACAGCATTTTTCAATGGGGCCCATTCTCCTTGATAATTGTCTATACCTATTAGTAATGCATAGTACTTACCTATCACCAGGTTTTCGGTTGCATTACCCACATTAAGTCCTTTCAAAGGATCTCCTCCTCGGTATTGGGGTTGGTCTTCTGGTACAGCTTCACTACTCGCATCTTTTTTAGCCTTCTCAGCTTCTGCAAGAGCTGCTTCAGCTCTTGCTTTTTCTGCATCTGCAAGTATCCTGGCTGTCTCAGCCCGGGTTTTCTTCGCTTCTGCTTCTGCTAGTTTTGTTTCAGCCCTTGTTTCTACAACCTGTGATATTATGGACTTCTTTTTAATTGATTCTTGATTGTTACTAGTATTGTTATTTGTTTGGGAGAGATTAATATTATAAAACGTTGGATCCTGTACCTTAATTGCTCCAGTTATGATGTCAATTCCGAAACCAGTTATCGGAGGCCCAAATAAATTTAGTAATGTAACAACATTAAATTTCTTTGTCAGCTCAAAAACTTCATCATTATATCCCTCCAACTTCATCATGGCAATTTTTTCACCTTTTCTTCTTACCGTCACATTGCAAGGTGTCGTGTTCACCAGCTCTCCATTAATATATACTGCTGCATTGTCTGGGCTACTGGTAAATTTTATTTCGTCTTCTAATCCTGTAAATATGGAGGCACAGTTAGTTAATAGGAAAGCCAATAGAAGTAATACCGAATTATATTTCATAAAGGTTGAATCAATTAGAAAGATGAAATTACAAAATAAAGAAAGATTACCATATTATTGAGATAAGCAATATGCAAGAGAGCAAAGGATTTAGTAATTTTGCGCCTTATGGCAAAAGAAAAGAAAGTTGCTTTTTACACCCTGGGCTGCAAGCTGAATTTTGCGGAGACGGCTACGCTCGCCCGTGATTTTACAGATAATGGGTACGTTAAGGTTGGCTTTGAGGATGATCCGGATGTATATGTGATCAATACTTGCTCAGTAACGGAGAGTGCCAATAAAAAATGCCAAAACCTGGTAAAAAAGGCTAAGCGCATAGCGCCAGAAGCCTTTGTTGCGGTAACAGGCTGTTATGCACAGCTGAAGCCTAAGGAGATTGCGGCCATACCTGGGGTAAACCTTGTACTAGGTGCCACAGAAAAGTTCAATATATTAGAGCATGTCAACCATTCAAACAAGGATAAAAAGCAAGATACAGCTGTTCATGCCTGTGAAATTGATCATGTAAAAGAGTTTATCCCTTCCTATTCACAGGGAGACAGAACCCGTTCTTTTTTGAAAGTGCAGGATGGCTGCGATTATTCCTGTGCTTTCTGTACCATACCGCTTGCAAGAGGAGCAAGCAGAAGTGATACAATCGCCAACTTGGTAGAATCTGCTGAAAAGATCGGCAAAAGCGGTGTTAAGGAAATTGTATTGAGTGGCGTCAATATTGGAGATTTTGGCAAAGGGACCCCTGTTTCCCTGCTAGACCTTATTAAAGCACTTGATCAGGTAGAATCGGTAGAAAGATTTAGGATATCGTCTATTGAACCCAATCTGTTAACCAACGAGATCATTGAATTTGTTGCGAATTCCAAGAGATTCATGCCTCACTTTCATATTCCCCTGCAGTCAGGCTCAGATAAGATCTTGAAGCAAATGAAGAGAAGGTATTTGCGGAAGCTTTATAGTGACAGGGTTATAGCCATAAAGAAAATGATTCCACATTGCTGTATAGGTGTGGATGTGATCGTTGGATTTCCTGGCGAGACATCTGAAGATTTTTTAGATACCTATAATTTTTTGAACGAGCTTGATATCTCCTACCTCCATGTATTTTCTTATTCTGAAAGAGAGAATACAAAAGCAATTAAGATGGATGGCGTTGTTCCCAAATGGGAACGAGCTGAGCGGTCAAAAAGCTTGCATCAGCTATCTGATAAGAAGCGAAGAAGTTTTTACAGAGAATTTGAGAATGCCAGGGCAACTATTCTATTTGAATCAATTAATGAGGATGGCACGGTCAATGGTTTTACGGAGAACTATATCAAGGTAAAGGCAAACCATAAAAAGGGGATGGAGGGTACTTTGGTAAAACGATCTCTTGGTCGTTTAGACAAAGATGGCTTGATGCTCATAGAACCTGTAAGAACTGAATTAAATTCCTCCAATAATTTTTCATATAATCTAAGCTAATGTATCCCACGATAACCGACCTGATAAAAGACCTTTTTGGAGTAAACATTCCTTTGCCAATTCAGAGTTTTGGCTTTTTCGTAGCAATAGCATTTTTTTTAGGAGCATATGTGTTCTCATTAGAATTGAAAAGGAAGGAGAACGAGGGTTTGCTAAAGTCCTTTAAGAAGAAAGTGATGATAGGGGAGGCCGCTAAATTACCAGAGCTTTTAAGCTCTGGGTTATTTGGTTTCATTATTGGCTATAAGCTGCTTTATGCTTTTTTGAATTATGCAGACTTTGTTCTTAATCCACCAGGTTTTATCTTGTCTCTTGAAGGAAATTTAATGGGGGGAATACTGCTTGCGTTATTGTCCATTTTTATTAAATATAGAGAAAAGAAAAAACAGCAGCTTGAGGTCCCCAGGCTGATAGAGGAGGAGGTGCACCCGTACCAGCTGATCGGCAATTTTGTAATGCTGGCAGCTATAGCAGGGCTTTTAGGGGCAAAGCTGTTTCACAACCTGGAAAATCCGGATGAGTTAATGGCTGATCCTATCGGTGCATTGCTGTCGTTTAGCGGACTTACTTTTTATGGCGGATTGATTTGTGGTACTGCTGCTTGCCTCTATTATGCACGAAAAAATGGTATAGGTATCATTCACTTATTAGATGCAGCTGGCCCTGTATTAATGTTGGGTTATGGAGTAGGGAGAATTGGTTGCCAGGTGGCAGGTGATGGTGATTGGGGTATTCCTAATGATCTTCCGCAACCTGAATGGCTTTCTTTTTTACCAGAATGGACCTGGGCTTATAATTATCCAAATAATGTGCTTGGAATTGATCTGCAAAGCAATGTTTATCCAACGCCTCTATATGAAGTGGTAATGGCGCTTGGTTTGTTCTGTATCCTTTGGTCGATACGAAAAAGGATTACTATACCTGGAATGCTGTTTTCCATTTATCTTATAATGAATGGTGTGGAACGTTTTTTTATTGAGAAGATTCGTGTTAATGAGGTGTACATTATTTTTGGCAACTCAATTACACAGGCAGAAATAATTTCTACATTGTTAGTACTCTTGGGTGTGTTTGGTTTATGGTACAGCCGGAAACTTGCTCAATGATTTAGGTTTTCCATAGGTATTTTTTTTCCGTCAACACATCGATAGCATTTAAGCTTATCCTCAAATACCTCTGCTTTAAAGATAGATTTTCCTAAAAGCATGCGCAAGCACTCCTGAATACCTTCTATGATGGAAGGGTGTGGGTGGATCAGGTCCGCTAGATCGATAATTCCCCTGTTCATTGAAATGAGCAGGGCAACACCTTGGATTGCACTGGATGCATGCTCGCCAACTGCGCGCATGCCTAGTATTTTCATCTCTTCATCATCAGTAACGAGGATCTTGAAAAACCCCTTTGTTTTTCTCATGGCAATAGCCCTGGCTATACAGGAATAGTCCAGCTTTACAAGTCGGTAAGGTATGCCTTTTTCGTTTACCTGCTGTTCACCCATTCCAACCGCAGCTACCTCTGGGTTAAGGAACATGATGGTTGAAATATTTTTATAGGTAATCTTACGATCAGACTTTCCAAACATTTTCTCTACAGCTCGTCTTCCTTCCAGCTCGGCCACATTTACCAACGCAATATGTGCTGTAACATCCCCAACCGCATAAATATTGTCAATAGAGGTAGAGGTGTCATCATCTAAGATGGTTCTTCCGTCTTTATATTCTACTCCTATCTGATCTAATCCCAGGTCTTCAAGATTGGGTATCCTTCCAACTGAGATCAGCGCTTTCTCCACGTTGATCACTTCAGACCTGCCATCTTTGTAAGCCAGCTCATATTCTACCTTTCCATTTTTGATCTCCATTCGTATCACGCTTGCATCATGATGGATTACGACTCCATTTTTTGCTAAATTTTCGTTCACCATTGTTGCAATATCTTCATCCTCAAAAGGTAAAATCCTGTCTGCCTTATCTATGAGGTATACTTTAGTTTTACCAAAATTTGAAAATATGGTGGCAAATTCGCAGCCTATTACTCCAGCCCCCAATATTACCATTGACTTAGGAAAATTCTTTAATCTGTCCATCCCATCACTGGTAAGTATTATTTTTTCATCAATGGGAATATTTTCCAGCTTCCTTGGTCTGCTTCCAGTTGCAATGATGATATTATCTGAATAAATGGTTTTATCTCCTTTTTGCTTTTTAATCGATACTTCATGTCTATTAAGTATTTTAGCAGTGCCACGTTCGTACTTGAAATACTGTTTATAGGTATCAGTTTGTAATAATTTAATGTGGCACTGCAATTGAAATTTCCGTTCAAAAACAGCTTCTGCAATTACCTTTTTAACTTCATTGTATTTTATAGTATCTTGATTTGTTACTTCTACACCTTTCTCTTTAAGGCGTTTGTTGGAATTAGCTATTTGGGTTGAGAGCTCCCAAAGCGTTTTTGAGGTCAATGCGCCATTATAGATGCCTGCACCTCCAATCTTGTCCCTTTCTATTAGCACGACTTTCTTTTTGAAGTCTACGGCACGCATAGCAGCAGCATATCCTGCAGGCCCACCACCAATTACGCAAACGTCATATTTTTCCTGTTGCCTAGGCATTTTCTTTAGAGATTTAAATTCAATCCTGTTATAAATTTTATGGAAGGATGTTTGATATTTCTTATATCCTTTTGTATGCGAATTCCCATATCCATAAGCCGCTGTATTTATTTCTAAAGGTAAAGATAAAAAACCAGAAAGGATGTAAAAACAAATTTTATGAAAGTCTTGACCAATGCCTTTGAGGTTATGAGCCATTCAGATAGAATCACTGCCTTTATTGTGAAGGCCATTAATTGCCTGCATTAATATCACATATAAGCAGGGCATATTTTCCGATTACTACCCCCATTACAATTAGGCTGAAAGCCTAAGATGATCTCATGGGTATTTGAGCTGTAATTCCGGATTTTAGACAGTGTGTAATCGTAGGCATAACCAAGCTTGAATAGTGGCGATATGTTAAATCCTACCAATCCGGCAAGTGCATCTATTTTTCTATAGGCCATGCCAATCCAAAATTTGTTACCCCAGTCTGCCCTTATTGTAGCATCTATCTGCGGTGGGGTAATTAATCCCATCCTTACATGGGCGGATGGAATAATGGAAACCGTTCTGTTAATCAGGAAGCGATATCCAGCAGTAAAATAAAGATGATCCATCATCCTGATTTCAGTTCCAGAGATGGTAAGCGGTAATAATTGCCTGGCAGCCAATCCAATAAAGAAATCATCAGAATAGGTCCAAATACCTACATTAGCGTCGGGCAAGATGCTGCTTGAGTTTGATACGGCCGGATCAATCGGGTTCAATGGTTTAAGGTCACCAGCATCCACAATGTATTGCATTGCTCCAAATGACAAGCCCAAAGATGTTGTAACCTTCCTGCTCACAGCAAAGTGAAAAGCATAAGAAATATGGCCCCCCAATTTAGACATGGGTCCGGTCTGGTCTTTTATTATATAGGCCCCTAAGCCTTCGAATGATGCTTTGGAGGAGGATTTGTTTCTGTTTAATCTTCCATGGGCACTGATGAACATGGTTACAGGTGCTGATTCGAAGCCCATCCATTGGGTTCTGTAGCCTGCCTTTGCTTCCCAGCATTCTGTACTGCCGGTAACACCTGGGTTAATCATATAGTTATTGAATATATGAAGGGTATAATGAGGAGTCTGCTGTGCATATCCAAGGAAGTTTCCCAAGACAAAAACACAATAGATAAAATATTTGACAAGCTTTTTCATTATTTCACAATCGTTACTGAACCAGCAAAAGTTTTATTAATAGATTCTATGGTAATAACATAATAATAGACCGCAGCAGGCAAAACGGCACCAAACTTCCCTTCCCATGGGGTTTCGTAACCATTGGATGTAAAGACAATGTTTCCCCATCGATTATATACCATAACATTTACATTAGAATAAACCGCCAGGTTCTCTATTATCCAGGTGTCGTTAAAGCCATCTCCATTAGGAGAAAAAGTATTTGGGAC
>JYMV01021820.1_pt1 | contig 53534 bp, 35 predicted proteins | sample 338911 | NCBI WGS metagenome assembly JYMV01 (sample SAMN03354496, study PRJNA234377) | hydrothermal vent metagenome | biome: Deep sea; feature: Hydrothermal plumes at the Eastern Lau Spreading Center, Western Pacific Ocean; material: Seawater | place: Tonga | collected 2009 | depth 2000 m m | reverse complement strand
TCTGGAACACGAGATCACCATCCGTGTCGTCGATCCCGATGGTCATCCCGTTGCCGGCGCCCGAGTCGGCATCCTGCCAAGTCATGAAGAAGACTTAGATTCTCCCATCGACCCAAATTTCACCGATTCCAGCGGGGAACTGGTGATCAGAGGGGTGTCCGCAAACATACGAGCGGTGGAAGTTTCTCCCCCGAAGGAGCGCAGGAGGGATCTGGAGCTGGTTGCAGTTGTGCTCGATGGCCAGAGCGACGTGGTCGAGATCGCACTGAGGCGAGCGCTCGGGGTTACCGGCACCATCGTCAATGCCCACCTGCTGGAGCCTGGAGTGAAGGTGGATTGGTTTCTTTTCAGAGTCGACGAGGGACAAATCGCGATCAATGACTTCACTGACGAGACGGAATGGTTCACGAACATCTACTCCGCGCGGTATCGCCTCATGGTTTCCTACCCGGGATACTGGGCCGAAAGCGATACTTTCGATGGTTCGGCGACCTCGGTAAACCTGGGACTCGAGAAGGTTGGCATGATATCGGGAAGAATCAGGGACCTCGCCGCGGGTTCGCGTTTCGTGGAGGTTTCGCTTTATGAGGGAAACTCCTATCCCCGTGCAACGTTTGGGAGTCCCTGGTTTAGTACCGAGGCCACAGACAGCGGCGAATTCGAGATCCCCTGCATTCCCGGTCACGATCTTCGACTCGTCATCCGCCGTGATGGACGCGATATAAAGGTCATCTTCGACATCGAGAACTGTCCCTCGGATGGTTTGGATCTGGGCGACCTCAGTATGAGGCAGGATTAGATCGGTGGATGATACTTCAGGTTCTTTGGGGAAGTTCTTCATCGGCCTCGTCGACATCGCCGACGCCATCGCCCTGCTTGGCTACCTCTTCAGCGGCACCACACCCCCACCCTTCCCCGACTGCGGCATCGACCCGACGGTAGATGCACTGGAGTGCGACAGTTTTGGGCCTTGTCCGTGAGCGTCCGTTAACGGACGCGCGCTCACCGGAATCTTGATTTCGATGAATCTACATGAGATCGTATCTATAGTCCGCCAGCCTCATCGCGTACGCGATCTGTTCACCGCGATCTGTAGAAGCAGAGGAGGGTCCCATCGACAAGGGCAAGCTGACGCTGACGCTGGTGCTGGTCGCTCTGGGCGTGGCGCTTCTTCTGGACACGAGTCGCCTGAACGAGACCACGATCACTCCTGCAGTCGCGGCTCCCCCGCCGGTGGCGGTGGTCGAACCGCTGCCAGAGATTCCCGAGGTGCCTGCGACGGAGGCGGATCCACTGCCGTCGACGAGAGCGATCCAGGGTAGGGTCATCTCCGCCCACGGCGACGAACCCATTGTTGGTGCTGAGATTTCCGTCTTTGTCCCAGCCCGGATCGACCCCTCAAATCCTCGTTCCGACCTGTGGAATAGGCGTCTGGGCCAGGCGATCAGCGATGAAGAGGGTGAGTTCACGTTCAGCGGGCTGGAGCCCCGGGGAGATTACTCCATCGAGGTCGAACACCGACACTGGCTCGATGACTCCTTTGACATCAACCTGACCGCAGGAGACTTGACCACCGACTTCCCACTGCTTCGTGGTGCCTCGATCTGTGGAGTCGTGGTTGGCCTCGGCGAAGAGGACAAATTATTCAGGATCCGTCTCACCGGCGAGGGCTATGTAAGCTCCAAGTACAAGGCTCCGGGCGAGCCCTTCTGTTTCGAGGCGGTACCCGCTGGAGAACTGGAACTTGAAATTACTCGTGAGTTGGCAAACTCCCTGGAAGTCGCATATATCCCGGTGAGGGTGGATACTCCCTTTCAACAGATTTCGCTCGGTACACTGGATCTGACAAAAGGGGAGAAGGTCACGCTGCGGTCTCGCTGTGAGGATGAGGGGTTTGTCGGTTATTCTCTTATAAACCTGCGTGTCTTGACCTTTGATGATTTCAACCCTGTGTATTCTCCATCCAGCGAGAGGCCATATGGAGTCTCCCTTCTTGGTGGGCTCAACGGGCCGGATCAGTTCGAGATACGTGGAAGACTCAGTGGTTTGAAGGTCCAGATCAAGGCGACTAGCCACAGTCCTGACTACAAATTTTCATGGGGAGAGGTTCGACCACAGAAAGGGGAGCATCTCAACTTGACCTTTGACTGTGAGCTAGACCCTTCAGGCTTGCGAATTGAAAACGGGGCTGACCTGGAGTTATCGAGCCAAGACTCGTTGGTAGCGAAATTCACCCGCGCGGATGGTTCGGTCGGCGGCCACGAGCGGATTACATACAGGCCTCATCGGGTGCATTTCCGTAGGAATCTCGAGGGAATGCGTTCCACGGGCGCTGTCAATGTGGAACTGACGTGCAACGGTCAATATGGGGTGATTTCCCTGGACAGGATGGAGGCGGGCGAAGCGCTTCGGCTGGAACCAGCACTGGAGGTGACCGGGGAACTGGTGATTGAAGGTTCCCTGGAGGATCGGGATGAAGTGGTATTCCTGATGAGGAAGATTCCTGGCAAGGACCTCTCTGACTCCTATCTGGGTCAAATCGAATGGGCTGGCTTCCGCCTGAATAGAGCAGATGGGACCGTCCCGTTTCGTTTTGATTTGCCGGTGCGCAGTGAATCGTGGTTGCTGGTGCTTTCCCAGGGAAAAGAGAGAAGTGTTCTCCATCAGTTTCAATCCGGGTCAAATCAGCAGGACCTGGGCACCATCGTGGTCGGGGAGTGAGTGCCCCAGAGAGTGACAGGAGGACGCCATCGACAAGGGTAAACTTACGCTGACGCTACTGCTGGTCGCTATTGGCGTGGCGCTTCTTCTGTGGTGGCTTCCCGGCGCGGACACGAGTCGCCTGAACGAGACCACGATCACTCCTGCAGTCGCGGCTCCCCCGGCGGTGGCGGTGGAAAAACCTCTCCCGACGATTCCCGAGGTGCGATTGTCGTCGGGTGTCAGGGTGCTCTCGATGGGAAATCCGGTTCCCGGGGCCGCAGTCACTTTCTCTGGTGAGCAGGGCGGCGGCGTGATCGAAACCGATGAAGATGGCCGCGCCTTTCTAATTGCCGGTTCCTACATCCTTTCTGTTGCAGCCAAAAATCACGAACTCTTCGATCAAACGGTGGAGATCTCCGGGGCACTGGAGCCGATCGCTCTGGTCCCATTCGGCACCGTCCGGTACACCATCTCTGATGGTGGCTCAGCTCCATTGGCGGGTGGCCCAAGTTCCCATCCCAGGGACCTGTTTGGGGGAGGGCATGGCAGCGGCCTTGAGTCGTTGAGTTTTTCGTTTTCCTGCGTTCCCCAAGCATGACGATGAACTGAATCCGGTTTGTTTACGTCCTCATGTGGTTGGGATAGTGGGCTCGGTGCAGACCCCGTCTTCAGCCGCTCCTGCTGGAGTTGCTCATCAGGTGGGATGGATTCGAACCGGTTTCAGATTCAGCCTGGGGCCAACTCCTGCACCTTTGCTCCGTACAGCACTCGCGGGCCGTAGGACCCCAGTGGAAACTCGACGTCGCGGTCGCCGCTGAAGAATCGCTCCCGGCAACTGGAATAGGCTTGCCTGAAGGAAACCAGCTGCCCCAGCGCCTCGATACGTCTCCAGACGTCTCGGGCTGCCAGGTGGGGGCTCAGTTGGCGCCTTGGCTCGCTTGTCTTCGGAAACTCAAAGGGTGACTGCGCCCGAACTCCATCAGGACCCAGGAACTGGCGCCCTTCGTTGATCATTCTATCGCCGATGAGGGTTTCTCGAATTGTGATACGCCTTTCCAGAGCTTCGATCACGTTTTCCTCGCGCCCCTCGAGGATCCTGGGGTAGACCAGCTTCATTTTAATCTTCCTGGGGCAGCCGGTTCGCTCCGAGAAGAAAAAGGAGGGGCGGGTGCCAACCTTTAACTTGGAGGCCAGATCCCCAGGTGTGCTGATGAGGCCTGGCCAGTCTGTGCTTCGCCTGACCAGGCCGGCAGAAACTGGATTGACGTAGAGGTATTCGAGTTTGTCGAGGAGGTCCTCGGCACTCTCGAGATGAACGGCACTGTAACTGCCGGGAGCCCACAGGTATTCCCAGCGTCCCTGATGGCAGTTGAGTGCGCGTGCGACCAGGCCATGGAAGTTCTGGCAGAATAGGGGAAGTCTGCCATCGGGGTCGGTGATGATGAGATGGTGGTGGTTGCTAAGAAATGCAAAGGCGTGGATCTCGATGCCAGTCTTTCGTGCGGCATGAGCAAGGCAGTAGAGCAGGAGTTGATTCACAACCGGAGACGGCTTGAGACGCAGTTCTCTTCGGGCAACTCGACGGGTGATGAGATATGTACGTCCAGGGATGATCTGTCGTGGGAGCATCAGCAACCTCAGGAGTGTTGGTACCGGAGATCGCATTGCCAGTGGGATCGTACGTTGAAAGGTAGAGAGAGAAAACGAGGCAGTAAATAAGCACCTCAGTTTCGACCAGGATCGGACGAATACAGGTCCCTAGGATGGGTACACTTGCTCCACCGCGGGTGTCGAATTGCCCGGATGGGCCTCAGGGGCCCCAGACCACCCACACACCCGTTTTGGAAATTCCGGTCCGGGCCCCCGATGGAAGCGGATATCTCTCTAGCGGGCATGAGCCTGCTGGGTCGCCGGGACCCGCCCCCGGAGGACGGTTGTCAGAGAGGTGGAATACCATGACCTCATTGGTGAAACGTTTTGGCGTGTATGGCCTGATCTTCTTCACGGTCAAAGGGCTTTTGTGGATCGTGGTGCCCGCCCTGGTTGTTTATCTTGGCAAAGGCGGCTAGGAACGCCTGAGAGCGACCTTTCCCCACCGAAATGGTCTCCCCGCCCTCCACGTCCGGTATCTCCGGGAATGGCGGGCGGTGGCAATTGAGGGCTGCTGGCCACCTGTCCCTGCTCAGAGGACAATCCTGTCCGACCCACCATCGAGGGCAGAACCCCTCTCCCGCCCCTGGAATTTCCCTGTCCGGTCCCCCGCTGGAGGCGGATATCTCTGTAGTGGGCATGAGCCTGCTGGGTTTCCGGGTCCGCCCCCGGGAGTTTGGAAGAGAGGAAGGTGGGGAATCATGACCGAGGCCAAGAAGAACGCCCAAATCGACCGCGAGAAGGTTTCCAACGAGAATACAACCGAGCCCAGGACCGGACGCGTCGACGCGCCCCTGGCGACGGTGAGGGGCAAGGATGAGGTCACCTTCGCTCAGAGGCTGCGGGCCGAGACCGCCCAGGCGCACCGCTTCGCCGAGTCCACGAACTTCGTCAAGGGCATCCTCAAGGGCGTGATGGACCTCGAGAGCTTCGCCAACATGCAAGCGGGAATGTATCTCGTCTACGAGGCGCTGGAGGCCGAACTCGACCGCCACAAGGACCACCCGCTGGTCAGCCGTGTTTACTTCCCCGTACTCAGCCGCAAGGCCGCGCTCGAAGAGGACCTCGAGTTCCTCTACGGAGAGGACTGGCAGAGCAAGGTCCGCAGCACCCCCGCTCGTCAAGAATACGTCGACCGCATCCACTGGCTGGGTGACAACGACCCCGACTTGCTCGTGGCCCACAGCTACACGCGCTACCTCGGAGACCTCTCCGGCGGTCAGGTGATCGCCAAGATCGCCCGCCGCTCGCTGGGTCTGGAGGGCCCCGACGGCCTGCGCTTTTTCGATTTCGAGAAGATCGACAGCGCCAAGGCCTTCAAGGACGAGTATCGCAGTCGTCTCAACAACCTGCCGCTCAGCGATCTCCGCGCAAGTGAGATCATCGATGAAGCCAAACAGGTTTTCGCTCTCAACCAGCGCCTCTTCGAGGAGCTGGAGGGCAGCTGGATTCGTACCCTCGCCAACTGCCTCCCCCTCGGTTTTAATAGGCGCAAGCGGGCCTAGCCCCCAGACCAGGGGAGTCAGACGATGGGAATTGTGAGGCTGGGCGGCGAGACAGCCGCCCCGGATGCGGACCACGGCTTCGATGCCGAGACCTTCAAGGAATTCATCTCCTTCGACGTCGGTGACGGCGACCCTATCTACTACCACAGCGTCGGCAAGCTCTATCGCCAGCCCGGCGGTGAGATCATCGCTGGCGTCGAGGCGCTGGTGAGCAACCGGCTGGTGAAGATGGAAGGGAACCAGGCGGAGGCCATCTGCCGGACCCTGGTGATCTACCGCGACCCCGACACCGGCGAGATCCTCCAGGAGGATGACGGCCGCCACATCATCCGCGAGTACCCCTACATCTGCGCTCGCTTCGAATTGAAGGACCGCCTCCTGGTGATCCACACCGAGGGCCTGAGTGGACCCCACCAGAACGGCCACTACGGCCTGGCGAAGGTCAGCAACGACAAGGTCTTCGCGCAGCGCTCCGGCGGCAGGACCTTCTTCTACTGGACCCTGTACGGCGAGGTGGAGACACCCATCGGCAAGGTGTGGTTCAACGAGGCTTACAACGGCTCGACCTCTCCCGACGTGATGGTCATGAACCGCTACGGCACCCTGCCGGCGTTCGCGGGCATGGGTGACGGGTTTATGCAGACCACCGCGGCGCGCATCGACTCCTACGAGGAGCTCCCCGAGCAGCTGCGCGAGTACGTCGCCAAGCACGCGCCATCGCACTGCGCGCCCCCCGCCGATGAGGCGGAGATCGCCAGGCTCAAGGAGGAGTACCTCGGCGAGACTCCGCCCGAGGCGCCGAAGTCAGCCGCCCCCGAGAAACTGAGCAAGGAGCAGATCGCCGAGGTCGTGGGCCAGTACTTCTCGTGCCTGCGGTCGATGGAGGTCGACGAATTGCTCGAGCTCTTCAGCGAAGACGCGATGAGTTACGATCCCGTCGGCACTCCGCCGCTTCTCGTGCGCGACAAGTCGACCAACTACTTCAGGGCTCTCTCGAGCATCTTCGAGAAGATGGCGCTCACCGAGGATGACATCTTCGTGGCGGGTAGCGAGGCCGCCGTCAGGTGGACTGGTGTGGCGAAGCTGCGCTCCAAGCAGGAAGAGATCACCTTCGAGGGTGTCTCTGTCTTTACCGTCAACCCGGAAGGGCTGATCTCGGGCGTTCGTTCTTACTGGGACAAGAAGGGCCTGATGTCGAGCCTTTGAGGGGGAAAGCTGTGAGCCGACAAGGAGAGGATCAAGGGATGGTCGACCAGGAAAAATACGCCGCAGTTGCCGACAACTTCATCTACGTGCACCGCGCCCTGCGCCGTGACCTGGAGAGGATCATCGCCGGCGGAGAGGAGCTCTTCGCCAGCGACTTCCCGCTCTTCGCTCGCATCCTCGAGAAGCACTCCGAGGTGGAGGACGCCCTCTTCTTCCCGGCCCTGGAGGAGCGCTCTCCCGGCTCGACAGCTGCCACCGTAGACCAACACCGCAAGATCGAAGACCTCGTGGCTGTACTCGCCAGCGGCAGCTCCACCGACACCCAGACCGACCTGGCTACCCTCCAGGAGTTCCTCCTGGCTCACCTCGCCGAAGAGGAGGAGAAGGTCATGCCAGCGATGATGGAGCACTTCGAGGCAGCGGAGATCTGGGCCCTCGACGGCAGGATCATGGAGTTCTGCTCGCCGGAGTTCATGCAGGAGATGCTGCCGTGGTGGTTCACCCACATCGACGCTGCCGATCGCGTCTGCGTGGCTCAGAACATGACCGTCGGGGTCCCCCCCGAGGTCCTGCCGGTGCTTTGCCAGTGGATCGCTGCGGGTCTCGATGAGACTCAGTGGAACGAACTGGTAGGGCAGGTACCCGCCCTCGCCGCGACAGCCTGAGTCGCGTCTGCCCCTGAGCCGCGGCTTCCCCTGATTCCCCATACGTGATTTCCCATCCCAGGGACCTGTCGACTGAAATGCAGACCAGGGTCCTGAACGCAGCGACTTCGAGTCGGGCTCCCCCTCGCAAAACACCGAACCGCGTCCATCCACGCGCTTCTAGCGCTTCGCACCCCCCTCGTTCAAGCCAACCCCTGCGCAAACAATGCGAAATATCCCAACGGCCAAAGAAAGGCATCCTAACGCCCGGGTTCCGACTCTGGCGATGGCTATTATCGGGTTCGGGTTCGGAGGTAAGTCGTGGGGTATTTTCAGGAGAAGTGATCTGTAGTGAAAAGAACGCTGCTCATCCTCGCCGCACTTCTGCTGCCCCAGACCCTCTGGGCGCAGTCGGGCCCTGCGACCCGATCGCCGACGGCGCCTTCACCGACAGCGGTCAGCCGGTGGGATCGTCCCCGTCCTGGAGTCTCTTCGTCGCCCTTGGCGATGCCATCTTCCTGCGCGCCTACCTCTTCAACGCCGGCCCGACCCCATGGGCCATTCCCAGCCTGCGGCGTCGATCCAACGGAAGCCCTCCTTGACTGCGCCGGTTTCGATACCTGCCGGTAAACACCCGTTGGTGGAAACATTTTCGAGATGGATAAAAACAGGTCCCTGGGCTTGGCTGCAGACATCTACCGCTCCAGCCCCATCTCCTGCGCTACAGACACGGAGGCTGAAAGAGGCAATCGATAGTATCCAGGGTCGGGTCGGCTCCGCAGGTGGGGAAGGGAGCAGGCGGTGGGCTTCCTCCACCGAATAGATAGGTCAACAGGAAGATCGGATCGGCGATGTTATTCAGGGCATCATCGTTGGAGTCGAGCACGTCAGGACAGGAACAGACGGCGGTACAACCGAACAACACCGTCAACTGCAGGATCGCATCTGAAATGTCGACCGATCCATCCCAATTGGCATCGGCTCGGATGAACTCCGGCGGAGGCAAGCCTTCCTGCTGGTAAATGATGACCACGTCGGCGAGCTCGTCGATGAGGGCCAGGTCGAGATCGCCGTCGGTGTCGACGTCCATAATGACGGCACAACTGGCTGCGATGGGTGCAAGAATCTCCTGGAAAAAGGTGAAGTTTCCGGCGCCATCGTTGAGGTAGATGAACCAGTCGCCCAGGTAACTGGAGATGACCCAGTCGAGATCACCATCTCCATCGAGATCACCCACGTCGGTAGACAGGGGGAAGTTGTCCGCCGGATAGGCGGTGGCGGGGGTGATGGTGCCATCTCCGTTGCCGAAGTTGGTGGTGCAATTGTCCTGGCTTGCATTGACGCTGGTGACATCGAGATGACCATCGCCATTGAGATCGCCGAGGGCGAGCATCCAGGTTCCGCTCACCGCCGGCTCGCTGCCCGATTCGGTGAAGGTCCCGTCACCGTTGTTGAGGTTGACCACGATCTCACCGCTGTTGATCATGCCGATCACCAGGTCGAGCAGACCATCCCCGTTCATGTCACCGGTTGCCAGAGAACGCTCTCCAGCACCACCCCCCTCGAAAAATATCGGTGCTCCGAAAATTCCGTTCCCATTGTTGATCAAGATCGACAGGTTTCCTGAGCCGTAGTTGGTATTGACCACGTCCATGTCGCCATCGCCATCGGTATCAAGAACGGCGACCCCTCTGGGAGCATTTCCGACAGCGATCTGCTGCTGGGGCTGAAAGGTGCCATCGCCATTGCCCAGCAGTATCGATACGGTATCGGTGGCGATGTTACAGACCACCAGATCGACAAATCCGTCGCGGTTGAAATCAGCGGGCTCGTTGGGACTCGCCTGGAGATTCACCGGACTGGGGGGATCGACCATCGAACCGAACTGACCGCTGCCGTCAGCCAGATTGAGGTAGCAGCGGACATCGGCTGAATCTTCATTGATGACGGCGATATCGAGATGCCCGTCATTATCGAGATCGGACCCGACTCCGCCGTAACTGCGGGTCGAGACGTTCGGAATGGTGCGAGTCGACCAGCTGGATGTTTGCTCGAATTGCAACGTCGTCGGAGCGGCTCTGGTCCAGAACAGATAGCTGTATCCCCCCTGCTGGATCGAGGCACCGCTGACTGCAGTGATCCCTTCGGAGAGGATCACCATCACCTGTTCACCGGCAGAGAAGGGACTGTCGGGGGTGAGGCTGATGGTGCTGCCATTATTGATCACCTCGAGGGTGCCCTCTGCCGGGCCACTCCAGCGTCCGAAGGCCCAGAAAGAGTCAGCGGTGACGCTGGCGGGATCGATCGGCTCGAAGAAATTGATCAAGATCGGTGTCGCCCTGGGAGCACTCAGTACGTTGCTGTCAGGGGAGGTGCTGAAGGGATCGAGAGCCCCTGGCTGAGCCTCGACGGTGACCGTTACCGAGCACAGCATCGCGAAGGAGAGCAAACCCAACTGGATGACCGAAGGTAAAGGGAGGCTGGACATCAGAACTCCTAAGCGCAAATGAACAGGCGGACCCCTCAATGGTACAGGCAGGGGAAGCAGCCATCGAAGATTGAATTTGTAAGGCGGGATAGGGTATCGGACGGTTTTCGTTTGCCTTCGCCGGATTGGAGAACCGTGTCGATGTGAGGCACCCGTCGCGTTGTGTTGGAATGACCTGATGGGGCTCCCAGACACCGCCAACTTCATTCACCGGAGACAGGTTCCTTGCAGTATCATGCACCCTCGCGGGGGTGCCCACGCACGCGCCAGGCAGCCCTCCGAAAGGATGCGCCATGAATGAAGAGAAGAAGCACGATGAGACTCCCGAAGAGGAGCCGAAGAAGCTCTCCGAGGAGGAGTTGAAGGATGCCGCCGGTGGATTCACTAACAGTGACTGGTCTCATGAGCGTAAAGGCGGAAAGAAAGGCCCGAGTTATCGAGGCGAAAGGGGCCCCCGGGGATAGGCCCCTCGCACACACCAGTCAGGCCCGCCGAAAAGATGCGCCATGAATGAAGAGAAGAAGCACGACGAGACTCCCGAAGAGGAGCCGAAGAAGCTCTCCGAGGAGGAGTTGATGAAAGCCGCTGGGAGTGGGAAAATGAAGGCCGCAGAGGTTGGGAATAAAGCGTTCGAGATGGAATCGCTGGTCCAAATCGATGCAATTGGCACCATTTACGAGAACTGATTTTAAGCAAATTGTGTGTCCGTTGATAATCCATCGCCCGCGAACTTTCCCCAGGGGGTAGAGCCCCCGCGTCCCGTTTCCCCCGGTCCTCCCCGGGGATCGTGCGGCGAAGTGCAAGGAGTCCTCGTGAGCGTTCGAAACTCTCTTCTCGCCGTTCTGATGGCAGTGCCTTTCTCCGCAACTGGCTATTCCCAGCAGGCTCCCATCGAATTTGCTGCTCCGGTTTCGGTGGTGATGGCGGACAAGGTCAATGCCGTCCGGATGGCGGACGTCGATTCCGATGGCCACCTCGACATCATCGCCTTGCAGGGGGAACCGTCACTCGTTTCGGGGATGTTCGTTGCTCTCGGCGATGGCAACGGCAACTTCGATGCCCCCGTCTTCAACGCGATCTCCATCAACTGGCCCTGGGCGGTCGATGTCGGGGACATCAACGAGGATGGAACCGTCGATGCGGTCGTTACCGATTTCCTGAGCGGGCAATTTGCCTATCTGGAAGGAAACGGCGACGGAACTTTCAGCGAACAGCCGAGGTTGGTGCCCGGCTGGGGAGGCGGAAATCCGCAGGTGCAGGTCGCCGATATCGACGACGATGGGCACCTCGACGTGATCGCCGCCGATTTCTTCGGTTCGAAGCTGCAGGTGGCATGGGGGACAGGGATCGATGATCCCCTGGCAGCGTTCGACGGCCTGGCGACGGTCCCGCTGACGGGATTTCCACTCAGCCTCGACATCGCCGATCTCGATGGCGATGGCGACCTCGACCTGTGCTGTGGTTTCAACAGCGGCAGCGGCGGTGGGGTTGCGACCAGCCTCTACCAGGGGAACAGAACCTTCTCCGCCGAGGAGCGCTCGATCGGCGGGCTGTCCGAGTCTCACTGGTCGACGATGGCCATCGACCTCGACGGCGGATTTCCCGAGATCGTGACGGTCGACGAGGGTTTGGGAAGCCTTGGCATCTTCACACTGGCTGCAGGGATTCCCCAGCCCGGGATCCCGATCTTCACCGGATCGAATCAGCGCCACGTTGCCGGTGGGGATCTCGATCTCGATGGAGTCGCGGACCTGGTGATCAGGAACTTCTCCAGCGGCAGTTTCCTCATCTTGCAGGGTGTGGGCGCATTGAAATTCGTGGAGGTGTTGCTGATCGACGGACCGGTTGCGTTCTCGGGCCTGGAACTGGTAGATGTGAACGAGGATGGAAGCCTCGACATCGTCGCCGGAAACTACGACCAATCGACCGTCTCCTACTACCTGAACCTGACGGCAAGCGGGGCTTTCATCCGCGGCGAACTCAACGGTGATGGCAACACCAACATCGCCGATGCCGTCTTTCTTCTGGCTTACCTGTTCAATGGCGGGCCCACTCCGGGTTGTTTGGATGCCGCCGACACCAACGATGATGGTGGGGTGAACATCTCCGATGCGGTGACCTTGCTGGCGGTTCTCTTCAACGGAGCCTCTCCCTTCCCGGAGCCTGTCGGGTCGTGCGGTCAGGACCCGACCGCTGACGCACTCGAGTGCGAAGATTCAGGAAGTTCCTGCCTGTGATGGCGATGACCGTCGCGGTGATGGAAGAGTAGGCAGTAAAGAGAGAGAAAAATAGAGACCAATTCGTTTCAGCAGCACCTCTCGCCCTCACGGGCGAGGTGATTTCAGAGCAGCAAGTTTTCCCTGAAATTCTAAGGCTCTCGGCCCTTCCCCGGGGGTAGGGCCTCTCGCCTGAGCGACGGTACGCCTGTAAAATGGAAGCGCCAGTATCAAGGGAGTGGCATGTTCCTTGAGCATGTTGGCCCCTTCCCGCCATTGTTGAGTTCGGCGGCGATGGAGACGGGTTTGGGCAGTGGAATCGGGGTTACCGACATGAAGATCACGCTGCTCCTCCTCACCCTGCTGTTATTGCCTCTGAAACTACCGGCACAGATGGGACCGTGCGCCGGGGTCGGCGATGGCAACTTTATCGATAGCGGTCAGCAACTGGGCAATTATTACAGCAGTACCATCGCCCTTGGCGATGTCGATGGCGACAGCGATCTCGACCTGATTGTGGCGAATTTTTCTTTACTGCCCAACAGGGTCTACACAAATGACGGAAACGGCCGATTCTCATTCACTGGTCAGTTGCTGGGATCCACGAGTAGTTTTGCGCTCGCCAGCGGTGATATCGACGGTGACAGCGATCTGGACATCGTTGTTGGCAACAACGGGCCAAACGTGGTCTACACCAATGACGGGATCGGCAATTTCACTGATTCCGGTCAGGTTCTGGAAGCAAACGGCACCCATTCAATTGCTCTCGGTGATGTCGATAATGACTCTGACCTGGACATGGTTGTCGGAAACCACGGCGTGAATCAGGTTTTCACCAACGACGGAAACGGCATCTATTCCGACACCGGTCAGGAACTGGGTTCTTCATTCAGCACAGCCGTTGCCCTCGGCGACGTCGACGGTGACGGTGATCTTGACATCGTTGTGGGGAATCACGGCCCCCCTCATCCCAATCGTGTCTACATCAACAACGGCGGCGGCACCTTTACCGACAGCGGGCAGGAGTTGGGTACAAACCCCACCTGCTCCCTTACTCTTGGCGACATCGATGGGGATGGCGATCTCGATCTTGTCGTGGGAAACGAAGACAGTTTCAACCGCGTCTTGAGCAATGACGGTCAAGGCAACTTCACCGATTCTGGCCAGGAACTGGGAGAGAACGGCAAGTCTGTCGCCCTCGGTGATATTGATTCAGACGGTGATCTTGACCTGGTCGTTGGCAATGGCGGTCCCAATCATGTCTACACCAATGACGGCAATGGGCTCTTCACCGACAGCGGGCAAATACTGGGATCTTCCTGGAGTTACTCGGTAGCCCTGGGCGATGTCGATAACGACGGTGATCTCGACATCGCTGTCGGGAATTTCAATTCCAACCACCTCTACATCAATGCGCCCGATGGTCCCAACGACTGCAATCAAAACGGTATCGCCGATGACTGTGATTTGACCGATCCGACATTCGACTGCGATGGTAATGGTATTCTGGATGTCTGCGAAATCGGACCGGCGACAGACACCAATGGCGACGGGATTCACGATAACTGCCAGGATTTCATCCGCGGCCAATGTAACAGCGACGGTGCTCTCGATGTCGCAGATGGAATCTTCATGCTCGGATACCTGTCAGGAGCGAATCTGCCGACTCCTTGCCTCTCCGCCTGCGACTTCAATGATGATGGCAACATCAATATCGCAGACCCAATCAACCTCTTTGCTTACCTCTTCAACGGCGGCCCCAGCCCACCGGCTCCTTTTCCCACGTGCGGTGTCGATCTGACAGTCGACGTCTTCACTTGTGAAAATTATGGGAGGTGTCCTTGAGAAAGCGATTTTTCATCCTTTCTATCTTGCTTCTTGCTCCGGTGGTCAACGCTCAGGATCCCGATTACTTGCTCTACATTCTCGACAGCGGGGCGCCGACCGATGCCAGCATCGATCTCACCGTCAGGCTCGATAACCTGGGGGAACTGGTTAGCGCCTACTCCTACGGGGTGTGCCACGATCCAGCTGTATTGCAACTCGATGATGCGACCGAGGTCGGGACCGATACCGCCGATGCCAATGGCGGCAATCCTCCCTGGTTTTTTTCCCTGAACGTTTATCCCGCCCCGGTTCCAGGGGAGTCCGCTGTTGCAGGTTGGAACATGGCAGCGGTGATTGACCTCTTCGGCCAGTTCTTTTTTCCACCTGCAATCGACTACACTCTTGGCGTTGGCACCTACACGGTTCTTGGAAGCGCCGGAACCTCAACGGTGGTGGAAACCTGCAATTCCGTGGGTGATCCGCCCTACAATGTCGTCCTCGAACTCTTCGGGAACATTGCTATTCCGACCCAGATCCCGGGAATTATTTCCATCGTGACCTGCGACTCTCTTCCCGACTGTGATGGAAATGGCGAGAACGACTACTGCGACATCGCAAATGGCGCCGGCGATTGCGATGGCGATGGGGAACTTGACAGCTGCGAAATCGCCAACGGCGCGCTCGATTGTGACTCCGATGGTGTTCCCGATCCTTGCCAGTTACAGGAAGGAGAGGAAGATTGCGACCAGAACGGGGTCCTCGATGCGTGCGATCTGGCCAACCCCGACCTCGACTGCGACGGCAATGGCCTGCTGGATGGGTGTGAAATCGACCCTGGGAGTGATCAGAACGGCGATGGAATTCTCGACAGCTGCCAGGATTTCATCCGCGGCGATTGCAACGCCATCGGCACCATCGACCTCGCCGATGCCATCTTCTTGCTCGGTTATCTCTTCGGGAGTTCAGGAGTGGTGTCGTGTGCCGACGCCTGCGACATCAACGACGACGGCGCCATCGATGTCGCCGATGCCATCTCAATCCTGTCGGCGCTCTTCTCCGGTGGCGAGCCTCCCGGCCAACCCTTCCCCTTCTGCGGGCTCGACCCAACCGACGACACCCTCGAGTGCGAGGGTTTCGATAGTTGCGCGTGAATCCTACCGTTACAGTTGTGTGGCCTCCGCTGGACCCGACCGGGCAGCAAGCCCCCCAAACGCTCCCTAGGCGAGGACTTCCTGTGCGAGTTTAAGGCGGTTGGCGATGTCGACCCCTTCGGGGCAGGCACGGGTGGCGGCGGCGAAATCGACGCCGTCGATCTCGCGTTCGCCTGGCGACATCTTGCGGTAGAGGCGTTTGGCCTCCTCGGGCTCGTCGTAACACTCGTAGTACATCAAATAGCGAAGCGAGTCGGCGATGCGGGTGTCGGCGACGACGTGCGGCTGGCAGTACTGGCTGCAGCCCATGCAGGCGAAGCCGCTGGTACATGCGGCCAGGCGATTGAGCTGGTGAAAGTCGGCCATGCCGAGCTTGATCGGCGACCTGGCCGCGGCGACGTTTTCCTTGAGCAGTTCGAGGCTGTCCATGTGGGAGACTGCGGAGTCGATGCGTTCGTCGGCCCAGACCGCCTTGAGCTTCGCCTGACCGAGGGTGAAATCCTTGGACTTGAACTTGATAACCTCCTCCTGCTCGGCAGGGACCGATCTCTGGGTCTTCATGGCGATCAGCCCGATCTTCGCCTTCTTGCAGGCGTCGATCGCACGGTTGAGTTCCTTGTCGCCGTACTGGCCAAAACTATAGCGGAACATGATCGCGTCGATTCCGCCGACCCTGGCGGCTTTGTTCATCAACTCGACGACGTTGCCGTCGTGGCATGAGAAGCCGAAGAAGTTGGTTTTCTTGGCCTTCTTCAGCCGTTCGCCCATCTGGAGGTAATCCTTGTCGAGGTACTTGGTGTCGTCGAGCATGTGCATGAAGAACAGGTCGAGGTGGTCAACCTCGAGTTGCCCCAGGCAGGTCTCCAGGTCGCGCTCGAAGCTGGCAACGTCGGCGCGGCGGCGACGGTGGGGTGCCTTCGAAGTGATCCACACCTTGTCGCGGCCCACCTGCTTGACGAACGGGGCCAGCGTCTTGTGGCTCTGGCCGCTCGCGTAGACCAGGGCAGTGTCGAGGTAGTCGACGCCATCCTTGAATCCGCGGTGAAGCATCTTGTCGTAGGTGGGATCGAAGACCTGCGAGCAGCCAAATAGCAGGATCGGGATCGTCTTGCCGGTATCGCCCAGTTCCTTGCGAGGAACCCTGTCCAAAGGCTTGGCGGGGCCTGGCTCCTTGTCGGACTCCTGGGCACCGGCCAGCCCACTCATCGCTCCCAGGCCGGCGCCAGCGAGCATGGTCTTCTTCAGAAATTCCCGGCGACCGACATCGTTGCTGTCCATGTTTCCTCCTGGGACCATTGGTGATCCTACCCCGACTTGGACCCGCTCTTCAGCAGCAGACTGCGCTCCGTCGAACGACTCTCTCCGACGGCGGTGACGTAAACCGCCCGTTGGTCGCGGACCGGACATTCAGCCTGACAGATTCCGCAGCCGATGCACAGTTCAGGGACGATGAATGGTTTGTTGAGGACGACGACTTCGTCGAAGACGGTCTTGATTTCCTCGTCGTGGGTCTGGATCGCCTTCGGTGAGACGGGACACACCTCTTCGCACACGACGCAGGGAATCTGCATGGCGTGGGGCAGACAGCGACCGAGGTCGAAGAAGGCGGTGCCCAGGACGATGGGGCCCTTGTCGACGAACTCGCCCTTGCCCAGCTTCTCCTCGACGGTGATCTTGCGGATCGCGCCGGTCGGGCAGACCTCGGAGCAGAGGGTGCACTTCAGCTGGCAGTGGGCGATGTTGAAGTTCATCACTGGCGACCACAGCCCTTCGAGGCCGCCCTCCGCCCAGGTCGCGGGCTGCAGCACGTTGGTCGGGCAGGAGTTGATGCATTGGTCGCACTTGATGCACTTTTCGAGGAACTCGGACTCTTCGACCGACCCTGGCGGCCGGATCAACATCGGTGAGAAATTGGCATCGGTGTTGGTGCCGTGGTTTTTCAGTAAGGGAAAGCCCAGGGCGCCGATGATCCCGGAAAACAGCATGCGTCGACGCGAGACGTCGGGCAACAGCTTCACCTGCTTGGTATCCAGGCCGACCATCGAGAAGGACAGCGCGTCCTCGGGGCAGTCGTCGATACAGTTCATGCACGAGAAACACTCGCTGACCCTCACGGCGCTCTGTGGGTCGGCTGCGCCTTCGCAGCGGGTGAGGCACAGGTTGCAGTCGGTGCACTTGTGCACGTCGCGATTGATGCGAAACAGGGAGACGCGCGAGAACACGCCCAGCAGCGCCCCCAGCGGGCAGATCAGCCGGCAGAAGAAGCGCGGAACAATGACGTTGGCGCCCACCAGCACGACAACGAACAGGCCGATCCAGAACGATCCGACGAAAACTCGCCTCTGCACCCCGGGGGCAAACTTGAGGTCGTCGATCCACAGCGGGGTAACCCCCGGGGTGGCATCGATCGTCATGTCCCAGGCGGGCGCGACGACCGTTGTGACGGTCCGGTACATCAGGCAGATCGGATCGAGAAGCCCGATCTGGAGCGCTCCCATTGAGGACATGATCAGCAGCACGGTGAGGATCGCGTACTTGAAGTAGTACATGTCGCGGTAGCGATTACGGTCGAAGTTCTCCTTCGCCTTGTGAACGTTGAAGAGCCAGCCGACGAACTGATGCAGCGTGCCGTAAGGGCAGATCCAGTTGCAGAAGACGCGCCCGGCCAGCAGGGTCAAGCCGAGGACCAGAAGACCCCAGCCGAGGAAGCGGTAGACGTACCCCGTAGACAGCATGGTGGAGATCATCACCAGCGGGTCCATCTCCAGCAGGCGTGAGACGGGGTAGCCCTCGAGACGGGAGGTCCAGGTCAACCAGCACAGCAGGATGAACCCGCCGAAGAAGAAGATCTGCGAGACGATCCGCACGTTGGTCAGGCGAAGTTTCTTGCGAACAGGCGGCGTGAACAACTTCAACTTGGGGGAGGCCTGCTCGCCACCGCCGCCGGTTTGCGATGCCAGCGGTTGCGGTTTCAAAGGATCACCTTGAGGCGGCCGGTGTAGTCGACCCTGCCGCTGCCCTTGGCTTCGGACTTGTGGAGATACTCGGGCAACTCGTTGGGATCACGTCGGAGAAGGTTCTTGAATGCCCATGCGTCCTGAGCAACCGGGTCGAGGGACGCCATGACGACGTCACCATTGACGACGTTCGAGGGATCGCCGCCAGTCGGTCCGTTTTCCATGAGAATCTTGGTGCCGTCGAGAATCGTCAAAGTCGGGCGAATCATGATCGAGAGGTCCGAAACGATCTCGTGAATGTCCTGGTGGAACTGGCTGCGGCGTCCACCGAGCAGCCCGTACCAGTTCTTGATGCCCATCGAGGCATAACAAAGGTTGTGGTCCTTGACGGGTGCGACGCCAATCACCTTGTCGACGTTGGTGAACGGCCGGTGGAAGAACCACCATTCAGTGATCAGTGTGGCGCCCGGCGTGTTGAGCAGTTTGAAGGCGTTGGAGTCAGGCAAGTAGACGCGACCGCCCGCCTTTTCCGTCGCCTTGCGCAGGCCCGTCTTCATGAAGCAGTCGGCGGGTGACTCGATGGGGTTGTCGGCGACCCGTACCTCCTGGGCGCGGCAGTCGACGAGCAGCAAGTTGATCAGCGCCTCGATCAGCGCTGGCTGGCTGGTGGCACCGAGCGCGGGGGCGCGATCGAAAGCGACGTTCGGCTTGACCAGGACGATGTCACCGGGTTTCACGTAATGTTTGATGCCACCGATGGCGTCGAGCGCCTTGCGAAGCATCTGTTCGGGGGTGCCGCCGCGGCCGATCCCGACGTCGGCGGTCTGGGTCACTGGCTTGGGCACCCTGAAATCGTTGAGGCGGACCGGCTTGAACCTGGGCTTGCTGCGCAGCCCCGTCGAGTCTTTGAGAGACAGGGGCCATTCCTTGGGCGCGAGGGCAAGGTAGCTGGTGGCGCCCAGGATCCCCGCCGCGGCGCCGATGTTTCGCAGGAAACTGCGGCGTTCCATCGTGCCCTTTACGTAGTCGGGTTTCTGGATCGGCTTGGTCTGGGGAGGCTCGCCGGTTCTGGGGGCCACCGGCTTGGGCTCAGCGGGTGTCGGTTTCGACTGTCCCTCGGGCTCGGCTGCATCTTCCGGGCCGGGGGGTTTTTCTGGCTCGCTCATCAGGCTCCCCTCCTCGCCTCCGTCATGTTAGCCCTCTTTGCCGCCGAGGTCCTCACCGATTTTATCGCCCTGGCCGTGGAGAATCGTCTGCAGACGCTTCAGGACGACCGCCACCGCCTCACGCTGGGGGTGCTTCTCGACCCCAAAGACGATGGTGCCCTCGTGCATCAGGCCGAAATAGGTCTCGAGGAACCTGTGCTGAAGGAGGATGCGGGCTGCCGTCGAAACGAGGGAATCGTAGTCTTCGAGCAGTTCGACGCGCAACTTGTCGAAAAGTTCCCTGGCAGCGGTGGGGGATTCTGCTGTGTGGAAAAAAATGCGCGCACCCGCAGCATCTTCGAGGTCGGCAAACCAGAAGCGCCGCGCGAAGCGATACTGAAAGACGTTGCTGGGCTGGTAGCCGATCTGTTCGAAGGGAACGCCCAGGCCTCGGTTCAGCGTCTCGAATCCAGGTGGGGGGATGCCCTGTTGGCCCAGCCTGGCGAGAGCCTTTACCACCCCCTGGGTCATCGCCTCGATGGAGTCTGCCGGTGCGTCGCCGAGCGCGTGGAAGAAGAGCCGACCGCTCATGCCGATGGCACCGAGGGTATTTGGTGTGTAATGCACGCCTTCGAGGTGGGCGACCGGCTTGTCTCCACGCTGCTCCTGGTAAACGCCGAGGCTGCCTTCGAAAGTGCCCTGGTCGTAGAGGAACACGTCGAGGGACCTGCCTTCGCCGGGGTGCTCGAGCTCGATCACCGTCAATTTCTCGAAACCGAACTTCAGGTACTGATCGGCCTGACCGTTGATCTTCTCGTAGAGGGTGTCGGGCTCGAAGGTCTGCGGGGTCGAAACACTTCGCCAGCCACCGGTCAGCAGCGATGGGTCGAAGGGGCCGAGATTGACTGGCGCGGGGCCGAGGTCGCCCAGACTCGGGTCTCGCCAGCGCTTGAGCGGTGTCCGGTAGAGGTTGTCCTCGACCGATTGCTTGATGAGCAGGGCGGTTTCGATATCGCGCTCACCCGGGTCATAGTTGCTGCGCTGGGCGCCGAGCCACAGGATCATGCCGACGATGACCAGGAGCAGCAGCACCCCGACGGCAGCTTCGCCGGTGGGAATCACCTTTCGAAGGAGCCTGGGGCGCCCAAGTCGATTGAAGACCTTGCTCTTCCTCGCCATCTATCCTCCAGAGCCATCAGCGCATCGCACAGCAGCCTAATTGCTCGGGTACAGTCTACGGTCTCTGTATCCCCGGGTACAACTCCGGGCCGGGCGAGGCTCTGTCGAACCCGCGGGTATTCTGCGAGGATACGAGTCGAATTCGGGCAAGGACAGCGGAGAGGTAACGAGAGAGGTAAACATGGCGACGGGCAGAAGAACAAGGACCGTCTTGACCCTCGCTGCCATGGTGATGGCGATTTTCATCCTTCCAGTTACAGCTCAGGAGATTCCAGCTCAACTCCCGGATCCGGACGGGAAACCACCGGCTACAAATAAACCGGTCAAGGTGTACATCATGTCGGGCCAATCAAACATGGTGGGGATAGGCCAGGTAAGTGGCGGGTTTTCACGGTGGTCAAGCTGTTCGGAAGTCATCGTTTCGGTCTATTCAGGGACCTACTCACCCACGGCGGACTATGACAAATCGACCCCGATAAATACAAAAGTTCTGCCAGTTTATGGTGGGGTAAAACCCACTCCATTTCCCGGCGGAGGGATTCAGGTCGTCAGGGGTTTTATCGAAATAAATACCTCGGGTCTCTACCGATTCAAACCAGGCTATGCCGCTAGCGTGTTCAACATCATGGAAGTGGATGGCGTTGAAGTTTATAGAAGAGAGGTCGGGAAGAATCCTGTCTATCACGATTTTAAAACCAGCGCTGGAAACAAATACCCTTTCAAAATCACATTCTTGACCGAGGCAGCCGATGGTCTGGGCTGGTTCGGGAGAATGGACGTGCCCGGGACCCTGCACACGGTAGTAAACACAGATGGAAAATTTTCTCATCTGGTGGACGACGAGGGAAACTGGACCGTACGAAACGATGTCTGGTACAAGGGTGTTGTTACGGCCACGGCAAATAAGTGGTTGTCGGTAGGTTGTGGTTCCGGTAGCAACACCATCGGTCCGGAACTGCAGTTCGGTCATGTCATGGGGTATTTCCACGACGAACCGGTCATCATCCTCAAAGCTTCCCAGGGCAATAGAAGTTTGGGCTGGGACATACTTCCGCCAGGGAGCAAGAGATTCACGTACGAAGGCAGAACCTATGCCGGATACAAGGACTCTATTCCCTCATGGACGGCGGATAATCCCGGTGAAGAAGTCAACTGGTATGCAGGCAAGCAGTACGATGATTTCGTCAGAGAAATTCATGCTGTATTGGGTAATTTTTCTACTCACTTCCCGCAGTACAAGGATCAGGGTTATGAAATTGCCGGATTTGTCTGGTGGCAGGGGCACAAGGATGGAAATCCGGCGCATGCCAGTCGATACGAGTTGAATCTGGTTCATTTCCTGAAGACTTTTCGGGCCGAATTCCAGGTGCCGAATGCACCATGCGTGATAGCCACCATCGGATTCAACGGCTGGAAAATGGCAGGCCCTCACCTGACCGTTGCCAGCGCGCAACTTGCCGTTAGTGGAGAGAAGGGTAATTATCCTGAGTTTGCCGGTAATGTGTTAACAGTTGAAACCCGAGATTTTTGGAAAGACGCATCCATCTCTCCCAGAAATCAGGGCTTCCACTACAACCAAAATGCAGAGACTTACATGATGGTCGGCGATGCCCTCGGCCGTGGAATGGTCCAGCTGCTGACCGATCGGAAAAAATTAGGGGCTGCAAATTAACTGAACCAGGGCTTCATTTTTTTCGCGAACGCTGTCATCGGCCCGATTGGGGCGCTCCTGCTGAGGACGCATGTCCATCGCCTGGCCCCCTTGATTGCTGACGTCCAGCGGGGTGTGGACTGGTGACAGGAATTCGATGACAGATTGGCGGCGACGAGCCTGGGTCCACCCTTGCTGGGAGGAGCTCTCTACTCGAGTAGTTCCCTTTGGCTGGAGGAGGTTCGAAGTGAAGTTCCGCGCCATCGAAATCTGTGCCTTTCTGGCAATTGCGGGTCTCTTCGGTTGCTCTGCGGTGGGGGAAGGGGCTGCAAGGTCTCAACCGTCACTACCGACTTCACGAGAAGAGACGAAGGGAATCCCCCTCGAGAGGAAAACGAGAAGCCCGGTCAGCAAGGTCGATCCCGTCGGCAATCGGGCACAGGTACACCTGCAATTTCGTCGGGAAGTGCCTGTATCTACGCTCGTTGAGGGAAGTATCACCCGTGACGAGATCATCAAGATGCTCGGCCCGCCCAAAACCATCGAGTCCGACCGTCTGATCTATGAGATCTGGACCGACCGGACTGGTGAGTGGCGCGTGGGAGGAAGAACTCCGATTTTCCATCCGCAATACTCCGAATGGACTGCCCAGGCGGGGAGAATGGAACTCGTGTTCGACGAGCGGGGAATACTGCTGGAAAAAGAACTGCCACCACGATAGCAGGATCGAAGCTAGCCGAAGGCCGAGTTTCGGCGAGTGATCGAGGAGAAGTGACGATCACCGTGCTAAATTGCTAGCAGAGCACCCGCGGTAGACTTTCTTTCCAGGTCATAATCCATGTCGGTACGCCCCTCGCTTCTGCGACTGCAAGGCAATAAAATGTAGGATATTTCAATCGTCGCGTTTGGCATTTTTATCGCCAGACTCCCTCCGGGGGAGGGCGATGGTGTGTTTTAGATCTGGAGAGTTCGGGAGTTTTCCGATGAAGTTCCCCCTTTCTCTGCTTCTGTTCCTTCTCGCACTCGCCGCCGGTGAGTCCCCTGTGAGCGGACAGCCTGCCGCGGATTACGTAATGATCCTGGGAAGCGGTGCCGGCGCTCCATTGAGCACCGTGGATATAGTTGTGACCTTCGACAACAACGGCGCCAACATCGAAGGCTGGTCCTTCGGCGTCTGTTCCAATCCGGCTGAACTTGAAATTCTGGATGTCGCCGACGGAAGCACCACTGCCACCGTCAACAATGGATCTCCACCCTTCTTTCACGCTCTGAGTCTCTTTCCAGACGGCTGGAATGTGGGGGCGCTCATCAGTCCCTTCGCCAGCCCGGTGCTGCCTCCGGGCACCGGCTACGAGATGTACATCACCGTTTACTCCATCGTTGGTGAAGTGGGGACCACATCGAACCTCGAATTCTGCGAGACACTTGGTAGCCCCCCTGTATCGACCGTCATCGTGTCGGGGGGGCAATCTTTCCTGCCGGAGTTGAACGGTGGAACAATCGATATCCTGCAAATCGACAGCTACATCCGCGGAGATGTCTCTGGCGATGGCGCTCTCGACCTCGCTGATGCGGTCGAGATGTTGGGGTATCTCTTCATCGCCTTGCCCGCTCCCGGCTGCCTCGACAGCAGCGACGTCAACGACAGCGGTGCCATCGACGTCTCCGACGCGGTCTACCTGCTGACCTACATGTTCACCGGCGGAATCGAACCACCAGCCCCATTCCCCTCCTGCGGCGCCGACGAGACCGACGATTCTATCGAGTGCGAGTTCTACCCCGGTTGCCCGTGAGCTGCAGTCCCGGGGCTGTTCTGTCCTGGATCCCTTCCCCGACACAAATGCTGTTTCCCTCTTGAAAGGCTCCCTGATGCCGCTCCATCATGGGCGGAGACTGCCGAGGCATTCCAGGACACTCACCGAATTGGGGAAATCAGATGATCAGTTGCCTTTCATCGATTCTGGTCGGATTGCTGGCGTTGGGCGTTGGTGGCAAAGAACCACCTCAGGAAGCGATTCGACTCATCAGTTTCAACATCCGCTACGACAACTCCCGCGATGGGTTGCATGCCTGGGGATATCGTCGCCACCGCGTGGCAGGGATCCTTCGTTCTTACCGGGCCGACATCTTCGGGCTTCAGGAAGCCCTGCCCCAGCAAGTCGCGGAAATTGAGCGGCGTTTTCCCGGGTTCGGTTCTATCGGCGTCGGAAGGGACAGGGGGAACCGTGGTGAGCGCTGCGTGATCTTCTTCGACAAGTCTCGCTTCAGGCCGATGGAAGGCGCGACCTTCTGGCTCTCGCCTGATCCCGACCGCCCGGGCCCCGCCTGGGGTGCGCGGCTGAGTCGCATCTGCACCTGGGGCGAGTTCGAGGACCGACACTCGAGAAAGAGTTTTTTCGTCTTCAACACCCATTTCGATCACCAGTCGGCGAAGGCCCGCGCGATGAGCGCAGAACTTCTGGTCAGGAAGATCGATGAGATCAGTGCCGGTGCTCCGGCATTTCTTCTCGGAGATTTCAACTGCCAGCCGGGGTCGGCTCCCTACCAGTCTCTTATCGAGGGAACGATCGCCGGGGAAAGCCATCCGCAAAAGGCGCTTCGCGATGCCCGCGATTTTGCCGAGGAACCGCCTTCCGGGCCACCGGGAACCTGGTCTGGATTCGGCACCGATGACGGTCACGGGCGGCGTATCGATTTTATCTTCACAAGGGGAGATGTTCAGGTCCGTCATTACGGCGTGATTCCTCACAGCTGGGAAGACCGCCCCGCCTCCGACCACCGCCCGGTGCTGGCAGAGGTGATTCCACATCGTCCGTCTCGAAGGCTTCATCTCCCTCTCGATCGTGGCTGGCGATTCATGGCGATGGCCGAGAAAGAGGGGGAGGGCCTGGGGTTTGGCGGCTCCGATGTCGATGACAGCCAGTGGCCTCTCCTCGATGCCGGAGGGCCGTGGGAATCCCAGGGGCAGGATGTGGACGGGGTCGCGTGGTGTCGCAAGTGGGTGACGATTCCCGAGGAGTGGCAAGGCAAGGGGGTGCACTTCGAGAGCGAGGGGATCGCCGATGAGTTCACTCTTTATATCGGTGGAAAGAAACTGCTGTCCCTGGGGAAGAAGGGCGAGAGCTACTGGAATCGGCACGTGGCGATCCCGATTCCCGAAGACCTTCTCAAATGTGGCGAAAAGAACCTGATCGTTCTGCGGATCGATGATCACGGTGGGTTTGGGGGTCTGACCGGACTCCCCCTGCGTTTGACGGTGGCTGAGGTTGCCACAACGCAACAGGGTGGCAACTGAAGATCCATCGATCGCCTGGAGGAAAAGACGCGATCCAGGGCCAGCCTGGTTTGCACCTCCAATTTCGTGGAGCGCAAAGGTCAGGCGATAATTTCCTTCACTACCCTCGCCTTTTCGACCCCCGTGAGCCGAACGTCGAGTCCCTGGTACTGGACGGATAGACGTTCGTGGTCGATCCCGAGGAGGTGCAGCATGGTGGCATGAAGGTCGCGGACGTGGACGACGTCCTCGACTGCGTTGTAGCCGAGGTCGTCGGTTGCACCGTGAGTGACTCCGCCCTGGATACCACCCCCAGCGAGGAACATCGAGAACCCCTTGATGTGGTGGTCGCGGCCGGGATCGTCGCCACCGCCCTGGGACATCGGAGTGCGCCCGAATTCTCCGCCCCAGATGACAAGGGTGTCATCGAGCATCTTCCGCTGCTTGAGATCCTTGATGAGCGCTGCAGTCGGCTGATCGCAATAACCACAGCAGGTGGTCATGAACTTCTTCAATTCGCCATGGTGATCCCAGCCACGGTGATAGAGGTGGATGAATCTCACGCCGCGTTCCGCCAGGCGCCGGGCGAGCAGGCAATTGCTTGCGAAGGTTCCGTCACCGGGTGTTGCCCCGTACATCGCCAGGGTCTCGGGGGACTCGTCGGAGATGTCGATCAACTCGGGAATCGAGGCCTGCATGCCAAAGGCGAGCTCGTACTGGGCGATGCGGGAGTCGATCTCGGGATCGTGAGTTGTTCTGGCGCGCAGGCGGTTGAGATCGCGGACTGCGGCAATCAGATGCTCCTGGCGGTCGCGGCTGATGCCGGGAGGGTTAGTGACGTAGTGAACGGGATCCCCTGCCGAATGGAATTGCACTCCTCCCAGTTCGCTCGGGAGAAAGCCGCTAGACCATTGGCGCGAGGCGATGGGTTGTGGATTGCGTCCGCCCACGCTCGAGAGGACGACAAACCCCGGAAGATTCTCGCTCAACGAACCGAGACCATAGTTCACCCAGGAACCCATGCTCGGTCGATGGGGGATGATCGAACCGGAGTTCATGAAGGTGTGAGCGGGGTCGTGGTTGATCTGCTCGGTCACCATCGAACGGATGATGGCGATGTCGTCGGCGACGGTTGCGATGTGAGGGAGGTAACTGCTGATGACCTGGCCGCTCTTGCCATGGCGGCTGAAGGTGGCTCGTGGCCCCATGCAGCGCAGTTCCTTCCCCTGTAACTGGGCGATCGGCATCCCCCTGGTGAAGGATTCCGGCATCGGTTCGCCATCGAGGGCGGCGAGCTGAGGCTTCTCGTCAAAGGTCTCGAGATGGCTGGGACCACCGGCCATGCACAGGAAGATCACCCGTTTCGCCCTGGGGACGAGGTTGGGAGGGAGCAAGAGAGACGTTGACGCACCAGCGCTCGGAGGCCACCACTGACTGAGCGCGGCGGCGCCGATACCGAGCGACAGGGAACCGAGGAACTGCCTGCGACTCACGCACTCGCACTGCGATTGGATGTCGTTCAGGTTTTCATTCACGGGTAATCGTCTCGTGAAGGTTGAGTATTGCCCGGGTGACTTCGGTCCAGGCGGCAAGTTCAACGGGTTCGATGGATTTCGGTACTGGCGTCCGACCAACGGCCAGGAGTGCCTTGGCCTCGATGGGATTCTCCTTGAAGTGCTCCCGGCTCTCTGCCAGCAATTCGGCGAGGACGGCGATCTCCTCCGCGGTCGGCTGGCGACAAGTTGCCTTTTTCATCGCAAATGCGATCGATTCCTGGTCGCTCTTTGGTACTCGAGCGAGGATGTGCTGAGCGAAGCCGCGTGCCGCCTCGACGAAAGTCGGGTCGTTGAGAAGAACCAGCGCAGCCAGTGGTGTGTTCGATGTGGTTCGTTGCGCTGCACAATCCTCACGGGTGGGGGCGTCGAAAGCGAGAAACATCGGGTGCAGGTACTGGCGTTGCCAGTGCACGTAAACCCCGCGTCGCCACTGCTGGGCGTTCATGTCCGGATGGTACTTTCGAGGGGGGAAATTTAGGTGGCGGTAATAATGCTCCGGTTGTGGGGGTTTTACGCTCGGTCCGCCAGGCTGATCGACGAGGAGACCGCTGACTGCCAGTAGGGTGTCGCGCACCATCTCGGCAGGAAGACGGAATCGTGCCTGGTGAGAGTAGAGAAGGTTCTCCGGGTCGAGTTCGGTGCTGCGCTCATCCGGGATGGAGGACTGCCGGTAGGTTCGAGAATGCACCAGTCTCCGGAAGAGAGCCTTGATGTCCCAGCCGGAATCGATGAACTCGAGAGCGAGGTGATCGAGCAACTCCGGATGGGTCGGCGGGCGACCCTGGCCACCGAAATCCTCCACCGATGGGCACAGACCCGTCCCGAAGAGAAGCGACCACACCCTGTTCACGAACACTCGAGCAGTCAGGGAGCCTACCCCGCCCGCTGACTCATCGGTGACGAGCCAGCGTGCGAGGTCGAGACGACTTGCACGCCCTTCGCCAGCGAGTTTGCCAAGAAAGGCGGGAATCGCCGGTTCGACGATGGCGCCGGAGGAGTCGAGCCAGTTCCCCCGGGGGAGAATTCGCACCTGCCGGGGAGAATCGAGTGAGCGGGTGTAGAGAGTGAGCGGAAGGGACTTTTCGATGGCGGAGATCTCTGTCTCGAGGCTGGCCTTGGTGGCGCGCAGGGCGATCACATCCTCGGACTGGTTTGCCTGGTAGTCCCGAAGTTGTGCCCTTTGATCTGGGTTGCGGTGGCGAACGGGGATTGAGAGCGTCTCGATCACCGCAGCAGGTGCCGCCTGGACATTTTCGACGCCACACCTGTCCCAGTAGGTGGTTCCGCCAAACTGTGTGAACGCCACACCGTTGACGATGGTGCCGGGGCTGATGCCGATCTCGGCAAAGGGAACCTCTAAGCGAGTCCACTGTCCTGAAGGCGGCAAAGCTCCCAACCTTCTGTACCCTGCCCAGCTCTTATCCTTGCGGCCGTAGCCGATTTCATCGCCGCCCCAGACAGCGCGGTGTTCCCAGTTCCCCGAGGTGTTGCACTGCAGCATCAATGCCTTTGATGACGATTCTCCGAGCAGGTAGACCCACGCAAAGAGCAGATCTCCCTCCTCAACTGTGATGCGCTTCTCGGTGGTCTCGTGGGTGTAGTGCTGGACCAGACCGTCACTCATCTGTTTGCGGTAGAGTTCGCCGCTGTGGGGTGGGATGGATTCTTCACGGACGAAGTTCCAGCGGCCGCTGCTTTCCCCACCTGTATCGAGACGATCATCGACCCACGTCGATTGGTGTGCTTCTCCGGACGCGATCAACGCCCGCAGGTCCGCTTCCCAGCGCTCCTGCAGGGGCTCGAGATCAGCGATGGCGGCCTCGATCTGATCTTCGGCTTCATCGATCCGGTGGCTGAGTTTTTTCGTGCTTTCGCGGGCTTCGTCGGTCACCACCCGCAATTCGGGAGCCCGGCGGGTGGGGGTGGTGTTGAGGCCGCCGTAAGGATTGCGGATATGGTCCTCATCATCGACGTCGGCGAAGAATGCACCAAAGGAGTAGAAATCGCGCATCGTGAAGGGGTCGTACTTGTGGTCGTGGCACTGAGCGCAGCCGAGAGTGGCACCCATCCAGACCTCGGCGAGGTTCCTGACGCGGTCAGCCATGTAGATGGCCCGGTACTCTCCGAGTTGCAATCCACCCTCGTGGGTAGTCTGGAGCAAACGGTTGTAGCAACTGGCGATCAGCTGTTCCTGGTTCGGGTTCTCGAGCAGGTCACCGGCAATCTGTTCGATGGTGAAACGATCGAAGGGCATGTTGGCGTTGAACGCAGCGATGACCCAGTCACGATAAGGCCAGACCCGGTGCTCCTGGTCGCCATGATAGCCGACGGTGTCAGCATAGCGCACGAGGTCGAGCCAGCTGCTGGTCAGGCGTTCACCGAAATGCCGAGATGCGAGCAGTCGATCGACAGCGTCGGAGTACGCGCTGTCGCCGGAATCCGAAAGGAATCGATCGACATCCTCGGTAGCGGGCGGCAGCCCGGTGAGGTCGTAACTGAGGCGCCGCAACAATGTCACGGCATCGGTATCGGGCACCGGCCGCAGTCCTTCGGCGAGCAGGCGCTCGAGGATGAAGTGATCGATGTCGGTGGCTGCCCAGTCGCTATCGCCGATGGCGGGAACCGGGGTTCTGGCGCCAGGGAGGTAGGCCCAGTGACCGGTGTAGTCTGCTCCTTCATCGATCCATCGACCGAGGATTTCGATCTGCTCCAGATTCAGTTCGTTGTTTTCCTCGGGAGGTGGCATCGGATCTTCCGGGTCGGTGATCATCAGCCACATCGCGCTGCGTTTTCGGCTTCCTGGAACGATCGCCGTGGCGCCGTCCTCGAGTTCGCTGGTGGCGGACTCGAAATCGACCAGGCTCAATCCGGCCTTGCGCGATTCCTCGTTGGGGCCGTGGCATGGGAAGCAGTGTTCGGAGAGGATCGGCCGGACAACGCGAGCGAAGTCGACAGGGGTATCGGCAGTCCCTGTGGAAATTGTGATCGGAGATGAGACTGCGAAAAGGACCGGGATGGCGGCCGAAGTGAGCAGGAGAGCGAGGCAGGCAGGTGGAATTTTCATCGCTGCGCCCGACTCTAACAGGCCCGCGATGGGCGAGCAATGCGGCTGCGATCAGTTCGCGGCCGGGCGAATTACTTTCTGGCCACCGACCTCCATTCCACCGGGTGTTTCGACGGTTGACGAGGGAAGTAGCGTTCGAGGGGGGAGCGGAATACAGGGCACCGAGAAGGGGAATTTCTTTCCAGGGCTCTGAATATCGACCTACCTCGTGCCTATGGGCAGGCTGGGAAACTGGTGCAGCCGAGGCCTCCCGAAGTCGGATCGAGCCCGCACTCCGGGAAGGGGATGGCCGGCAAGGGCCCGATGCCGAAGACCCCGCCGAGGGCCGCGATCGCATCGGCGATGTCCGCGGACTCATCGTCGTTGACGTCGAGGGTGTTCAGACACGCTGGAGCCGGCCCGCCGAAGAGATATTCGATGATGAAAACCGGGTCGGAGACGTCGAAGGAACCATCGGAATTGCCGTCTCCACGGACCAGCCACGGTCCTTCGCACTCATCGGGGATGCCGTTGGAGTTGACGTCAGTGCTTGTCCCAGAGGATATATCGCAGCCGTCGAGGACGCCGTTTGTGTTGCAGTCCTCGGCAGTGCCAGAGTCGAGTTCGCATTCGTCGAGTACTCCATCGGAATTGCAATCAGTCGAAGTCCCGGAAGCGAGATCTTGAGTGTCAGGGATTCCGTTGTTGTTGCAGTCGGGAGGGGGCCCTTTGGAGATGGTGAAGACATCTTCGGTGGCACCGTTTTCCCTGACCATTGTCACGTTCAGGGTCTGGCCAGCGAAATCGAGGACAAGGGAACCACTGACCGTTTCGGAGATGAACATCGCCGGGTGGTCGAGAGACCCGCTGCCGGGTTGACCGCTGCTTCCCATGACGACGTAAACGGCGCCCTGGTTCGGCGAGGGAGTTTTTTCGTAGGCGCCGTTACCGAGAGGGTCGCCATTTCCCCCATCGACCAGATGAAAGGCGGGATTCCAGGTTCCGCTGGTTCCGTAGTGACCGTCGATGAGGAAGGACCTCTCATACACGTGGCTGTGCCCGGCGAGAGTCAGGTCGACACCTGCAGCCTCGAGAATCGGAAGGGCGTTCTCGCGCATGTCTCGCATCCGTCCCCCGCTGTCGGCCTCGTTATCGGAATCGTGAGTCCCCTTGGTGTATGGGGGGTGGTGGAAGAAGGCGACGATCCAGTCCTGAGCGGTACTGGCGAGATCGAGTTCGAGCCAGGAGAGCATCGGGCCAGCAGGAGTGAGGTTGGAACCCTCGGAATCGAGGCAGATGATGTGAGCATTGCCAAAATCGAAGGAATAATAAGCTTCGGTCCCCGAGGCTAGACCTCCTCCTTCTCCAGCGGTCGGATTGCTGACGAGCCCGTAATAGACGGAAGGAAAGGTTTCGTGGTTCCCACGGGTGGATGCGAAGGGTGTCTGGATCAGGAGATCGGGGTACATGTCGAAGACCGCCGCCTGGTACTGGCTCTCAGTTCCGCTCAGGTAGGCGTTGTCGCCGAGCATCAGCCAGAGATCGGTGTAGGTCGATCCTGCGAAGGCATAGTAAGCGTCTCGAACGGCGTACTGTGACGATCCTACCGTCCCGCAATCGCCGATGACCCAGACTCGAAAGGGAGTGCTGGTTCCCGCCGTCGGCGAGGTGAAGAAGAAGTGATCGATGCTGTCACCGGCAAGATCCTGACTGTCCGTGCCGACGGCGTAGTAGTACCTGGTGTCGGGCTGAAGCCCACTCAGGGTGATTTCATGATCGACAGTGCTTGTGGCACTGGTGATCGAACTGGGCAGAGCTCCAGCGCTTGTGCCAAAACGTACGCCGCTACTTGTAGTAACGTCGGTTCGCCAGCGGACGACGATGGAGGTGGGTGTGACCATCTGAAGGTAGGGTCCACGCAGCACCGCCGCCGGAGGTGGTGCGCCTTCATTGATCACCACCGTGAGGAGCGGCCTTTCACTCGTTTGTGTGGCCTCGCTGCTGCGGACCTCCGCGCCGTCGACTCCTCCTGTAGGTCGGATGATCCAGCCGCGGTTGGCGGAGGGGGCCGTGACCCAGGATTCGATGCTGCTGGTGACGTTGAGGACCTGGGTACCTAGCGCTCCCACGGCAGAACCGACCACACCCCCGTAATCATTGGATTGCACTCCTGGATTCGCACCAAAGCTGTTGTAGGTGGTGGGAGAAGGTGGAGACCAGTCGACTGCCACCTCGTTGATGGTTGCGGTGTTTCCAGGATTGATCACGCTGAAGGTAAGGGAGGCGGAGGTGATCACGTCGGTCGGCTTGATCTGCCCCGGCAGGGTTCCGAAGACGTCGTCGAATCGGATGAGGAGAAAGTTCTGCCCGCCGCCGTCGGAGCCATCCCATTCGAGGATGGTGTTGCCGTCGTGATCGGCATTTCCGACCGCGCCCTGGAGCCACGTATCGGTGGTTCCGTTGTAGGCGGAGGCTCCCTCCTGAAAGGTGAGGGTATCAGCGATCAGAACGGGAGTGACAAAAAGAAACATGACCTGGAGGTGCAGAAATTTCCTCAGGAGCATGGCGGGCCCCCTCCTCGTTGAACAATGTGCCAGAAACTCGTGGAGATGATACCTCTCACAACCAATCCTAAGAATGCACACGAGTTCGACCGCAGTGGCAGACTTTACTTTCGCTGGAGGAAGTTAGGGGAACTGGCCGATGGAAGGGGCAATGGTTTTGATAAATAAACCAAATACCTGACCGAGATGCATGAACCGGGGCGTTAGTGGTGCTGGAGAAACTTGTGGCGGCATGGAAGATGGAGTGTAAACATGAAGACCCTGCCAGAAGTGTGATTTACAGGATGCGTTGTATCTTTCTCGTATGGCTTACCCAGGGGAGCCTCGGTTGCGAGAACTCCGGAGGATGCCGATGAGAAGCGTGATTTTCCTCCCCCTGCTCGTCCTCGTTGTGGCGATGTTTGCTGGCCAGGTGAACGGACAGCCCAACCCCGATTATCAGTTCATCCTTGGAAGCGGATCTGTCGCACCGGGGAGCACGGTGGAGATTGCTGTCGTCTTCGACAACAACGGTGGAAACGTCCAGGGCTGGTCTTGGGGCGTCTGTTCTGACCCAAGCGCGGTGCTGGTCGAGGCTGTCGCTTATGGAAATACCACGGCCACCGCCAATAATGGTGCACCGCCCGATTTCTACGAATTGAACCTGTTCCCGGATGGCTGGACCGTCGGGGCGGTTATCAGCTTCGTCGGATCGGCTATTCTGCCCCCAGGCACCGGCTACGAGCTGAACGTTGCCACCTACTCGCCCGTTGGCGCGTTGGGAACGATCGCGACCATCGACTTTTGCGGCCAACTCGGGAATCCTCCATGGCTAGTTGTCGTCGTCGTTGGCGGTATGTCGTTCACTCCCGTTCAGAACGGGGGAACGATCACGGTCGAGCAGGTCGACAGCTTCATCCGTGGCCATGTCAACGGCGACAGTGGTTTCAATATCGCCGACGTCGTCACGCTTCTCGGCTATCTTTTCAACAATTTTCCCACGCCGGGCTGTCTCGATGCAAGCGATGGCAACGACGATGGCAGCGTCAATCTGGCGGACGCCATCACACTGTTCAATACCCTCTTCGTGCCGGGGAGTCCTGCAATTCCCCCACCTTCCTCAACCTGCGGCGTTGACCCTACCGATGACACACTCGACTGCGGAAGTTCAGCTGGATGTCCATGAACACTCAAATATCAGCTTCCAGGAGAATGGCCACGCTATCGGTGATTTCTGGTTTCATCCTGGCAGTGGTGATCACAATTCCGATCGGAGCCCAGAGCGGCAGCGATTTCGTTCTGGCTCTATCGGGGACTTACGATGCGGCGGAGAACATCCTCCTTGTCGATGTCTCCATCGAGAACAACGGCGGCGACATGCAGGGCTTCAACATCGATGTTTGCCACGACGAGGGCATTCTCGACCCGAAGGCCATCTTCTACGGCCCCGAGATCCAGGCACTCAACGGCGGCAGTGGACCCGCTTTCATCTTTTCCTATATCGACGCCCCAGGTGGCATCGTCTACGGCGTGGTCTTCAGCGGTTTCGGTGGTAACGAGGTCCTCCCTATCGGCTTCTACAGGCAACTCTTCCAGATCCACTACGACCTGGTCGCAGGTGTGACGATCGACACGGAATTGTGTTTCTGCAACATCCCGCCCTGTAACACGGGAAACTGCTCGGTTGCAGAGACAATCATTGTTATTGGCGGGCAGTCCTACCCCCCTGAGTTGAACTGCTTCGATGTCACAAGCGGTGATTTCCTGCGTGGCGATGCCAACGCTGACGGCACTATCAACATCGCCGATCCCATCTTTTCCCTCAGTTATCTTTTCAGTCAGGGGCTCGAACCGACATGTCTTGAGGCGGCGAACGCCAACAATGACACCGGGATCGACCTGGGTGATGCGCTCTTCTTGCTCAATTACATCAACGGCATGGGGCCTGCGCCTCCGGCACCGTTTCCTGTTTGTGGTGTCGACCCTGCCGGCGCGGTCTTTGGCTGCGGCAATTATGACGCCTGCCCCTGAATCGCCCGCTCCCGCCTCTTGAGTGCGATGGCGATAAGGCCAAGGGCGCATCCCAGGAGCATCGAGGAGGTTTGCACCGGAGATCCACCAGGATTCCCCTCACTGACCTCGTCGATCGACCCGACAACCTCATCAGCACATGCGACCGCGTCCTCTTCGTTACCCAGCACAACGCTCTGGTCCTTCTGGCAGCAGGTTGGAACCTCAGCGTCTTTCTGGGCGGCGATCGCTTCGACCGATTCTACCTTTGCAACCCGTCGGCTCTCCGTCTCGATGTAATCGAGAAGGGTGGCGGCCTCATGGTCGCTCAACTGCATGTTTGGCATCGGGACCTGGTTGTATGCGTTGAAGAGCCCCATGGCGATGGGATCCTTCTCCTCGAGCATCACATCGGGTTCCTTGATCCAGCGAATCAGCCAGTCATGATCCCGCAGCGTGGTGATGCCCAGCAGATTCGGACCAACTCGAGACAGGCCATCCCCCTGGCCGATCTGGTGGCAGACGGAACAACGAGTCCGGTAGAGGGACTCACCTTTCGTCAGGTTGCGTAGCTTCGGAGCGTTGGCATAGTCGTTACCACGCTCCTTGGGGAGCTTGTAGTTGTGCAACCATGTTCCGATTTCCGTCGCGAGTACGTAGGGATTCTCGAAGGGGGACCGCTTCATCCAGCGACCGGTCTTCTGATTGCCGATGATCATGCTCAGGTTGTGGTCATTGGGATCCTTCTGGATCTCGTCGATGTAGAGTCCGAGTTTCTTGCGGAGGAGCGTCACGTCCTTGGACGCACCAGTCAGGAAGAGCCATCCGGGACCAGTCTGGTAGCGTTCAGCATACTCGGCAAGCACCTCGGGGGTGTCGATGGCAGGGTCGATCGATATGGAGTAAATGAAAACGTCACGACCGACTCGATCTCCGAGGATTGCCTGAACCTCGGTCAGCCGAGCGGTTTCGAGCGGGCATGCATCGGGACAACTGGTGTAGATGAAGTTGATCACGACGACCTTGTCTTTGATGAGATCGTCGAAGAACCGGACCTTTTCCCCGTGGTGAGTGGTCAGTTCGACGTTGGGGAAGTAACTCGCTCCCCAGCGGCTGCCACCGAAACGAGGATCGCTGTCCGGGCTCCCTGAGAGCGGTTGTGGCAAGGTTCCGCCGACAAGGATCACGATCAGCGCCAGCCACGGGAGGATCCTTCCGAATTTCTGCAGTTCTACTTGCGCGTTATTCGTCATCGTCGTCCTCCTCGTCGTCGTCGTCGTCGTCGTCGTCGTCGTCGTCGTCGTCGTCATCGTCATCGTCGTCGTCATCGTCGTCATCGTCATCATCGTCGTCGTCGCCCTCGTCGTCGTCATCGAGGTCCTCCTCGTCGTCGTCATCGTCATCCTCATCGCGGTCACGGCTCCGGCGTCGATTATCGCCACGTCTGGGTTCCCGGGTGGTATCGCCGCCAATGCGGGGGATCCCGCCTCGGGCGCCATCGCGGATCGCGCCACCACGCCCACCACTGATGAGTATGGAGGGACCGATCCCATCGCCGGTTCGGAAGGTCGGGAGAGCGACCGTCTCGACGTACTCGACTCCTTCCCACGTTGGCATCGGTGTCGGCATCAGTTTTATCTGACCGGGATTCTCGATGTCCCAGCGCATCAGCATCGCATGGTCCTCGTGCTGGGTGTTGTGGCAGTGCTCCATGTAGGTGCCAGCGAACTCGCGGAAGCGAATTGAAATTTCGACTTCATCGGTGCTGTCGTCCATGCGACCGACCCGGTAAACATCCTTGCGTGCCCAGCGTTCCCACTCGGGGGGGGCCTCGCCACCTCGGCTGAGAATTATGCCTTCCTCGAAATGCACGTGGATGGGATGACTCCAGCCGCCTCCACCGTTTTCGATGTGCCAGATCTCGAGGTTGCCGAGACTCGGGGCAGAGGTGAGCCGACGGGGATCCATCGTGAACCCCGAGCCGCCGTCTGTCTTGATGGTCCAGGGAGCAGAATCGGTGCCTGAGGAGCGACCGAACTTGAAACTCCGATGGATGGCGTTTTCGAGCTCAGCCTCGGTTGCCCGGGGGAGGGGGATCATCGTTTGCTTGCCGACGATGAAGTCGGCTGGATTCATGCTCTGATCGACGCCGTCGTATTCCCGGACACGGAATTCCAGGAACTTGCCGACGCAGGGATCACCACCCTTCCATTCATCGCCCAGGTTCTCTGCCTGGTAATCACCGGAGAGCACCTCATTGAGCGGGATGGCATTTTCGGGGCGGCGCCCCGTCTTGTGCTCTATGAGGTTCACGAAGTAGAGGCGGTCCCCCTCCTGGAAGTTGCTGAAGTCGACGACGATGTCGTAGCGCTCGCCGATCCCCTGAGTGGGCAGAACACCGGTTTCGGTGCCCAACGTGCCATCAAAGGCGACGGCGTGTTCCATGATGTTTCCATCGTTGCAGACCATGTAGAACGGCACCGCTTCGTCATTTTGATTGACGAGTCCCACCTTGAGATAACGGGAAACGGAGCCATTGAGGATGCGGAAGCGATACCTGCGAGCGCGGACCTCGAAGTAAGGGTTGTAGAGCCAGTTGGTGAGAAGTTGATCTCCCATGAAACCGTCGAGATTGAAGGGATTGAACCACAGTTGCCCGGTCTCGTCCCAGGCCTTGTCGGCGAGAAGGAGGTTCACGTCGTAGTCGCGATTGCCCCAGTCGAGGGCGCTGCCGCTGGGGAGTCGTAGGTTGACTCCGTCTTCCAGCGCTTCGTTCCCTCGGTCGAGAGCGCTGTAGTAGTTCATCATCGCGGCATTACCCTTGTAGACGTTCTGTGCGGTGAAATCGAGCATGTGGTCGTGGAACCAGTGGGTGCTCATCGTTTCGCGCCAGTCACCGCGGATCTTCTTGATCCCACCGTTTCCGTCGGGGCTCCCGGCGCGAGGATCGGTGGCGGAGGTGTTGATGGAGTCGTGACCGGCGAGGATGACGGGCCACCGGTAGTCGTAGAACTGTCCGGGGAAGAAGAAGGAGTTGGTGTATCCGTCGCTCTCTGAAGGGTTGTGACCGTTGTGCTCGTGTACCGTGATGGTGTGCAGGCCGAACCCGCGGTTGGCAGACGGATCGATGGGCAGGCCGTTGTGGAGACGCATCATGACAGACTCGCCGTAGCGCACCATCAGGAGCTTGGGCGGCAGGGTTCCGTCGAAGGTCCAGATAGCAGAAGGTTCCTGTTTTGGCATCGCCGGATGGAACCTGATCGGGATTCCTGCGCAGGTTCCCTCGAAACCAGGGAGACCGGTCGAGTTGTAGTAAAGACCTCCGGGCCCGAACTCGCAGGATTCTTCGATGTCCAGGCCGTAGCAGTGTGTCTGCAGGGAATCGCGCAGTCCGCCGTTGTCCCGTGCTCCGGTGATTATCGACTGGTAATAGACTTGTGGAGGAAACTCACTCCAGCGCTGGTGCGCCCAACCCTCACCAGGCGGTCGTCCTTCCAGCGGCGCCGAGTAGCAGGGACGCTGAAGGAAACCTTCGATATCGGACTTCCATGGATTTTCCAGGTGGTCATTGGCGAGGCGCGTCGGTTTCGGGTACAGCGGCTGAGCGAGAAAGGTATCCGCCATCAGCCCGGGAACGCAACTCTGCGGGTCCGGTGCCGATGGGCACGGAGATCCTGAGGCGGGGTAGGGCGAAGGCACCTTCACCGGCCCAAACTCTTCGAAACGCAACATCTGCTGGGAGAACGGCTGTGCTCCGAACAGAGGGCTCGGCGGGCCACCGGTCGGGATGTCGTAGCCGCCACCCCCGAGGTCATCTTCCTGGCGAACGTTGTTCACCGACGCGTCGGCTGGGGTCCCGGTTTCTCCTCCGACGAAGGCTCCTTCGTTGGCGTGGGGGAGGCCCCCGGGCAGGTTCCCGATGATGAGTGGAGTGAGTTGTGAGGGGTCGTATAGCAAATCTCCCACCGCAATGGGAAGGACAAAGCACGATGCGGCAAGGATCCAGATGGCATGGGTCAACCTGAACCGAGGAAACTGGGGTCGCGAGGATACGTTCGACATCTATTTCGCTCCTTTGTTTTCAATACACCTGGTGAATGTCACTGTTGGCGGTGTCTTGTCGGCTATTTGGTGATCCGAAGCCCGAGAGGGGTCGGACAAAAAACCTCGATTCGACGAAAACAACGGCTCGCCGGTCTTTTTTTGTTCCTGTTGTGGAAAGGTGAGTCTGGCGAGAGCGCCGGCGCTGTAGTTTGTATTGTCATCAGTTGGGCGCTTGTTCCGGTCTATAACTGTTTTTGCCGGCGAGGGATCGGCAATAGGGAACAGGGCCATCTGGAGTTCGCTGGAGTTTTGTATTCTCTCCTCTTTGTAGTTAATGATTGCCTGTTTACAAGCTAAGGTGTCTTGCCAGGTTTCCGCACAACTTCCAGCGACTGCCGGCCCCGACGCAGGTCGCGATGACCGTCGCTTCTCTCCCATCGTCTGTACCGACCATTTGAGGGGGAACTACACCGGGAGGGCGTGGCCCTACCCGATCCCCCTCCACTTTCTGGCGATCCATCCCGTCGCCAGTTGGTTAGGGTATCGGGCCGTGAGGAATCGAAGTGCTGACTCCGAGAATCCATGGCTGTAGTTTTTGAGGGAAGTGGAGTTGCCACCCAGTTTAGTGAGGTCGAGATGAGTCGAATCAAGAAACTACTGCTGTCGGTCTTGCTGCTGCTGTTGCTGGCGGCGGGGGGGCTGTATTACTACAAGGATGCGGCGGTTCGTGCCGGCATTATCGCCGGGAGCGATCAGGTGCTCGGTTCAGACAGCACCCGGCTTGATTCCGCCTCCATCGATCTCTTCGGGGGCGGACTGGCGCTGCGCGGGCTGAAGTTGAACAACCCTGACGGCTACCGGAAACCCCACTTTTTTCAGGTGGACAGCGTCGATGTCGAGGTGTCACTCGGGTCGCTGCTGGAGGATCGAATCGTCGTCCCAAGGCTCGATCTCGATGGTGTGGAACTGGTGGTTGAATCGTATGTCGATGAGAAGGGGCCACACCTCAATCTGCTGACAATCAAGCGGCAGCTCGCATCCTCTGGCACCAATCAGGCTGGCGGAGATCGGGATGGCAGCGGAAAGAAGTTCATCATCGAGACGCTGAGGGTGAGAGACATGAAGGTGACCGGGGTGATGACCATCCCCGGAGCGGGTTCCTGGCCCCTCGACCTAGCGGTGCCCGCCTTCGGGATCGATGGCATCGGCGAGAAGAAGAACGGCGTGGTGCTGGCGGAACTGGTCGTGATCATCCTCGATGCCGTCATCGACAAGGCGATCGAGATGATCGAGTCCGATGGCTCCGAGCGGCTGAAGGTGCTCGGAGATGCCAAGGATGTGCTGAAGTTCTTCGGTGGGGGACTGAAGCAAGCGGGTCTCGATTCCGCCCTCGGCAAGAGGTTGCTCGACGAGGCGGTAAGGAAGGGACTCGGGGATCTGCTCGGCGGCAAGAAGAAGAAAAAGGACAAGCAAGACGAGTAGTTCTGCCCCCGGTTCGCCTCTCTCGTGGAACCTGATCTATTCATGCGGGGGTGTTTATGTTCCCGGGGTCGTTTTCCTCTTGAAGCCCTGCTTCGCCTGACGATCTCGCTCGTGCAGACTCCGATCGGAGAAGGTTCCTTTTTCCACCGGGAGATGGGCCTCCTGCGCGTACTTCTTTAACTTCTCGAGTATCTCCGGCCGCTCCTTCGACAGATCATTTCGTTCCGACGGATCGACTGCCAGATCGTAAAGTTCCCACGGTTTGGCCCTTCCAGGACGGGTTGCTTTCCAGCTCTCCATTCGAACTGCCCTCTTCTGTCCCAGTTCCCAGTAGAGGTACTCGTGCTGTCGCTGTTTCTGGGGTTCACCGAGTAGTTCGTTGGCGATCGAGATTCCATCGCTGTCTGTGGGTGTCTCGACACTGGCCAGGTCTGCTAGCGTCGGCATGACGTCGGGGAAGTACCAGAGGTGGTCGCTCACCTCACCTGGCTTGATTTTCCCTGGCCAGCGCGCGATCACGGGGATCCGCAGTCCGCCCTCGTAGAGGGTGCTCTTCTGGCCGCGAAATTCGACCCCGGTGCGTGGGTTGACATTGGGAGCGTGAAAGCCGCGAGGTGCTTTCGGGTTGCGGAAATAGTCCTGCCCGCCGTTGTCGCCGCAGAAGATCACCAGGGTTTTCTCATCGAGTTTGAGTTCCTTCAGCAGTTGAATGATCTCGCCGATCTGGCGGTCGACCATGGTGACCATGGCCGCGTAGCGACGCGCTTCTTTCGGCCAACTCTCATCCGGATACAACTCCCAGGCGGGATCGTCGTTGGGAATGTCGAAGAGCCCGTGAGGGGGAGTGAACGGCATGTAGCAGAAGAATGGGCGGTCAGAGTTTTCCCTGATAAAGCGGCGTGCTTCCGCGACGATTTCGTAGTGCGAATAAGTTTCACCGCTGCGGCCGCCGTTGTTGCCCTTCAACGGGACTTCCTCGCTGTTGCGGATCAGGTAGGGGGGATAGTAGCTGTGGGCGTGCACCTGGTCGTAATAGCCGAAGAAGAGATCGAAGCCATGCTCTTCGGGGACACCGGTGGAGCCACGGCCGCCGCAGCCCCACTTGCCGAAGCCACCGGTGGCGTAACCCGCTTCCTTCAGAATCGATGCGATCGTCACCTCTCCTGCCCGCAAGGGTGTTCCACCGCCATTGCTCCTGACCGAGGTGTGACCGCTGTGCTTGCCAGTGATCAGAGAGCAGCGGGTCGGGGCACAGAGTGAGGAGCCCGCCAGGCCCTGGGTGAATCGCATCCCCTCTGCCGCCAGTTGGTCGATATTCGGAGTGCGGATGTAAGGGTGTCCCATCAGGGAGAGCTCGAAGTAACCCAGTTCGTCGAGCATGATGTAGACGAAATTGGGTTTGTCTGCCCCTGGATTGCGGCTTTCTGAAGTCAGACTGGGGGTCAGCGCGGCGCAGCTTGACAGAAGAGTGATAATAACAAGACGCACTGAAAGGGAGATGGCCATTGGAACTCACTCCAATCGAGGGAAGGGATTTCCTCACCCTGCATGAGAGTGAAGGATGGCGTCTGTTACTGCAAGAGGGACAGTTCAGCGGGTTGGATCGAGGTCATGAAACGGAAACAGCCAGCTGTCATCGCGGCCCGAGGGGGGGGTGTAGAAACTGATAGTCGTCAAATTTGAGGTGTTGAGACCGTGCCGGTCGGCAGCGATGGAACAAGAAATTGAAACAAACCACTTCCGGAGAGACGTCATCTCTCCGGGAGTGGCTCAGGAAAATTACCGGCTGACTCTAGTTTTCACGCCGCATGAGGGCGACAGCGAGTAACCCCAGAACGCACCCGAGGAGCGTCGAGGCGGTCTTCAATGGGATGTTATTGTCACCCGATGGCAGCACCGGTTCGAGGTCGGATGTGATCTCCTCCTCGAAAAATGCGGTTTTGTTTTCCCGTTCGGTCAAGTCGTAAGAAGTCTTCAGGCCGAAGGAGGATTCGTCTGCCTCTAGTGAGTTCGCAAGAAGGCTATCGGCGTTGCTGGCAGCATCTTCTTTCAACTCCTTTTTTCCCAGGACGACATTCTCGTTCTTCTGGCAGCAATCGGGAACTTCGGCGTTTATCTGTGCAGCGAGCGCCTCGACCGACTCCACCTTCGCCACTCGGCGGCTCTCAGTCTCGATATAGTCGATGAGTGTGGTGACCTCATGCTCGTTCAATTGCATGTTTGGCATCGGCACCTGGTTGTATGCCATGAAGAGCCCCATCGCGATTGAATCCTTCTCCTCGAGCATCACATCGGGTTCGGCGAGCCACCGACTGAGCCAGTCGTGATCCCGGCGGTCGGTGACTCCCTGGAGGTTTGGCCCGGTCCGTGAGAGGCCATCCCCTTTTCCGATGGAGTGGCACACCGAGCAACGAGTGCGAAAAAGGCCTTCCCCCTGGGTGAGATTTCGCAGTTTGGGGATGTCCTTGTATTTGTTCGAGTTCTGGCTCGGGTCCTTGAAGTTGTGCAGCCAGGATCCGATCTCGATGGCGAGAATGTAGGGGTTCTCGAAGGGAGAACGCTTCATCCAGCGGCCGGTCTTCTGGTTGCCGATAATCATGCTCAAATTGTGGTCTTTGGGGTCCTTTCCGATCTCGTCGATGTACAGACCGAGTTTCCTGCGCAGGAGCGTGATGTCATCGCTATCACCAGTCAGGAATAGCCATCCGGGACCGGCCTGATAGCGTTTGGAATACTCCGCAAGGACTTCCGGGGTATCGGTCTCCGGGTCGATCGATATCGAATAGAAGAAGACGTCATCGCCGACCCTGTCACCGAGGATCTCTTTCACCTCCGTGAGGCGAGCGGTCTCGAGTGGGCAGGCGTCGGGGCAACTGGTGTATATGAAGTTGATCACCACGACTCTGTTCTCGATGAGATCATCGAAAAAACGGACCGTTTTCCCTTCGTGAGTCGTCAACTCGACGTTGGGGAAATAATTCGCGCCCCAGCGGTTGCCGGCGAGCCGGGAATCCCCGCTGGTGTCCTCCAGTCCCAGGACCGGGAACACTCCAGCAAGGAGCACCGCGAGCAGGCCGGCCACAAGGGCCAGAGAGCATTGAGTTCGAGGTAGACGTGAGCAACTATTCGTCATCGTCGTCGTCGTTGCCGCCGCCGTTGCCGCCGCCGTTGCCGCCGCCGTTGCCGCCGCCGTTGCCGCCGCCGTTGCCGCCGCCGTTGCCACCGCCGTTGCCGCCGCCGTTGCCACCGCCAACATCACCGAGATTGGCAGCTCCGACACCGGTGAACCCGAGCACCGAAGGGCCTCTTCCATCGCCGTTGCGGAAGGTCGGTAATGCCACCGTGTTGACGTATTCGACTCCTTCGTAGGTTGGAAGGGGTGTCGGCATCAGCATCACTTGTCCTGGGTTTTCGATGTCCCAGCGCATCAGCATGGCGTGATCTTCGTGCTGGGTGTTGTGGCAGTGTTCCATGTAGGTTCCAGCGAATTCGCGGAATCGAAGCGCAACCTCGACGCTGTCGGTGCTGTCAGGCATCCGGCCTATCCGGTAGAGGTCTTTGCGTGCCCAGCGTTCCCACTCTGGGGGGGCCTCGCCACCTCGGCTGAGGATGAGTCCTTCCTCGAAATGGATGTGGATGGGGTGGCTCCAGCCGCCGCCACCGTTTTTCAAATGCCAGATTTCGAGTTGGCCGAGCTCGGGGGCCGCAGACAACCTGCGCGGGTCCATTGTGAATCCGGCGCCGCCATCGGTCTTGATCGTCCACGGTGCGTTGTCGGTGCCAGCGGAACGACCAAAGGTAAAGGTTCTGTGGACCGCGTTCTCGATCTCCTCAGTGGTCGGCTGGCGCAGGGGAATCATCTTCTGCTTGCCGCGGACGAAATCTGCCGGATCCATGCTCCCATCGACCTGATCATAGCTTCGAACGCGGAATTCTAGGAACTTGCTGACGCAGGGATCACCATCGACCCACTTGTCACCGGCGTTCACGGCCTGGTATTCGCCAGAAATAATCTCCTGGAGAGGGATCGCTTGCTCTGGACGGCGACCTGTTTTGTGTTCCAGAACGTTCACGAAATAGAGGGTGTCGCCATCCTGGAAATTACCGAAGTCGATGACGATGTCGTAACGCTCGGCGATTCCCTGGGTGGGAAGAACTCCTCTATCGGTTCCGAGGGTGCCATCGAAGGCGACAGCGTGCTCCATGATGTTGCCGTCATTGCAAACCATATGGAACGGAACAGGATCTCCATTTTGATTTACTAGCCCAACTTTGATGTAGCGAGAAACAGAGCCGTTGAGGATACGGAAGCGATACCTGCGCGCCCGAACCTCGAAAAACGGCTTGTACTGCCAGTTTGTGAGAAGCTGGTCACCCATGAAACCATCGGCGTTGAAGGGATTGAACCACAGCTGGCCCTCCTCGTCCCAGGCCTTGTCGGCGAGGACGAGATTGACGTCGTAGTCGCGGTTGCCCCAATCGAGGGCGCTACCGCTCGGGAGCCTGAGGTTGACTGTGTCATCGATCGACTCGTTTCCTCGGTCGATGGAACTGTAGTAGTTCATCATCGCGGCGCTGCCCTTGTAAACGTTCTGCGCGGTGTAATCGAGCATGTGGTCGTGGAACCAGTGGGTGCTCATCGTTTCGCGCCAGTCGCCACGAAGGTTGGTGATGCCACCGTTTCCGTCGGGAGATCCGCAACGGGGATCGGTAGCCTCGGTGTTGATGGTGTCGTGGCCTGCGATGATCATCGGCCAGCGGTAGTCATAAGCCTGACCGGGGAAGAAGAAGGCGTTGGCGTAGCCGTCGCTCTCTGCAGGGTTGTGGCCGTTGTGCTCGTGCACCGAGATGGTGTGGAGACCGAATCCGCGATTGGCCGCAGGATCGATGGGCAACGCGTTGTGGAGTCGCATCACGACAGATTCACCGTATCGAACCTTGAGCAGCTTCGGCGGCAAGGTTCCGTCGAAGGTCCACAGAGACTCCGGGAGTTGAGGCGGCATCGCCGGGTGGAACTTCATCGGGATTCCTGCGCAGGTTCCCTCGAAGCCAGGCCTTCCGGTAGAGTTGTAATAAAGACCGCCAGGACTGAACTCGCAGATTTCATCCAGGCCCACGCCATAGCAATGGGTCTGCTTGGAGTCGCGCAGCCCACCGTTGGTGCGTGCTCCGCTCATCGATGTCTGATAGCAGACCTGCGGTGGGAACTCATTGTAGCGTTGGTGCGCCCAGCCTTCACCTCCAGGGCGCCCTTCGCACGGCATCGACTCACATGTTCGGCCTAGAAAGGCCTCAATATCAGCTTTCCATGGGTTCTGCTGGGTATCGTTGCACAGGCGGGTGGGGAACGGATCGAGTGGTTGGGCCAGGAAGAAATCCAGTTGATCCCCGTCCGGGCAAGACTGTGCGTCTGCAGCAATCGGAAGGGGGATACAGGGAGCAGTCGCTGGAGCCAGCGTGTCGCAGCCAAATTCCTCGAACCTGAGCATCTGCTGTGTGAAGGGTTGAGCGCCGAAGAGGGGGCTCGGTAGCCCACCTGTAGGCAGGTCGAAACCTCCGCCCTGCAGGGCGTCGGGCTGACGGACGTTGTTCGCCGTAACGGCTTCAACGGTGCTTCCGACGAATGCGCCGTGGTTAGCGTGTTCGAGCCCGTCGGGAAGGTCACCGACGATCAAGGGCCCGAGGTGACTGGGATCCTCTAGCGGATCTCCAACGACGATTGGGACCACGAAACAAAAAGCAGCCAGGGCCGCCAGAAGGTGGGTTTTTCGGATTGGAAGATAACCGATATGTAAGTTCAATCTAAAACGTGACATTCTATACTCCTCCTAGCCGGATTTCTCGAAGACTGATTAATGTCAATCAGTTGAACAACAACACCTTTCTCACTTGAATAGTCCTGATGACCCAGCTCACGAATCCACATGCTGGCTGGGGGAAAGGGTTATTTTCAACAACCTTCGGCACTCATTACCAAACCTCAATATTTGAAGTCGGATAGTAATGGAAGATTGGTAAGACACCATGATATTTTGTGTCGTGTAAGTCATGTTATATATTTATTTTACAATAAAGTAACAATTTTGCGCATAGAACGATAGGAGTGTTCCTGGAAGTTGGTTTTTTTATTAGTTTACCTGTCAGGTGAGTCAGTATTGGCTTTTCCTTGCCTCAACAGTAGTGGGGTCTGGAAATCTCTTTTCGATAGATTTGCATGATTGAAAGTGAGCGAACCGGAATTTGGTTGGAAGTATTTCCGACGAGGAGCGCGATTCCATTCGAACCGTGTTGAGGGCTCGTCGAGTTCAACGGATCTTTCAGCCCGCCAGTGGGGCCGTTGGTAGCCCCTGCCACCTGTGGAGGTCGGGGCCCTCAAGGTCATGGCGGCTGCCCTCGATTTACCTCTTGGCCGGTTCGTTGTCGAAATCGGCGATGACCCCCGAGCTCGGAGTTTATTCCGGGGCAACTGCCCTTACCGGCAGTCGCCGGGAGTGAGGGTGATCACATCCTCCAGAGTTGTGCCAGGGTTGACACATCCGGCTCCCGGGTGTTAAGCGGGTTTTCTACCCAATCACCTCCAATCGCCCTATTCAGTCCATCCCCGCTGTTTCTCCCCTTTGGCCCGAGGGTTGCGTCCCGCCAGGTGGCGAACCGGTCCTTTGGCGTGTATCCATCGAGTTGCACCCATTGGCTGAAGGTTGCCCGCCTCTTTGGATCTTCTCTCGGAAGGAGAAGCCGAACGGGCAGGAACCCATCGTCTGCGTCCCTGCAACATGCGTGAAGTGACGGTGTCCGCTGCCCGGACACACCGGCAACCCGGTGTGTCCGGGGTAGCCGACAAGGGACCGTTGGTGCGGATTTCCGGCCACCGGTGAAAGGAGCAAGGCGATGAAGTTCAGAGGAATCCTGCTGCTGGTTCTGCTGGTGCTGAACGGAAACCGCCTCGCTGCTCAGCCGTTGCCGGGAAGCCCCTTCCTCGACCAGGTGGTCCCCGCCCAGGGACAGCCCGGGGACTCGCTCATCCTCAGTGGGCTGAACTTCTCGCCGAATCCGCTTCTGAACCGTGTGACTTTCCCGGCAACGGTGGCTGTCGGCAGCACCTTCGGGCTGGTCACCAGCGTCGAGGTGACCCCCGGGCCGGGACCCGATCTGGCTTCGACCCTGACGGTGGTGGTGCCCTCGGGGGTGCGCACGGGAACGGTGGCTCTCGAGGTCCAAAACGCGACCATCAACGGCCAGGTCGTCACCAGTTCCGATGCCGGGTCGGTGCCCTTCATCGCTGCACCGGAGTTGATCGGCTGGGTGGTCGGTGACAATGCCGATGCCACCCTATTTCGGGATGCCGCAGGGAATATCCTTCCCGATTTCGTCTACCTCTACGGTTACAACCTGACCGGCGCCATCACCGATGTTGAGATTTTCGATGGGATCTCGACACTCAGCGCCTCCAGCATCGTTGCCGGCCCTCCTGTCAGTGCCAACTACACCTTGCCACCGGGGATCGAGATGATCGGGGTCGAGCTACCTGCCGGTCTGATCCCCCTGGGTGACACCTGGCCCCTGAAGATGACCGCCATCAACGGCTCGACCGCTGGGACCCCCCTGGAGAGTTCAGAGATCGATGTCCCGTGGCGATTCCTATTCGGCCCCGGTATTCCCTCCGATATGCCGGCGTACATCGCCGGTGCGGTGCTTCCCCGGGGCATTCGTCGTGGAAACATCGAGATCACCGCCAATCTCCTCAGCGATCCTCCCAACGCCAGGTGGACCCTGGTCCCGGAGTACCTTTCCGACCCTCAGAACCCCGACAGCTGGCTCGAGTGCACCCTTACCGACGGTGGCAGCCTGGGGGTGGGTATCCTTCCCGGCGGGTTGATCGTCTCCTCTCTCGTGCCGGCGATCGTCGGCCCGGGAGAGAGGTTCACCTTCACCTGGAATTCTGAAACCGACCTTCCCGGCGCGCTCACGGCGACGCGAATTCGCCTGCGCCCGCGCGATCCCGTTCCGGCCATTGCGGTTGCGGATCCGGCCGGGGAGTGGGTCAGCGGCTGGCTCGTCATCAACAACACCGCAACTGCTTCCGGGGTGATCGAGGAGGAGTTCTGGGACTCCCGGTTCGAGGATTTCAGCGCTGGCGATGCGATCTGGAACGGACTCGGCAGCGAAGGAACGCTGCTCTTCAGCGACCAGACAGCGATGGAGGTGGTGACCTGGGGAAGCGGCACCGTCGATCTTGTCCTGCTGGCATCGGGCTCTTACCTGGTCGACACCGACATTCCATCGGTTTTCGATGTTTCCGCTCCCGGAAGCCCGGCAGACATGATTCCGGGGAACCCCGGCGCCGCGGCAGGTGAGATCCATCTCCATTCGCTGGCCGTGGTGGCCGGGGCCATCATCGAGGTGGTCGGCGAATCTCCCCTGGTGATCCGCTTATCCGGTGACGCCGGTCTCGACTCGGCGTTGGTGGTCACCATCGGCTCACCTCTTGTTCTTCGAGGGCAGGATGGGACCGAAGCGACGATCGATGCTAGCGGCAGCGGCGGCGCTGGCGGCCCGGGGGGGGGGGCAGGGGGAAGTGGCGGCAGCCTCGAGATCGATAATCAGGGGACAACGATCTCGGAAATGACGGCCGGCGGTGCTGGCGGCCTCAACGGCGGCGAGGCTGGGGGCGCTGTCACCTGGGTCAACCCGAACGCCATCTCGATCCCCAAGGCGGGTTGCGCTGGCGGCGGTGGGGGCGCTGTCGCTGGATCTCCGGGAGAGACGACCTTCCTGCCTCCCACTTCTCAGATCGGATATTTCGGTGCTGGCGGCTTCCCTTTCGGGGATGACCCGGTGACGAGGTTGCGAGGTGGCGGCGGTGGTGGCGGCGGTGGCGCATGCGCCATCCGTGTCACGACCTTCTCGGGTCTGGCGGTGAAACACGGTGGTGGGGGTGGTGGCGGCGGCGGCGCCATCGAGATCGCCGCCCGTGGCCGAATCATCATCGGCGCCGACGTCGATGTCAGTGGCGGTGCGGGAAAGACGGGCACCACGGGCACCCAGGCCGGGGCCGGTGGTGGCGGCGGCGGCGGCACCATCGCGCTGCGGGCCACCGGAAACATCGAATTCACTGGCGCGATCATCCTGCGGGCGACTGGTGGTGCGGGAGCTTCGGCGACCACGTCGACGACGCAGATTCAGAAGGCTGGCGACGGCGCCGACGGCCGGATACGCATCGAATCGAACTCCTCCATCGTCATTCCAGTCAGCACACAACTCCTGGGGGTAATGACCACGGGCAACTTCACCGACGTCGGCAAGTGGCGAAGCCGCGGCGTCTCGCTGCCCTACCCGGTGCGTGCCAGCGATGGCGTGACCGGCGTGCTGCCGGTGCTGATCGCTGCCCCTGCCATCGAGATGGCCAGTGGCCCAGGCACCGCAGTCAGGGCACTCTACGAGGGCTACCGCTCTGCCCATCTGAGTCCCGGCACCCTCGGCACACGCATCGGGCCGGTGGGGGATCCGGCGCTCCTCGGCGATGTCGAGTACCTGCGGGTTCGCTGGCTGCTCGACGCTCCGGAGCCACCGTCAACCGTGGCCATCGCTGTCGACTACGCTCAGGTTCCCATCAATTGCGATCCCAATTCCGGCGACTTCGATGGCGATCTGGTGAGCGACTCCTGCGATGCCGACGATGACAACGATGGCTGGAGCGACGTGGAAGAAACGACCTGCGGCACCGATCCCCTCGATGGCAGTTCCGTTCCCGTCGACAGCGACGGCGACGGCATCTGCGATGCGATGGAATCGGACAATCCCTTCGAGCGCGGCGATGTCAACGGCGACGGTGCTCTCGATCTCAGCGATGGGGTCGTCCTGCTCGAGTACCTCTTCATCGGCGGCGCGCTTCCGACCTGTCTCGATGCCAGCGATGTCGATGACGATGGCCTGCTCAACCTCACCGATGCCATCGTTCTCCTCAATTACCTCTTCCTCGGCGGGCCCGCCCCCGGAGCTCCTTCTGGCAGCTGCGGGGTCGACCCAAGCGCTGACGTCCTCGGCTGCGCAAGCTACGGCGCCTGCCCTTGAGAGGAGACTGGTGAGTGGTACCGATCGGCGAGGGTGTCGGATAATTTCAGTCCGGCGCCCGCGCCGATCCGGATCCCACTACAGGGAACAGGTTTGTTTTCCCTCGGGAAACCCGGTTCCCTGATATGCAGGTCCGTGGGTGGTACAGGCCAGCGACCTCCCGGTCGTCTTGTCGATGAGCAGCCCGTAGGGTGGACCGCGGAACCCTGTATGATGGTCAGGTTCCCGTCGTGTTCCTGGCAGGCAAGGAGGATCCGATGATCGGTTCGAGAGCCAAGAATTGGTGCGCCCCGAGCTTCTTCCTGGTGGTGTTGCTGGCAACTCCTGCGTTCGCCCAGGTCACCCCCTGCCCCATCAGCGATGGAGTGATCAGTGACTTCGTCATCTCACCGGTGGTCGATGGTGAATCCCTCAGTTGCAACAATTCTCCGGCGAACCACGCCGAGAATCACTTCTGGCGCACCTGGAACCTAAACGGCCAGGTCGGCGTCGACACCATCGCCTTGACCTGCATCGAGATCGGCGTTTACACGTCGGTGCCGGCTGTCGGCACGACGCAGCCGATGGCGATCAACGTATACCTGGATGAAGACGGGACCTCCTGGCCAACGGTCACCAGCTTGACTCTCATTGCCAGCTACGACTTCGACCTGCCTTCAGGTCTCAGTAGCGAGATCTACCCTGTGGTTTTTCCGACGCCCATCGACATCCCCTGTTCGACCATCAACGGCGCCAATGCCACGCTCGTCATCGACGTGATGTGCTACGACATGAACCAGGGGGACTTCTTCGCCATGGGGTCGATGCTTCCGACCACCTCAGCCCAACTCCAACCGTGCTACATCAGCGCCGCCAGTTGCGGTCTTCCTAACCCGGTGCCACTCGCTTCCCTATCAGCCCCCGAACTCCAGTGGGTGATCGAGCCGCATTACGACATCACCCCAACGGCTCCCTGTTTTCCAGCGCCCGGACTGGTCAACTTCCAGTGCGCCAACATCGATGGATTCACCGGGATCGAGGTCTCCTGGGACGCACCGACGACTCTCCCTGACAGTTACGATATCTATGTAGATGGAGGGATTGTCGGCAACATACCAGGAACCTCCACTTCATACCTCACACCCGATCAGGCTCCGTATTTGAACCACACCGTCGCAGTCCAGGAGATTGTAGGCGGCGTCCCCATCAGCGACACCAACTGTTCGGTCAACGTCAGTCCGGCGAATGATACCTACGTCGGTGCAGAGTCGATCGGCGCCGGTAGTTATCCCTTTGTCTGCGACGGCAACTTCAACGGCACCGACAGCCCTGCGGTAGACATTGGCGTGTGTTCTTTTGGCGCCGGAGTTCAGCAGCAGTTCAACGACATCTTTTTTTGCTACACCGCTGCTGTTACCGGTTCGGTGCTGGTCAGCACCTGCGGTGCGACCGGGGACACGATGCTCAGTGCCTATGACAACGGATGTGGTTCCGATGATCCGGCGACGGTGATCGCCTGCAACGATGATGCAACCAGTGGCCTGTGCGGGAATGCCGCCGAGATGGTCGTCGAGGTTGTCATCGGCAACGACTACCTGTTCCGCCTGGGAACCTTCAACCCGGCCCTTTCTGCCAGCGGGGTTCTCCAGGTCAGCGAGTGTGTGGGACCTCAGGACCTGGCCGCCAACAGCGACTGCCAGACTGGTGATGTCACCCTGTCGTGGACCGCGGGGAACAACTGGAACTCGCTGGAGGTCTACCGTGACGGCTCATCGATTGCGATTCTCTCAGGAAGCGCCACCGGTTACCTGGACACCGGAGTCGATGATGGAGATCACGTCTACGAGTTGGTCTCCAGCTGCGGCTCTGCCACCGCCACATCTCAGGTGGTAACCTCCGTACTGGTCTACAGCGGTCAGAGCGACATCGTCTTCGCCCTCGAGGGGCTGCAGAGTTTCGGCGATGTCGGCGCCATCGACAGCGGCGTCGCCCTCACCGCGGCACTCGTCAACGCTGGCCAGGATGTGGGAATGGTGCGGGTGAGCCCCCTGGATTACGACTGCGTCAGCGATGCCGGGGTGGTAAACATCTGGGTGATGACGGGCACCTTCCTCACCGATTATCGCCTCAACTCGACAGAGGGCGATCTACTGGGCAGCCTGGGAGCGGCGGGAAAGAACATCTACTTCGAGGGTGGCGATCACTTCGGCTTCTTCCATGTCGCCAGCGCCTTCGACTCACGCGACGGCGTCGATGATGCCACCTACGACACCGGCGACGGGAACGATGACTTCACCGCCATGGACGGTCTCGCCAGTAGCATCCTCGACCTCAGCGACATGAGCGACGTCGTCTACAACCAGGACAATCCCCTCGACAGCGACGACAACGACCACCTGACTCCGGCGACTGGCGATGGCGCCGGACCCGATGCCTTCGGAGCGTGGCGCTTCGCCGCTTCCCTGGCGGCTGGGGATGCCATCACAACTGTCGTCTACGACACCAACAGCGGTGGCAAGACGATCGTGTCCTCGTGGGAGTTCGGCGGTTACACCGACGATCAGATCGATCTCGCCATGCGCTACCGCGCTGCTCTTACCTTCGGCATTGAAATGGGCTTCAAGCGAGGCGATTCCAACGCCGATGGCGATTTCAACATCGCAGATGCCGTCTTCCTTCTGACCCACCTCTTCAACATGGGACCCGAGCCGGCCTGCCTCGATGCGGCCGATGCCAACGACGATGGCAACAAGAACATCGCCGATGCGGTGTTCATCCTGGGCTCACTCTTCCAGCAGGGTTTCCCATTGCCACCCCTCCCGGGCCCTTTCGCCTGCGGTGAAGACCCGACCGCCGACACCCTCGACTGCCTGGACTACGGAAACTGCCCCTGACAGGGGGCAGGCCACTGGCCCTTCCTCTCTCCCCGCCTTCGAGAGAACCGCGAGAGAAACGTTCTTGAGGGCTCCATCTTCGCTGCTGCCGTGGCGACCCTTCCGGGTAGGGCCCTCTTCCGGAGGGTCCGGGTCCTCGCCACAGCCGTTGAGAAGGGGGCATGAGAGTCTTCGTTGGCGCTCCCCGCTGAACTCTGTAAACCCTGCCCCCTCCAAAACTTGATCGCCTCCACCAGGCGCCTTCTTTGCCCGGGCCAGGGAACCGTCCTACACTCCGATGGAGCCCGGAATGTGGCCGTTTCCGGCTGTCGAAAGG
>JYMV01006279.1_pt1 | contig 53852 bp, 57 predicted proteins | sample 338911 | NCBI WGS metagenome assembly JYMV01 (sample SAMN03354496, study PRJNA234377) | hydrothermal vent metagenome | biome: Deep sea; feature: Hydrothermal plumes at the Eastern Lau Spreading Center, Western Pacific Ocean; material: Seawater | place: Tonga | collected 2009 | depth 2000 m m | reverse complement strand
CTATGCTTGTTGTAGGTGATGGCTCATTTACTACTATTGGTTTCCAAACTGATGGTAAGACTGTGAAGTTCACTACTACTCACAAGAAGCCTGGTAAAGAGATTGCAGACCTTAACGACCCTTACGGCGAGAAAGGTTTCTACTCTATCAAATGGTACTACGGCTTCATGGCATTACGCCCTGAACGTTTAGGTATCATTTGGACTAAAGCTGCTTAATTAGAGCTTTGGTTTTGGTGGCCCGTTAGCACGTAAGTGCGGTGCGGGCTGCCTCACTAATTCCCGGGAGGAACTATGAACATGAATGAAATGACATCTAAACAGATCAGCGATAAGCTAGCCGAAAACGGTATTAAGATGCACTATAATTCAAGTAGATCAAAGCTTGAGGAAGCTTTGACTAATTTAAGTAATAATGAGGATAACATTATGGAAGTACAAACAACAGATACAGGTGTGACAGAAATCACTCCAAACATGCTACAAGATTTTAAAATTAATGGTGTAGAGCTAGAAGGTCTTCGTGACCAGGACGCGATGAAGTTAATTAGAGTAGTAGTTAGGCCTAACGATCCACTTAAGTTAGATGCTAATGGTGAGATTTTTACATTTGGTAATAGCACAGCTAATCGTGGTAAATCTGTACGTAAGTATGTACCTTTCAATAATGATGAGGGTTGGCACATCCCTAATATTATCTTTGAAAATATCAAGGCTGCAGAGTGTCAGATCTTTAAGAAGACTACACGTAATGGTCAAGACTCTATGGAGTCAACTACAATTAAGGCTTATAACGTTGAGGTGTTACCTCCACTTACACAAGCTGAAATCGACAAGATTGCAATAAAGCAAAAGGCAACTAACTCAGTAGGATAACAATATGGCAATAATCAATACTTCAGATTTAACGCAAGCTAGTGGCGTAACTACTAGTACAGACGGTAAATACACTGTAACGGGTACTGGAGTATTTGATGACCTTATGGAGGCCGTTAACGCCCATCTAAGCGCCCAGTTTAGTTTAGGTAGACTAACAGGTACCGATTACGCTACGGTGTACTTAGGAGCTATTCAGAGCTCTCTACAGAACTCTGTACAGTTTGTTTTAGGTAAGCAGCAAGCAGACAAGCAAGCTGACTTACTAACTAAACAAATTGTAACTGAAGAAAAGAAAGCTACCCAACTATCTTTTCAGACAGTTAGCGGTGTCCAGTCTAGTGATGCTGACTTAGCCATTAAGCGCCAACAAGTTATTAATGAACATTTCCAGAACGGAATGGAAGTTAATGAGTATCTCTGGGAGATTGAGTATGTAGGTAATCTAGGTAATACATATACGTATGTGACTATACAGAACTTGACTGAGAATGATGTCGTAGCCTTGATGACAGCTGATCCACATGACGCAGCTTACCCTGTAGTTAACGCTGTGACTCTTAACCAGACTAACAACTTACAACATAAAGGTGTTTCATTATCAGCTACTACAATTGCTAAGACACAGGAAGAGGTTGATTTACTTAAACAGAAACGTATTACTGAGCATGCTCAAACCTTGACGGGTAATACTGATGCACAGACTATTCATGTCGACAGCATCATGGGCAAACAATCATCATTGTTTACTCAACAAGCTCAAGGTTTTGTGAATGATGCTAAAAACGCCTTTAATAGGAACGTTGCAGATATCATCAAGATGCAGATCAACACTGCTGGCGACTTTGATGCAGATATGTACCTGGATGTAGGGCATTTACTCGACATCTACCCTGATGATGCAAATGTAGCCCCTTCGTCTAAGGAAACATCTGACACTGTAACCACTGCATAACTTAAAGTTATGGGATGGAACCCTTTTAAAACTACTAGAACTTATCAGTACTGGAATGTAGTGACTACACCTCTAACGGATGATGCTCTTCCTGATGGGTATCATGACTTTGCAATTATTAATGAAGCTGTTAATGGCATTGACTACTTTAAGAGTTTAGAATACCTAGAATATAATGCAGGCAGTAGACGTAAATATAGACAGTTAACTAAGAAGTTCGCTACTAAGGATTACTACGAGGGTTTTGCTGAGATTAACATAGGTAACAACTATGTCCCTGCTAGCTTAGTTAAAGCTAGAATTAATCCGAGCAACCCTAGTGCAGTAACTATTCTTAATAGCTCTGTTATTGACTTAGATTATGCAGAGTGGGTGTCTGCCTATTTAGTTAATGAGTTTAATCTAGATACCTCTACAAATACATTTAGAAGGGACAACGTAGAGTTCTATGTAGATCTCACTACAGCTGATGATGTAGCTAACACTGTTGAGGTTACTAACACAGTAACAAGTAATTCTTATACACTCGACTTACCTCCAGAGCCTCTAGGCTCTGCTTACAATGTTACTTACACTGTAGATATAGCTACTCCAGATGGGCCTAAAGCATCCTCTACACGTACTTGGACTTATGATATAGGTTCAGGGGTATACCCAGAACTGGATACGTATACTACTCTTCCGGAAAATGACCCTACGGTATTTCAGATAATGCCACCACTAGATATACGCAGAGATGGTAAATACCTCCATGATGATGAAAATAGACATAAGGATTATGATGACTACGCAAATTTCTTAGGAATTAACTCTAAGGATCTTGCTGAAGCTTTTGCAGAGCACCCTGATATGGATAAGTTAGATCATGTCGCAGTTAGTCAAGGAGTAGACCTAAAAGCTAAAGATAAGCATAGCTTAAAATACTGTATAGAATTTATTACTAAGCTTAAAGCTTTAGCCGATACACATACCTTTAACTATGAAGTAGATGGTGCTAATGACAATATCGTAGGCAGTTTCAATACTAGATCTACTAGAGGTTTTACAGTCGAGCAAGATATAGACAGTCTTCCTGTATATGTCATGGAACAGAGTAACGTAGCCACAGAGCTTATAGATGTAACAGGAATAGATTTAATTGTCTCCTTCGATGAATCTGCATATGGTTTAAGGTACTCTCATATTGACATACAGCACCATAGTAAAGCTGATGTAGACTCTAATAGTGTATTAAAAGGGGTACGTGAGGATCCTATTAACTTACGGGAGTATGGTAGGTTACAGGGGCCAACTACATATAAGTCTATACAAGGGACCCTTGATCTAACATCAACTATAACAGGTATTGATATACCTGATGAGATACGTGATTTCCTGAATATAGCCTATGAAAATGCGTTGAATGCTACAGTATCTACTATGACTTACTATAAGATCAATGCAGATGGTAGTGTAGATAGTTATATGATAGTTAGCCCTGTTATAACACACTATGTTAGAGACGTTCAATCACAACAACACAAGATAGTATACATAGACCTAACTTCAGATGACGGAGGTGTATATCTACCCTTAGATTGGCGTATTATTAAGTCCTATAATAACCAAGCAATGACTTCTATAGCTACTAGTAGCTTACACCTAGAAATGTATTATGCATTCTGGGAACAAAAGGAAGAGTGGGATTTTCAATTTATTATCCTCGTGCTTACTATTATAGTAATAATACTCTCTGCAGGTACAGCCGCCCCCGCTGCGGGAAGTGCGAGTGCGGCCGCTGGAGGAGGGGCAGCTACCGCAGGAACAGCTTACTTAAGTGCTACTGCTGCCACGTTAGCAGCTACATTAGGTATAACTGTGTCTACCGCTTACGTAATCATAGCAGTTGTACTCTTAGCTTCTATGGGAGTATTTGGTGAAGATTACGTAGTCTTAGGCCAGGTAGGTATGTTGCTGATTACTATGGGTACCAGTGGTTCTACTCTAGGTGCTAATTCGTATACAGCTATGCTAGCTTTAGATGTAGTAAACATTATGAACACTTACAAAATGCAGCATCTTATCAGTGATGCAGAGCAAATGGCTTCAGCTACTATAAGCCAAGGATTACTAATAGAGGAGTTGCAAGATGACCTAGATGCTGAGTATGAAGCTTCTGGTTACTACTATAGTGCGATTAATAGACGCTACGTTCAACAAGGTTTACTTAATATTCAGAAGGTAGATACTTTCGATCCTATGCCTTCTGCACAGTACTTCCAGAGGGTATTGAAAACAACTTCACCTAGACACACTTATAGACTACAATACAATTACACATAATAGGAGACCAATTATGGCATTCAATCAAAACAAATTTAATAATTATTGGGGCGGTACGAACGCTAACGCCTTACAATTAGCAAACAGACAACAATTTATGGGGTTAGGGTCAGATCAAAACTCATTCCTGGATGGCAGCTTTGTGGATAGTAATAGTTTAAACCAAGACTTTGATTTTGGGTTCAATAAGGGTACACTTGACGCAGGTACAGCAGCATTAGGTTGGTGGCAGGGTATGGAAGCTACCAAAGCAGCTGAAAAACGTAATCGAATTACTGAACAACAGTTAGCTCAAAATGCTAAGTCTTTTGATATTAATGCAGGCTTACAGTTAGCTACTATACGAGAGGTCGAAGATAAACGTAATGCTCACGCTGGTGGTTTCTTAAGTGAGAGCCAACGTTCAAACAGATTCAGAGATTATGATTTAGAAAAACTTAGTGTAGCTAATACTTAGGAGTAGTTATGTATAACTGGAAGAATGTACAGTACGCAAATAGCTCAGGCATTCTTAATGCTATGAATGATTCAGATAAGTTGGCTAACGCAGGTAGACAGCAAATTTTAGACTCTATTACAGGCTTCGGTGACGACTACTCTAAGTTACAAACAGATAAAGCTACTGCAGCTATTATGGGTGCAAATACCCAAGAGGAAGCTAAAGCTCTATACACTGACTACTCTACACAAGGCAATGGTTTTATAAATAATGATACTTTAGGTCAGTCATTTAAAGAACAAAATCAAACGTTTAGAGACATAGCTACACATGAAGACTTGTTAGCTTCTAATTTACAAGCCCGTGAACAAACAACGCAAGCTATGCAGATTGCTGAAGAACAACGAGCTATATCTCTAGAGCAGTTAAACTTAGATGCAGAAGCTACAAAACAAACAACTGTAAATGCAAAACAATCTAATTCGATTAGGGCTGAACAGAGACCTTATTTATTAGATAAGCTTAAATTAGATAATAAAGCAACAGACCAAAAAGTCTTAACTGCTATGCAAACGTACAACTACAATAATAAAAAGAATCCGTTGGAGTTAGCCAAATTTCTTGTAAATATAGATCACGATAAACTAAATTTAAGTCGTGATGAAATTAAAAAAACTGCAGAAGTCGCACAAGTAAATAGAGAAAATTTTGTTAATGCTAGTTTATCTGGTCTGACGGAAAATAATAATTACCAGAATGCAGACATACTTAAGCAACTGACACAGGGAGCAGTAGCTACAGGCGTTAAAGATAAGGCATTCTACAATCAACTTAATGCGTACAAGTTAGACCACCTAAGAACAACATCGCCTAAATTTGATTTAGGTAGTGAAAACATTACAGAACAAGATCTTATGGAGGGTGTTAGGTTAATAAATGAAGCAGCAGCTAGTTTTCCTGGTGCAGATACTGAAGCTAGAAAGATGTTTGTTAACCAACTTATGGAAGACTCAGGTCTTAAATCAATTAAGTCACGTTTAGACGCTGTTAAGACCTTCGATAAATACAAGAAAGAAAAGGCTGTTGATACATTTGCAGAGATTGAGGTTAAAAAAGCTGAAAATCGCGCTAAGAATGGTGTTTCAAACTGGGGTTCTAGTAATAAGCAATGGGATAAATCTAAGACTATTGATTTCTTCACTAAAAACTACGCTACTGTTTCTAATGAATGGTCTCCAAATGCTAGCCCAATAACTAAGTTCTTTGAAGTTCTAGATAGAAACCTATTCGCTGTTAGAGCTGGACATGTTGAAGAAACTGTAAAAGATGGTGTTACCACTCCAGGTGATACTCAGTACACTGTAGCTGAGAGAAACAGAGCTTACTACATCTTAGCTAACATTGTTAGATTTGATGAAGCTGGTGCAGATGAGTTCCATCTAGGTGATCAATCAGGTGATTCTGGAAATACACTAGTACCAGGTGGTGAAGGTTCTATCAGCGATGTCGCAAGAAGTGATTGGGAAGATATCCTAAGAGCTAATGGCTTTAAACGTGATAGTGAGGTTAACAAGGCATCTACAGGCAGCTTACAAAACTATTATAAAAGATTCAACTCTAATTAAAAATTTCAACTAAGGACATAACATGGCTATATATGCTGGCGAAGACCAATTTAAAGGCTTCGATGAAGTTATACGTAAGAAACGTAGTGATATAGCCAAAAAGTCAAAAGAGAAACAAGAACGAATAAGCCAAGGCAATGTCCCATTCTTAGATGAATGGAATACTACTAATGCTACGTTTGATGACATGGCAGGCAAAGGTACTGATGCTGACTCTGGATATCTAACTACAGATGAAGGTGTTTCTTTCGGTGCTCGTGCTAATGATATCGATACTGCAGAGCACAGTGCTTACCGCAACGAATCTACATTAAGACCCTACCAAAAAGAACACTACGCTAGATTATGGGACATAGATGTTAGCCAAGTTAACAGTGCTATGGTCTATGAGATGGGTAAGAAAGCAGACGTTAAGTTCAATGCTTTAGCTACAGAAGGTCAAGGTGTTTATGACGCTGAAATGGGTGTTGTGGAACGCTCAGACTATGAAGGTATGGAGCCTCAATGGTACCTACCTGAAGTTGATGTTTCATACGATCCAAGTGATATGAAACGTGCCGGTTCTAAGCGTGTAAAGAGTACATTATCTAACCCAGAAACAGGTGTAGATTTATACGCTGCTATGAATACACCTGAGTTTAATACCAGATGGTTCGACAACAACGATAAACAAACAGCTATTCGTGAATCGTATGAAGCTACGAATGGCAATAAGTACGAAGAGTTTAAGAAGGGTTACGATATACCCACTGTTGCATCAAAGCGTATGCTCGATGTAGACAAGAGAGCTAGTTACGCACGAGCTATGGGCACCCCAATGCCTGAAGAACAAACTGCAGAGATTCCCAAAGATGTTAAGGCAGCTGGTAGAGACGGGCAGGTTAATATAGTAACTGGTAAGAACAGTTTCTCTGTTTACTACCCAGCACGAAAAGACAAAGTAGGTTTCTACAAAACAGAATTAACACTTGAAGAAGCTCGTTGGTACAAGCAAGAAATTGAAGCTAACCCAGATGCAGAAGCAGATGTTAACTCATGGACAAATGTAGGTAACGAACTAGCTTCAGGCGGAGTATCTGTAAATCAAGGATTCAAAAGAGCTCTAGATGATGGACCACTAACAAAGTTAGAAGGTGTAGATCAATGGAACCAATTAGTAGGTACACACACTAACTGGTGGCAATCCCCACAGAATAGAGATTTAAAAGCGCTAGGCCACACCGGTGACTCCAAGGTCATTACTGAAAACGATGTGATCTCTAAAGAAGACCAAGCTAACCATAGAGCCATTGAAACTAAATTGGCATTAGGTGATCAACTATCAGAAGATGAAATACTGTTCAGTCAACAACCTAAGTTTACTTACTTATCAAGCTTAGACTCTAAAGTAATTAACAGAGTAGCTAGAGACAATAAGTCATTAGCTAAAGAAGCTGAAGCTGCCAGTAAAGTTAACCGTAGACAGTCAGGATTTGAAAAGAAAGTAGCTGAGAAGATTTACGATGATAGTGGTTGGGATTACTTAGTATATTCTTTACAGAATCGTAAAGTATCTGCTGTACATAGCTTAGTTGAATCTGCAGCATTCATGGGTGAATTAATGATCCCTTATGTAGGTGTAGCTGCTGCTATTGCATCTGCGCAAGAGAACTTCAAGCGTGAGTACACAGACATACATGGTGAGGTCCCAGAGGGATCTGATTTAGCATTATTAAACTCTATGGCAGTAGTTAGTATCGCTGCAGAGAAATTGGGTGTTAAAGCCATTACAGGCAGGCTTCCAAACCTGACTACATGGGTAAGTGAAATAGGTATTAAGAATCCTCTAGTATCTATGGTAGTTAAACCTGTTGCAGCAGTACTTGTACCTGCGACTATTGAAGGTATTTCAGGTCTAACGTCTACTACTGCTGAGACTATTGCTAAGCATGGTATCCAGGAAGACGGTAGTGTAGTAACACCTACTGGTTTTGAAGCTAGTGAAGGTTTCGTTAATGAAGCTATGGGTGGTCTTTCAATCTCAGCTCCGGTATCTGCAATTAAAGCAGCTAAAAACACTATCTCACCTAGTCTTAAGACTACGGTAGACAAGATAGCTAAACGTGCTGAAGTATTAAAAGATGAGACACTAAGTGACAAGCAAAAAGTTAACGTTGAAAAGTCTAGAGATAAGTTAGTCGATAAATTAATTTCCAAACGTGGCGATAAGATAAAAGCATTTCAACCTAAGTATGGTGATGCTAGAACTGAGTGGATGGATATAGACGCGTATTTAGACGAAATAAACGTATTAGCTATTGCAGAGAAGTCTTTAGATAAAAAAATCCTAGACACTACCCATGTAGCTAATCTAAGTTATGCTTTATTGGAGACATTAAAGCAAGGTAATAGTCAGACAGACATTGACTTTAGGTTAATTAAAGGCCTCGAGAGAGGTATCAAAATGTATGAGCAGCAGATTGAGCTTGATAGAGCTCTTGCTACTGCTGGCAACTTTACATCAGCGAATGCAAAATCAGTAGACACAGTAAATGCAGCCAAAGAACGTGTTAGATCCTTTGAGCAGGATAATGCAAATATTAATATTAAGTACACTACTGAAGACTTTCAAGAACGTATTGATAAAGAGCCACATAAAGAGGGTTTATTCACTACTCAACGTGACGAACATATTGCTACAATCAAAGAAGATTTACAGCAAGCTCTAGACACTATCGGCGAAAACATCGAAGTGGGTCTTAAAGCAAAAACTGACACTGTCCAGAAGTCTAAAGAGACTAACAGGCTAAACTTTTCAGCTGTAACTGGAATGGATGTTAAATCCACGGATTACAACCCATACACTTCTGTGTTAACTATATTAAGTGAAATGGATAACAATAAGGCTATAGGTGCTGACACTGCCATTAGCTTGTTAAAGCACCACAAGAACCTTAAGACAGTTGTTGCTGGAATGAAAAGAGAAGGCAAAACAGACGCTGATATCCAAGACTACGTAGATATCCTAGATGAATCACAATATGTGTTAGAAGATATAGCTGCTGAACAGGTGACACGTTTAAAAGATGGTTCTGCCGATAAACTAAATCCTAATGACTATGTACTTCAATCACTAAATATCAATGAAATTGATGTTACAGCCCTTGATGAACTTGCAAATAAATCTGAAGAGCTTACTACTGAACAACAGGCTTTATTAAAGTCCCAAAAGAAGCGTTTAGATTTAGATAGTAACCGTGATAAGACTACTGAAATAGTTAGTCATGAGATTATAGATGCTGAATCAGGTATTAATCAAAGTTTCGACATGTATGCTAATCAGGCAGACGAAGGTACAGCAACTAAGCGAGTACTTAATCGCTTAGATAATTTTGTTAAACACATGAATACTAAGGCTGAAGTTCTAACTAAAGCTCTAGAAACTTCTAAAGAAGATGGCGTTGCTATTGTTTACGTTAACAAGACTGATTTAACTGCTGAACCTCTTATTATGAGAGATGGTGAAGCACTTCCTAAAGATGTTGTATTGACAGATGCTCAGGACTTTAATAAATCTAAAAGTCATTACGCCATATCTCAAACAGATACAAACAAAAAGTTTCTTTCAGATTACAGTAAACCTTTTGTAGAGTCCGTACAGAATGAAGCAGCCTATGGTATGGCCACTCAAGAAGTGATTACACAGGTTGTCGCAGCTAAAGAACAAGTTAAATTAGATCCTAATAACTACACATCTGCTGATGAAGCCAGTATTACAAACCTGTTAAAGGAACAAAAAGATAATATAGGTAGTTTAAGTGACATAGGTAAAGCTAATACAGAATCTAGTAACTCTGATAATGTAAATGACGTTGATAAGATAGTAGCAAATACCTCTAATAAAGGTAAAGTTGAAGACGAAGCCGGGCAGACGGAGTCTGTAAAGGATGAGACTTCTAAAAGTGTGGAAGAAGATACTATTATGTTCGGTACTGATCCTGAAACTTCTACAGCCAAAGGTATTAGTAAAGATTTAGCAGCAGCTGTGACTATTAAGTACGTAGATAACATTACTTCATCTGTTGATGGTAAACGACGTATTGGTGCGCAAGCAGATAGAAAGAATAACCAAATACTTATAGATAAAGCTGAGCTTAAAGCTACATTTGATAGAAAGGCTTGGACTAATCCTAAGATGGAAGGTGTTACCCCGTATGCTGAAGATGCGTTTAAGACGTATGAAGAATGGGAAACGTTTGTTGTAGCTCACGAAAGGGCCCATTTCACTGAAGCTAATTTAAAACGCCCTCAAGGACATAAAAGGGAAAACCATGCTAATGCTGTAGCTATGCGTGAAGTTACCCGTATGCGCAAAGCTGTTAAGACTAAGTCAGTAACTAAAGCTAAGCCTGTCCCTGTTGTACAACAAGAGTTAGAATCAGAAGTAACCTCTGAAACTTTTGTAGTTGGTTTAACTGGTGACACTATCTTGTCTAATAACATACAAGAATTTGTCCCTGTATTTAAAACCAAGGGAGGCAATGCTGCTAACTTACTTGAAGTTAAAGATAAGAAACGGGAAGTGGTACGAGTATTTACTCCTACAGGTGAAGTAACAGCTGACACTATTAAAACGCAAGCAGAAAATGCAGTGGCTAAAGTCAATGAAACCAGATTATCTAATAATATGGAGCCTATTGTTGCTAGCCCAGAGTATATTGAAACATTAACTGAAACTTTCAAACAGTTTAAGGAAATCTATAAGACAGCTAATTTAGATTCTAAAGGCAACAAGAAACCTATCAGGCACAAAATTAATGAAGAAGAGGGTGTTAGCTCCAGTAATATATTAAACATATTACATATTGTTGACCCTAGAGGTGTTGAGACTTTACCTGATGAGGTATTGTTTGCTTTAGCTACACAGGCACTGGCTTTCATTAGTACAGATGCTTCTGCTATTAAAAATTTAGATGACGTAATGGTTAAGCGCGTACTAGGATTAAATCAAAAAGACAAATTGACTAACCAAGAAAGATCCACCATTAAAATGATAGGTATACCTATTTATATGATGCACACAGACATAGGTGCAAACGTGCTTAATGCTCTAAATGTCAAAGCTGTAAATAAACGTAGTGAGGAACTTAAAGACTACCCTCTATCGCCACTAGAATTACAAGATACTTTATCTAATGCCTTAGGCATCTTAGCAATAACTTTGTTATCTCAAGTAGATGCTTCAAGCATTCTACCTAAACGTATATCTAAACAAGCTAGCTCTCAACCGTTTGTTATATTAAGACATGGTAAACCTGTCATCAAAAAACGAACAGAGGGTAATAATGTATTCCTTGGTGATAAAAATGTAAATACTATTCAATCCAATGCTAAACCAAAAGGTATCAACCCTAAAGAACATGCTGAAGCTTTAAAATTCTTACGAGGTGAGGTAGAGCATTTAGAAGCAATTACAGGAATGGTGGTTAGTAAGTCGGGTGTGTATTCTGAGCCATTAAAAGAAGTACAAACCAAGGTAGCCGGAAGCTTATCAGCAGTATCAACTGCAGATCAAAAATTGATACGCAAACTACAAGATACCCCACAGACAGGAATGAAAGGCCCATTACGTCTATGGCGAGCACTATCTATAAAACAGAAGGAAGATATAGCCGGTGTAGTGAATAAAGATAGTGAACACTGGGATCGAAGGGACTCTTTTGAAGCAGCTAATTCAGCATTAAGAGCTGAAATTGAAGCTATGGATGAGTATGCTGATGGCATATTCTACTACAAGTACGGCGTACAGAAGCAAGGCCGTATGATGATTAAGAGTGCAGGTATTAATCCGATGAATAGTAAGATTCATAGACACTTAGTAGCAGCACTATCTAACCCTACTGTTGTAGATACACCAAGATTGCGTAATGCATTTAAAGTTGCAGTAGCAGCTGCATTTGGAGCACCTATTGATAAACAGAGCGCAGTAACCTCAATTAGATTCTTTAATGAAGTATACGAGAATCCTGTTGTTGAAGCTGCGGTAGAGGTATTTAAGAATAATAGCGCTACAGATGTTGAGATACGTGAAGCTGTTATGTCAGTGCATAACCTAAAGGATGATAAAGGTAAGCCTGTATTCGCTAATAAAGTACATTTGATTGAAGGCTTAGCTGGCTTAGCTGATTACCGTCCTGGAGCGTCTACCCAATTCACTACTGATATGACTGCTGAGATAGATGGCATTACTAATGGTTATGCTATTGCATTATTACAGTTCGGTGGACATAATTTAATGGCCAGTCTACAGCGTGTAGGTGTTTACGATGCTAAATTAGGTACAGAATTTGGTGAATGGATTACAGACCCAGAAAACTTAGACGTGTACCAAGAACTAGCTAAATCTATGAATGATGCTAGGGATGTTAGTGCTATTGCAAACTTCCAACTGGAAGCGATGCTAAAAGCACAAAAGAAAAATAAAGACGCAGGCCTATATAAAGGCAAAATCTACGATAGGATGACCAAAAATGCAGAACTTAAAGTAAATGTATTACATGCATTAGAGGAAGTTCATGGAGAGATTCTCAAAGATGGTACATTGACTGACTTTGCCAGAGATCTGGCAAAAGACCCACTAATGACTACTAACTATGGTGCAGCCCTAGCGTCTGTTCTACGTAAAGTATCAGCATCAGCAATGGATGGTTTACTGGACAAGATGGCTGCGATACAAAGAAACTTTAATGATGGAAATACCGAAGAGGCCTCTAAAGATGCCCAACGTTTAGATAATGCTATAAGCGAACTTCGTGGTGGAACTGCCAAACTGGGTTTTGTTGAAATTTTAGAAAAAGGAAACCTAGATGCAACGTTAAACGTTACTGAACCTTCAGGTAAGAGTACTGAGCACACCCGTACTAACGAAAAAATATTACGTGAAGTACAAGAGGGTATTGAATTCGTTTACGGTCCTATGATGGATGCTGGTCTTAAATCTTTACTAGGTGATCCTGAAGATAAGAATAGCATGATGGGTAGACGTACAGAATTAGGTAATGCTTTTGAGTGGATATACTTCTTTTATCTCGATGCCTATGAGGAAAAAGTTAAGGCTATTCGTGACGCTTCAGATACTAATAAAATCAGCCCTGAACAAAAACGTGAAATAGCACGTAGCTTACTAGGCACTTACTACCCAAGGTATAAAGGCCCAGTACATCAATCTGATACAGAAGCAGATTCTTTTATTGCTATGATTTCGCAGAAGAAATCTCCGGATGCAGAATCACGTATACCAGTTAAGCTGGGGCATTATGTGTATGAGCACACTACAAGTGCTGACGGCGTTATGACTCTTGACCAAACTAAAACTAGCCGTCTATCAATGTCAGCCCCTTCTGTTAATACTGACCCAGCAAGCGGCGGTTCTAAAGTACAAGCTAACGTTATTCAGAATTTAGATGCGCATCATATAGCTGCTGTATCTATGCGCTTTGAATTCCTGTCATTGTATGATGCTGGACAGTTCTCAATATCTGATTTAGATAAGGGCAGTAAAACTTATAATGATGACTTCATTAAAACCAATTTAGAGAACAATGTTTTAGGTGTTGTGTTGGAGGAGCTTAAAGCAGTTGCAGCTCTAGCGCTTAAAGAAAATAGGATAAAGAGGGCTACTGATGCGTACCGTGAAAAGTCCCACCAGGCTGTTAACACAGGTAATCTTAAAATTAGGTATTCACTCAATATCAACAAACAAATTAAAGCATTAGATTATGCACATCAAGGTGCATTGAAAGACCTACAAGAAGTTAAAGATTTGTTTGCGAAAAACGAACTAGTTGTTAATCAAATGAATTGGGCAGACCTAGGGAAAGTAAAGACAAACAATGGTAGTTTAGGTTCAAGCAACGAAAGCGCTTCAGCTGAGATAGAACAGACTTTTAGTAGGAGCTCGATAAGCCACCTTACACAAGATATCTTTGACAATCTTAATGATGTGTTTAAGGACAATTATTCGTCCCCTGAAGCGTCCAGAGAACAACGTGAGCACCTAGAACGTATCTTACAAAAGTTTATTATTCCTAGTGCTTCAATTCTTGATAGCACATCTGTTGAGGTGATTACACGTAAGACTGATAAATCAGGTGGTGAGTATAATCCTGTAACAGGACATGTTGAAGTTAACATTGGAAGATTTAAGCCAAAGTCATTTACACAACAGACACCTCAAGAGGTTTATATCCATGAGCTTATACACGCTATCTCATATCGGGTAATTAATACTGATACGAAGATTAGAGGTGATCTAGATAGATTACATCGTGAAATGAGTAAAGAAGTTACTTGGGAAGACTTTATGCACCCGGAAGCCTCAGCTGATATAAAGGCGGAGGAAAAAGCAGCGAAAGAGCTTTATGATTATTTATTTGGTGATAAAGGTAAAACGAAGCACGCACCTTACGAATTTCTAGCCTATGCTTTAACTAATCCAGGCATGATACGTAAGCTTAAGAGTACTGAAGCTAAAAGACATACTAGCGATGAGTCCACAGGTTTACTACAACGATTCTTTAATTTACTAAATAGAATACTGACCTCTTTCCAAGAAAATATGTTCGAGAATAGAAAGCACAGCGCTACTGTTCATGACCAGATAACTAATTTAGCTGAAGAGATTGTGGCTATTAATACTGATCGCCGTAATGCATTATCTAGATACCTGTTTAGAAAGGGTGTATCAGCTAAACATAGTGCAGCTAACCAAAAGATTATTGATTTCCAAAATTTAGTGATTAATAAAGGCATACCTAAGTTACATGAAGTAGCACAGAGACGTAGAGATGAGCTAAAAGATAAAATTCTACCTTCAGACAGCCTGTTCTCTAAAATTATTAGAGGTGTGCTAGTTAACGTACCACTAGCAGCACTACACCTAACACCTAAAGAGATGCGTAGATACATAACTAATGCACATTATGTATTTAAAGGTGAGATAGCTAAGACTATGCGATCTGTACTCCGTGAAGTTGCAGGGATAACACCACAAGAATTTTTGGATATGGTATTAGAGTCTAGGCAGGCTGTTGATGCTAACAGAGCCCAAACTAAAGAGTCTATAGCTAAGATCTTACGTAATAGCTTTATATCAGACACAGAGCCTACAGAGCTAGAATTAGAGGCTATGACTTTGTTATTATTAAAAACAGATGCTGTTTCATTGCTTGATGAAGGTAAGTACAGCATGGAGCATATTGTTAAATTAATCGAAGACCCTAAAAAGCTAGCTTCAGCTATTAATATATACGAGAAGCTTCTTGGAACTGCAAATAATTCTTTCTACCGACTAGAAATTGATGGGTTATCTGACTACATGGTTTTCGGTGAAACTGAAACAGCACATCAGTACTTGAATGCTTACAGTATTACTTTAGATCCTAAAGGTGATACTAAAGATGAACATGCTATTGACATATTAGCATCGCTACAAGCAATACAGAAGACTATTAACAATAGTAAATCAATGCAAGAATCATTAGTAAATCTTGCTAAACGTGAAATGGATGTTGATAAAGAGTTTAATGGCTTTACCGAAATGTTATCACAACACAGATCATTTAAACAAGAAGCAGTTATAGAGTTGTTTGGTAAAGATAGAGCTTTGATGGATAAGGGATATATCACAGTGATTACGGATACAGACACAGACATCATTGTTGAACCTTTATACGTACCAGAGCTAGATGGCAATGGTTTCCCACGTACTGATTCTAATGGTAACCCTAAGATGATTGACAATGCAGCCATACTTAAACGTAAAGGTTACAAGATGGTTGAGACTTTAAAAGGTATCAAAGGCATTGATCAAGTAGAGTTGGCTTTATTTGTGGGAACTAATATTGTAGAAACTCCACGAACCAAAGGTATTAACTCAGTTACTGCGCGCAAAGCTAAGGGTACTTCACTTAAATCTATTATTGCTAGAAATCCAAAGTATGAAGGTATGATCAAAAAAGTGCTTAGTGACTTCTTCATACAAGAAAACAAAAAAGAAACAAAGCAGCTTAAGACAGGTCAACGCACTGGTAAGAAACAACTTATACCAATCACTAACTCCAATAATGAAATTGTAGATTATAGAGTTAGCATGTCACATGCTCTAGTTAAACAGCATTTAAACCAAGATATGAATAGTATTGAGATACTATCTTCAATGTTTATGCGTAAAGCAGACAAAGCAGCTACACTTAAAGTGAATGCTAGAAGTGTCCAGCTTATGATGGCTGATGCAGATAAAAATCGTACGACTAAGAATGCTAAGAAATGGGTAAACATCTTTGATGGTGATCATAAAGAGGAATACTTTGATACATTACCCAAACAAATGCGTTATGATATTGAAAAAAATATTACGTATAACAAAGAGGGTGGAAAAGAGTTTTGGGTTCAAGAAGGCTTGTTGGACACAATATTTGGCTACAAGCATAGAACCTTGATGAATTTACCTCTGATTAGAGATACACATGCTGTACGCAGAATCACGGGAATAGTAGAGAAAGCTATCAAGGGCTTAGTTAAAACAGCTGTTGTAGCCATCGTTGTTAAAATTCCTATGGTAATTCGTGAGAACATTACGAGTAATGTTATTGCAAGTATAGTTCATGGTATACCGCCTACATACTTAACTAAGCATATAAACAGAGGTTGGCAAGATTTAGAAGCTTACCGTGATAATATGGAGGAACTAGCTGAACTCCGTCACAGAGTAGCAGCTAGACCTGAGTTGGCCACTAAACCAGCTATCATCAAAAAAATGAAGCAACTAGCAAGTGACGTTAATACCAGTGATATGCACATGTTTATGAGTTCAGGCCTATTTTCAAGTATTACAGAGGATATACATGGATTTGACATGCAAACCCGTTCTAAGACAGGAAAGTGGATAAAAGACAAAACAGGCGTAACAGTACCTAAGTCCATATCAAATGTAATTAGTATGGCGTACATGTCACCTGATAGTAAGTTGGGTAAATCAGCCATGCATGCAACACAGATATCTGATTTTCTATTTAGATACGCTATGTATAAGCATAAAACTGAACAGCAAGGTGCATCACACACAGAAGCTTGGAGTCTAATCACTAGATTATTCGTAAACTATGATCAGCCTATGAATCGTAATATTCAATATATGAATGACCTAGGAATTATCATGTTTGTTAGATACTTCTTAAGAATTCAATCAATGGTTACGAATTTAGCTAGAAAAGAGCCGTTGAACTTAATGGCTTACTTAGCTACTGAAGTGGCTCTAGATGCAGACTTTGCTGATATAACAGATTCCTCAATACTTGGAGGTAAGTTATTACCTACTGATGGTGGAATAGCTAAAATCTTAAAAGAAGTTATTATTCCACCAGCATGGGAAATCAGTATGGGTGAGGGTTGGTAAGTTAGTGTTTTGAGTCTTCATTTAAGACTCGTATAGTTACGTAACTAGCTAATACAATACCTATACCTATCACTATAGGGATGGCAATCGCTGCTAATACAATGCCAGCGATCACTACCCCAGATAACAAAATTGTGAACAGTAGTAGCTTAACGTGTTCTAACCAGTTACTCACTACACACCTTTCAGGCGATCACCAAATGGTGAGTCCGTCTTCTGGGTGCTTTCAGTAGTATCTATTGGGTTATGATTAGTTGATACGTTATCCACGACACTAATATCAGCTGAGGGTTGACCACCCTTAACAGCTTTAATAGAAATATCTAACTCTGTAGTATCTGTAGCGATATTACGGTGAGTTAGATACTCGCGGATAGCAGTATGAAGATCATGTCTATTTAAACTAATTTTCATACCTAACCCCTTAACCGAATAGTTTTTTAGTGCCTGCTGCTGGAGTAGCTACAGAATCTTTAACTTTTTTAGAACGGTCATGAGTTTTACCTGCATTAGCCGCTGTCCACGTTTCAATAAACTTAGCTTCAGTATCACCTTTAGCTTTTTCCATTACGGATAAGCCAGTGTCAGCATAAAAGAATTGTGAGATTACATTTACTTCACGAGTTTCAGGTAAGTCAACGTATTTACCAGTACCATCATTACCGCGCTTATTCTCGATACGCTTAATAATACCAACTTTAACTTTTTTACCAATTAGGTTAGTCATTACATGTTCTTTAGCAGTAGGCATCTCTTTTTTAGCATCAAAGTTGTATATGTTGATTGTTTTAGCTTCAGATGCATTAGCTGCGTCTTCTAAAGTTAAATCAATAGCAGACATACAAAGGTTTAAACCTTGTGTATATCCAGGCAATGGGCGTTTAGTGCCTTTAGCATCAATGTATGTAGATTTCTGACCTTTTAGTTCACCTGAAGTGATCCATAAAGTTTCTTTCATCTTCTTAGTGCCATTTAACAAAGTTACATGTAAGCCCATAGCTCCACCTTTAGACTCGTCTAAGTATGCCATGTCCACGATACAATCGTATACACCAGAGTCCCACGTAAATGAACCACCACCAACGGTATCTTCATCTAATTTAACATCATCATCAATTTTTAGGTTTCCAAAATTCATAATATTTTCCTTTTTGTAATTGTTGTCGATAATAGAAAACCATAAAGTTGACAACATACTCTATAGCGTTTTAAATTAATTTCTTACAAAGGGTTCGGAGAACCCTTAGTTATAGTTTGGTGAGAGTTTGTACACACTAGTACTCTCAAACTAGCTCTTAACAAGGAGTTGGCCAACAGGACCGACGTACTTATGTGTTCTTAAATTAGAGGCTCCATATCGGAGTGAGCCAGGCCGTCAACTTTGCTTTATGCTCCTGAGAGTTAAAAGAAAGGGGGGTATGTTTTACAGCATCTTAGGAAACATACGAACCTTCATTAAGGTGGGAGAGTGTAAATGAAAGTAATCCACTCGGAACCTTGGCTTAAGTGGTTACTTATACGCACGGTAGCAACCTTTACCGTCTTATGAACCTGGCCCTAGGAAGTTTAGTCTTCGGGCTAGAGATGGCGTATTCATCTTCAACTAATGTGTTAACATTCTCAGCATGTAGGTGGGCTCTATTCCTCAAGAGTAAACCCTCCCAAAGACGTTTCACCATCTACATACCGAATTTAAAATATAAAGCCTAAATTATGTAATCCTTGTACTTTATATTGTTGTAGTAAATCTGTAGTTTTGCGTAATAAACACCTTTCTAAGTAATGTACGTATGACTTAGTGTAATCGTTTCCACCTTTTGCTGCTCTATCTGCATAGTCTTCAGCTAGTGCTTCGCATAATTCTTCTCTAGATAAGTTTTTCATAATCTACTCTTGTATTGGTAAAAACTCACATTGGATTCTTGGGGTGTTAGACCAAAACATACGGGCACGTAACATTACTACCTGCCTGTCATCTAAATAATATTTCCCGTTTAAGGAATCCATTATGGCTTTACAGTAATTATCAATATCTGCATTATTATCACAATATTTACCCAGTTTCGACTCTTTTTTCTTTTTAGACCACGACATAGGGATCTTAACAAAGAAGTCTAATTTAGCGTATACGTTGTTCTCTAAAGGTACACAATGTATATCACTTTTAGCTATTTCCATAGCTGCTTTGAATTCTGTATATTTCTTTGGGTAGAAGGTAGACCATCTAGTCACTCTAGGTCTTGCTGCTGGTACAGGTGTTACATGAAATACTACTTTCATTATTGGTAATCTCCTCAAGAATTTTTAAGCTATCTTGAATAGGATACTCTTCTTCCCAAACGTCTGCAAGAATAATTCCTACATCCTCATCAAACATATCTTCTGCAGATATACAATATTGTTTACCTGTACCGTCTGGCCAACAGAATTTGCCTTTGTTCATTTTCTTCCCGCTTAAGCTTACGCAGCTTTTCTAATAAGTTATTTTGTCTAGCTTGTCTATCCCAATAATCCTCAGGAAGTTCTAGTAGATTGCTCATTAGTATTTGTTTTTGTAAAAATATTTTGACCAAACGACTACACCATTACGTTTAATAACAACTGACTCACAGTACTGATTAGCACCGCGTTGCTCTGCGTAGCGTGTGTATACAAAACAATCTCGTACAGTAGGACATAAAAAAGTACCACCGCCACCATATGATTTAGTGACATCCATGGTTATAACATCAGCGGGGAATGGTTCATAAGCTTTTGATTTAGTGCTTAAGGTAATTAGTACCAGTAACACAACAGTAATAAATAACCATCTTAGGTCATAGTCAGGTTCACTCGTAAAAAACTCTTTAATCTTATTTTTCATTTTTACCTTTGTTATAAATAATTAGTTGGGATCTTCACAGTAGTTATCTTTCATTAACACCCAAACCGTAGTATTTGGATAATTAGTTTAAGGCTGCTTCATCAGTGGGACTTCCCCCGTTGCCCTCATTCTTACTAAATTCTGTTAAATATCTTCCAAAAACCATCTGGGTCAAAGTACATACGGCGTGTGATGGCCCTACTGGCTATTTTAGAAGATTCACCTTCCACAAATACTTTTGGGCGTAATACCTTTGCTGCGTCCTTAGACACATGTAATCTAGCCGCTGCACATTGCTTAGTTATGCCTGCTTTTTTTACGATCTCAGGAATGGTCCAAACACTACCATCATCTAGAATGTAGGATTTAAACTTACCTTTTTTATTGTTCTCGCTTTTAGCAGCGTAAATCAATTTAGGATCGTCTGTTCTGGCTAGTCGACACCTTGCTGTGGTTATGTGTAAATTAGCTTTGGCTGCGACCTTAGGAGCATTAGTTATAGATCCATCTGAAAGTACGTAGTCTCTTATTTTCCTGTTTCCCATAAAACTAATCAGTAGGGATTAACCACTGAACACGCCTGTCTATTGTATCTTCTACGGATTTCAATAAGTTATGAGTTTTTAGCTCAATAACTGCTCGTTTAATGGTTGAGTGGGACTTATTAGCAAAATAACTGTGCTGACGTATATTTGAAATATTTGCTTTACTAGCTGCTGCAAATATGTAAATGTCTTCAGCTGTTTCAGAAAGGTTATATTCACCTATAGCTGAAGCTACCTCAGCTCTAATTAGTTGTTTTTTCCGCCACGTCTGTGCGGCATTTTCTAACATATGTTTTAACATTATTTATTCTCAAATTGTATTACTGCTTCGATACTGTCTGGAGACTCTATATGACGTCCTTCTTTATCTACCACAGCTATTAGTGTGCAATTTAGTTCAGGTGTGTTTTTATCCAACATCTCAACTAAAGTTTTGATTGTTACTAGTTTAGTATCGTTCATTTTTTCTCCGTAATTTGGTAGGTAAGTTAATGTCCATACCTATGACATGCCTCTTAAGTTTACTTCGTAATACCCTCCCAGAGATTACAGGCTAAACCATGTGCTTACACATAAACACCTACACCCCTTCACGAGTGTTTTTTGAGAGGTGTACCATTCAGTTGTACGTAAGTATCATATAAATACCTTGTTACATCCATGTACACCTCATCATAGTTGTTTAAGTCAATTATTTGACCTAAAACGTCTTTAGGGAGATCACTTTCGTGAGTACAGTAGTTATACCTATTAAGTATTTGCTTCTGTTTTTTGTTTAATGCTCTAGGCATCGTAGTAAGTGTGTAATTTATCTAGCACATGCTGTAAGTTATTATCAACATAGGTTTCTTCAATACCCCACATACGCATAGGACTTCTAATACGCTCATTTACAGTGTCTTTTGTTAGACGTGTCTGATACACGTATTTAAATCCAAGTAACTCCTCTTCATCGTTAACCTTGAGCATTTTAGATTTAGAATCTTCAATACTTTTTAAAGGTAATTTCTTACATGCGATCACCGTACTAAAAAAGCTCTCAATACCTGTGTTCATTAAAGAACCTTTAACTTTAACCATAGTTTCATTTACCATTTCAGATTCATTAAATACATCTGATGTATGTGCAATGAAAATGATGTTCTTGTTAGAGTTGGCTACATTTTGTGCCATCAGATTCTTTAAGAACTGGGCATAGCTACCCCAGGCTTTCATCGTATTAGATGAAGTTAGCACTTTGGTACTTTCAAACATATCCATTAGGTATGTCAAACTATCGATGACGATAGTGTGAATGTCACCATTATCTTGTACTGAGTCAATAGCATCAGGCACATCTGTAGGATCCGTAATTGTATATTCTTGAAATTTAGAGTTGAAAGGTAACTTCTTATTGTTTTCACAATTTAAGTACATTACCCCTTTTGGGTTTTTGATATCAACCAAACTGGCTGATTTTCCTGTTGCGGATTTACCGCATAACAATACTAGGTTGTTATTCATGCATACTCTCCTTTTGAATCATCTTTCTCGATATTGAGATTTGTATCTTTGTGTCTAGTTCTTCCCTGGTCAATGGATCAGGTAACTTATCATTAAAGCCATGAAGCTTAGACATAATAAAGTCTAGAGGTAGTTCATTATCTACCAACATAAAACCATAACGGATAACCATAGTGGCTCTGTTGCCTACTTCAATACGTGAAGCAAACCACCTTTCCATATTATCCATACCTTTAGCATCTAACAGGATCTTTTCCTGCTCCATAGCTTTTTTAGTCTGAGGTATAAATAACGTAGCATCAATTAATTCACCTGTGTTGAAGTGACATTCTCCATTATGGGACATCCACTTACGTGCAATATCTTTAGTAGCTGTGTCAGTTTCGAAAGGTAACCAATTAAACACATTCTCCATAAATTTTGAATAGTCCTTAGGACTTAACTTAATGTAGTGAGACATAGGCAATATAACTCTAAATCGGTGCTTATCTTCAGTGTGTCGTTTTGTAGTTGCGTACATCGCTGTGAAGTCGCTTAACAGCTCCATAGCTGTATTAACGCTTGTACCGCTATCAATGTCTAAGATTAGTAGGTCAAAGCCTGGAATAGCTTTCTCTGATGATCTGTAACCATCTAAGAAGTTGTGAGCTGTGTAATGGTGTCCTGTAGTACATACTAGGTTATTTAATGCGCTAAACGCACCAACACCCTCAACGTAACCTGTAGTGATATCAGTACTATAACTAACATGTACGTTATCTAGGTCAGTCTCTTGTAGAGCTTCTCCTGATAAGAACTCAATGTCATCCACGTAGGTTTTACGAATAATAATATTATTCTTATACCCATACGCAATTGCCAGTTTCAACATTTCTTTCTTTTGGGATTCCTGCCCTTTATAAAATGGCAGTTCCTCTACAAGATCAACTTGAGTAATCTCACGCCCCACATCAGCAATGTATCTAGCTAATCTAGCATAAGGCCCTTCTTTACACATAATGCGTTTGAAATGCTCACCTGAGTCTTCGACTAGTTGTATAGCACTGTCTAGATGTTCCTTAGCAATTACAGAGGATCCTTCAGCAAAAGCATAAGCTCCTGCTAACTTTAAAGCTTTATAGTATCTGTGTGCGAGTTCAGCCTTCTGGGTTTCTTCATGAGGTTTAAGATCTCTGGATAAACTTTCGCAGGTTATTTTATATTGCAGTAAGTGTATGGTATCTACCTTACTCATAGTAAGCACAGTATTAAACTTAGCCCTGTCTGCAAGATTAGTTATGAGACTTTCAATACGTAAAGTATCTTTAGATACATTGGTATTAGTTAAGGCATCATACAACTCTTCAGCTGTTTGCTGGTGTACATTATTGACTGTGGTGTCATAGCCAAATAACATTCTACGAGCATAGCCCGTTTCCAGCATTTGTTTGAATTCGTCTTCTACTCGACTACCATCAAGTAATTTAGTAGGAGTACCAAATAACATCATGTTGGTAGGAGTTCTACCTGTAAGCTCTTCCCCACGCTTATTATCAGCAGTATTCTTTGTTAATTTCTGTTTAACTTTACCTACATCATAAAGTTCTAAAAAGGTATTTAGCATTTCAGCATTGTTAGTTAGGTTAGACCCTACCTCATCCAATTCTAGATTCATAGATCCACAATTAGACATAAGCAATTTTTGTCTCATCTGCTTTACAGCTGGGGATGTTCCACTATCAAAACTGAATGCTAGATTGCCGAGTGCGTCATATTCTTTTTGCACATCTGTCATAGCCTCTTCTTGTGACAATTCAGGATCTCTAGCAGCTCTTAAATTAGCTAATATAGATAACTCATTAGCACTTTCTTCAGGCAAGATATGTGTCAAAAAGTTTAATCTGAAACCCTCAATAATATCTTCTTCAATAATGTTAGTTGAAAAACCCTTACCAGCTCCAGAGGGCATTAAGTTTAATACATAGGTATTAACTGGGATGACACCTCTATCTTTAGTTTCAATGTTACAACGCATCATAGATGCTACTTTTGAAAGATAGTATGCTACTAAAATTCGGAAGAAGTGTCTATTCTGCGACTGAGTTTTAGCGACAAGAATATCGACTATCTCTTCAGATAATTTATTATATTTAGGATCGTCCATAATTTAGTAGTCTAGTGATTTAAAATATTCAGTATTTCTTGATACAACATTACGCCAGGTAGTTGTTGATTTACTAAGACCGAATTCTTGATTCATCCTTTCACCGAATTGATCATCAAATAAATGAGGATTAGCTTTACGCATTTGTTTAACTAGAGCACATTGCTTGACTGTGAGTCGAGTTGTATCTCGTCTCTTACGTTTAGTTTTAATTTTAGGTTTTTCTTTAGTCATACTTTTTAGTGTGGCTATAGTGGTACCTAGTTTATCTGAAGGTATGATAACTGTGCTTTTAGGAGTATTTAGATGTGCATCAATATCTAATGCAACATTTTCACAAAATATAGCTAGATGTTTTAGTAATTTAGCGTCTAAATTCATAATACTAGTCTCCCTTGTGCTTGTAAATTTTTTGCTTGTGTACAAATGTCTACTACTTCACAGTAGCGGCATGCTTTAACTTCTCCACGCACAGTTTGAATTACACCAATATTTCCATCAGCTGATAATCTAGCGCTTGCTTCGTCCATAGTGTCAAAGTTTTTAGTTGCTCTCGTCATTTTGGTAGGATTCTTAAAATATTTATACTTAGTTTGAGATTCCCATAACTCTTCGGAAGTGCATTCAGGAAGTGCATCCTGTGGCAGCGATTTCAACTCAGAAATTAACTTAAGCTTATCTTTAATAAACTTATCCGTTTGTTCAACAGACCATAATGGGTAATCTTTAGTTAGAACGCGTGATTGAGGGTATTTAGAGTCTCTTTTAGCATTAGCACCTGACCAATCTGTAAAAATAAATTGAATACTGATCTTGTTATCGGTAATTCTATCTGGAGCTAACCACTTGTATATACTGCCCTGTTGGGTGTACTTAAGAGCATTAGAATCATAGATATATGTCCATACAGACGTACTCTTATAATCTGAGATAGTGCCATCTAGTACAAGGTCATATTTACCTGAGATGATGTAATCGTCTACGGCAGTTTCATGGCGTTGTTCTATGTATACAGGAATTTGGTCTCCACTTACTGGTGTGTCAGAGTTAATAACAAACTTATCAAATAAGTTCGACGTTCCCATAGCTGATAAGGCTTTCTTAATATTATCTTTATTTAACCATGCTTCTTCAGCAATAGCATGAATAGCTGATCCCATACGAGCGCTAACTAAATCTGTGATATCTACTGACTTATCTAACCCTGCGTTCTGACGTTTGAGGACTAATGCTCTAGTGGGTTTTAATAATGATGTAGCGCTAATTACATTAGGTCTACTATCGTAGTCATAGTCATCATGCATTAACCATACGGCTAATGGAAGACTGACATTACTGTTGTTTGTGTATGTAAAAGCCATTATCCGAATACACCTTTACCATTACTTTCAAAATCAGTAAAAGGGACGAATACACTATTTGCTACATTAAATCCTTCAGTTGTAAAATCAAGATCTTTAAAATAGTAAATAAGGCCTCCAGGTACGCGTGTAACGGTTAAACGTTCACTTACAGTTATTGAAGCGTGTAAAGATAATGTGTGTAATTTTTTGTATTCAATGTTCATGTTTACCCTCCCAGGGTGTTTAGTGTTTCTTTAATTTGTTCTAAACTAGCTCCATTAGGTAGACTAGTTTGTTTATCCCAAGACTTACCTATTTCTAGGTCAGCCTCCATAAAAACATTTTTCGATTGAATGCTCGGATGAGCATTCCATTGCATCTCTTTAATTAAAGTGTCATTTAGAAACTGAATAGCTTCAGGTGTATCTCTAACTAGAAAATAAGCAGCATCATGAATTGTATTGATAGGACGTATATCATATAGGAAATTTGAAGACTCTATAGCATCATTTGTTGCAATTAGAGCTCTATTAATTAACATACCCCAGGACTGTGTCACAGCATTGTTTGCACTTCTAGCTTCTGCTATAGCTGCATAGGGTGTGTTTCTCCCTGATGGGTCTCTATTGACGACTATAGACAACATTGGGCACTTTATTACCATTCCGAACGCCAGTTTCATGTAACCGTTTTTACTAGCGAATTTTACATTCTTGTTACTAAACTTATCAGATACTGTATAAAGTTTATGATAATTAGATTCAATTTGTTTAGCTTCTTTTGGAGTAAATCCACTATTCGCTACTAAAGTATTCCATGTACCGTTATACGTTAACGCAAAAGTAGGTCCTTTAGATTTTTGTCTTAGCTTAGGGTATTTAGTGTCTATTGAATTAATACTTTCAACAGTATCTTCAATATCAGGCATCTGATCTTTGAAGTATGCAAAAGTTCTCAAACAATGTCCATCATATCCGTCTGTGTAGACTTTAATTTTGTTAGGGTCTTTAGTTAGGATTGCATTAACCCTATCTTCTAGAGATGCAAAGTCAGCACCTGCCCATAGCCACCCTTTAGGTGCCTTAAAACAAGACTTAATTGCTTTTCCATATAGACTTCCACTAGGTAAGTTTTGTAGATTAGGATCGCTAGAACTTAGACGTCCTGATTGTGTACCACCTAGCTTTAAACTACCGTGTAGATTACCTCTAATATTGTGCTTTTTAAAAGCTTTAATAAAGGTACCTAGTATCTTACTAGTTTGTCCAATACCTATAAGATGTTCTAATATCTCAGTATGATTTTGGTGGGTGCTTACATTAAGAAGTTTCTTCAATGTTTTAGCACCAGTAGCTGCTTGATTAGTGTCTGTGTAATCAATAGGTTCATAGCCTAACTGCTCATACATCAAATGACGTATGTGATTGTTAGACTTAGGATTAAATTCTTCGTGAGTAAAGTCACTTACAGGCCTAACTTTCTTTTTTAATTGAGCATTAGCCTCGAGCATCTTACGAATACGTAATTCCTCATTAAATTTGTTAATTTCAGAGTATTTACGCAATGTTTTAAAGTGCTCATCATACTTAATTGATAATTCAATTGATACTTCATCTACCCGCTTAGCATCCAAAGGAAGCCCTGTGAGCATCATCTTAAGCATAACCTTAATAGACGGCTGAAATATCGTATTGTAGGGCTGTAATAGCTTCTGATCAGTTACGATAGCTTTATATTTATCATAAACAAACCAAGTGGCTAAGCAGTCCTTTAAATTGTATTCTAGAAGATCTTTAACAGGCAATGCATCTGCATTTCTTATATCTAAACCATAATTACCTGCGAATTCTAATGAATTAGATTTCAAATCTAATTTTACTTCTGCTGTACTATTTTTAGCCAGATACGTATAAATTAAACTATCTTCTACGTTAGCGAAGACAGTACAACCTTTATGCATACCTTCGAAGTCATCTTCTTGGCGCATAAATAGGTTGTAGATTAAGTGTTTACAGTCAAATAGCGCGTTATGAAAGATTAAATCACCCTCATAAGACTCAAAAAAGCCTTTTAGGTATTCTGTCCCAGTGTCACGTAAGTAAAACACACCACCATTATGTTTATTCCAAGCAAATGCTATAGATAATATTTCTATTCCCAAGTTTAATCCTGTTGTTTCAATATCCACTGTAAGAGCTGGGTACTTGAACAACTTCATAAAGAACTTAGAAGCTTCTTCAGGTGTATGTAGGTATTCAGCACTATGTATAATTCCTGGTTTTTTAAATCCAGTAATAGCTGTGATGCCTTCATCGATTAACTCATGGTTAGCCGGATTATAAAACAAAGATTTATGATTGGGAACTATAACAATGTCATACTCTGTAAAACCTTCTAGTTGACCTTTAAAAGTTTCGCCATAACAATTTGTTACTTTTGTTTGCTTAGTTAACCACTTAAAGTAATTAGTGTCAGCAACGATAATCCTCTTTAATTTAGCTAGTTTAGCTAGCTTAGGTAATAACATCCGTAGATAGTTTTTACCTAAATCAGCTTTAATCTTATTATTTTCATATAGTAGACCTAATGCGGCTATCTCGCCTTTAATCAAGCCCCTGTCCAATAAAGGGTTTACATAATATTTGGTTAATTCTGTTGTAATAACAGCGTCATCCTTAATTAAGATAAGCGTAGTTACATCTCCGTCCCCAAACTGGATATTACGCATAGGTGCTCCTTAATGGAATGTTTCGTTTAGTAAGTCGTCTGAACTTTCTACCATTATTAGTAGAGAAGTTGCTTTAGATACGTATTCTTCAGTGCGTTCTTCGTAAAACTTTAAGGCTTCTTCAATATCAATATCTTCAGGGTCATCTATACCTTGTAAAGCTACATAATATTCAAAGCATAAAGCTTTAGAGATGACTTCAACTAAGAAGTCCAATTGTATTGCTGCCATATTATTTAATATAAACCGTCTCCCCATATGGTGCAGGTTCATGATCTGAATTGCATATCCACATAATAGGGTACGATGTTTCCTCGTTAAGTTCTTCAGCGTATAGGTCAGTAAAGTAGATTAGTAGTTGTGGCTGGTGAGCATCACAATACTTTATAACAGGGTCGAAACTAGTTCCTCCACCTCCCGTAAACTTTAAGTCTAGAATGTTATCATGTTTATCTACATCAAAAACATTATGTATTTCCCAGTCACAATCAATTATCTTGAGTGAGTCTGGTTTGTACACGTTTCTGATGTCTTGTATTTCAGACAACATCTCTAGTAGGTCTTCATCTGTAACACTACCACTGGTGTCTATAGCTACAACTATATCTCCGATAGTCGGAGAGTGTTGGCTAGGTAAGTAATGTTGTGGGAAAAAGCGTCTATTGGGCTTAGTCCAAGTGTAATCATCCTTAATCATATTAGTTAAGAATCGGGTAAGTAACTGATTCCATGGTAGCTTAGGGTTGATTAACTCATCAATAGCTCTAGCTATTTCTCCAGGTATTTCACCATGTTCTTTACCTGCTGCTTTAGATTGTATTTGGGCTTGAATGATAATGTCTGTAACTTTATCAAATATATCAGCCTCTTTAATTCCATCTGGTGAATCAAGTAAGTCTTCTAAGAAATCACCTCTACCTTGGTCATTTTCGTCCTCGTCTTTAATAATGTCGTAGACTTCCTCTGTTGACATATCTTTAAAACGTTCATCATATAAACCACCCTTAGGCAGTGAGTAACCTGTTTCAGTTAGCATGTAGTTAATTACGTAGTCTCCTGCCAGGTTCCATGTACGCTTATCACGCCCATTTACTCTAGCAAAGTGATTGAATGCTACATGCCACACTTCATGTGCCAGTAGCCCGGCTCTTTCAGGAGCTGTTAGTTCTTCAAAGAACTTAGGATTGTAAATAATAGAAATACCATCAGTACCTGCAGTAGGCAATGAGTCTGAGAATTTATGTTTTAAACTTAGGCAGACAGTAGATAAAAATACTGATTTAGTCATAAGTTCAATCTTAGCATGCCTAAGGTAATCCTCTACTTTCTTGTTTTCCATAGTATTATCCAAATAGTTTGTCTGCGTTTTTTTGAATCCAATCTTGGATTACTGGGTGAGTTTTGAGTTCAGGTTTAAGAGCATAAATGTCTTTTAACACAACTACCTGAAATTCTACTGGCAGTTTTTTAATGATTATCATTAATGGTTTGACCGTATCAGATGATGCATTATGGCTGATTAAAGTTGTAATAGCGTATTGATGGCCTGGTTCCTTAGGTATTTTAATGATTTCAGGATGTTTAATCATAGTCTCAATATCAGGCAAATCTTTGTATACTGCACAGAATGCTCTGAACTCTGTTGCTGCACCCTCACCCACTGTACCAACTAATACTGCATGATCAGTTCTATTGAACGTTTCCTTGCCTTTGATGATTTTAGATAAGAATTCCCAGGTTCTAGGTGATGCAAATGTGTCATCTGAATGATTGGGGTTAAACTTATGCAACAACTCAGGCCTATATTTAATAAATGATATGACTCTGTGGTCAATACCGTTAGAATTACCCCAGTCTAACCAGCTAGCTGTGTCTACCATTAGATTAAGATGAATCATGCGAGACTGCATTGCCGTAGATAACCTATTAACAATAGCCTTATCTGTAGCCTTATTACCAGCACATACAATAGCTACTCGTTTATGTATGTCATGAGCACCGATTTGTCTATCTAATACTAGCTTGTAAGCTGCTGCTTGAATAGCCGGTGGTGCTGCATTAATCTCATCTAAGAATAGTAACCAACCATCGTATCCATCAGGAACTTCGTCCATATCCTGTAAAGGAAATGTCATTGGTGGCGCATAGTCCATGCGAGTACCATCCTGCTGTAACGTAGGGAAACCATTTAGGTCAGTAGGATCTGACTGGGCTAAGCGCATATCAATCAGTTTAAGATTGTGCATTTTAGCTACCGATCTAACGATATCTGATTTACCTATACCAGGTGACCCCACTAACATAGGGGTTAGCCCAGAAGTTAATACGCTATTCAAAGCTTCTATCATCTCTGTTGCTGAAATTTCAATACTCATGTGTCATACTCCTCTAGAGGGTTAATTTCTTTAATTACTTTGTTTATTTTGATTAGATTATCAAGAATTTCTTTTGTCACCTCTCTATCCTTTACATCTATAGCTAGAGATAGGCGGTTAACTAGTGCATACCTATCGCAGGTCAATGAATCTAACACATTCATGTTTTCTCCATGTACTCAATAACCATGTCTTGTTTGTCAACAAGGTCTTGAAAGAATTTTTCTTTAACATTGTAGTGGCGCACTTTAGCTCGTTGTAACTGTATAGCTAAGTAATCGTGCACTTCCATGGCGTATTCACGCTCTATTCGATTATCATCATATGTAGGTTTAGGCATATTATCCTTCTAATAAATGTTCTGTTAATCTTTGATTTATCGCCTGAATATCCAATTTAGTTTTAAGGTTTAAAACTGTTTGTTTTGATTTTTTAACTCTAGAAGGTTCAGGTGGGATATGTTTAAGTAACGCCCCATAATTAGCCCATAAGTCACGCAACTGCTTAGTTGTAGTTACCTGATCTAGACTTTCGTCTACGAATGTACGTAAATTACTCTTTTCGGAAATTAGCTTATCGAAACGTTGCAGGATGTCTTCAACCTTGCTTTGTAATGTTGGATGTAATTCTTGAGCTTCAGGTTCAGCATAATATCCTGAGTCTTGGGACATTACTGGAACTTTAACATCATGAGAATAGTGCCAAACAGTATTAAGGTGTTTAAGGCCTGAAGAGTCAACCTCTATTAATGTTTTTAAAACAGAAGACGTATTAAAAAATTCAATAGGCAAATTGTCAATGTCTGTTTGATATTGGGCAATCCACAATAGGTAATTTTCAAGAACTACATGCTGACGTTCTTTATCCAGTAGATCCATTGGCTTTTCGTAGATATCTAAAATGTTATGTGTGATTTCACTCTTTTTTACAATACTTAGTTTCATAGATGCCACCATTTCTTTTTAATGATCGCAACTTCAGTCTTAGCTGCTGATACCATAATTTCAACTTCACGTTGAATAGTATTTATTAGGTTGGTATGGGCACTATCACTCAACATGATATGTAGAGCATTATGCATAGCCAAATCATGTAGCTTAGCATACGCAGCTACTTTAGCATGATCTGCATTTGTTGCAGCTATAGATACTGTGGTTTTAAACTTAGTTTTTAGTTTCCTAGGTTCAGGCATGGGTTTAAATCCTTGCTCTTGTGCAATAACTCTACTAACTGTAGAGATTCCTAGGTCTACTAAGCTAGCAATTTCTGATTGAGTTAAGTTTCCTGTTTTGTAAACTTCCATTATTTCTGCACGCTGTTTCAGCGTTAGTCTTTTGCCTGTTGGCATATTAATCTCCTTGGATTATGTAATCATTCATATAGGTGGTCGGAGACCACTTTTAAGTTATTTAGAAGTGCATCCGCCTAAAGCTGGTCCATGTTTGAATTTATATATAGAACCACTCGTGTTTGTTATGTAACTTATTGTTATAGCTGAATTTTTGCTCAACTTAGATTGCATACATACCCCGGTTTTTTGTAAAGCACTAGTTGTATATAAAGCGGAAGTGTAAAAATTAAAATGAGTATTGGTATACCATTGTGCGATTTTTCTATTGATTTGGTTGATGTTAACCATCTGACCTATCTGAGTATTTTTATACATACACTCAGGATTTTTAAAGGTTACAGTACCTACATTTGACGTAAAGTTAGAGAAATACGAAGAACCTATCTCATCTTCTTGAGTGAAATAACAACCCTCTCCAGACCCATTAAAGATTAACCCCCTATCTTGATATAAGGATTTGGCTTTAACTGGTGATACATAAGTTAAGATTAAAAGTGATGCCCCTAATAGTTTGATGTTCTTATTTGTTAATTTAATCATGTTGTTAGTTCCACCATATAGTTATAAAATCTATCTACCTCTAAATCTTCCCATTCTCCATCATCAATTTCTTGACGCATTAAATCGAATGCATCTTCGATTCTTTCTTTTAGTTTGGGGTGTTTAGTAGTTACTTTCTGCATATCTGTGTATGCTTGATGTACTGCTATTGTATTACTCATAGTAGTCCTGGACATTCAGATGGATCATCTGCAGTACACTCACGTAATGTAGGACTGTCACCAGTGCCATATGCGTCACGTGTAAGTTCACAGTGCTCACAAGTCTGGCAATACACACCTTCCTCGAATACAGCCTCCATCTCACGTTGATCGTCCTTATTAACTGACTCTTCTATTATTTTGATCAGCTTTTTGTACAGTAAGACATTAATATCCTTTTTAGCTGCAAAAGCATCTATCAATTTAAGGAGAGCATTTATATCTAAAGCTTTATCCTTAGTAGCTAGTGCATAATCATCGAAGTCAGGTTCCTGATCTCTCATAAATTGATCATGTTCTTGTTCGTCTAATAGTTGTGCTTTAACTTTTCCCATATTTCTCCTTATCGAATGTTAACGATTGGCATTGAAGTGCCATACATTTTTTGAAATTGATCAGAAGCCTGGTCAACTGTGTTAGCAAAGATTTCAACCCACATTTTTTGATCTTGAATTGCATCATAATAAGTAATTATCCAGCTTGTCATTTATTTCTCCTTTTCAATTAACTCACCATAAATAATGTCTGCCAGTTTCAAGTCATATGTTGATAGCGAATCCCACCAATCTTGTGACATTTCACTTAAATTATTGCTTTTATCAGCATCTTCTATATTTCCATTAGAGTTAACGTTAAAGATAATTCCAGTAGTTGTATCAATGTACTTATTAATGCTTTTTACGTATACGTAATTGTTCACCATATCTATGTCTCCGCAGTAAAGTAACAATCATTGTCGGGATTGTCGTTAAAAAATATGAGTATTTTCATACCCATTTCTAGTCTAGCCATCCATTCAGAATAATAACGTTGTTCTTCTCCAGTTAGATGCTTCCAAAAAGATGGCTTGAAGCCCACATCAGGGTCATACTCTAGTAGAGCGTGTCTTAACCGTTTCTTACACATCATAATTCCTTCTTTAACTACCTGTACATCATTGACATTGATTTCATAGTCAATTAGAGTACTTTGTAGCTCTTTAGCTCCGAAGAATTCACCGTCATCTGAGTTTTGTACTCCGAACCAGAACTTACCTTCAATATCACCTTGATAATATCTACCCATGAGTGGTACCTTCAATTAGCTTATGTGTGCGAAATACATTAACTTGTGGTTGTGCTGCGCAATTACCAGTAGTAGTAGGTAGTTGAAACCTTCTAGCTCCTCCAAGAGCTTCATCTGCCCATACCCAGCGTATTATTGGTAATTTATTTAAAACACAAGTACCACTAATATAATTTATACATGCTTCATCTTTACATGAAGCAATATCAAAATGTTCCATTATATTTCCTATTTAATTTGGTGCCCCTTGTTAGACTTGAACTAACGACCTGCCGATTATGAGTCGGATGCTCTAACCAACTGAGCTAAAGGGGCTTAAAATATTTTTACAACTTGAAAAATTCAACTCGTCCACACCCTCCAGGTTCTCCGAAAGGTTTAGTAGGACATTCCCAAAAATGTGCACGTTTTAGCATTATGCAGCCACAGTTACATATCATTGCATGAGGCCTCCATAAAGAATGTCTGCTAATTTTGTATCGTAATTTGATAATTCTTTCCACCAATCTAATGGTGCATTTGAGATATTTCCTATAGTTGAAATAGACATGTCATCAATATTACCACTGTCATCCATAGGGTAGATATTTCCTTTTACATCAATGTATTGACACACACTTTTTAGTAATAATATTTCATTTAGGTCGTTCATAAGCCTCCTTAGAGCATTGTTGGGTTTTCTTGAATTGTCGTTTGGGTTAATAGTACCTCTGTACGATTAACATTATTATTAGCATAAATAATCCAGGACTGCCCATAGATAACAGAGTGTCCAGTACCTAATCTTAATTTAGGTATAGATGGGTGTCCAAGAGATGTTTCTACTACCCTAGACAAAAATAAAGTATCTTCATTAGGTATCTTAACTAAAACCAGCATGTCTTTAACTATGTCTTTAAATGCTAATTTCTCCATGAGTTCTTTTGTATGAATGTCAATTTAGATAAGGATCTAGTACATGCAACATAGTAGAGATTATCCTCTTCTTGTCGTTGCCACTGATCCGTAGCTTTTCTTTTCATAAATTCTATCATGTCGGGTTCTAAAAAGTAAACATGATCAGTTTCTAAGCCTTTAGCTGCGTGAATAGTCATAAGCTTTCGTTCACTAGCACCATCAGTATGCATCTTTAATGAATTAGCAAAAAGTTTAACCTCTTGTAGAGTGTCTACAGTGGTTATCAATTCTAATAAAGCTTGATACTTATTATCCAGTGTTATAGTTGACCAGTTATTTTGTTGAGCTTTGTTGAGCGCAAGCTTAAACGTTTGTATTACTCTATCATGTACTTGTTGCAGATTCGTAGCGTTTTTTAAATGAGGATTTAAATCACGTTCTAATTGTTTAATAAAGTTAGTTCCAATAGAGAAATGTTTATTAGTTTTCATGAAGCTATAAGCTAGTGAGATAAGTTTGCCATTACTCCTGCTCAAAATAAAACATTCATCATCATAGATGGCATCATCGTAACTAATACGTTCTATTTGCCCACCTACTTTACTACTCATCATTCTAGGAGCTACGTGATTAACTCTTTCAACAACAGCAGTAGGACATCTGAAGCTTTCAGACATCTCGAATTCAACAGGCTGGTAATCATCAACGATCTTAGTTAATGCTTTAGGATCACTACCTCTAAAGCCATATATAGCTTGATTTCTATCACCTACAAACACAATTTTCTCAGTAGGAATACAGGCTAAAAATGCTATTTGCTGTGGGTTAAGATCTTGGCACTCATCTACTAGAACAATATCATAATGATCAGTTTTCCAACCATTATCAATTGGGTATTGAAGCATATCCTCTCCACTAATTGCACTAGTGTCAGCTTTACCTTCAGTTAATATACTGGAAGCCTCTCTAATATGTAACTTAGGTATTGAAAATCTTTTAGCTGTAACTTCCCAAGAATCTTGTGTAGGTGCACCATTCATACTCATATGGTGAACTGCTAAATCACAAGATTTACTGTATGTACTACCTTTTTGTCTATATTTACTAAAATCTACTTTAGCATTCAATAGATGTTGCCTTGTAATAGCTAATCCTAGTGCATTGAAGGTTTTACAACTCCAACCAATAGGAAGCTTATCAATTACATCAGTAACAATAGCTTTGTTAAAGGCTATGTATAGTCCGTTATTATAATTCTTTGCTAATTCCATTAAAGTAGCGGTCTTACCACTACCTGCCACAGCGTTTACAAGTATAGCTTTAGCTTTACTATCTACGATAGCTTGCTGTTTACTAGTTAGTACAATTTTTGGGGAAGTAACCCCTGATAATCTACTTAAATCCATTAATCTTTTCCTATTAATTGTTCTGTTCGGTGAATACTTATCTGATGTCTTACTTGACACGTCTTACTATCTCTAAAAAATTGCATACTGTCCGCGAATCCCATAATTGGTAAAGTATCTAATCGACAAATACTTTTTCTATTATGGTGACATCCTTTTAGTTGGCAATTTACTATATGAAATTTGTTTTCCATTTTTTAGTGTTCTCCTTAAGTCAACCCCAGTGTTATCTGTATTAATCCTGGATTTAATAAACAGTTCTAATACATTTAAAAAAGCGTCCGGAGGACGTTTAAGATAGTAAAAAAAACAGTAAAAAAAATAATAGAAATACCCGTAATGGGCACGTCTATTATAACTTTACTTGTGGTTCAACTTGATTATATATTTTAAGATAGCATGTATTGACTGTTTAGGATATCTTTAGAAAGATCACTAGACATCTTATTTATGGTTAACTTAGTCCCCGTGACTTCAGACAAAATGTCTTCTAGTAAATTACTATCAGCTATTTCAGCTAGTATTTCTCTGTAATGTCTAGCTACATCTTGCATAGCATCTGGTGTAAATACAAAACAGTCATGAATATGTACTAATTCAGTACCTTCATAATGATTTCGTCTAACCATCTCCCTAGCAACATACCCATCTACACTGTGAATGATATTAGCAACTAAACTTCTATAGTTCTCACTAGGTTGTTGCTTGTTATACCGATAGGTAAACGTTCTATGGTCTAACTCATCGATTTCTACCCTAATATCAACCATTTCAGTAACTGGTACACGTGCTACGTGTGTATCAGGCAATGTCCACTGATGAAAATCACTATCATATTGCCAACATGTATTGATATCCTCCATAATATGCATAGCACCTGGCATTAACCCATCTAACGTAACATAAAATGCCTCTAACTGTTCCTCATTAAACACCTGCTTAGGATTAGCTTTAGAGTTATAAAATGTTGTCATGGTAGGCTTCTTAACCATGTTCCTACTGACTGAGTCTCTACTATTCAAGCGTTTGTTCATTCTATCAGCTATCATTTGGTAAACATCTTCTCTATCACCTGTATCGATCATGTTACAAACTCTAGCAGTATCTTTACAGCCTGATAATGCACTCATTATCTGTAAACCAGAGGCAGTAGCATCAATAGACATAACGTAACCAGTCTTATGACCTTGTTTAACTTCATGATAAGCTCTTAATGCCTTAGCACCAAGAATAGGTTCATTAAACTGCCCCATATCAAAGCTTAACTGTTTATTAAACCAGTCAATACGTCCTTGCCAAGTTAACTTATCATGTCCAGCATGATTTGCAACAGCAATCTTAAGGTTATCAACCTTGTTAACAGGGCGTTTGTTAGTTAGCGACAACATAGCTTTACCATACTCATTAGATTGAATATTTAAGTCATAACCTGAAGAATAACTCCTCCCACGTTTATCAAATCGCCATACAAAGTAGAATGGTTTACCTAGGTTGTCTGTAATGACACGGTTGTATTGATCTCTATCCATATTCTCATTAGGATTATCATGATTAATGTACGTAGGTATATCGATAGTCCAAGGTACCATCTGCATTAGATTAACAGCGTCATACGACTGATACTCTTCATGATGATTACCTTTGCCTAAGATAATTGATTTACGTTCCCACAACCACCCTCCTTGGACGTTAGAGACCCAGTCTTCAGGTTCTTGCAGCATAGGTGGCAGGAATTGTAATACTTTTAACTTATCCATAGTATTGTCATCTAACTTTAATTTAGGAAGTATGTCAGTTCCTTCAGAGTGCATAGAGATGTCAAATAGACTACCATGTACAATAGCTAATATTTCAGCACCAGTCTTAACAGCATCTACTGGGTTCCTATACCCCATAGACAAACCTAATTCAGTAGCTGGGCCTTGAATGGGTTGCTTACTATCATTAGATAAAACAATAGCTAAGATCTTACTTACGATCTCCATAGTATTAGGTAGGTTACGTACTCTAGTTTGCTTAGAGGCATAGTATTCTCCAGATCTATAGGTATCAATAGCATTGGTAAGATGATCAGTAACCTCAGTAGGCACTTCATCTAATATGTCTAACAGTATTAAGTTGTTACGTTGTCTCTTTGAGTATTCTAACTCGTTGTGTAATTGAAAGTTCATAATGTATTCCCAAGAATTGTTTATAGTTTTAGATATATTAAAAAATAAATGAATACATCATTTCTGATGTACCCATGTATAGTTGTATTACAGCATGTCTAGTGCGTTACGTGCTTCATCTGCAGTTAGTGGTCTGCTGATATCATCAAGAGTTACTTGTGATAGCTTAGCCTCTACAGCGAATAAAGCTTCTGTCTTATCATCATCAGTTGAGTCATTACCTAGAGAGTTTTCTAAGTAATTAATGAAACCAAATTGATTAGTACCATTACCTAGTACAAAGTTAACATAACCCTTGTCATTAGCTTTAGTAGGACGAATGTCACCCTTAGTAATAATCTTCAACACGTCTGCGTTAGATACAATGTTCTCAAATGCCTTACTTGGTTTAAATTGTGCTGACTTCTCTTGACCAGTAATCTTGATGTAGATTACTTTATCGTTGTTGTAAGCTTTAGTTGTTTCTGTGTTATTAATAGCTAGTAAGCCCATAATATTCTCCGTTTTAATGCTACCTGGAATGAAAGAATAGTCACAGGGTAGCTTCTGTGAATACTCGGTTTAAATAAATGAGGGTGTTATCGTTTGTATAGTTTTCTGTCTACTATCACAAGGTAAAAAGTCCAACACATACCCAACTAGGTACATGTAAGAGTTGATCAGATGGCAGTAATTAACAAGATGAAACCTATAGCTATTATGGCAAAGGTAATGGTATCGATTAGTACTTCTAAGAATGCTTTAGTGTTATTCGACATTTGTATCTACCTTGAATTTTTCTTTAAGTTCTGCGATTCTATGAGTTCTTTCAATTTGACGTTCTTGTCTGTCTAGTCGCATATCTTCTAAATTTTCGTCTAAACCTTCTGCTGACATTTCTGATATTTGGTCTACGAATCTACCTAACCCATTATCACCTACTACTTTTTCAATAAGCATTGCGGCTGACTGTGTTGCTTGAGCTAATGCCCCTATAGTGTTACTAATATTGCTGATTACTTTCATGATGTTTACCTTATTTTAATTAACATATACAAGATGAATATGCCTGAAACGCGAGACTTCGCGTAGGGCACGGTGAACTGAATATTTGCTGGCTTTGGTTGGTTACTGTCTGGTGGCCGTTGACCTGTGTCTGTGTCAAAAAAAGAGCTACACCAACACCCGATATGGGATGAAGGTATAGCAAGGTTAATGTTTAGGTTAGATGTATGCGTTGGATAGGCGTTCAGTCTTTTGAAATAGTGACTCTGCTGTAAGTTTGATATTCGGAATACCCAGCTCCTTCAGTTTAGCCTCATCGATTAAGATAGCACCACCATCGATAGCCTGCTGTAACCACCCTTCGAACATCTTGAAATGATCTAGAGATGTACCAGACTCAGGGATATTACCGTAAGCAATAGCGTCCCATTCCATAGTGTTCTTGTTGTACATACGGAAAGGAAACTTTACTGATTGCATTTTAGTTTTAGTTGTATCTGTTGTATTGATAGCGTCGCTCATAATATATATATCCTTAAATTAAATGACAAAATTGCCTGTTAAGCGAGACTTCGCTTGTGTCTTAGCAAAAAAGATAGTTACCCATAACGCATAGGGGGGGTACCTTCCAAATTCCACACTCCCCACAGTAAGTTACTAACCTAAAACTATTATTGAAATTTCTACTAATACCAAATAGTCCATTTCTAACCTCTTTCTAATACGAGCATACGTCCCGCGCCCAAGAGAGCTTCAGCTCTCGCCAGGGATGGGGGTAAGTATGTGAGTATCTATTAACTCAATACTACGTATCTTCTGTAGCTAAAAACCTAGGGGAGCAAGCTCCTGTTCGCTGCGCTCTCTAAGGCCCTTAATAGGGAATCGCTACAACCCGCATTCTTACTGGGAAAAAGTTGTATACTTCCTGCAGACGTTGTTGTATACTTTTTTGCTTATTTTAGCTTAATATGGCATAATCCTACAATTACTGTTGTGTAGATCATACAAGATGCTATACTTGCGGTCATGAATAGAGAATTTGAACAAGCATGTATGGATATTTTATTTGAAGAAGGCCAAGACCCTATAGATTTATTACTAGCTATGCCCAAGCCTCATGGTAGGGTGTGGAAAAGTTTATTTGATATGCGTGATTTAGATGGACATGTGGCTACTACGAATAAAGAAATTGGTGAGCATCTCAATGTAGACAAAGCAAACATCAGCAGATCCATTTCTTGGTTAGTTAAAAATGAGCATATTCAACGTGAAGGTATACACTTCCATGTTAATCCATATAACTGGTGGTATGGTCTACCTGTTCGTAAATTAAAAGCTAGAGAGGAGTGGGATAAACGTAAATTGGAGAAACATGAAATTAGAGACTAAAAACAACGCCAGTATTTTAACTATGGATCAACTTCAGGCAAGCGTGCCTAAAAAGTGGAGACATAATGTTACTGAAGACATGATCACAATGATCAACTCTGAGCCTGATGAAGATTTCAGACAAATCTATAAAGATAATCTATTAGGTTTTGCTGATGTTATCCAGACTGGCAAGTACAAAATGACGAGTTACGTAGATGCAGTGAAGTTCGTTAGTTTCAAACTATTGGGTTCTACTAATCTTATGGCGTACGCTAAGGTCTTTCCTGAAAGATACCAGAGACAAATAGATAAAGGCACACCATCTAAGAACATATCAAGCTTTGCCACAGCATTCAATAAAACTGATTTAGTTCATAAGATCCTAGAGCGTACATTAGTGCCTGTGCATATTCTTAATATGGATGTACATCAGGAAGCCATCAATACACAGGCTGAGCTCATGAGGAGTGCCAAATCAGAGACGGTTAGGCAGAAGGCAGCTGAGTGCTTGATTATGCAATTAAAAGCCCCAGAAACAGCTAAAATTGAAGTAGCTGTCAATTATTCATCAGACTCTATCGAAGAGCTGAGAGACACTACTAGAGCATTAGCTCAACAACAACTGAAACTAATTCAGAGTGGAGCTGTTACTGCTGAGGCTATGGCACACTCAGATATTATTGCTAGAAAAAATACAGCTATAGAAACAGAATATGAAGAAGTGCGGTGGGAGAAATAATAATAGCGCTAATACTAGTTGGAATATTGTTTGGGGTAGGTGTGCTTTATAGTATATTTTCCGATCACATTAAAGCTACTAAATGGAAATAGACCATCTTATCTTGCTACTTTCGTTGATATTGGGCGGGGCTATTCTTAGACTTATAGATAAATATGGGGATGATAAATGATACATTGCATGAGTGATTGTCTAACTAAATTACGAGCCATTAAAAAGTTGGCACAAAGTGGTATGCACGAGGTTAGTGACCAGCCTGAAAGAAATACATTTGAACAAATATCAATGGAAGTTAGCTATCTGATAGTTGAGGCGGAATCAGATGCAAACTCCGGGGACAGCTTTCTACGAAATGACAGGGAGGAATCACATTGGGATTAGTTAAAAAAGATGTAGATGATTGGTTAAATAGTATAAATTACGCAGAGGACCCCACCTACACACCTACAGAGTTTGCACTAGAATTCATTAGCTTTATCAAGTTAGTTAATGGAGAAGATGGTGAGGAACACAAATCACCTGTAATACACTACAAAATGCTAGATAACGTAGGAGGCATGAAAGAAAACATTGCCAATATGTGTTCACGAGGTTTAGCTAAGACTACAGTACTGGGTGAGTATTTGTTCCTATATATAGCTACTTACGGCTCAATCCCTGGATTTGGTAGAGTAAACTTGGCGATCTACGTATCTGACTCCATGGAGAATGGTGTTAAAAATATGCGTAAAAACGTTGAGTATCGTTATCATAACTCTGACTTCCTAATGAAGTACATACCTAGGATTAGATTCACTGATTCTAGAATGGAATTTGAGAATGCTTCTGGAAAACAATTTATTGTTAAGATGTATGGCGCTAAAACTGGTGTTCGTGGAGCGAAAGAAATGGGGCAACGTCCTACCCTGGCAGTGCTAGATGACTTGATCAGTGATGATGACGCTAGATCACCCACAGTAATTGCCTCTATCGAGGATACAGTCTATAAAGCTGTAGATTATGCATTACACCCAACTAAAAAGAAGACTATATGGTCAGGAACCCCCTTCAATGCTAAAGATCCTTTATACAAGGCAGTGGAATCTGGTGCCTGGCATGTCAATGTTTACCCTGTATGTGAGAAGTTTCCATGTTCTAAAGAGGAGTTTAAAGGTGCTTGGGGTGATAGATTCGACTATAGATATGTTAGCGCCCAATATGAGAAGGCCATTAAAACTGGCAAGTTAGACGGTTTTAATCAAGAGCTTATGCTTCGTATTATGTCTGACGAAGAACGCCTAATCAAAGATGGTGATTTTACCTGGTATAAACATGCAAACGTTAAATCTAACCCTGGAGCGTTTAACTTCTACATTACCACTGACTTTGCAACTAGTGCGAAGGAATCCGCAGACTTTAGTACTATTAACGTTTGGGCTTACAATAATAACGGGGATTGGTTATGGGTAGATGGTTTTTGTAAACATGCTTTAATGGATGAATCTATCAATGAATTATTTAGATTATGTCAGAAATACAACCCACAAGAAGTAGGCGTTGAGGTGACGGGGCAGCAGGGGGGCTTTATTTCATGGATTCAGAATGAGATGATGAATCGTAATATTTACTTCACCTTAGCTTCAGGCCGCGGGAAGACTAGTCCTGGTATACGTCCAAATAAGGACAAGATGAGCCGATTCCAGCAAATGGCAGTACCACTATTTAAATCAGGAAAGATATGGTTTCCTGAGGAGCTTAGAGACTCTGCAGAGCTATCCGAGATGTTGAATGAGCTACACCTAGCCACTCCTAAAGGGTTTAAGTCTAAACATGATGATCAGATAGATAATATTTCTATGTTGGGAGAGTTTAAGGCATGGAAACCTAGTGAGGTATCTTCTGATACAGAAAGCTCAGATGGAAGTATGTTATGGGATGATGATCCTGAAGATGTAGGAGAAAGTTCTTACTTCGTATAGTAAAAAGTGGTATGATAAATACACAGTATTTATTTTTGGGGAAACCTCTTGAAAGTTTACGAATATATAGAATTCTTAGTCAATGGTGAGATTAGCCAGTTAGCTACATCTGATGTGGGAGACATGACATTAGGTGCTACTGATGAACCTACTGCTGTACAACTAAAAAACAGGGATAAGATTCGTACATTCATTAACTTAGCTAACATTGAGCTGCATAAGAAGTTTAATATCCGACAGGTAGATATGGAATTAGACTTTGCACTTAATGGCGAGGAGTTCAGTCTAGATGATAACTTCCTACATGCTATCAGTTGTACTTTTAAAGATGGGGATGAAGTCACTATCAATAACGAAAGAACTAATTTCGTAAATGGTATAGATGTAAATGTATCTGTATTGTTTAAAGACCCCACTAAAGTAACTATCAAAGGCACTGACGAAGATGGTAGGAAAGATATGATACTTACCTATGCAGCTGCACCCGAATTAGCTAGAAAGATTACCAGTAATGTAGGTTTACCTCAGATATACACAGAGGCACTAATCAACTATGTAGCGTACAAATCACACGCTACAATTAGTGGTGATATGAAAGACCAGAACAACACTTATTACTTAAGATTCAATGAGAGTTGTAAGCAAATCAATCTGTTAGGTTTACGTAACCCGGACAATCTTGATACTAATATTAAATTAATAGATAGCGGGTTTGTCTGAGACAACGCTGTTATACTAAAGATAAATTTATTGCATGCCAAATGCTGAGAACAACCTCCAGGAGGAGTTAAATAATGGCTTATTACGATACAATCAACCTCGTTGCAGGGGATGATAAACCTGAATTAAATTTCACATTGCGCGATTCTAACAATTCACCTACGGGCGTTACCTTAGATGAAGACAACCCTGAAACGTGGAGCCCTATTGATCTAACTAATGAAACTATAAGAGTTCATTTTAGAACTCTAGGCAGCGACACTATCCTAGATACTATGACGTGCTCCAAATACGCGCCTTTTGAAGATGGTAAGTGTGTCATGCAATGGGGAGATACAACTTTAGACGTCTCCGCAGGCACCTATGAAGGTGAAATAGAATTAGAAGATTTTGATGGGCGCAAGCAAACCCTATTCGATAAGCTAAAGTTTAAGGTTAGAGCAGGCTTCTAACCGTGGCTATCAGGGCTACAATTAGTTTAGTACAATTACAGGCTTCTACAGCTAGTAGAGTGCCGGCGGCACATACGTACTACAGAAAATACGCACTGACTGATTTTGCAGTTGTATCTGATAGTGATAACAAGAGACTGAGAAACACAGTTACATTAGATGACGTACAGTTTTTCGCTACGTCTAAACTTCTAGTAGATGACATAGCAGTAACCGAGTTTTCAGAGTTAGATATAAACAAACCACTGTCTGATATTGCCCAGGTTACTGAGGCTGTACAACGAAATACCCACAAACTGCTAAGTGATGCATCATCTACAACTGATCAGTACAGTTTAACACCGATTAAGGTTTTTGGGGAATCCCTAGAATTAACAGATGGTGTTGACAGTATGTCGTTGTATAAGAGACTACAGGACACTGCAGTAATTACCGATGACTTAGATGGCGCTGCTTCTACGTTAGACGAACAAACCATACACGTAACTAAGGTCATAAACAGCGTAGTGCCTATAACTGATAAGGTTATTGCAGCTACTACGTTTAGGCGTACGTTATTTCCAGAGTACACAAGTGTGAGTTCAGGACCAGTTGAAATTGAAATAGTGAAAGCTCCGATCCTTGAGTTCATGATGACTCGTGACTATTACCAAATGAACACCTACAAAGTATTTTTAGACCAGCCCGCAATCACCAGCGCAGGCTTAATAACAAATCAGAGTTATTGTAACCCTGATTATTTAGCAGAGGATTACGTTGGTGCTTCTGTAAGATTTTAAATAAAGGAATTTAATATGATAAATGAACAATTAGGAATTAAAGGTGAGCTACGTATTGTACTTACAGATAAAAATGGTAAGGTTAAAGAGGATCGCAAAGAAACTAACCTCGTGGTAGCTTCAGGTGTTTCTTATATTATTGATCGTATGGTATCGAGTGACTCAGGTGTAATGTCCTTCATGGGCGTTGGTAGTGATGTGGTACCAGCGCAAGCAGGGGATATAGCCTTAGGTGCTGCTTCAAGTGTCAGGCAAGCGCTTACATCATCAGAAATTGTTGGACCAGATAGCAACCAAATTACATATACTTGTGCATTTGGTGCTGGTGTAGGTACAGGTATTATTGCTGAAGCGGGTATATTTGCACAGGAAGAGGCAGGCACTATGTTGTCACGCACGTCGTTCCCGGTAGTTAACAAGGCCGCAGATGACTCCATGATTATTACGTGGACTATTACGTTATCTTCACTTTAACTTGAGGTAGACTAATGTCTGTAATCGTAACTAGGAACTCTAAAGGGGCACCTCTAACTAATGCTGAGTTAGATGCTAACTTTGAAAATATCAATGCAGAAAAGTTGGAAGTCAGTAATAACTTAAGTGAGTTAACTGATACGACTACAGCCAGGTCTAACCTAGGTGCTGTGAGCCCCACTGATGCTGCAAATAATGCTATTGCGATGGTGATCGCACTTAGTTAGGAGAACACATGGCTAATACATTTAAAAGAGTAACATCAAAAAATATAAGTAACTCACTTGTCGATGTGTATACAGTACCGGCGGGCATCACAACAGTAGTTATCGGAACTGTAATATCTAACTTAACCCCCATTAGTGCTAATGTTCAAGTGATCATCAATGATGGTGCGTCTGATATTAATGTTATCGGAGTAGACACTCCAATACCACCAAGTACAGCCTTATCATTCTTAGAGGGTAAGATGGTGATGCAAGCAGGCGACATTATGCGAGTTAAAGGTTCTGATATTAATCAACTAGATGTACACATATCTATTATGGAATCTGACTAGTGGCTACATATATCGGTAAAGATCCATTACCGGAAGGATATCAGTTTAGATATAGCTTTGAAGCTGGTGCGGAGCAGACAATTATTAACTTTAATTATAATGCTGGGTACATTGATGTATTCGCCAATGGTATCAAACTAAAGAACGGCGTAGATTTTACAGCTATTGATAATGTTTCTATTGTGTTTACTGAAGGTCTAGTTGAGGGCACTGAGATAGATGTAGTGGGTGTAAAAGCTTTTGAGATAGCTAATGTGTATACTAAGCTAGATGTTGAAAAACAAATCTCAGATGCTTTATCAACGTTTAGGTTACAACTAATACAGGATTTTAACTTATGAGCAGTAATGGAAGAAAACTAGCTGATCTAATAAATGCAGCAGGTAACGTACGTGTAGCTACAGAAGCCAAAATTGGTTTCATGTCAGCAGATGATAAGCTTAAGCTTGATGCAATAGAAACTGGTGCTACAGCTGACCAAACACAAGCTGATATTGCAGGCATAGGTATGCTTAAGCAAGATTTGTCTAATCTAAGTGGTACGATTGACCCTGATAATTTAGCATCGCTACAGGGACCAATAGGACCTTATGGCCCTCAGGGAGAACTAGGCCCAGCATTTGTGTACGAAGATTTTTCAGAAGCACAGCTAGTCGCATTAAGTACTGGTCAGCCGGGTGCAGATGGACAACAAGGTACTCCAGGTGAAAATGGCAGTAATGGTAAGAACTTTGTGTACACCGATTTTACGGACTACCAACTATATAATTTACAAGGACCTCCAGGTGCCCCGGGCGTACCTGGTATGAAGTTCTCTGATTTTTCAGCACAAGAAGTTGAAGATCTAAGATTTAACTTTGAAGACTTTACGCCAGCCGAATTAGAAAGCTTAAGAGGACCTATTGGCCCAGGCGGTTTAAACTTTGATACATTAACTGATAGTCAAATAGCTGAAATTACAGGTCCTCAAGGTGACGCTGGTACCCCAGGCGGACCTCCAGGCCCAACAGGCGGAGAGGGACCTCCAGGCACCAACGGTAAAGATGGAGATCCGGGACCTCCAGGGCAAAGTTTCTATGGTGGACCCCCAGGTGTTGCAGGAAACAATGGTATAGACGGTAGAGATGGTGCACCAGGCGCAAGCTTTCTATATGAATACTTCACAGCAGATCAGTTAAATGATTTAAAGAATGGCCCAATTGGCCCTATCGGTGTAGATGGACCTACTGGCCCAGTTGGTCCTGCAATGAAGTACGCAGACCTTAATGTTACGCAGATTAGCGAACTAAAAAGTACAGTACCAGGTCCTGTAGGACCTGCAGGGGATCCTAGTGTCACATTCGATGATTTAAGTAAAACACAAAAAGCTGAACTTGCGGGTATAGATGGTCAGGATGGTGACGCATTCACCTTTGCTATGTTTACCCCTGAACAACTAGATGATCTAAGACTTCTAGGTGGTCCTGCAGGTAAAGATGGTGTAGATGGAAAAAACTTCTATTTTAATCAACTAAGCCCCACTGAACTTTTGTCTATAACAGGACCTACCGGCCCTAGCGGCGGTATAGATGGTATCGATGGAGCCAGAGGAGCTTCAATAAAGAGTGCTCTACGTACGGATTCCTACGTGGACGCCTATAATACCGTTATCCTCGGCAACTTTCTTGAATTTTTCGATGAAGATGGTACGTATGTAAATCGCGTTAACATGCATGATGGACTTACCTTTTTTCCTACGTACATTTCAGATGAGACTTCAGAACATGTAGGTAAGGTGATCTTCTCAGATCCTACTGGTACGGAGCCTTCTGTACTTACAGGCGACCTACGTGGAACAAACGTAACTAATGTACGTCGTGATGATTCTGGCGACATAAGTAAGGTTGTATTCTCGTTCAACAACATACCGGATATGGAATATCCGACTAGTGATGGTGTTGATGGTAATACGATTACGGATATTACTAAAACAGAGGGTATCGTAACAATACATACTAACAGTATTACAACTCCTACCTTCCAGTATGCAGTGTCGGATGGTGATGGTTGGTCTAGTGCGAGCTATGACAATATCACACACCAGATAACATTCAATTCCTACCAAGGTCTAGGGTTTACTACAGGTAACTTAAAAGGTGAGATAGGTGATACTGGGCCTTCTGGTAAAGCTTTTGTTATGTCAGGTACATACACTACATTAGTGGAGTTACAAGCTAGCACAGCTTTAGAAGGAGAGTTCGCCATGTTGGTGAACTCAGATCCATACCATGAAGACCATGGTAACTTGTACATGATGACTAGCGAGGGTACGTGGACATTCTTAACAGATATGTCGGTACCAGGTGCTACTGGAATACAAGGTGATCCAGGAAATGCGATTACTAGCATTACTAAAGCAGCTAGTACAGTTACAGTTGCAATGTCGGACGGAACTAACTTTGGTTATAATGTTGTAGATGGTAGAGGTGTGACAGGTGCAGTACATGAAAACGATGTGCTTACATTTAATTACACAGATGGTACAGAAGATAACTACCCTCTAGTACAAGGCCTAGATGGTAAAGGCATTACTACTATAGACAAGGTCAACGAAACATTAACTATTAGTTATGACAACGGGGACCCTGCAGATACTTTCCATATTCCTGATGGTAAATCCATAACTGGAATTACTAAAAGCGGACCTACAGTAACGATTGAAATGTCAGATGCATCTGTGTTTACCTACAGTGTTGTAGACGGCGCAATAGGGCCAATAGGACCAATAGGCCCCATAGGAGTCACGGGAGATACAGGCGACACAGGCGTACAGGGACCAGCAGGTCTTGTAGTAGAGTCAGTATCTTTCGCACCTAATGATCCAACACCAGGAGTTTTATACTTAGTACAGGCATAACATTATGATAATATTAAAAAACGAAAAATTTACTCTAGAGGATGCGGAATATACGTACCTAAACTTTACTTACAATATACAAGTAGATATTCAACAAGCGAGTGGTGAAGTTACCCCAGGACAAATACGTGTGAACGTGTTTAATGTAGTGCGCTTGTATTTAGATGGTGTAACAGACCTGAAGGAGCATACGGATATGCTAAATGCCTTTATAGACGAATTCATACGCACCTTAAATAACATAGATGACGTTAGTGTAAAAATAGATACTATAACAGAACATCTTGAGGAAGCACAAACAGAAATAACTAATTACGTGGCAAATAGCACAGAACACCTGGAGACATAAGTATGGCAATATATTGGGTAGACATTCACCTATCATCACCAATTGGGGGTTCTGACGGAACAACAGGTGTAGGTACAGAAGGTTCGTATAGCAATCCTTACGATATATACACTAGTATACCGGGGCTAATTTCTACTGACGAAATCCGTGTTAAAGCTACCCCAGAAGCGGCGTGGATTACACCAACAGGTGATTCATTGAAGTTCAGGACAACTACCTCTGGATATAGTGACCACACACTGCCGTATGTTACTGGAAAAGAAATACGTAAACACCTTAGTGACCTCTACACCGGTGGTGCAAACTATACTTATAACATTGAATGGTATATGATGAGCTATGGTGATGAGTTCTACGCTACTGCATATAGAAACTCCAGCAATCGGACATCAGGCTCCTCAATTATTAGGTGGAGAGATAATCGTGGAAAGTACTACTACTGTGATCAAACTTACTACACATATGCTACTACCAGTTCTTACTACAGCAAAGTATATCCGGGCCTCAACAAAGGCACTAGCTTTTATCAGTACCTTAACGGTCCTATACCTGGGGATACAGAAACGCAAGCACAGTTCTTACATTCCGACTATGTACTATGGCCTAGGAGTGATGACCCTAGAGGTTTCACCGAACCAAAGGTGAATTCCGGAAAAACGGATTACTGTTTCCCATATATGAGAGGAACGCTAACCTCGGGGTGGATATCTGAAACTGTACGTGGGGGACCGGATATAGTATCAGTGATGAAGCAGTCCTATTATGATACACAGGAACATCAATTGCTTTTCACAGATAGCAGAGAATCAGACGTTTTAACGGGTTCGACCTATCCGAATGACTATCAATATACCTACATGCAACTTAGCGAAGAGCTTACTGCACCGTTTAGATATACGGAATTGGACGTACCAACAGAAGCTGAGCGTGAGACCGGGATACTCAAGAATGGAGATATGACACCATTTGTAAGCATGTACCAAGCTAACTTCTATTCCGCCAATGGATTGTCCACCAACCAACAGTGGCGTTATATCTTTGATGACTTTTACGACGCTAATGGGGACCGATTGTTCCCTGACAATGCAGCAAGGGATGCGTACTTAATTAATGAAGATAACCCAACATGGGGTACAGCTAATTACCCCTCCGGCCATAAATGGAACTTAACACCTACTGCGGCTTTTCCAGCACGTCTTTCAAGAATGGAGATTTGGTTGAATGGTGACTACATTGATTATAATTCATCCGCCGGAAATTGGGGTGCAGGCGATGAAGTAACTATGGTTCTTAACATAACAAAAGGGTCTATATCAGGAGCCAAGTGGTATTCCGCCTATTATGGTACTTATTATTTAAAGGATGAAGATGGTTTATCCTCTGGAACTGGGGGAACTCAAAAACAATTTAGAGTGACAGGAAAAGCCTCTGGTTATCAAGCGCGCTACATGGTTTTATATATAGACATTCCTATTGATTCTGATTTGGAGTTTGAGCTTAAGATGCTAGGCGCACCACCAGTTGCAGGTGAGTATAAACCTATGTATTGGGGGGGACATCTTGATGCTTCTAAAGTGCAAAAGTGGGACAACTTTTATAGTAACACTGATATGATAAAAGGATTGCCAAGGGAGAGTTTTTTGGACGTAGCTGCTCCAGAACTTATCATAGGCACTTCCCAGAGAAACTACTATGGTGGCAACATCTGGATGTATGGAAAAGATGTTGAAGTACATAACCTTGTAGCTTGTTGTGGGCGTAGGGATATAGCTATAGGGTGTACTGGAGACTTTAAGGCACAACACGTGCAGGGGTATTATGTAAAACGGTTCATTGCTCCGGGAAAAAGGTACCCGCACCACGTGTTTGGAAATCCAAGTAGTTTGGATACAGCAGGCCCTATTACTTCGCGAATGAAAGATCCTTCAACAGATATCGAAACTATTTTTGCGTACCAACTATACGGGAAGGCCTTTACTTCGGAGCTAGGCTCACTGGATTCCCCTACGGATGGTATTTACAGTTATTACTGGGAAAACTACCCATACCGATCACCCCTGGATAATAATTGGGGAGTATGTAAAACCTGGACCGAAGAACCGTATACAATTTCTTTTGGAGGACTACACGTCATAATTAATTATTTATATAACGACTACCGTGGCGTTCGCATGTCTTCTGGGGGCAGAGAGTATACAAGTTACCGTGATACAAGTACTAGTTACCTGGCTCCCCTGCATACAGTCAGATCTATTGATAAGGGAAACTATGCCAAGTATGGGCCAACAGAAGACTTCTCAAGTGTTACTTTGAGTAATGAGTTCACAGCTGAAGGCCTAATCCCACAACATCTTGATTATTTCCCTGACGGCGGTAGTTATGGGTTCACTCTTAGCTACGTAGGTTATACACATGATTATTCTTATGAAAACTCAGTTGGTGCGGAGACCACCAAAAGGGTGTATAAGGAAACATCCATTTTGAATGCAGATAGAAAACTAGGGTATTGGGATACGTTGGGGCAAAAGTTAGAAGACCTTACTACTTTTAATGCAACGTCTACTACTAGCAACAGTACTGACCTGCGCCGCAACGAGTACTACAGAGGTAATCTTATTGACATATTATCCACTTCTGATGAAGGTAGACCGATCCAAGTATTAATACCTTGGAGTGCTGGTATGGCAGCTATTTTGTACAACAGTGATGACTTCGAACAAAAAATGACGCTGCATATAATGGCTGAATGCAAGAATAACATTTATAGAATGTTAATAAATACCAAGTCGGTAGGGTTTGATAGTGGAAGCCAGATAACTCTAAGTTTCCCTTTTGCTATTATAGGAGGGGGTGTGCAGATTGCAGTGATGGCGTTACAAGCGTTCGAAATAGCTCAACCATCGTCATGGGTTTCGCTAGCTGAAGGACAAGGGACAGCTGGGGTTCCATATCAGATGCCTGATGGCGTTACTGTTAATAAAGACACACCTATGTACCTCTACATTAAAGCGGATACTGCAAATGTATCCAAACTTTGTATCCCTAACGGAGTTAAGTTAAGTGTATAGAATAGGTCACGATGATGGTAAGTACAGGATAGGTTCTGATTCATCTAGCAGTACCACTATACCGCCTAAGATGTACTATGAAGGTAAGCTTATATCAGGAGCCTGGATGATGAATAGTCAGGGGGTTTTGGTAGAAGTTATCCCCTACACAGTACCTTCTGAGACTGGTGGTGTCTATACGAAGATTGCTACTCCTGCATTTGTAGGAGCAACGTCTACCTATGACACTAAACTAGACTTAGATGCAGGTATCACCTTGAGTGCCTTTGTAATAGTAGGCACCATACGACAACCTTTCATTCTTGACAGTGATACAGGGATAGTACAGTGCCTGTTTTCAGAGGCTGGTACCCATAATTTTTTACTGAGAGGTACTTTAACAAGTGGTGAGTACCTGTATACTCATTATGTATGGGATGTCAACACTACTGAGTAGTGGTGTGGTATCTCGCTAGGTGCATTAATATAGGTATATAAGTATGGCAGGAAAGCAAGATTTAGAAGATGATTTTAGAAAACTAAGGTCAGACATGGATATGTGTAGCGCCAGTCTTTCAAAAGATATTCAACACTTGAATAGCACTATGGAGACGCCTGAGTGGATTAAAACCACAGCAGTAGCTTTGATTTTCGCTGTGTTTGGTCAAACAGTGGTTGCAGTTTGGTGGGCTTCACAGATATCAGCTGGTCAGGCAGCGATGT
>JYMV01039621.1_pt1 | contig 53940 bp, 41 predicted proteins | sample 338911 | NCBI WGS metagenome assembly JYMV01 (sample SAMN03354496, study PRJNA234377) | hydrothermal vent metagenome | biome: Deep sea; feature: Hydrothermal plumes at the Eastern Lau Spreading Center, Western Pacific Ocean; material: Seawater | place: Tonga | collected 2009 | depth 2000 m m | reverse complement strand
AACCCATGCAGCGGCAGCAGCAGAAGCACCAGCCGCAGCACCAGCCGCAGCACCAGCCGCAGCACCAGCCGCAGCACCAGCCGCAGCACCAGCACCAGCACCAGCACCAGCACCAGCAGAGGAAGCGCCGGTAGTAGAGGAAGCGCCGGTAGTAGAGGAAGCGCCAGCCGCAGAGGAAGCCGCAGCAGAATAGTTGTTAGGCAGAGAAATAGTAAGAATTTTTTAGTTTTTGCTGAATTTTTTTACCATTTGTTAAGCCAAAATAATGAGTCGAGCAGGGATGCCGACTCTTTTTTTTGCCTGAGTGTAAGTTGTTTTCAGTATTTATTGATAATAAGAGAGCTCATATCGGACGTTGAAGGTGGCTAATGATGACTGATTCACAAAAATGGATGGTGTTAGCAGTGACAGGTATTTCCTTTGGACTCCTTTATTTGCTAACGCCTATTTTAATGCCTTTTATTGTTGCGGCATTTTTGGCTTATCTGGGTGACCCGGTCGTTGATCAATTGGAAACACGCGGGATGAACAGAACCTTAGGGGTTGTGTTGGTATTTACGTTGATGGCTTTGGCCTTAGGAGGAGTGTTATTTTTTCTTATTCCGTTGTTGGAAGGTCAAATAGCTCATTTTTTCGTAAAACTTCCGCATTATATACAGAGCATTAATTCACTTTTAATCCCTTGGTTAGAAGGACAGTTTGGACTAGCCATAGAATCCATTGATTTGAGCGGGATACATACTGTTGTAGAACAGCATTGGCAAGAGGCCGGTGGTATTATGACGACCGTTGTCGATTCAGTTTCAGAGTCGGGGGCTGTGATTTTTCAGTGGCTAATGAATTTATTGCTAGTGCCAGTGGTAACTTTTTATTTATTACGGGACTGGGATTTATTGGTCGCTAAAGTTCAAGGGTTAGTGCCTCGGAAATCTGCACCTTATATCAGGCAATTAACATTGGAAATAGATGGTGTTTTAGCGGCTTTTATGCGGGGGCAATTTTACGTCATGTTGGTACTGGGGATTATATACAGTGCAGGGTTGACTCTCGTGGGTCTGGATTTGGCCGTACTCATTGGAATGACGGCGGGGTTAGTGAGTTTTGTACCTTATTTAGGTTCAATTGTGGGGGTTGTTATTGCCTGTATTGCGGTGATTGTGCAATTTCAGGATATTGCCCAACTAATGCCGGTTCTTGCTGTTTTTGGAGTGGGTCAGGTGATAGAAGGGATGCTGTTAACGCCTTGGTTGGTTGGCGATAAGATTGGTTTACATCCGGTAACGGTTATTTTTGCGGTCTTAGCCGGTGGGCAATTATTTGGCTTTATAGGGATTTTAATTGCATTGCCGGTCGCCTCGGTTATTCGGGTATTATTCGATCATGCCCATGAAAAATATACCGGCAGTGAGTTTTATCGTGTTAAGTCGGTGACCGAGTCAAAAAGAGATCTGGAATAAAATGTTGCTGGGTTTTTTGACTCGAGTGGTTGTTATCAAGGAATTAAGACTTTAATCCAGTTCAGTTCCATAGATCACTTGTTGGTGGCCGGAAAGTGGGGTAATTTGACCGATTGGCATCACCGTTTCGCCGGCATTTTCTAGGTATCTAATGGCAGCATTTTGGTCTTCTGGTGCGACACAAATGATCATTCCGATGCCACAGTTAAATGTTTTGAGCATTTCGTCATCGGTGATTTGGCCATGGGATTGGAGCCAGTCGAAAATAGCAGGCCACTCCCAAGCGGATAAATCAATTTCTGCTTGTAGGTTGTCAGGTAATACCCGAGGCAGGTTTTCAGTGATTCCACCGCCGGTAATATGCGCTAAGGCATGAACGGGCACGTGTTTAAATAATCGTAGTAATGATTTTACATAAATCCGTGTGGGTGCCAAGAGATGTTGAGCCAGAGGTTTTTCTTCTAAAAGGTCGCTGAGTGGTACGGTGGCGCGTTCGATTATTTTTCGAATAAGGGAATAACCATTGGAATGAGGTCCGGATGATGCGAGTCCGAGTAGAATATCGCCGGCTTGCACCTGACTGCCGTCAATAACTTTTGATTTCTCAACAATGCCAACACAAAAGCCAGCTAAATCATAATCATCGCCTTGATACATACCGGGCATTTCAGCAGTTTCGCCCCCCACTAAGGCAGCACCTGCGAGTTCACAGCCGTGACCAATACCGGAAATAACGTCCGTTGCGGTACTGACATTAAGTTTTCCGGTTGCAAAATAATCAAGAAAGAATAACGGTTCTGCACCTTGAACAATAATGTCATTAACACACATAGCAACGAGATCAATACCGATCGTGTTATGTTGGTTGAGGTCATTGGCTAATTTCAGCTTGGTGCCTACGCCATCTGTTCCGGAAACAAGAATAGGAGTGGTAAAACGGTCCAGCGGCAATTCAAACATAGACCCGAAGCCCCCTAAACCTTGCATAACACCGGGAGTTTGGGTTTTTTTAGCGATCGGTTTAATGCGCTCAATCAGTTCATTACCTGCGTCTATATCAACACCTGCTTGCTTATAGCTCAAACTATTTTGAATTTGTTGACTCAAAATGATGCCCCCTTTGAATAAAACGGTAAAATGATGTGTATTGTACAAGACCAATGGTAAATTGTGTGAGGGATATACGGTGTTAGTGAGGATACTTCTGCTAGGTTTTTTGGGTTTTTGGAACATGAATATTTCAGCTCAGGAAAATCACTTGTTTGATGCGGAGATCACCTTAACCGGTCAGTCACCTACAATCCGAAAAGCGGCTATTCGCCAAGGCTTGTATGATGTTTTGCAGCGGGTTATGGTGGCCGAGCCTTCAGAAGTAGAGCAGGACATGACGGTTCAGACCATATTAGCCGCTGCTTCACAGTATGTGGAGACATTTTATACCGCGGTTGAATCGGAAAGTGGTCAACAGGTGATGTATGTGTCGTTTAAAAAAGCAGCGTTGTTAGAGCGGCTCCGTAACGGTGTGTTGAGTTTTTGGGTTGCGTCGAGGCCGAAAATCTTATTATGGTTAGTGGTTGAAAAAGAGCAGCAAAGAGGTTTTTTTTACCCACAGGTTCATAGCGCAATTCAAGAAACATTGTTAGCGCAGAGTAGTCGATTGGGTTTTCAGCCATTGTTTCCTTTATTTGACTTAGATGACTATATGTTATTGACAGTTAATGATGTGGTTTTGAATGATAGTGAGAAGATCAGGCGGGTCTCGAACCGTTATCATGTGGACGTTATTTTATCGGGGGTTATCAAACGGGATGATAACTGTTGGCAAGGGCGGTGGTCGTTATTATTTCGTGATCAGGCGCATAACTGGGAACAGTCATGCATACAGTTGCCAGCATTGGTCCAATCAACCTTGCGCAATGTGTACCGGGAATTAGCACCACAACTTGCGATACAGCCTGATAACCAAAAAGTACAGGATTCATTTTTAATGAAGGTTGCAGGTATCAATGAGATGCAAAATTTGCATCAATTGACACGCTATTTTAAGTCGATTGATTTAATTCGGTCTTTTTACGGTTATAAAATTGAGGATGGTAGTAACTTTTATAAGATAGAATTTAACGGTGATTGGACATCTTTGGTAAATAAGTTTCTACTTGATAAAGTAATTCAAACAACACAGGATGTCTCAGTTATGTCGGAATTGGTTGAATTCCAATTTCGGCAGGAGTGATTAATGAAAAATAATGAGGAAAGGGGAGTATTAATGAAGATAATAATGGGATTTATGATGGTCGTAACGATGATGTATACGAATTCTGTAGCGGCGATAGCGGGTGCAAAGGTGGTTTGTGTTAAGCCGCGGTTTTCTAAAATGTTGCCGGCAGATAAAAGCGAAATAGAAGCGGGAGCTGAGTTTAGTTTTGTGGCTTCTAGAATGTTAAACCCCTATACCTTGACGATTAAATTAAAAGATACTGAAGTGGATGATTTTCAAGTCAGGAATAAAAATACTTTTTATCAGGTATCCGGGACGTTTCCTGAATCGGTAAAAGGACGATGGGCGAGAGTACATGTTCATGGTGAATCAAAACAAGGTGGACGAAATTGTTTTAAGAGAGATGGGTGGTTATTAAAAATTAAAGGGGACGAAGCACCCACAGTATCCGAAGCACTTGACGCGTCAGTGGTAACGCCTTAAAAAGGGTTTACAGGGGTAAAGTTTTTGGAGCATGAAAGATGATTAAGGAGCGTGAAACGGTTGATTTAATGTGAAGGTATGATGTTTAAGAACAGTCTTGGAGGACATATGACTAGAATAATGATAACTAGAACACTCGTATTTATCGGTTGTTTTTTATTTACCGGTACGCTTTGGGCTTATGGCGGTGGCGGCGGGACAGCTACGGCCTGTAAAAAGCCTAAATTCAGTGGTTTTGATCCGGTGCATTTGGCTGAGGTGGCACCGGGGTCTGGCTTTTCTTTTGTGGCCAATAAACACACCCATGTCAGTGGCTTAACAGTCACGGTCAAGAAAATACCGGTTACGGTTGAAGCGGTGACCCAGGGGCGTGGCTTGATGGTCACAGGGCAATTGCCTGAGAGTCTTGTCGGTAGTTACGCGCGTATTGCAATTACCGCTAAGAGCAAGTCTGGTTGCAAAGGTCAGGGTGGCTGGTTGGTTAAGATTACCGGAGGCGATGAGTCTACAACGGCACCCTAATGTTAACGGAAATTTTTTGTAGGGGCGGGCCAGTAAGTGAATGCGATGAATAAATACCATTGGGTTTTGGTTAAATGACAGTGATACGTCAAGAGGATTTTGTACAAAGTATTGCCGATGCGCTGCAATATATTTCTTATTACCACCCGCCTGATTTTATTCAGGCAATGAATCAGGCTTATGAGAAAGAACAAAATCCAGCAGCAAAAGATGCACTGGCGCAAATTTTGATTAATTCAAGACTGTGTGCAGAAGGGCATAGACCGGTTTGTCAGGATACCGGTATTGTGACTGTTTTTCTTAAGATAGGGATGGCGGTTACCTGGCAAACTAAGGCTTCTGTGAGCATTGCTGATATGGTGAATGAAGGGGTTAGAGTAGCTTATAGAAACCCTGATAATATACTGCGTGCATCAATCGTATCGGATCCTATAGGCCAGCGCATTAATACGCAAGATAACACTCCCGCTGTGATTCATATGGATTTGGTTCCGGGATCAACAGTTGCGGTGGATATTGCTGCAAAAGGCGGGGGGTCGGAGGCGAAGGCGCAACTGGCCATGTTAAACCCATCCGATAATATTGTTGATTGGGTGCTTGCAACGGTGCCGAAAATGGGTGCTGGCTGGTGCCCGCCGGGAATTTTGGGGATCGGTGTGGGGGGAACGGCAGAAAAGGCGATGATTCTGGCTAAAGAGGCATGTATGGAGTCTATCGATATTCAGGCATTAATAAAAAAAGGCGCTGATAATGCGGCTGAAGCCTTGCGTCTGGAATTGTATGACAAGGTTAATGCCTTAGGTATTGGTGCTCAGGGATTGGGCGGGCTGACCACGGTTTTGGATGTTAAGGTTAAAGATTTTCCTACGCATGCGGCAAATAAACCGGTCGCGATAATCCCAAATTGCGCCGCTACACGGCATGTGCATTTCACCTTAGATGGTCAAGGGCCTGTGCATTTAGAACCGCCTACCTTAGCGAGTTGGCCTCAAGTGACTCAAGCGAGTGCGGTTAATCGCCGGAAAGTGAATCTGGATCAGTTAACGGCTGAAGAGGTGGCGCAATGGGAAATTGGAGAAACGTTATTGTTATCGGGGACGTTGTTGACCGGGCGGGATGCGGCGCATAAGCGATTAGTGGCACTTTTTGAGCAACAACTACCCTTGCCGGAAGGTTTGGATTTTAATAATAAGCTTATTTATTATGTCGGTCCGGTTGACCCTGTTCGTGATGAGGTGCTCGGTCCTGCCGGGCCAACAACGGCCACGCGGATGGATAAATTCACTGACAGTATGTTGCAGCACAGTGGTTTGTTGGGAATGATTGGTAAGGCGGAGCGAGGGGCTGAAGGGATTGCAGCAATCAAGAAATACCAGTCGGTTTATTTAGTGGCGGTTGGGGGAGCGGCTTATTTGGTTTCAAAGGCAATTAAAAAGTCGCGGGTGGTTGCTTTTCCAGAGTTAGGGATGGAAGCTATTCATGAATTTGTGGTTGAGGAGATGCCGGTTACGGTCGCTGTGGATATACACGGGAAATCCATTCATCAACAAGCACCGAAAGAATGGCAACGTCGTATTGGTAAGATACCCATTGTCGTTGAATAATAAATCGGCGTTCGGTTATAAGTTCAGCGGGTTGTCAGGATCAATACCGGGCATCAGGGCTTGTCGACGGTCTTGATGGGTAATTTGATATATTTTTCCTAACCAGTTATTAAAGACCGCCTTAGCCGTATCACGCCAAGTATTATCGAGGTGACTAAAAAGCGCCTGTTCTGGAAATGCGTCAGGTATTTTATGATGCTTTAGAGTTGCTTCGACATGGGCTTGATACTGTTCGAGTTCGGTTTGGCAATGGTTGTTAAAATAATTATCAGGGAGCGGAGGGTAGCTAGTTAACTCGCCATCGATATAGCGGTTGACTTCACGTTTATATTCTTTGAGTAGACTAACAGCATCATACTCAGGGTGGCCTTGAAAAAAAACAATCCGGAAACCATCCGGACTGACAAATAAATGTGCACCGGCTTCTTCGCTGGCGACGAGAACTTTTAGGCCTGCCTGTTCAAGATCCGTTTGGAATTGTTCATTAAAACGTGAGTGAGGTACATTAAAGCGGGTGTTAATATCAGAAACTAAAGGGTGGCTGTTGTCGAGTACGGTATGGTCAAAAACACCCCAGCGTTTATGGCTTAGCCGTGTGCGTTCAATCTGATAACATTTCTGAACCAATGCATGGGTTGCCAGACAGGAGCATAAAATGGAGGTTACATTTTTTTTGGCCCAGGTAAAAACCTCGGTTAAGGGATCCCAAAAAGGTTCCTCTTGTAAATGTGCATGGGTAACATTTGCACCACTAATGATGAGAGCATCTAAGCCGTCTTGTTGTATTTTATCGAAGGATTCGTAATAGGTGTCGATGTGACTTTGGGCTTCGACGCCTCTTTCGATTCCTTCGACGGTAAAGATATGGATGTGGAACTGAACGATCTGGTTACAGGCGCCAACGAGTCGGCAGAATTGTCGTTCAGTGGCTTCGAGTGCCGCATCGGGCATCATATTTAATAATCCGATATGGAGTTCTCGAATGTCTTGATGTTTGGCGCGTTCGATAGATAATATTTCTTCCCCTTCTTCTTGAAGGCGCGTAAAAGACGGTAAGTTAGTGAGGTTTACTAAAGGCATAATGAACGCTTATTTATGAGTCGTGATCGAGTGTTTGAGCAATGAGGTTGATAAACTCAGCTTCGGTTTTTACCTGAGCTATCGCGCTTGCATCTACGGTATAGCCATATTGATCGGCTATTGCCTGATAGCGTGGTAGACGGGCGCGAAATAATTTCGGAAAAACCCAGGAAACAAATTCATTCGGTGGGATTTGTTCTGTATGGGTGTAGTGGTATTCATGCATAAAGGCCTTGAGATTTTCATCGAGGAAATCAGCGCGGTAGTAAAGCGGTTTAGGATCTTGTTGCGCGCGGTCAAAGAGTAATTGTTCTTGCTCTTCAGATGTTTTAATGTAGATAATGAGTGTGTGTTTGGCTAAAAGGTTAAGAACTTCAGGATTATTGAGTTCGCAAACACTGCCGCCGGCATCATTAATAAAGTGCTTGTAATCATAAATGTTTTGCGCTTTCTTAATGAACTTAGGGACGTCTTTCATCGCCGCTATTTCTGCCTGAAGGTGCAAAAGTTGTCGGTCTTTGAATGTTTCTAAGGAAAGGCCGCCCAGTGCCGGATCCCCTATTTTTCCCATAAAACTTGAAATAGGCGTTAGATTGTCAACGGTCATGTTATTGCAAATATAAATGGAGTCTGAAATAAGGAGGTCTTTTAAGAAAGGGACGTCCATGGCCTGTTGTTTAATATTATCTAAAATAGGCTCGGATAAGTATTGGGTGCCAATGCGGTAGTCACCTGAATAATGAAACCATTGTTTGGGAGATAATTTATTGGCGAGGGTTGTTTTTCCTGCCCCAGACATTCCTAACAATGTAATTTGTTTTTTATTACAAGTTAGGAAATCTTTTGCGCTCATTTTCATTGTGGTGATTTCCGTCAGTGGGCGTCTATTAATAAAGACCTTATTAAAGCAATATTAGCGGTTAATCGCTATGGGTTTTTTAAAGTGAATTGATTACTTAAGCGAGCAAATTCAGCTAAAGAAATAGCTTCGGCTCTGAGTTCAGGGTTGATATCAAGCGCACTTATTTCTGCTTCGGTAAAAGATTTTTTCAGAGAATTCCGCAACGTTTTCCGGCGTTGTGAAAAGGCTTGGGTTACGACTTGATTAAGGTGTTTAAGATTAGCAATGTCAACAGGCGCTTGGTTGTGCGGTGTTAACTTGAAAATTGCAGACATAACCTTGGGTTGTGGGCTGAAACTCTCGGGAGGGACGTCAAACAGGGGCTCAGCGTGACAATAGTATTGCAGCATAATGCTGAGCCGTCCGTATCGTTTGCTACCGGGGGCGGCACAAATGCGCTCAACGACTTCTTTTTGTAACATGAAATACATACTGTGAATATGATCGGTATATTTCATCAGATGAAAAAGTAAGGGGGTTGAAATATTGTAAGGCAGATTTCCGATAATATGTAAGGGAGTCTCAGTCGTTGCTAACTGACTAAAATCGAAGGTGAGAGCATCTTGGCTGTGGATAGCTAATTGATCATGGTTGGCAAACTTGCGGGTTAAATAGGCCACCAAATCACGGTCTAGTTCAATTAAATCCAGTTTTACACCGGTTCTGAGTAACGGTGCCGTGAGTGCACCTTGTCCCGGTCCAATCTCAACCCAATGCTCATTGCACTCAGGGGTTGCTGCAATCAGAATGCTGTCAATGATACTGGTGTCTTGGAGAAAGTTCTGGCCAAAACGTTTGCGAGCTCTGTGTGTCATAGTTGTTTAGTTGCTGAGTAATTGTTGTGCAGTCTTGATAGCGCAGTTTAAACTATTTTCTTGCGCTAAGCCTGAACCGGCTAAATCCAGTGCCGTTCCATGGTCAACGGAGGTGCGTATGATAGGCAGTCCTAAGGTGATGTTGACGGCGTTTCCAAAACCTTTGTGTTTAAGCACGGGTAGCCCCTGATCATGGTACATCGCAACCACAGCATCAGCCGTTTCTAGGTATTTGGGGGTGAATAAAGTATCGGCGGGTAAGGGGCCGATAAGTCTCATTCCTTGTGCTCGTAATTTATTTAACACGGGAATGATCGTCGTGATTTCTTCATCGCCTAAATGCCCGCTTTCACCGGCATGCGGATTGAGTCCGGCGACTAGCAACGTTGGGTTTTTAACGCCGAAGCGCTGTTGAAGGTCATGATGGACGGTGCTTATGACTTGTGTTAATTGCTGTTTTGTTATCGCATTCGGTATGTCTTTAAGGGGTAAATGGGTGGTGACTAAGGTTACGCGTAAACCCGGTATCGTTAGCATCATGACTGGTTGTTGACCGGTTAGCTTTGCAATATATTCGGTATGACCACTGAAGGCTATACCGGCGTCATTGATGATACCTTTGTGCACAGGTCCTGTTACCATGGCGTCAAAAAGACCGTTAAGACAGCCTTGGGTTGCCTGTTTTATGGCGTTTAAAACAGGCCTCGCATTTCTCCTATCGAGTTGCCCGGGGTGTACGGGGGCAACGGTTTTGATGGGTAATACGGTGATTTGACCCGCTCTTGAAGGCATGGGTTTTTGGTTGGGGTTAAATTCTTTAAGTGTTATGGGTGTATTTAAGCATTGGGCGCGATCGGTCAACAGTGCGGGATCCGTGAGTACGATCAATTCACAGTTATGATTTTGTGTTGCTATTTTTATGCAAATATCGGGTCCAATCCCAGCGGGTTCTCCGGGTGTTAGCGCAATGCGGTAAATGGGTGAGGTCAGTGACATGAAAAATCCGGATGAAAGTTTAATAGGTATTTTACACGGTTTATAAGTTTGTACAGTGATGAAGTTTTTCATATAAGATTGTTTACTGAGTTGCCAGTGCATCGTTGATTATTTTTTAACCCAGCCAGTGTTGCCGGTGCATGGATGATTGTTTCTTTTGAATTAACGTGTTTGAGTAAAGAAAATGCCTGAAAGCCGTCGTAAAGTGTTGTCTGTTTTTAACTATTGTGTTTACCACCCATATCGAACGGTCATTGGCAGTTTAATCGTATTGAGTGTTTTATCGTTAGGGCTTAAAGGGTTAGGGTTTAGAAATGATTATCAGGTGTTTTTTGGCCCAGAGAATCCTCAATTACAAGTTTTTGAGAAGATACAAAAGACTTACGATAGAAATGATAATGTTTTATTTATTGTAGAGCCGGATTCAGGCACTATTTTCGATGAAAATACTTTGACGGCGATTCAATCATTAACAACGCTGGCTTGGCAGTTGCCCTATGCGAGTCGCGTTGATTCGGTGACTAATTTTCAGCACACGGTTGCAAAAGAGGATGAGTTAGTGGTGGCAGACTTAGTCCTAAATCCTCAGGAAATGAGTCAGCAAGAGTTTGAACGGGTTAAGGCGGTGGCACTTTCAGAACCCTTATTAGTGAATCGTCTGGTCTCAACGAGTGGCCATGTTGGCGGTGTTAATGTGACGCTTCAGTTGCCTGAGAAATCAGCGCAGGCCTCTTTTGAGGTGGCTAAAAAGGTTAGAGACTTAGCCGCTAAAATAGAGCAGCAAACCCCGGGGCTCCATTTGCATCTGAGTGGTATGGTTATGATGAACAATGCCTTTGGTGAAGCTGCGATGACGGATAACCAAACCTTGGTGCCGTTAATGTATGGGATTGTTTTTGTAACGTTGTTATTGTTTTTTCAATCGGTTATGGCAACGGTGGCGGTGGGTATTATTATTTTGGGTGCGATTCTACCGGCGTTGGGAATTGCCGGCTGGTCGGGTTGGTATTTAACATCTACGTCGGCGATTGCACCCACGATTATTCTAACAATGACCGTTGCTGATTGCGTGCATTTCTTAGTGACGCAATTTCATTTAATGCGCCACGGAATGGCAAAACAGGAGGCGGTGCTTGAGAGTCTACGGATAAATTTTAAGCCGATATTTTTAACCAGCATCACGACGGCAATTGGTTTTTTGAGTATGAATTTTAGTGATGCCCCGCCTTTTAGGGATTTGGGTAATATTGTTGCCATTGGCGTTACCCTCGCCTTTATTCTGACGGTGACCTTATTGCCCGCTTTGATAATGTTATTGCCGGTCCGGAAAAAGTTAAGGCCTGAGCGAAGCCGGGTGATTATGGCGCTTTTGGCAGACATTGTCATTCGCCATCGACGATCATTGCTGTACATTAATATGGTGTTGGCCATAATATTAATCAGTTTTGCACCGCAAAATGAGTTGAATGATGAGTTTGTTAAGTATTTTGATGAAACCGTAGAGTTCCGGCAAGCCACTGATTTTTTAACTGAAAATATGGGTGGTATCTATTCTATTGAGGTGGTTGTTGAGTCCGGTGTAGAAGGGGGCATTAATGAGCCGGATTATTTAGTAGCGGTACAGGATTTGGTTGACTGGTTTCACAAGCAAACAGAAGTGGTTCATGTTAATACTCTGGTTGATACCTATAAACGCTTAAATATGAATCTGCATGGCGATGCTGCTGAATGGTTTGTGTTGCCGACCGTGCGTAATTTGGCTGCACAATATCTATTACTGTATGAGATGTCACTTCCCTATGGTTTGGATTTGAATAATCAGGTCAATATCAGTAAGTCTGGGAGTCGGTTGGTTGTGAGCTTGAAAGATTTAAGTTCGAATCAAATGCTCGCCTTTGAACAGCGAACTCAGCAATGGGTGGCTGGTAATTTACCGACGCTCAATGTTGAAGCAACCAGTCCAACGTTAATGTTTTCACACATTGGTAAGCGTAATATTATTCGCATGATGATGGGTACTTTTTGTGCATTAATTTTGATCTCAATAATTTTAATGGTTGCGTTTAAATCATTTTGGTTAGGGTTGGTGAGTTTAGTGCCTAATTTGATCCCGGCAGGGATGGCTTTTGGGTTGTGGTATTTTATTGATGGCAGAATCGGCTTAGGATTGTCGGTGGTAACCGGGCTAACCTTAGGGATTGTAGTTGATGATACGGTTCACTTTATCAGTAAGTATCGTCTAGCAAGACAAGAACAACAGATGACACCTGAGGCGGCTGTGCGTTATGCTTTCTCAACGGTGGGTGTTGCTTTATGGATCACGTCAGTCGTACTCGTCAGTGGTTTTTTTATATTAACACTGTCACACTTTACGATGAATTCAACAATGGGGTTTATGACCGCAATGACTATTGCCGTGGCCTTGATTATGGATTTGTTGTTGTTACCGCCTTTATTAATGCGAATGGATAAATGATAAAACAATTATTAATAATACTCATCTTGTTAGGGGTTACCCCGGAGGTGAGCGCAGATGTGGATTCGAATGCCCGTGGGTTAAAAATCATCACAGAGGTGGATAGACGTGATGCCGGTTTTGAAAATGTGCAAATGGATATGGAGATGATCCTGAGAAACAAATCCGGTGATGAAAGCTTTCGTAGCCTGTCCATGAAGACTTTGGAGGTTGTGGGCGACGGTGATAAAAGTTTAACAGTTTTTGACCGGCCACGGGATATTAAAGGAACTGCTTTTTTGAGTTTTACTCACCCTCTAGAGGCCGATGAACAATGGTTATACCTGCCAGCACTGAAACGGGTGAAGCGTATTTCATCGAGCAATAAGTCGGGGCCTTTTTTAGGCAGTGAATATGCGTTTGAGGATTTAACATCATTTGAAATTCCAAAGTTTAACTATCAGTTTATTCGCCAAGAAGTCTTCCGGGGGCGATCGTGTTTTGTGATTGAGTTTATTCCGCAATATCCTTTTTCAGGCTATACCCGTGAACAGGTATGGATTGATGATAGACGTTATATTCCGGTCAAGGTCGATTATTATGACCGTAAGAATGCGTTGCTTAAAACCTTAATTTATCAAGGCTATCAACAATATTTAGAGCAATTCTGGCGGGCGGGTAAAATGGTGATGACCAATCATCAGACCGGGAAGAGTACCGTGTTAATTAATAAAAATTATCAGTTTAAACAAGGGTTGACTGAGCGAGATTTTGATCGTAATTCATTAAAACGTGTGCGCTAAATCGTTTTATAAAGGGGTGTTCTTTTTGTTTTGGGTCCTATGGGTTGAGGAGAAAAACAGGCGGCAGTTGGCCCGATGATAGCAGCATGATGTGTTATAAGCGGGCAATCTTGTTTTTATGGTTAGTACTCCCTTTTAAGCCGCTGCTGGCATGGGAGGTTTCAGGGTATGGCGGCGTTGAGAGTTTAGGTTTTTGGGAGTCGCCCTTAGAAAATCAGCAACGTGCCCATTATTTGTCCGCAGTGGTGGAGGCAGAATTTTACCACGAGTGGGATAATGGCCGTGAAAGCCTAGTCTTTGTGCCGTTCTTTAGGTGGTCGGAACATGATGACCGGCGGACTCATTTTGATATCAGAGAGTTGAATTGGTTAAAAGCAGCCGACCGTTGGGAATTAAGAATCGGGATTCGTAAGGAGTTTTGGGGTGTTACGGAATCCCAGCATTTGGTTGATATTATTAATCAAACCGATGTCGTTGAGAATTTAGATACCGAAGACAAGCTGGGTCAACCGATGATCAATTTAGCGTTAATTGACCCGAGCGGGGGCACACTTGATTTGTTTTTACTGACCGGTTTTAGGGAAGCTGTTTTCCCGGGTACTCAAGGTCGGTTGCGATTGAGTCCACGGGCCAATACAGAGCAGGCTTACTATGAACATAAGGGCATTGAGCGGCATCTTGCTTATGCGGCAAGATACACACGGTCGGTTAGTCAGTGGGACTTTGCACTGTCTTTTTTTCATGGCACCAGCCGGGCGCCACGGTTTTTAATGACAAAAAACAATAATGGCGACGATCAATTCACCGCCTATTATGAACAAATCAATCAAGGTGGACTAGAACTTCAGTTCACCGATGAGAATTGGCTATGGAAGTTTGAGTCTATTGTACGGGAAGGTCAGGGACGTACTTATTTTGCAGGAACCGGTGGTTTGGAATATACCTGGTTTGATATTTTCAGCAGCGGTGCTGATTTTGGGGTCTTAGTTGAGTATTTATATGACAGTCGTGGTTTCAATGCGCCGGTTTTTTATCAGGATGATTTTATGACGGGTTGTCGATTAACGCTGAATGATATACAAAGTAGTGAGTTGCTGGCCGGCCTGATTATTGATCGTCGTCGAAAGACCCAGTCATACAGTATTGAGGGCAGTCGTCGGTTGGGAGATAACTGGAAAATGGCGCTTGAACTTAGAATGCTAACACAGGTTACAGAGAATGATTTTACCTACAGTCTACGAAAAGATGATCAATTACGATTTGAGTTGAGTTACTATTTTTAAAGCGGTTTTTATCTTAGTGGATTTTAAAATGACGGGATGCAATGGCATCGGGTAGGGGCTGGGTGCTGACATGACTAACCTGGGCGGAGTTGGGGCCCTGGTGACACCAGTTTATAAATTCCTCCATGTCGGTTTGCTCACCGGAGGCATCTATTTCTACGCGGCCATCCGCACAATTTCGTACCCAGCCGGTAATGCCAAAGCGGTTGGCTTTTTTCTGGGTGCTGACTCTAAAGAAAACACCTTGAACGTGCCCGGAGATGTAAATTTTTAAATGTTGTTTGATGACTTTTCCTAGGGGGTTAGGTAAGGGCTTAATGGATGCGGATTAATTCAACGTCGAATATAAGGGTGGCATCCGGTTCAATATCAGCACCTGCACCCTGACTGCCATAGGCAAGTTCCGAAGGGATAAATAATCGGTATTTAGCACCGGTTCTCATGAGTTGTAGACCTTCTGTCCAACCGGGAATAACATTGGCCAGAGAAAAGGTCAGTGGGTGGCCCCGGTTATAGGAACTGTCAAAGATAGCGCCAGCAAGGGTACTTCCCTGATAATGTACGGTTACTTTATCGGTGGCCACTGGGTGCTCTCCTGCGCCTTCTGTAAGTATTTGGTATTGCAGTCCTGAGGCAGTGGTTTTTACGCCTTCTTGTTTTGCATTGTTGGCCAGAAATGTTTCCCCGGCTGCACGATTAGCCTCAACTGATGGGCTTTTTGTGAGCGTTAGCAGGGCTAAGCCGCAAAAGAGGAGAATGACGAGGGAGACGAGTAAATAAGGGGAAATACGCATAGTAATATCACATTAAAGGGAACAGTTCATGTTATCAAAAATGAGTGGAGACTCTAAAAGGAATTTATCATTATGAGCAGATTTTTGAATGCTCGCCTGGGGTTGGCTGCAATAGCACCGGATTAACCTATACTTCAGAATGAGTCGTGTTACTACAAACCGTGTAAATACGGTTGATTTATTGAGAGGGTGTGCTATGAAGAAAAGATCAGAACGATTTGTTTTGGGTTCCACGGGGTGTATTAAGGTGGGGGCAAAAGAATTATTTTTTAATGTTAAAAATATGTCCGTAACTGGACTTTTAATAGAGGTAAAGGATAATCTTCAGGTAAAATCTGAGCATGAACTTTATACCCTATTGGGCGGTAAAAATTGCGATATTAATTTCCATGTTTTTAACCCTGATGTGTCAGGGATGGCAACAGTCGTTAGCGTCGAGTTAGCCCAAGGACGACTTATCATTTCATTAAAGTTTTCGGCGCTTAATTTTGAAGACGGTTTTATGGTTTTTAAACGCCGATTACCTCGAAAAGCAACACAGGTTCAGGGACGGTTGTATTGTCATAAGCAATGGTATTCTTTTATCGGTGATGACATCAGTTTGAATGGGTTGTCAGTTAAAATGGCTGTTCCGTGTCCGGTAAGTGGAGGCGAATGGGTTACTCTCGAAGTGCCCACTTTAAGTCTTTGGGGTTCTGCCCGGGTGAAGTGGTCGGCACCCGATGATTTTCGACTAGGGGTTGAGTATATAAGCTTGACCCATAATTAGCTATTTACTGATAATCAGAAAATGGTTCAGGTAGCGTTCAAGAAATAGGATTGTTTTGAGTAAATTCTTTAAAGTTAAATGGCCGCCTAAACGCATTATTTATGACCGCGATGGCCTAAGGCCTTATATGATTCGTTATTATTTGGCCTTTAGTGTAAAGCTGGGCTTGCAACAAAAAAGTCTGCAGTTTCCTTTCAATATATATCTACATAAAATCTTATTGTCTGATGAGTCGGTCTTTCACGACCACCCTTGGAATTGGGTTACGTTGGTTCTTAAAGGGGGATATTTTGAAACAACTCCTGCGGGTCGGTTTTGGCGTGGTCCCGGTTCCTTGCGGATTGCCAAAGCAACTGAAATGCATTATTTGGAGCTTAATGAGGGGCAGCCGTGTTTTACGTTATTTGTGAGGGGGCAATCGAAGCGTGTTTGGGGTTTTTTTACGGCTAAAGGGTGGGTTGATTATAAAACCTATTTGGCCCAAAGAAAGGCGTCCGCTGCCAGCCATGGAGAGCGAACGGGAGGACTGGTAGTTCCTCGGTAGGGGTAAGTCATTCTGGATACTCATCGTGCGTAGCGTCAGAGGGGGTCTGAAATTACCTCCGAAACGTCGTCAGGTCACTTGTGGTTGTGTTACGGAGTCTGCATCGCGTTTATTATGATGGCGCGTTTGATGAATTAGTTCTGTAGGTGTTTTTTTGAGATGGGTGTATGTTGCTCGATACCGAGTTGCTCAAAATTTTCTACCACATGGTCGGGTTGGATTAAGTGTGGGATTATGTTCATTTTTTCCAGTCGGCGTTGCAGAGGGGCACTTAGCCCAACAATATATACTTCATGGGAATCAGTAAGGTGTTGTAAGGTTTCCTCTAAAGTGTAGATTCCGCTGTGGTCTAAATAAAACAGCTGGCTCAGATCAAAAATTATATACTTACTGTCAACAGGAATAGTTCTGATTACCTTAGCGAAAGCTTGGGTATTCCCGAAAAACAAGGGGCCTTGAATGGTGTTGAGCGCGACGGTGTGGCCATTTAAATCAACAAAAGTCTCTAGGGTGAATTTGTCAGCGCTCCAGTCCGCTATTTTTTTCATAAAGATAAAAGCGGCAAAAATCAGGCCAATAACGACTGCATAAACCAGTTGCCAGAAAACGGTTAATAACAGCACGGTCAGTAATATCGTTTTATCAGACCAGCGCATTAGCAGAAGTTCCCGTAATCCTTTGTAATCGATGACGCCAAATCCGACGGTAATTAAGACACCTGAGAGCACAGCCATGGGTATTTTCGAAGCCATAGGCCCTAAGGCAATTAAGATAATAAATAAAAATACCCCGGCAATCATGCCGGAGAGCCGTGTTTTTCCACCGGCTTGAATATTGACGACGGTACGAATAGTTGCCCCTGCGCCGGGGATGCCGGAAAAAAAGGCAGCGATGGTATTACCAATACCCTGACCAATGAGTTCACGGTTAGGGTCGTGCTGGGTTTTGGTTAAGTTATCGGCAACAAGGGATGTTAATAATGAATCTATAACGCCTAATAATGAGAGTACGAAGGCGGTTAACACGTAAGGAAAGACGCTTGTTATGTCAAATTCGGTAATGATTTCACTGTGAAATGAAGGGAACCCTGCTTTTATCGGTGTTATCGGGGTGTACTCAATACCCATCATGACAGCAGTCGCACTAACGCCAATCACAGCGACCAGAGCACTGGGTACCAGTCTGGTTATTCTAGGAAAAAGGTAGATGATTAGAATAGTGGTAAGACAGAGTGTGATTTCTGTGGGATGGATGTTTTTAATAGCATGTGGGACAAACTTCAAACTGCCAATAACGCCTTTACTTTGTCTTCCGGCGAGTCCTTTGGCTTCATCTTGAATGACCTGAGGTGTTATCAGTTGGGCTTGATGGACAGTTTCGTGGAATTCTTCTAAAACTAACAGCCCTTGTTCTTCTTCAACGGATAAAATTTTATCTAATAAAATATGCTCAGCCATGGGCAAGTTTTCTTGGATGACTTCCGGGTCATTGACGGGGTTATAACCGATAGCCGGGAGCAGTTGGGTAATTAGAATAATGATACCAATGCCACTCATAAAGCCTGAAACGACGGTTTGAGGGATGTATTGGATGTAACTGCCTAACTTAAGGGCGCCGAGTAGGATTTGAAATAACCCTGCGAGTATAAAAACCGAGAGGATAAGCGGTAGGGCATGTGCGGCATTACCGTCATAAGTGACTAAAATTCCGCTGATAATGGTCGCGCTGAGAACGGTCATCGGTGCGGTGGGTCCACTTATTTGAGTGGCGGTTCCGCCGAACAAGGCTGCAAAAAAAGCCAGAAAGGCGGCGCCATAGAGTCCCGTAGAGGCCCCCAGTCCGGATTGTTCGCCAAAAGCTAGTGCCAGTGGTAATGCAACAATTCCTGCTGTGAGACCACCAAAAAAATCACCGCGAAAATATTTTAACGTAATCATTGATTAAGTTGAAATTGATGAATAGACCTTAAGTCTAAAATTAAGATAAAGGAAGTTTAACCTAGTGTGACAATATTTCAAGGCTATTTTTTGGGGTTTAATCGTCATACTAGCTTGGGAGCAGACGGTTACGCTGTAGCCACCATTGTTCAGCTTGTGCTTGGGCATCGGCTGGTGTTTTACAATGGCCGAGTAAATGTAAAGCAATGGCGGCGGTGCCTGTGATGGTGGCTTCAGCATATTCATCGTGGTACTCCCCCCGCCAAAGGTCAGTTAATTGTTGGGGATTTAACGTGTCTGGTTTACGGTGCCGCTTGGAGAACAGAGCCGGCCATTGCTCATCAAGGCGATGGCTTAGGTGCACGCTTTGTACCAGACAGGGAACATCGGGATTACGTTCTATTTCTCCACCTTCACCTTTGATAACAGCCACATGCGGGTCATTGAGGATAACAGCAGCTTCTTGATGTGTGGGTCTATAACCGGGATGAAAAATACCCTGGATGCTTGCGGTTGCTGAAAAGGGATTGAGCATTCGCGCTAAGGTATGGACCGGTGAGCGTAAACCGAGAATGGGTCGTAAGTTAATAATCTGGGCGAGTTTCGGACAGAAATGTTCCAGTGAAAGGTAGCTGAATCGGTTTTCTGTTAATTGTTGTTCGGCTTGTGCGAGAGAGGTCGCCTCAGGTAAGCCAACAGTGCTTAATAAGTCTTGGGTATAAATTCTTCCTTCGGTATGCCCCCGAGCACCGTGCATAAAAACGGTAAATCCATTGTCTGTGAGCAGCCGTACCGCTAATAAAAACCAAGGTAAATGACGCCGTTTTCCGGCATAAGAAGACCAATCGAGATCAATAGCCGTCCTGGTTGGGGTGATAGCCATAACGTCCCGGGTCGCTTGAATAAAACCGGCCAACTCTTCGGGCGTTTCTTCTTTAACACGCATGAGCATTAAGAAAGCACCCAGTTGCACATTTTCAACCTGATTGTCTAAAATTAAAGACATGGCTGCAAAGGCCTCTTTTTGGGTAAGCGAGCGTGAGCCTTTTCGACCTTTGCCCAAAATACGGATATAAGGGGCAAAAAGATGTTCGGATTGCATCATGGGCATCAACGGGTGAATTGAATTATTAACGCCTTTAATTTTAGCAGAGGCCTTGTCGTTGGGGTTGGTTTTATGACTCCAGATTTAATTCTTTGATCTTACGAGTCAGTGTGTTTCGACCGTAACCTAAAAGGTTTGCGGCCTCATGGCGCCGTCCGCGCGTGTAGCTTAATGCGGTTTTGATGAGAATAGACTCAACGGTTGGAATGGTGTGTTTGGCAATTTCAGTACTACCGGTCTGCAGTTGTTTTTTAATCTGTTTCTCAAGTGAAAGTTCCCATGAATTATTCATGACAGAATCTTCATCAGGGGTTTTTAATATTTCTTCAGGCAGTTCATTAACATGAATTTCACGGCCTGAAGCCATGACGGTTAGCCAGCGACAAGTATTTTCGAGTTGGCGCACATTACCGGGCCATTTTAAAGAGGATAATATTTTTTCTGTTTCGGGCTTGAGTACTTTTATTTCGGTATTAAGTTCATGGGCGGCTTGTTTGAGAAAGTGCTGCATTAATAAAGGGATATCCTGACTGCGCTCAGATAAGATCGGTATATGAATACGGATAACGTTGAGGCGGTGAAATAAATCTTCACGGAAAAGGTTTTTTTCTACTAATGATTCAAGGTCTTGGTGCGTTGCTGCGATGATTCTGACATCAACCTTAACAGGATTATGGCCGCCAACAGGATAAAATTCGCCATCGGCTAAAACACGCAATAGCCGTGTTTGTAATTCAGCAGGCATATCACCGATTTCATCTAAAAACAGCGTGCCTTCGTGCGCTTGTTCGAAGCGTCCAGCGCGCCTTGATTGGGCGCCGGTGAAGGCACCTTTTTCATGGCCAAAAAGTTCTGATTCCATCAGGTCTTTAGGAATCGCTGCCATGTTCAAGGCAATAAAGGGCTTTTTGGACCGGGGGCTGTGTCGGTGTAAGGCTTTGGCTACTAATTCTTTGCCGGTTCCTGATTTACCGTTTATTAAGACGGTAATATTCGATTTAGCAAGACGGCCAATAGCACGAAAAACTTCTTGCATGGCCGGTGCTTCGCCAATAATTTCGGGTGTAGATTCTACGGTTGGTGTATCAGGTGGTGAACTTTGGCGTGTTTCGTGTTGACAGGCGCGATCGACAATCCCAACCATTTCATCAAGGTCAAAGGGTTTAGGGAGGTATTCGAAGGCGCCCTTATTAAATGATGTTACCGCACTGTCTAAGTCAGAATGCGCGGTCATGATGATAACGGGCAGGTCGGGGTGCTGGTTTTGTATTCGGTCAAGCAGTTCAAGCCCGTCTATTCCGGGCATTCGAATATCTGTGAGTATGGCATTAGGGCGTTCAAATTTAAGTGCTTGTAATAAATCTGCACCATTACTAAAACAACGGGTTTTAATAGCAGTTTTAAGAAATGCTTTTTCCAGAACCCAACGAATGGATTTGTCGTCATCAACAATCCAAACATTATGCGTTGTATTCATTACTGTTCTCCACAGGAATATAAATTGAGAAGGTGGTTTTTTCAGGGATACTCGTGCATTCAATAATGCCGTTGTGTTGGTTGATAAGCGATTGGGCAATCGGCAGACCTAGGCCCGTTCCATCGGCCCGACTGGTAATCATCGGGTAAAAAATCTGGTTGATCATGTCCGGGTCAATGCCGATGCCATTGTCGATTACTGAGGCCTTAATAACTAATTTATAGCGATGACGGCCAACCGTTAATTGTCGACAAATACGAGTGACTAAGATTATTTGCCCCTGTGTCATGATCGCTTGGGTTGCATTTTTTACGATATTCAGAAATGCCTGAATGAGCATATTCCGGTCAGCATTAATCAATGGAATACTGGGGTCATAGTCTTGTTGAAAAGAAATATGGCTGTTTTCAGATTGGACGAGTTGTCGAACACGGTTAAGAATCTCATGAATATTTAAGACTTCTTTTTTGGGAGGGGTATTGGGGCCGAGCATTTTATCCATGAGTTCTTGCATACGATCAGATTCAGAAATAATAATTTGCGTATATTCCTTGAGTTCTGGCAGGGTTAATTCATCATGGAGTAATTGTGCCGCACCACGTAAGCCGCCCAATGGGTTTTTTATTTCGTGTGCTAAGCCACGAACGAGCATGCGATTAGTATTTTGTTGGGCAAATAACTGCTCTTCTTTTGTGAAGCGTAAATGCTTGTCAATTTGCAGTAATTCGACAATAACGCCCATAGATTGAGAGGCATCGATTAAGGGCGAGATATTAAAATTAATGGTCATGGGTCGACCCGAAAGATGCAGCGATATTTCCCGATTCACCAAGGTGCTGCCGCTGTTGTGACAATGTTGCAGATCTTTTGTTATCCTTAAATCAGGATCATTGAAAAGCTGTTCGATGGAATGACCGACGAGGTGACGTGCGCTGTCGGCAAATAAAATTTCACCGGCGGTATTGATGTATGTAAGTTTCAGATCGTTATCAAATAACATGATCGTTTCGCTGAGATGATCAAGAATTTTTTGGTGCACGCTGTTATGGTTTCCGCTAGAGGGTTAAGGGTCTATTTTTATGTAGGCAATTAATATGCCAATATTGTATTTTCCTTAAGTGGTCGTTTTAAGTAATTGTTTTCTATGTGAGTAAAAGATAATCAGAACTATTAACTAAATAATGCGCTACGGTTTCATTTCATTATAAACAAAAAAACGCCCCATAAAGGGGCGTTTTTTGGATAAAGCAACAAAACCGATCCGGATAACCGGATCGGTTGGGGCTTACAAGCTGTAATACATATCAAACTCAGCAGGATGCGTCGCCATACGTAGACGTGTCACTTCTTCCATTTTAAGTTCAATATAGGCATCGATCACGTCGTCATCGAAAACACCGCCCGCGGTTAAGAAACCGCGGTCTTCATCCAGTGCTTTAAGTGCTTCTTCAAAAGAGAATGCGACTTGAGGGATTTGTGCTTCTTCCTCAGGAGATAAGTCGTATAAATCTTTATCCGATGCATCGCCCGGGTGAATTTGGTTTTGAATGCCGTCAAGGCCAGCCATCAACATAGCAGAAAAGGCTAGGTATGGGTTAGCGGTTGAGTCACCAAAACGAACTTCTAAACGACGTGCTTTAGCCGGAGTATGTGGAATACGAATAGACGCTGAACGGTTGCGTGCAGAATACGCCAACATAACCGGTGCTTCAAAGCCAGGAATCAAGCGTTTGTAGCTGTTGGTTGAGGCATTTGCAAAAGCGTTAATCGCTTTTGCGTGCTTAATAATACCGCCAATGTAGAAAAGAGCCGTTTCAGAAAGACCGCCGTAGAGGTCGCCTGCAAAGATATTTTCGCCATCTTTTGACAGTGATTGGTGAACGTGCATGCCGTTACCGTTATCGCCTACTAAAGGCTTAGGCATAAAGGTTGCAGTTTTGCCGTAAGCGTGGGCGATGTTTTGCACCACATATTTAAGTTCCAGTACTTCGTCTGCTTTGTTAACCAGCGTGTTAAACAAAGAGCCAATTTCACACTGTCCCGCTGTACCCACTTCATGGTGATGTACTTCAGTGGTTTGACCCATCGCTTCAAGCGTTAAGCACATGGCTGAACGAATATCTTGCAGTGAATCTACAGGAGGCACAGGAAAGTAACCGCCTTTGACCGCAGGGCGGTGACCGGTGTTACCGTCTTCGAAATGTTTGCCTGAGTTATAGGCTGCTTCTTCAGAATCAATTTTGAAGAAAGTATCGCCCATGTTGTCAGCCCATTTGACGTCATCAAAAACGAAAAATTCGTTTTCAGGGCCAAAGTAAGCGGTGTCAGCGATGCCGGTCGAAGTCATATAGGCTTCAGCGCGTTTAGCGATAGAGCGTGGGTCACGGTTGTAACCTTGCATGTCGCTTGGCTCGATGATGTCACAACGTAAAATCATCGTGGTGTCATCGAAAAAAGGATCCAGTTTGGCAGAAGCCGCCTCTGGCATAAGAATCATGTCTGATTCGTTGATGCCTTTCCAGCCGGCAACCGATGAACCGTCAAACATTTTGCCATCTTCAAAGGTGTCTTCATCAATAGTGTGAGCGGGAACAGTTACATGCTGTTCTTTACCGCGGGTATCAGCAAAACGAAAATCAATGAATTTAACATCGTTTTCTCTGATCATTTCAAGAGCTTTTTGTACGGACATTTACTTCCTCTCCTAAACTTAAATGATTGTTTTATATAGTTGATTATTCGTCCGCACTGATGTTCACTACGACGAATAGTCCGTTAAGATACCAGTTTTGCTTTAAAAATAAAAGGTTTCGTTGACGTTCTGAGGGCGGGGATGGAAAAGGGCCGAGGATAGGGTGGGGTGGCCACCTCATGAAAAAATAAGGCTTATTGCTAAACTATTGATTTGGTTATTAAATAATCGTTGTCGTCAGGAGTTACTACGAGCAGGCTGAAAAAAGGTGGGGGGCGTTAAAAGAACCGTGCTTTAAAAAAAGGCTGAGGCTTGTTCTGGCGAGGCGGGCGCGGGCGCGGGTGCAAGGTAAAAGCTTTGGGTAAAAAAAAACGGGGCATAAAGCCCCGTTCAAATTTCATCAACTTCAGGAAAAAGTCTTAGAAAGTAATAACAGTGTCAATAGAAACTAACAGCTGATCGTCTTTAGTGCCGGCATCAAAGCCATCATTACTGCTCCAGTCGTAACGTACTTCAGGACGTACTTTTAACCAGTTGTTTACGTGGTAGTTAACGCCACCGGTAATTCCGTAGTAGTCACCTTGGTTACCGGCTGTAATACGGCCGCCATCTTGGAACCACTCGCCGCGAACCGCAACGCCAAGAGTATCACTGACATCATAAGTGATGTAACTGTTAATACCGTACCAGTTATTAGTAACCACGCCAGCTGTATTAGTCTCTTCACCTTGGTCGTGTTGGATTAACAAATGTAAGCTATCACTGAAATCGTGCGTACCGACAACACTGTAGACCCAACGTTCTGCAGAATCAGCCGTTCCATCTACGTCGCCTACGACAGCAGCAACGGTTAGGCTGGTTGCGCCATCGGCACTGGTCCAGTCTGCGCCACCGATGTAGCTCCAGGCGTCATCGTCAACTGAGTTAAAGTTATCCCAGCCATTAACCGCACCGGCGCGAAAGTTAATGCTATCAGTCAGTGCTGTTTCTGCTAAGAAACCGGTGTGGGTGAACGGTTCGCCGTATTGCATAGTGTAGGCATGGGTGTAGAAGAAGTTATCCGGAGACGTTACCACTTCATTACCGATAATGGTGTAGAAATGACCGGCTTTGATGGTTACACCGTTACCGATAGGGGCATACAATTCAGCATAAAGCTGAGGGATAGCGATATCGTAACGACTGGATAGGGTGTCAAATAGTTTTGTGTCTAAGCCAGGTGCTTGGGCACCTTGCTGTGGGTCAGTACCAAACATAACGTCGGCACGAAAACCTAAGTCGTAGTTGTCGCCTGCTGTCGCTTCTTCAGAAATGAACAAGTTCAATTGGTTCATTTGGAATTCAAGATCACGGTTAGCAAAAGTTACAGGACCGTTGCTGTTGTCAGCTGGATCGCCGGTGTTCCAAGAAAAACCTGCTGAAACCCAACCACCGACATCAATACCAAGGTCTTTGGTGATTTTAGTGCCGTTAATGTCAGTACCGGTTAGTGCTTCAACCGCACCACCCGCTGATGCCGCACCGCTGGCTGCTAAAAAGCAACCCGCTATCGCCGACGTTAGTAACTGTCTCTTCATGATCTCCCCCTAGGAGTTAATTAAAGTGATTTAAAATCTAAATTAAGTGCATAAACCCATGATTTATCGCTTGAAGTGACTATAACAGGTTTTTTTTAAAAGAAAAGAATTTTGTACTAAAAAAGGCACAGGCGTTGTTTCATTACAACAGATGAAGGCAAGCGCACCCTTAATATTAGTACGAGCGCCTGTTTTGGGCGTCTCAGTCCCGGCAAGCGGCAAAATTTGTTAACAATTAATGTCTGCGGTGGTCCGGTTTTTCCAGTGTTTGTGTCTACTATGCAACGCAAGTGTAGTCCTTAGTAGACGTGGCGCGCAGGCCTTTTCGCACCAAAAGTCATCCTATCGCGGTGCGTACAGCACTAAAATGGTGCTATTGGGTCTTTTTCATTAATTAAGTGCGCTAGTGGCGGGCGTTTTTTTATGGATAAGTGCTTGTAAGTAAAGGAGATTGGTCTTTTTTTATTTTTTTGGCAAGCTATTTGCTTTTGAGATAACTGACTTTAAATCAGGAGGAGAGTTTAGATGAAATTGATTACAGCAATAATTAAACCTTTCAAGTTAGATGATGTTCGTGAGGCTTTGTCTGAGGTTGGGGTTTCCGGGGTGACGGTGACGGAGGTGAAAGGCTTTGGGCGCCAGAAAGGCCATACAGAGCTTTATCGGGGAGCGGAATATGTCGTTGATTTTTTACCTAAAGTGAAGCTGGACGTCGCTGTTTCAGATGATTTGGTTCAAGCCGCCGTTGAGGCTATTTCACAAACTGCCAATACCGGTAAGATTGGTGATGGTAAGGTTTTTGTGAGTGTGCTTGAGCAAGTGGTACGTATTCGTACCGGTGAAACAGGTGAAGAAGCCCTGTAAGTAGATTTAGTAATAATTTATATTGAGGTATATATTGTGGAACAAGTAATTGAATTAAGTTATGCCCTGGACACGTTTTATTTTTTAGTGATGGGTGCATTTGTAATGTGGATGGCGGCTGGTTTTTCTATGCTGGAGGCAGGTTTAGTGCGTGCTAAAAACACGACAGAAATTTTAACCAAGAATATCTGTTTATTCGCTATCGCCTGTACGATGTATATGTTATGCGGTTATAACATTATGTATCCGGGTGAGGCGGTCAATAGTTTCTGGCCGGGTATGAGTTTCTTAATAGGCGGCGATCATACTGCAGCCGATGTGCTCGCGAGTAATGGGGATACCTATTATTCCGGCATGTCAGATTTCTTCTTTCAGGTTGTTTTTGTTGCTACCGCGATGTCTATTGTTTCTGGTGCCGTGGCTGAGCGAATGAAACTCTGGTCGTTTCTGATTTTTTGTGTTTTCTTAACGGGCTTTATTTATCCTCTACAAGGGTACTGGAAATGGGGCGGTGGTTTCTTAGATGCGCTAGGTTTTCTTGATTTTGCAGGCTCAGGTGTGGTGCATTTATGTGGTGCAGCTGCCGCGTTGGCGGGTGTCATGTTGTTAGGGCCGCGTTTAGGGAAGTACGGTAAAAATGGTGAAATAAACCCGATTCCGGGTGCCAATTTGCCATTAGCGACCTTGGGAACATTTATTTTGTGGTTGGGATGGTTTGGATTTAATGGCGGTTCAGAACTTAGAGTGACGGATGTTGCTGAAGCCAATGCGGTCGCCTTAGTTTTTGTTAATACTAATGCAGCGGCAGCAGGGGGTGTTCTTGGGGCGCTGATTACGTCACAATTATTGTTTGGTAAAGCTGATTTAACTATGGTGCTCAACGGTGCTTTAGCGGGATTGGTTGCGATTACCGCAGAACCTTTAACGCCCACACCGTTACTGGCAACCGGTATTGGTCTGGTTGGCGGTATATTGGTCGTTTTCTCCATTATCAATTTGGATAAACTTAAAATTGATGATCCTGTCGGCGCGATTTCAGTGCACGGTGTTGTGGGTATGTGGGGTCTGTTGGCTGTGTGCCTCTCTAATCCTGATGCAACCTTTAAAGCGCAGCTTATTGGCTTAGGTACTATTTTAGGCTTCGTATTCGTCAGTAGCTTGATCGTTTGGGCTGCTATCAAGGCCATGATCGGTATTCGGGTCACTGAAGAGGAAGAGCATCAAGGCTGTGATTATTCAGAATGTGGCTTAGAAGCCTATCCGGAATTTACCGATTCGGGTAAATCGTAATAACGTCTTTTGAAGATGTAAAAACGGGCGCTTTAGGCGCCCGTTTTTTTTGGCTTATTAAAAGTTAATGCTATTTAAGTTAGCCGTGTGTACCCGCTATCAAGGGTCCTATTATGGGGCGGAAAGGAGGTAGCCTAGAATTAAATTGCTGATCAACAAGGTGGCTGCAATCGTTTTCCAAAAGATTAGTGGGTTGCGTTCGATAAGAGGGGTGCTTTTAGGGCCTACAAGGAATTGAGCATTGGGGTGAGACAGGTCATAAATAAATTCAGAGAGGTCTTTATAGCGTAGTTGTGGGTTAATGGCCGTTGCTTTTCTAAGCGCGCCGTCTATCCATGTCGGAATCATGGGGTTGTGATAAAAACAGGAAACATAGTTCAGTTTTGATAAATTCATTTTATTCGGTTTTTCAGGCATGTCTTTCCCAAAAGGGAGGCTTCCTGTTAGCATTTCGTAGGTGATCACGCCCAAAGAATAAAGGTCTGAATTCACAGCACCGCGGTGATTTAAATGATATTCAGGTGCGGTGTAGTTTAGTGTGCCTAGAATGTTATTTCCTTTGTGTAATTCTAGCGGTGTTATTTCTTCAATACCGGCAATTTTAACCGAACCAAAATCAATTATTTTGACGGCTCCGGTGTTGTCAATCATGATGTTTTCAGGCTTCAGGTCTTGGTGAAGCATTTCCATGTGGTGCATAGCATGCAGGCCATGGATAATTTGCTTAATGATTTGAATGACCTCTTCGATAGCAGGTTTGGGGTGCTTTGTGATCCAGTTGCGTAAGGTGATGCCCTCTAAGTATTCAGTGACATAATAGATGCAGCTTTTAGGTCGATCGGACTCTAGTATGGTGAGTAGGTTTTTATGATTAACCCGCTTTCCAGCCCATTCTTCATGGAGAAAATGTTCGATATAGTGCGGGTCATCGTCATAAAGAACAGACGGTGATTTTAAGATAACCTGGGTGTCAGTTAGTGTGTCATAGGCTTGATAAATTTGGGTTCGTTTATTGGCGTGTAATTCTTTTTCAATGCGGTAGCCGTCAAGGATCATGCCCGGGTCAAGAAAAGGGGGGAAGGGCAGGTTTTTGTGTTGTTTTAAGATTTCGTCTTTGGCAACGGTTGGCAGTGAATCAATGCGTAGCACCTGACAGGTTAAATTATCATCGCTGTGATTGGCACGGGCTTTTGCAATAAGTTGGTCGGCAGCCTCTTGTGGGGTGTTGTGTTTATTGACGATCTTTTTAATCGTTTTATCATTAATAAAGTCATGTACCCCGTCGGTGGTCAGAATAAAGAGGTCGTCTTTCAGCAGTGTGGTGCTGCGGTGATCAACCTCGAGCCGAGGTTCAATGCCCATCGCCCGGTTGAGATAATTCTTTTCGTCTGAAATCCAAACACGGTGGTCGCGAGTCAGTTGCTCTAGTGTGCCGTCGCGTAGGCGATAAATACGTGAATCTCCGATATGAAAAATATGGGCCGTATTAGATTTGAGAATGAGAATGCTCAGGGTGCTGACCATGCCTTTGCTGGATTGGTATTTAGATTGCCCTTGGCTATAGAGCCACGTGTTAGTGGCCGATAAGATTTGCTGACAGGATTTCATGACCGACCAGCTTTCAGGTGTGCTGTAGTAGTCACTTAAAAAACCAATGACACAAGCGTGACTGGCTCTTTTGCCGGCATCGCTGGTGCTCATGCCGTCGGCAATAACAACACTGGCACCTTTAAGGGTGAGTTGAGGCTCTGAAGGCTCCGCGTAGCCATAAAAGTCTTCGTTGTCGGTCTTAATACCGGCTTCGCTGCGTTGGCCCAGTGTGATTTTAAGTGAGTTTTTACGCATGTATCAGAGTGCGAGTTTTATTTTTTAAACCATTATAAGGTCTGGTGTGGTGGTGCATTTATTTAATTTGGGTTCTGTTTGGAAATATCGATCATATGCACCGTACCATCAGGCATGATTTCAGCTATTTGTCCTTTGGGTTCTTTTAGTACGAGGGTAATGAGAATGAAAATTAACAAACCGGTGGCGCCAATGGCCAAAAAGAAAGTGCTTGGAGCAACAATAGAAAGCACAATTAAAAACAAAACGCCGCCAATGTTGCCAAAGGCACCGGTCATCCCGGCAATTTGTCCGGTCATTCGGCGTTGGATGAGGGGTACCATCGCGAAAACAGCGCCCGATCCGCTTTGGGAGAACAGGCCGCCAATAATGGTTCCGGTAACGAAAAGCCACAGTGGCCAATCGGTGGTGAATTGCCCAAGGCCCAAGAAAGTGATGGAAACACCGGCGGTTGCAATGATGAGTGTTATTTTTCGGCCAATCTTATCGCTGAGCCAGCCCCCTGCTGGGCGCGCAATGAGGTTGATCACCGGGTAAATGCCGGCTAAAAGGCCTGCTGTAATAGGCTCAACGTGGAAGTTATCAACATAAAATAAGGGCAGCATTGAGACGACAGCGAGTTCAGTACCAAAAGTGAGTAAGTAGCAAAAGTTTAGCGTGGCGACCTGGCTGAATGAATAGCATTGATGTTCGGGTGGGGCGGTGTGGAAGAGGGCTTTATTGATTTGGATAACCTTAAATGTTTGAAAACAGTAGATTAGGAGTAGTAATCCGTAGGCGCTGTAGGCGGTTACCGGTGATAGCCAATGCATTTGATCGGCGAGTTTCCAGATAATGGCCGCTAAGGTTAAGTACAGAGGAAGGTTCATCAAGATATAGAGCAATAAATCCTTTTTGCTGCTGACTTCCATGCCACCGGTTTTTTTAGGGCGGAAATAAGTGGATCCTTTGGGCGTGTTGGATACACTGAAGAAATAAATAATGCCGTATAAAATGGCTATGCAGCCGGTGGTGGCAATCGCATAGCGCCAGCCGTCAACACCGCCAAAATACAGTGTTAAGGCGGGTAACATGAGAGCGGCACCGGCAGAGCCAAAGTTTCCCCATCCACCGTAGATGCCTTGGGCAATCCCGGTTTGACGGGCTGGAAACCATTCTGAGATCATGCGGATACCGACGACAAAGCCCGCGCCAACAAATCCTAGAAAGAAGCGGATAATCGCCAGTTGTTGGTAGTTTTGTGCACAGGCAAAGCCGATGGAGATGATTCCGCCTAAAATAAGGATGGTGGAGAATAATTGTTTAGGGCCGTATTTATCGACCAAGATGCCGACAATAATACGCGCTGGAATGGTGAAGGCAACATTAAGAATCAGCAGTACTTTGATTTCTTGATCACTGATGCTCATGCTTTCCCGAATAAAGGCTAAAAGAGGGGCGTGTGAGAACCAAACCATAAAACTTAAAAAGAAGGCAAACCAAGTGAGGTGTAAGGTTTTTATTTTAGGATCACGAAATTTAAATAAATTGAATTGTTGGTCAGCCATGATTTTCCTTTGATTAGAAATCTTCTGACAATAAAAGCAATAATTACGCCAGTTGTTATATTCTGCTATTAATCAACAGCTTGAGCTGAAGCCCTTGCGGGCAGGGATCATAATTGACCCAAGAATGAACTTGGTTATGTTTTTTTGGTGCGGTCACTTTGTTAGTGCGTTAGGCAAGCAGGTTAGGCTGAATGGTGTTGATAGTTGGCAGCTTAGGAAAAAAACAGGATTGGTTTGAGTGAGGGGGGATCGAGTCACAGCGTGAGGGTATGGCAAAGAGGGTCTGGGCTAATTTTCTGAGGTAAAGCGGCTTCTTCTGAGCTTGAATACCGCTAGTAGCGGTACTATCAACGCGCTCATCCGAGGTCATTTGATTGTTTAGCTAGGTTCTGGTTCGAAACTGAAGAAATCCTTTTATTTTAATTAATACCGTGTGGAGTTAATTAAAGAAACCCGATGTTCAAAGCCGTAACACTGGGGGGTTACTGTCGGTATCTTTTTTCTGTGCATAATTTTCTCGTAAAAAAGAACGTTTAGAGGCAGCCTCTAAACGTCAGTTGAAGTTGGATCGGTCTCACCATAAAAATCTTCATTGTCGGCTTGGGTGCCAGTATCGCAGCGTTGTTTTTATACGGAGCGATGGCTCGGCGTCATTTGAGTGACATTCAATGATCGTTTAAAGGCGCTGTTTTTACTTAATCTTTAGAAATATCAATCATATGTACAGTGCCATCGGGCATGATTTCAGCCATTTGTCCTTTAGGCTCTTTTAGAACAAGGGTAACGAGGATTAAAGTTGTTAAACCCACAGCGCCAATGACCATAAAGAAAATGCCCGGTGCTACAAAGGATAAAACAGTTAAAAACATGACGCCGCCAATATTGCCAAAGGCACCGGTCATGCCGGCGATTTGTCCGGTCATTCGGCGCTGTATCAAGGGTACCATAGCGTAAACGGCACCAGATCCGCCCTTAGAGAAAATGCCGCCAATAATGGTTACGACAACGACGACCCAAAGTGCCCAGTCAGAAGTAAACTGTCCAAGGCTTAAGAAGGTGACGGAAATACCTAGGGTGGCGATAACAAGGGTGATTTTCCGGCCTATTTTATCGCTCAACCAGCCTCCGGCGGGGCGCGCAAAGAGATTGATTACCGGGTAAATTCCGGCTAATAAGCCGGCCAAAATAGGGTCAAGACCAAAATGGTCGACATAAAATAAGGGTAGCATGGAAACCACAGCCAGTTCGGTACCAAATGTTAACAGGTAGCAAAGGTTTAGGATTGCAACTTGGCTGAATGCGTAGCGTAATAGTTCTGGGGGCTGCTCTGTGAGTATGGGTTTGTTGACCTGAATGACTTTCCAGGTTTGATAGAGGTAGAGAATCGTCAGAAGCCCGTAGCCACTGTAGGCGGCTAGAGGGGGGAGCCAGTGCATTTTATCAGTTAGTTTCCAGATAAGTACGGCCAATGTTAAATACATGGGTAGATTCATGAGGATGTATAACAACAGGTCTTTTTTGCTGCTGACTTCCATGGCACCGGTTTTTTTAGGGCGGAAATAAGTAGATCCTTTGGGGGTGTTGGAAACACTGAAGTAGTAAATGATACCGTATAAAATGGCAATGCAACCGGTCGTTGTAATGGCATAGCGCCAACCATCATCACCGCCAAAATGTAGGCTTAGGGCCGGTAAGATAAGGGCGGCACCGGCAGAACCGAAGTTGCCCCAGCCGCCGTAGATGCCTTGGGCAATACCGGTTTGTCGGGCTGGAAACCATTCCGAGATCATTCGGGTTCCGACGACAAAACCGGCGCCGATAAATCCCAGAAAGAAACGAATAATAGCCAGTTGTTGGTAGTTTTGTGCACTGGCGAAGCCGATTGAGACTATCCCTCCTAAAATAAGGATGCTGGAGAATAATTGTTTAGGGCCGTATTTATCGACCAGGATACCGACAATGATGCGCGCTGGAATGGTGAAGGCAACATTGAGAATGAGCAGGACTTTGATTTCTTGGTCACTTAGCCCCATGCTGTCTCGAATAAAGGCTAAAAGAGGGGCGTGTGAGAACCAAACCATAAAACTCACAAAAAAGGCAAACCAAGTGAGGTGTAAGGTTCTTATTTTAGGGTCGCGAATTTTAAATAAATTGAATTGGGCGTTGGACATGAATGCTTTTGAATGAGGGTAAAATGTAAATAAAGCAATAACCGTGCCATTTATTTAATCTTTATGTGCGCTGTGAAAGGTGCGGTTTTTGTTTTTTGGGTGCGATGCTTGTAAGCCGCTGGGGGTGATGAGAGTGGCATTACGAGAGCGAGGTTGCTTTGAGAAAGATAAGGAAGCCAAGTCGTTTAAAACATTGAATGATCTTTAGTTTTTCAATGAGTTAAACGACCTTAACCATCTCGATGAGTAGTATATATTATACTACTTAAAGTTTAAATAGAGAATACTTTTTAAAGAGAATATACTTAAAGTTTATAATAAAACAGGTCAGTTATGGATAAATTCACTTGTATTCATGTTTTTTGCCGTATTGTCGAGTTGGGTAGTTTTATTGCGGTCGCGCGGGAGCGCAAACTCTCGGCGATGATGATAAGCAAATATATTGCCCAGTTAGAGCGAGAGTTAGGGGTTAGTTTATTAAACAGAACTACGCGTCAGATTAGTTTAACTGAAGCGGGGGAGCGTTTTTATCGCCAAAGCAAGTCTATCATGGAGGATTTAATCGGTCTTGAGGAGCAAACACGTGAGCTCGGAAAGACGGTTAAGGGAACGCTTCGTCTTGTTGCACCGATTGATTTCGGTAGCACACAGTTGGTACCGATCGTGGCTGCCTATCAAGCCATCTACCCAGACGTTAAAGTGAGTTTGACATTGGACAATGGGATGGTTAATTTGGCGGCGGGTAATTTTGATTGTGCTATTCGAGTCACAGATATGCCGGAGCCGAGTTTAGTGGCCAGAAAAATAACACAGACACCGTTATGTTTATTTGCATCGCCAGATTATTTGAACCGTCAGGGTAGGCCGCAAACGATTGATGATTTAAAGCAGCACCAATGCTTGCATTACCTGAATACGCCGCACGGTGAGTTTTGGATTTTTAATCAGGCCAAGCGGGTTAGAAAAATACGCTTAGAGTGGCATTTTGGTTGTAATAACGGTCGTGCGTTGGGTGAGGCGGCCATGTTGGGTCTGGGTATTGTTCAGGCCCCTGAATTATTTTTGCGTCATTTGATTGAATCAGGAGCGATTGAAGAAATTTTACCGGCCATGCGACCCGCTCCTATTCCTATTTACGCAACCTATCCGCAGCGTAAATTTGTCCCGAGTAAGCTGTCGACCTTTGTTAATTTTTTGATTGAATATTTTCAATCAACGCCGCAACGTGCGGACTAGATAAGGCCTTTAGAAAAGCGGTGAGTTGGTTAATTTCATCTTTGCTTAAGTGTAGGGGCTGAATAAGGGGTGAGAGTTCAGGGTTGGTTATTCCACCGTTGTTGTAAAAATGAATGACTTGTTCTAATGAGTGGAGTCTGCCGTTGTGCATATAGGGTTTGGTCAGTGCGATATTTCTAAGTGTGGGTGTTTTGTAACGTCCACGATCGGAGGGATTGCCGGTGATTTCAAAACGGCCAAGGTCGCGCTGTTTTAGGCTGAGTGTATTGGGTTTATTACCGTGCGTACCTATGCCGGTATTATGAAAACGTTGGTCGGTCAGTAGGGCGGTTTGCTTATTAAAGGTATGGCAGCGAATACAGTTTGCCTTACCGGAGAATAGGCTAAAGCCTTTTTTAGCCGTTTTATTAATCGCATTTTCTTGATGACCGTAATACCAGCGGTCAAAAGGAGAGTCACCGGCTATTAATGTTCTTTCAAAGCTGGCAATGGCTTGGGCCAGCGTTGTTTTTGAAGGCGGTGTCTTAAAGGCGTCATCAAAGGCTTGTCGGTACTGAGAAATCTGATTGATTTTAGCAATAACAGCGGCGGGGCGGGTGTTAGCCATTTCACGGTGATTTAACAGCGGCCCCCAGACTTGTTCTTCGAGTGTTTTGGCGCGGCCATCATGAAACAGTGGGGTGAAGTAGCCCACATTAAGTAAGGTCGGGGCGTTGCGTCTTCCTTTGCGGCGTTGGTAGCCCACGGGTGTGGTTATGAAATTATTGCTAAACCCCTGATCAGGGATATGACACATGGCACAAGACATTGTGTTGTCGGCAGACAGGCGGCGATCAAAAAAAAGCGCCTGACCCAAGGCTATTTTTTCAGTCGTGAGTGGGTTGTTGTCTGGTATGGCAAGTTGGGGGAGTCCGAGGTGAGGTTCGATGGCAACGGGTTCGCCGTTTGCCGGCAATGCGGTCGTTGAAAGTAGTAATCCAATTAGCCAAAGAGCGATCATGTGTTGCAGGTTCCGAAGCGGTTGAAACTGCCATTCTAAGCAAGAATGGCAGCAGTGTGTTAATAAAGGTGATGATAGGTAGCGCCGTAGTGGTGCGTTATAGGGCGATAAACGCCTAAATGGTGCGGGTGGTGGGTTTTTAAACGGCGCGTATCGGTGGTTTAAAGGGCTTGGCAAATTCAATCGGGTGGCTAATCGTTTTGCTTTACTTGTTTGTTCTGGATAAGGGTTAGAGCCAGATAAGATGAGCGTTGGTATAGCGAAAATACACGGAATTGTTTTTTCTGGCATAGATTATGCTTTTGTCATGTGATTATTGGTTTTAAATTGTGTTTAGTGGAGTTTGAATGAGTGTTAAAAAAACGCTAGTGGTCATTGGTAATGGCATGGTGGGTCAGAATTTTCTTGAAACACTGGTGACCAGTTCGGCTTATGCTGATTATCAGGTGGTCACTTTTTGTGAGGAGCCGCGCGTTGCTTATGATCGGGTGCATTTATCTGAGTTTTTCTCTGGAAAGTCGGCAGATGACTTGTCGCTAGTGGAAAGTGGTTTTTTTGATAAGAATAATATCACCTTGCATTTAGGAGACCGTGCTTTACGGATAGATCGAGACAATAAACAGGTGGTCTCACAAAAGGGTGAGAAGATAGCGTATGACAAGGTCGTGATCGCATCAGGTTCTTATCCTTTTGTACCTCCGATGCCAGGACATGATCGGGAGGGGTGCTTGGTCTACCGGACGATTGAAGATTTAGAAGCGATTACGAAGGCTGCTAAAAATGCAAAAACAGGGGCGGTGGTTGGCGGCGGACTGTTAGGTCTTGAAGCGGCTAAAGCGCTTACTGACTTAGGTTTAGATACCCATGTGGTAGAGTTTGCACCTCGATTGATGGCGGTACAGCTAGACGAGGGTGGCGCGGCAATGCTAAGAAGTAAAATTGAGGCATTGGGCGTAACTATTCATACCAGTAAAAACACGCAGAAGATTGTTGATGGGGAGCACGCTCGTCATAAAATGTGTTTTGCTGACGGTGAAGAATTAGAAACGGACCTCATCCTTTTTTCGGCAGGGATCAGGCCACGTGATGATATTGCCCAAGAGAGTTTCTTGGAGATCGGCCAGCGGGGAGGCATCGTCATAGATAACCAATGCCTGACTTCAGATCCTGATATTTATGCGATAGGCGAATGTGCGCTTTGGAATAATCAGATCTTTGGTCTGGTCGCGCCGGGCTATCAAATGGCGCGCACCGTGGTGGCTCAATTGGAAGAAAAAGAGGCCGCTTTTTTGGGTGCTGATATGAGTACAAAACTCAAGTTAATGGGTGTGGATGTCGCTAGTATTGGTGATGCGCATGCGAAAACCCAAGGGGCCTTGATTTATACCTATCAAGATGGTTCAAGCGAAATTTATAAACGTATAGTCGTTAGCGCGGATAAGAAAAACCTTTTAGGTGCCGTACTGGTTGGCGATTCTTCTGGATATGGAACTCTACTGCAGTATTGTTTAAATGGTATTGAGTTACCTGAAAATCCGGATGCGCTGATTCTGCCGAGTCGTTCCGATGAGTCGGTGGGTTTAGGGCCTGATGCCTTGCCGGCCTCTGCACAAATTTGTTCCTGTCATGACGTGAGTAAAGGGCAAGTTTGTGAAGCCATTACCGCCGGGTATCAGGATATAGGGGCATTAAAATCTGAAACGAAAGCTGCTACCGGTTGCGGGGGATGCACAGCTTTATTGAAATCAGTACTGGATTGTGAACTGGATAAATTAGGTTTTGAGGTTAATACTGATATTTGTGAACACTTTCCACATACGCGGCAAGATTTGTATAACTTGGTGATGGTTGATGAAATTAAAACCTTTGATGAGCTATTAACGAGCCATGGTCGTGGGCGAGGCTGTGAAGTTTGCCGGCAGGCGGTGGGGTCAATTCTAGCCTCCTACTGGAATGAGTATGTTTTAGAAAAGCAACACTTAGGCGTTCAAGATACCAATGATGTGTATCTGGCTAACATGCAAAAAGACGGTACGTATTCGATCGTACCGCGCGTTACCGGCGGAGAAATCTCCCCTGATATGTTGATTGCTTTAGGTGAGGTGGGTAAGAAGTATGGTTTATATACGAAAATAACCGGTGGTCAACGGATTGATTTGTTTGGTGCCCAAATTAATCAACTGCCCGCTATTTGGGATGAACTGATTGTTGCGGGTTTTGAAAGTGGCCATGCTTACGGAAAGTCATTGCGTACCGTTAAGTCTTGTGTGGGAAGCACCTGGTGTCGGTTTGGTATAGATGATAGCGTGAGTCTTGCGATTGAATTAGAAAATCGTTACAAAGGTCTTCGGGCGCCGCATAAAATTAAAATGGCGGTCTCCGGTTGTACGCGGGAATGTGCCGAAGCCCAAGGTAAGGATATTGGCGTTATCGCCACTGAACATGGCTGGAATCTTTATGTTTGTGGCAATGGCGGCATGAAGCCGCGGCATGCTGATTTGTTTGCGACCAATTTAGATAAAGAAACCCTGATCAAATATATCGACCGGGTGTTGATTTTTTATGTGCGTACCGCTGACCGTCTGCAGCGTACTTCGGTCTGGATGGAAAATATGGAAGGGGGTTTAGATTATTTAAAATCGGTCGTGATTGATGATCGCTTGAATATCTGTACCCAATTAGAGCAACAAATGGATTATGTTATTGAAACCTATCAATGTGAGTGGAAAACAACCTTAGAAAGCCCAGAGCATTTAAAACGTTTTCGACATTTTGTTAATAGTGATCAATTAGATGAAGGTGTGGTCTTTGTTGAAGAGCGGGGTCAGGTCAGACCTGCTAATGAACAAGAGCGTGAGCAATTGGTCACGTTTAGACCGATGGAGGATGCATAAATGACCCAGTGGATAGATGTTTGTAGTTTTGATGATTTGGAGCCCAACTCAGGGGTTTGTGCATTAGTGAATAACCAGCAGGTGGCTATATTTTATTTTCCGAATGAAGATAAAATTTTTGCAATCGGTAATTATGATCCGATTGGAAAAGCTAATGTTTTATCGCGCGGTATGGTCGGTGATATTAAGGGTGAGCCGGTCGTCGCCTCACCACTTTATAAACAACATTTTAGCTTGCGTTCAGGACAATGCCTTGAGCAAGACGATCAGGTACCCTGTTATTCAGTACGGTTGTACGATGGCAGAGTTCAACTGGCAGAACCAACTTAAAGAGGGTAATGATGAATTGCAATTTTTATATTACAGATGTTTTTACTAAGCAGGCCTTTGGGGGCGCACAGGTGGCTGTTTTTCCGGATGCCAGTGGCTTAGAAAAAGAGCAGATGGCGATTATGGCTAAGGAGTTGAACTTAACCGAATCTGTTTTTGTAATGCCGCCAGAGGAGACAGACGATAGCTATCGCATGTATGTTTTTACGCCTAACGGTGAAGTGGATTTTTCAGGACACCCTATTATTGCAACGGGCTTTGTTTTAGCGTCTTCAGGTATCATTACACTGGAGGGTACTAATACCGCATTAACGTTGCAACAAAATGTAGGGCCTATTGACGTTACGATTAGCGGGGAGTGGAACAGGCCTGAATTTGTACGATTTAGCCGTCAGTTTTCTTCCATCGTGGACCGGTTTGCACCACGTGATGTGGAATTGGCGCAAATTTTATCGATTGCCCCGGAGCTTATTGATAATAAACACTATACGGCGCGGCTGGTTTTTTGTGGTGCACCTTACTTAGTGGTTCCAGTCCACAGTTATGAGGCGGTCAGAGAAGCTCGGTTTGATTTTAATGCCTGGAGTCAATCAGTAGCCCCACAAACGACAGCACAGGAAGTGTTGTTATTTTCTCGGAAAAGCGCACATCAGGATATCGATTTTCATTGTCGATTGTTAGGATCAAAAATCGCCCATTACGATGACCCGCCGGTTGGAACGGCAATGCCTGCTTTGGCGGCCTATTTGTGTTCCTATGACCATATTAGAGAAGGAACGTATACTTTTTCAGTTGATCGCGGTGAAGCAAAGAACAGGCGTAGTGTCTTGTCTTTGGAAATGGATAAAAAGGCAAAGCAGTTGAAGACCCTTCGGTTAGGCGGTGAGGCAGTGTTAGTCGCTGAGGGCAGTATGAAAGTGCCCGAACTGTAAAATTTTCAAACATCATTTTAGTAGTTTTATAGCCCGATACAGGGGCGTTTACCGCCTCTGTTGCTGAATTCGGTTAAAAGCTTTTAACGCGCTGTTAAATATCAATCTTTAGGGGTCACGATGAGTCACTTTCTGGATCGTTTGCAATTTTTTAAGAAAAAACAAGAGAGCTTTTCCGATAATCATGGTGAAGTTTCTAATGAAGACCGGTCATGGGAACAATCCTACCGTCAGCGTTGGCAACATGACAAGATTGTTCGTTCAACCCATGGGGTTAATTGTACCGGCTCATGCAGTTGGAAAATCTATGTCAAAAATGGTTTGGTGACCTGGGAAACGCAGCAAACTGATTACCCTGAAACTCGGCCTGACCTGCCTAATCATGAACCACGAGGGTGTCCGCGGGGAGCGAGTTATTCGTGGTATCTGTACAGCGCTAATCGCTTGCGGTATCCATTGATCCGTAAACGTTTATTGAGATTATGGCGCGCAGCACGGGCAGGAATGGACCCTGTTGAGGCATGGCAATCTATTGTTTCATCCCCAGAGAAAACGGAATCGTATAAATCTAAACGCGGTATGGGGGGCTTTGTTCGTGCACCCTGGGATGAAATGAATGAAATCATTGCCGCAGCGAATATTTATACGGCTAAAGAATATGGGCCGGATCGCGTTGTCGGGTTCTCGCCTATTCCGGCTATGTCCATGGCTTCTTATGCAGCAGGGACACGATACCTGTCTTTGATCGGTGGAACCTGTTTAAGTTTTTATGACTGGTATTGTGATTTACCACCGAGTTCACCGCAGGTTTGGGGTGAGCAAACCGATGTGCCAGAGTCTGCAGATTGGTATAACTCGAATTTTTTACTGTTGTGGGGTTCGAATGTTCCCCAGACCCGAACGCCAGATGCGCATTTCTACAGTGAGGCACGCTATAAAGGGGTTAAAAGCGTTGTTATTACACCTGATTTTTCCGAAGCATCAAAATTTGCTGATATCTGGTTGGCACCTAAGCAAGGAACCGATGCCGCTTTAGCGATGGCGTTTGGACACGTTATTCTGAAGAAATTTCATATTGATAATCCCAGTGATTATTTTATTGGTTATGTGCGCCAATATACCGATATGCCAATGTTGATTTGTCTGGAAGATTATCAGGACGGCCACCTTAAAGCAGGACGTTTCTTACGTGCGGCAGATATTGATGGTGCTTTGGGTCAGGAAAATAACCCGGAATGGAAAACAATGGCTTATAGCGGAGAGAGCTTAGTGGCGCCGAATGGTTCAATCGGTTTTCGCTGGGGCGAAAAGGGTCGCTGGAATTTAGAAGAAAAAGAAGGCGAGAAAAATAGCAAAACAGATTTGTTGTTGACCTTGATTGATAAGAAGGATGCAGTGGTATCCGTTGCCTTTCCTTATTTTGGCTCCATAGAGCATGAGCATTTTAATAATACCGACCATGGCGAAGTACTTTATCGTAATGTGCCTGTACGTAAGATTAAAACGGCCGAGGGTCAGGAGTTAAGTGTCGCAACAGTCTATGACTTGATGATGGCGCATTACAGCATTGATCGCGGCTTAGGTGGAGATAATGTTGCGACATCTTTTCTCGATGATGTGCCTTATACGCCGGGGTGGCAACAGCAGATTACCGGCGTTAAACCACGGGATGTGATTACTGTGGCAGAGCAATTCGCTGAAAATGCTCACAAGACACAAGGGAAGTCGATGGTCATTGTCGGCGCCGGTTTAAATCACTGGTACCATCAGGATATGAACTATCGTAGTTTGATCAATATGCTGATGATGTGTGGTTGTGTCGGGCAGTCAGGGGGCGGTTGGGCACACTATGTGGGTCAGGAAAAATTGCGCCCGCAAACCGGTTGGCAACCACTGGCTTTTGCGTTGGATTGGCAGCGTCCGCCTCGGCAAATGAACGGGACTTCTTTTTTCTATAACCACAGTAATCAATGGCGCTATGAAAAAGTTGAATTGAATGAGATATTATCGCCCTTAGCGGACCAGAAAAAATATACCGGCAGTGTTATTGATTATAACGTTCGTGCTGAACGTATGGGTTGGTTGCCTTCTTCGCCGCAATTAGCGAGTAATCCATTGCACTTAGTTAAGGAAGCACAAAAAGCAGGTCAGGATCCGGTTGATTTTACCGTTAAACAGTTGGAATCCGGTGCGTTAAAGATGGCTTGTGAGGACCCGGATGATCCGCAGAATTTTCCTCGAAATATGTTTATATGGCGCTCAAACCTATTAGGTTCCAGCGGTAAAGGGCATGAATATATGCTGAAACATTTATTGGGGACCCGCCATGGATTATTGGGTAAAGATCTCGGTGAAGAAGGTGGCTTAAAGCCTGAGGAAGTGGTTTGGCATGAACAAGAGCAGACCGGTAAATTAGATTTATTGGTTACGCTTGATTTTCGGATGTCAACAACCTGTTTGTATTCTGATATTGTTTTGCCAACAGCGACCTGGTATGAAAAAGATGATATGAATACCTCGGATATGCACCCCTTTATTCATCCGTTATCAGCGGCTGTTGATCCGGCTTGGGAGGCACGTAGCGACTGGGATATTTATAAAGGTATTGCCAAGAAATTTTCTGAGGTTTGTGTCGGTCACTTAGGCGTAGAAAAAGATGTCGTGACCGTGCCAACCCTGCACGATACCCCGGGTGAGTTAGGGCAGCCGTTAGGGGTGACCGAATGGTCGAAAGGAGAATGCGCAGCGATACCGGGTAAGACCATGCCAAATATTACCGTTGTCGAACGGGACTATCCTAATACTTATAAACGTTTTACCGCCTTAGGACCGTTAATGGCGAAGTTGGGTAATGGCGGCAAAGGCATTCATTGGAATACCGAATCGGAAGTGGAATTGTTGGGTAAACTCAATCATAAAATATTGGATGAAGGTGTCTCTAAAGGCATGCCGGCGATTGAGACAGCGATTGATGCCTGTGAAGTTATTTTAACACTCGCGCCTGAAACCAATGGTCAAGTTGCCGTTAAAGCTTGGGAAGCGTTAGGGGAAAAAACCGGACGGGATCATACCCATCTGGCAAAATCGAAGGAAGATGAGAAAATTCGTTTCCGCGATATTCAGGCGCAACCACGAAAAATTATTTCATCGCCCATATGGAGCGGGTTAGAAGACGAGCATGTGAGTTATAACGCGGGGTATACCAATGTTCATGAGTTAATTCCTTGGCGTACGATAACGGGTCGCCAACAATTTTATCAAGATCATGAGTGGATGATTGCTTTTGGTGAGGGGTTTTCAACCTACAGGCCGCCCATTGATACCAAAACGGTACGGCCCTTAATGAATAAAAAACCCAATGGCCATCCTGAGATTGCATTGAACTGGATTACCCCGCATCAGAAATGGGGGATACACAGTACTTATACCGATAACTTGTTGATGCTGACCTTGTCACGGGGCGGACCGATTATCTGGATGAGTGAGATTGATGCCAAGAAAGTGGGGCTTGAAGATAATGATTGGATTGAGGCCTTTAATGTTAACGGCGCATTGACTGCCCGTGTCGTGGTGAGTCAGCGCGTTAATGAGGGCATGACCATGATGTATCACGCGCAAGAGCGAACCATTAATGTTCCGGGTTCAGAAACAACAGGGACTCGGGGCGGAATGCATAATTCAGTGACCCGAACGGTCTTAAAACCGACGCATATGATTGGCTCGTACGCGCAGCAATCCTATGGCTTTAATTATTATGGAACCGTCGGTTCAAACCGTGATGAATTTGTCATCGTGCGTAAAATGAATAATGTGGATTGGCTTGATGGAGAGCCTATTGAAGGTGCCACTCAAGAGACAGAGGTTGCTCAATGAAAATTCGTGCACAGATAGGGAAAGTTCTAAATTTAGATAAATGTATTGGCTGTCATACCTGTTCAGTGACCTGTAAAAACGTTTGGACGTCTCGGGAAGGAATGGAATATGCTTGGTTTAATAATGTAGAAACAAAGCCGGGTATTGGTTATCCCAAGGAATGGGAAAATCAGGGCATTTGGAATGGGGGGTGGACCCGTAAAAAGAGTGGTGCTATTGAACCTAAGATCGGTGGTAAATGGCGTATTCTGGCGAACATCTTTGGTAACCCTGATTTACCAGAGATTGATGATTATTATGAGCCCTTTGATTTTGATTATCAGCATCTACATAATGCGCCAGAAGGTAAGCATCAACCCACAGCAAGGCCCCGGTCGTTAATAACCGGTAAGCGTATGCAGAAAATTGAGTGGGGGCCTAATTGGGAAGAAATTCTGGGTACGGAATTTGAGAAACGTAGTAAGGATATTAACTTTGAAAATATCCAGAAAGAAATCTACGGTGAGTTTGAAAACACCTTCATGATGTATTTGCCGCGTTTGTGTGAGCATTGTCTTAATCCGACCTGTGTGGCGAGTTGTCCCTCGGGCGCCATTTATAAGCGTGAAGAAGACGGCATTGTATTAATTGATCAGGACAAATGTCGTGGTTGGCGGATGTGTATTTCCGCATGTCCCTATAAGAAAATATATTTCAATTGGAAGTCCGGTAAATCTGAGAAATGTATTTTTTGTTATCCGCGTATTGAAATGGGTGAACCGACAGTTTGTTCAGAAACGTGTGTGGGCAGAATCCGTTACTTGGGTGTTATTTTGTATGATGCCGATCGTATTAAAGAAGTGGCGAGTACCGAGTCGGAACTGGATTTATATGAGAAGCAATTGGATATCTTTTTAGATCCGCATGATCCTGCTGTGATTGAGCAAGCACGTAAAGACGGCATACCGGAGAATTGGTTAGAGGGCGCAAAAGCGTCACCGGTTTACAAAATGGCAATGGATTGGAAAATTGCTTTTCCTTTGCATCCTGAGTATCGAACCCTGCCAATGGTTTGGTATATTCCGCCGTTGAGCCCGATACAAGCAGCTGCAGACAGCGGTAAGTTGGGGATAAACGGTATTATTCCTGATGTTGATTCGCTGCGCATTCCAGTTAAGTATCTGGCGAATATGTTAACGGCGGGTGATGAAGCACCAGTGACATTAGCGTTGAAACGGATGTTGGCCATGCGGGCTTATAAGCGTGGGCAACACGTTGACGGCATTAATGACACAACTGTTTTGGATGCCGTTGATTTGACTGAAAAACAGGTGGAAGAGATGTACCGTTATATGGCTATTGCCAATTATGAGGATCGTTTTGTTATTCCAACGGCTCACCGTGAACAGGCGATGGATGCATTCTCAGAGCGCGGCGGTTGTGGTTTTAGTTTCGGTGATGGCTGTAGTAATGGCACTAGTGATCTGAACTTATTTGGCACCAAAAAAACCACGGAGGTTTCAATTGGTATCGAGACCATTAAAAAATATGAGCCGGGGGTTAGAATTCCACCGGTAACACCTGAAAGTACAGGGGATTAAGGCCATGAATACGCTAAAAGTACTTGGAGCCTTGATGTCTTATCCCGAACAAGATTTGTTTGGTTATCGCGATGATATGACCGCAATTCTGGAGCAAGAGCAGTTGTTAGAGCCGTCGTTACACGATCAGTTGATCACTTTTATTAACGACTTGTGTGCTCGGGATCTAATGGATGCGCAGTCAGAATATGTGGAATTATTTGATCGGGGCCGGACATTGTCTTTGTTATTGTTTGAGCATGTGCACGGTGAGTCACGTGATCGGGGTCAAGCCATGGTCGATTTGTTAGCGGTTTATAACGATAACGGTTTCGAGTTAACAGCCAATGAATTGCCGGACCATATTCCTTTGTTTCTTGAGTATTTGTCTCAGCGACCGGTTGTAGAAATTAAGCAATGGTTAGGGGATGTTGAACATATTGTAGGGATACTGGCAGTGCGCTTAGAGCAGCGCGAACACCCGTATCAAGTTATCTTTCAGAGTCTGTTGGCTGTGACGGGGGCAACCGTAGATTTGAACAAAATACGTAGTTCTGTTGCCGGTGAAGTCCCTGACAACACGCCGGAAGCAATGGATAAGGTTTGGGAGGAAGAAGCGGTGCGTTTTGGCGGCGATGATCCACAAGGCAGTTGTTCACCCTCAATGCCAAGAGCGAATGAACAGCGGGTGTCGGTAGCTTCGATTAAACGAAATAGTCGACCTAATTAATATCACTCATGGCGATGGGTACAGTGAGCTGGAAAAGAATAAATTTTGGAGTTTTTTTATGAATTATATGAATGATTTATTGTTTGGTGTCTATCCTTATCTGGCCGGGACTATTTTTTTGCTAGGCAGTTGGATCCGTTTTGATAAGGATCAATACTCATGGAAAGCGGGTTCAAGTCAGATGTTAAGCAGTAAAGGTTTCCGGAAAGCGAATACCCAGTTTCATGTGGGTATTTTGTTATTGTTTTTTGGTCACATGTTTGGCTTATTAACACCGCCATCGGTTTATCATGCTTTCGGTCTGACCACTGAAATAAAACAATTGATTGCCATGGTTATGGGTGGAACCTTTGGAATTCTTTGTTTTTTAGGAATGACCGCTTTAGTTAAACGGCGTTTGACAGACCCGCGGATCAAAGCAACCAGTAATCGCAGTGATGTTTTTATTTTGTTATTGATTTATGTTCAGTTGATTTTGGGGTTGTTGAGTATTTTTGTTTCCGGTGCGCATATGGATGGCCAGCAAATGTTGTTATTAGCCGAATGGGCGCAACAAATTGTGACCTTTCATGGGGGTGCGGCAGAGGCTCTCTTAGAAGTCAATTGGCTTTATAAATTGCATATCTTTGTTGGTTTGACGATGTTTCTAACCTTCCCGTTTACTCGGTTAGTGCATGTATGGAGTGCGCCTATTTGGTATTTTGGTCGGAATTTTCAAGTGGTCAGGAGGCGGTCTTGAGTATGGCGAGTAATAAGTTAAATGTTGATATTGTTGTGGAGCCGCCGGTACCGATAGAAATTTCTGTGAATGGGGAAGTTATTGCGGAGAGCGAAATTGCTGCAGAAATGCAGTATCACCCCGCCGGTTCACAAGAAGAGGCTTATCATTTAGCCGCCAGAGCATTAGTGATTCGTCAGCTGTTATTACAGCGAGTACGTGAGCTCACGGTGGTTGAGCAGGACCATGAATTGGACGTAGAATCGGCGATTGAGGCCTTGATTGAACAAGAAGTACAAGTGCCACAATCAGATTTAGACAGTTGTCGGCAATATTTTGAAAATAATCAGCAAAAATTTAAGACTGAGGATTTGATCGAAGCCAGCCATATTTTATTACCGGCGGCACCTGATGATGTTAAGGAACGTCGACGTATGCGTGAGTTAGCCGATGAAATTTTACTGGCGTTGAGTGGAGGAAGTTCATTTAAAGAGCAGGCCAATCGTTATTCTGTATGCCCATCCAAGAAAGATGGCGGTCATTTAGGGCAGTTAACACGGGGGCAAACGGTTGAGGAATTTGAACGTCAGGTTTTTTCATTAACCGAAACAGGTGTTGCTAAAAAACCGATTGAGTCACGATACGGATTTCATGTCGTCCGAATTGATCAGCGTGTTGAAGGTGAACTCATGCCATTTTCAGCAGTCAAAACAAAAATTGCAGATTATTTGCAGGAGCGGGTCAGGCGCAAGGCGATTAGTCAATTTATTGCATTCACGGCCAGTGAGGCAGAAATAAGTGGTTTTAATCTGAATGTGTCAGATTCGCCGTTAATTCAATAATTTTAAATTTAAAATAGATTAAGTATTATGCTCTTTGGTAGACATCAGAAGAACCCGATTAAGATTGTTGATAAAGGAATAGAAAAGTGGTCTTATTCGACTTGTGGCTATTGTTCCACGGGTTGTTCTATAGAAATTGGTATTAACAAGGACGGCAAACCGGTCGCTTCAAGAGGGGTTGCTGATGCCGATGTTAATCGAGGAAAATTATGTGTCAAAGGACTCTTTGAGCATGAGTTGTTTGAGTCCTCAGGTCGAGGCAAAACGCCCTTAATGCGTAATAGTATCCATGATGAGTATCAGGAATCCGGTTGGGATGGTGCCTTGGATAAGATGGCCGCTGAGATCAATCGTATTCAGGCAAAATATGGCCCTGATTCTTTTGCTATTGTTTCAACCGGACAGATATTAACGGAAGGTTTTTATACCTTAGGAAAATTGGCTCGTGGTGTCATCGGCACCAATAATTATGATGGCAATACGACCTTGTGTATGGCATCGGCCGTGTCAGGGTATAAACGCTCTTTTGGCTCTGATGGTCCACCGGGCTGTTATGAAGACTTTGAGCATACCGAGTGTTTAATTGCCTGGGGATCAAACCTTCCCGAACAACACCCTATTATTTATTGGCGTTTTAAGGAGGCACGCGAAAAGCGTCAATTTCCTTTAATTGTTATTGACCCGCGTGTGACGATGTTAGCGCAATACGCCGATTTTCATCTGTGTATTACCCCGGGAACAGATGTCGTGCTTATGAATGCCATGATGCAGGTTATTCTTGAGGAAGGGTTGGAAGATCGGGCCTATATTCAGGCGAATACGGTGGGCCTTGAAGCATTGGCAGCCGAGGTTAAAAATTATGATCCGGTGAGTGCCTCGAGAATTTGTGGCATTGATGAAGACACTATTCGAACGGTTGCCAGAATTTATGCTAAAGCCGGCAGCGCCATGAGTATTTGGTGTATGGGGATTAACCAAAGTACCCACGGCTCGGATGGTGTTGTGGGTATTAATAATATGAGTTTATTAACCGGTAATATTGGTAAACCGGGTGGCACCAGTTTGTCTATTACCGGGCAATGTAATGCGATGGGAACACGAGAGTGGTCTTCGTGTTCGGGGTTACCGGGTTATCGTTTGTTAGAAAATGGTAAAGACCGAGAAGACATCGGTAAATTTTGGGGGGTAGATCCGGAGTTTTTTCCGAAAAAACGAGGGTTAACCCAAACTGATATCTTCCCGGCGATTGAGTCCGGAGAAATCAAAGGCTTGTGGTTGGTGGGGACTAATCCGATGACCTCAATGCCTAATACCTCTCGGATACGCAAAACGCTTGAAAAATTAGAGTGCTGTGTGGTGCAGGACTCTTATCTGGATGTTGAGACCACGCAGTATGCGCATATTTTTCTGCCCGCGGCTATTTGGGCTGAAAAAGAGGGCGTGTTTACCAATACGGAACGACGGGTTAATATTACCCGTAAGATTAAAGAGCCGTACGCGCAGTCTAAAACGGATTTACATATTTTTAATGCGTTGGCGAAACGTTTTAAGCGTGCAGAAAAGATGCGCTTTCCCCATCATTTTGATGATGTTTTTGACGAGATGCGTGAGTTATCTAAAGGGCGGTTACTCGATATTTCAGGGCTGACCCATGAGCTCATTGAAGAGCATAAAGGTATTCAATGGCCCTATACCGAAGAGCAAGCTGAAAAGGGTGAGTTACCTCCGAAGGGCGGAAAGCGCTTATATGTTGAACCCGCGACGTTTAGCTATCCTGATGGCAGGGCTAAATTGATTCCACTACCGTTCGTGGATAATAATGAAAAACCCGATGAACAATATCCTTTTTGGCTCAATTCAGGACGCTTAGTTGAGCATTTTCATTCCCGCACGCGAACGGGGAAGATCGCTAATAATAACAAGTTCAGCCCGACACCTTTTATGGAAATGAACCCCGATGCAGCCGTGGCGTTAGGGGTTAAGCACCAAACTTATGTCCGTGTTGTTTCCAGACGTAGTGATGCCGTGGTATTGGTGATGTTGACCCAGCGGGTACCTAGAGATATGGTTTTTATACCTTTTCATTTTTTCGATTGTGTGAATCGATTGACATTGGGGTTATTAGACCCTTACTCACGTCAGCCGGCTTTTAAACAAGGAGCTGTTCGTATTGAACAAATAGATCAGGTGTTAGCCGCTCAACTTAATAAGGACGCTAGGGAGTTTTGACGATGAGCCAAAGGTCTTGTTTTTTTGTCAGCAGTATATTGCATTGCCGTTAAAGTGGTTCAGGCAGACAATTGTGATATTTCTTAAGGATTAATGATGTATAAAGTACGGGAAGACGAGCCGGAGTACGCTTTTTTAAAAGACCCCGAAAGCCAAGAAAAAAATCGTTATGGACAGTCGATAGAGTTGACTGTAGAAGACAGTGCTTTGCGCGGTGAAAGTTTAACCATTAATGGTGATGCTGACATCGGTGAAAACCCTAACCGCTATAAACAGCATGGGTTTTTTTTAAACGCCGATAATTGTATCGGTTGTCATGCTTGTGAGTCGGCTTGTAGTGAGAAAAATGATGTGCCGGCACATATCTCCTTCCGGTCTGTCGGTTTTGTCGAGGGCGGTACTTACCCTAATTATCAGCGGATTAATATTTCAATGGCGTGTAATCATTGTGATGATCCGGTTTGTTTAACAGGCTGCCCAACGCGTGCTTATACAAAATTTGCCGAATACGGTGCGGTTCTGCAAGACCCGGATATTTGTTTTGGTTGTGGTTACTGTACCTGGGTGTGCCCCTATAATGCACCGCAATTAGATCCTGTTAAGGGCGAAGTCTCAAAATGTAATATGTGTGTTGACCGGCTTGAGGTGGGGTTGAAACCGGCTTGTGTGACGGCCTGTTTGGGTAATGCGTTGGATTTTGGCGTGATTGAGAATATTCCGGAAAACAGTATGCAGGCGGAAACCGAAATACCGGGTTTTCCGCGTGCGGATATTACCCGGCCGAATATCCGCTTTCAGCAGAATAAACCCACCGAACATGAGATGACGCGTACCGACTCGATGCCGGTTAAATATCATCGGGAACATCATGGCGATCCTTTTAAGGCGACTGTTGATGAAAAACAGGGTCATGAGAAATATTGGAATTTTAAAAAATTACTCACCAGTCATGAAAGCGCGCATGTGGTGTTTACTTTATGTACCCAAGCTACCATGGGTGCCTTCATCTTGTTGCTTTTAGGTACTCTTGTCGGTTTTGAGAGTTTGGCCTTGCTAAAAATGCCCATTGTTTTTCCCGTGTTATTGGCGTCATTAGTGATCATTTGTACGACGGGTTTATATCAATTGAACATGCACTTGGGTAAACCGCATCGTTTTTATCGGGGTTTTTATAATTTAAAACTATCGCCGGTGAGCCGTGAGATTGCCGGGGTTTCATTGTTTTATTTAGGTCTTTTAGGGTACAGCAGTTTGGCTTTGTTCGAGGGGGTTGTTTTCCAATGGCTCGCTATGATTTTTGCAGGGTTGGGTGTTTTAGGTGCTCTGATTGGGGGCTACTTTATGTATAAACTGTATCGAATTCCGGCCCGCCCTTTTTGGGATCATTGGCAAACTGGGAGTGCTTTTGTTTCGGCAGCATTGATTTATGGGGCCTTGGTGCCTTTAGTGGTTACGGTTTTGGTGGCACCTTCATGGGTTGCTGTTCAATCGGTTATCGCTGTTTTGGCTTGGGTGATGGTGGCTGGGTTAGTTATTGAAGGCGTGGGACATATTTTTCATGCCCGAGATATGAAAAAACTGGGCAATGAAGGAGCCGGGTCTTATTATTGGCAAGTCACCAAGTACGGTAAAAGTTATGGGCTTCGCAATGGATTGTTAGCTCTGGCCTTGTTGCTGGCAGCTGGTTTAGCGCTGACGGGTGTTGCGACTGTTATGGGTCCTGTGCTGTTGGGATTGTTAACCGGAGTTGTCTTAGTAACCGGTGCCATTGGGCGGTCCTTATTTTTTGTATTAGTGATTCCAACAACGATGCCGGGTGCATTCTTTTGGAAAAATGACGGTTTTGTCGAGCATGCCCGTGAAACCGGATTAGCAGAAATGGAGCAAGTCGGGGTCGCCTACGAACGTCATCATGCGTTTAAGGTCGATGAGTTGATGGCAACCATTAAAGAGCATTCGCTCATAGCAATGGTTGAGGAGGCCAAAAATATTCTCAAAGGATAATTTTGAGTCGTGTTTTTTGTAAGGTCTTGATTTAGTTGGTTTTTAAGGTCGCAACGCACCTTAATAGTGCGACTTAAGTGGCTGGCGCCTCCTTTTATTGCGAGCCTTTAAGTGTGCTATATGATTTCTGATAATAGTCTTTTTCAAGGTTTTATTGGTGATGTATTTTAAACCGTTGTAGCGGTAAAGAGTTCTTGTTTTTCAGTTGGTTGTCTGCCATTTATTCTCAGGGTTATATGATTTTTTCTTACGGTTGGTGGGAACGATAAGGTCCGCCGCTAAGGATGTCTGTGAGGAGATATCAGCGTGTTCTTGACGTCGTAACGCACCAACAAGGTGCTTATATCTTCTGCGGCGATCTATTTTGGTGCAACTTATAATCAATTAATTCCCTATCTTTCAATAGCTTACCGGTGGCACGCACCTTGCTTAGCTACGCTCATTATGTGATGAACCAAAATAACGCAGGAGGAAAAATGAAATTAATCACAGCGATTATTAAACCATTTAAATTAGATGATGTGCGTGAAGCACTGTCTGAAATTGGCGTGGCGGGGATGACCGTAACAGAAGTGAAGGGTTTTGGGCGCCAGAAAGGGCATACGGAACTCTATCGGGGGGCTGAATATGTGGTTGATTTTTTGCCTAAAGTTAAATTAGAAGTCGCCGTTTCGGACGAGACATTAGAGGCGGCTGTGAATGCGATGGTGGAAGGGGCAAGTACGGGAAAAATTGGTGACGGTAAGATTTTTGTGACGTCGTTAGAGCAAGTGATCCGTATCAGAACCGGTGAGTCCGGTGCAGAAGCAATTTAATAATCATTAAATACAGAGATAAAGAAATGAATCATTTACTAGTTAAGATAGGCGCGTTGAGTGTTTTGGGTTTGATGCCTGAAATAGCCAGCGCCGATGAATTAAATGGCGGTAATACCGCATGGATTTTAACATCAACGGCATTGGTGTTATTTATGACGTTACCGGGCTTATCCTTGTTTTATGCCGGTTTAGTGCGGTCCAAAAATGTACTGACGGTTTTAATGCAGTGTTTTTCAATTGCTTGTTTAGTGTCTGTTTTATGGTTATTGGGTGCTTACAGTTTTATTTTTACCGATGGCGGTGCCTTAAACGGTTTTATCGGGGGTGCTGAAAAGATATTAGCGTTAGGTATGGGAACAGCGGACTTAAGTGGAGATATTCCTGAAACGGTCTTTTTTATGTTTCAAATGACCTTTGCTATTATTACCCCGGCATTGATTGTGGGCGGTTTTGCAGAACGGATGAAATTTTCCAGTATGTTCTGGTTTAGTGGTTTATGGCTCGTGTTGGTTTATGTGCCGGTTTGCCATTGGGTCTGGGGTGGCGGCTGGCTGGCTGAGATGGGCGTCATGGATTTTGCCGGTGGTATTGTCATTCATGTTAACGCGGGAGTTGCTGCTTTGGTGGCTGCTATTGTGATTGGTAAACGCAACGGTTTTCCTAAAATCCCCATGCCACCGCATAACATGACGATGGTGGTTGCTGGTGCCGGTATGCTGTGGGTGGGCTGGTTTGGTTTTAATGCTGGCAGTGCCTTAACGGCTGACGGTGCGGCGGGTATGGCCATGTTAGTTACCCATATCAGTGCGGCGGCCGCTTCTCTGACTTGGATGTTTTTGGAATGGAAAATCCATGGTAAGCCGAGTGTGTTAGGGATTGTTACCGGTATGGTGGCAGGTCTTGGAACGATCACGCCGGCATCGGGTTTTGTTGGTCCGGTCGGTGGATTGTTGATTGGTATTTCAGCGGGTCTTATTTGTTATTATGCGACCCAGTATATTAAAACAAAACTGCAGATTGATGATTCATTAGATGTTTTTTCAGTCCATGGTGTCGGTGGTATAACAGGCTCTTTGTTAACCGCAGTCTTTGCAGCAACTGAGATGGGTGGTTTAGGGTTACCTGAAGGGGTAACTGTCATGAGTCAGGTTACCGTGCAGTTTATTGCTATTTTTGCAACCATTATCTGGAGCGCTTTTTTTACCTTTGTTATTTTGAAAATACTGGACAGTACCCTCGGTATTCGAGTCTCAGCAGAGCAAGAGCAAGAAGGGTTAGATGTGGTATTACATGATGAACGGGGTTACGATCAACTTTAAATTACTAAAGTTAAGAACGGTTATTAAAACCGATGCCATGGCATCGGTAATACGGTGTTATTTTCTTCGCTTGTCTGTTCTAAAACCATAAAAATACCCGTACTTATAAACTCCTAAAGCAAATTTAGCGACAAAAAAGCAAAAGCAAAGCCGTTATAAAAAAAACCGATGCCATGGCATCGGTTTTAATAACCGTTCTTAACTTTAGTAATTTAAAGTTGATCGTA
>JYMV01049205.1_pt1 | contig 54096 bp, 40 predicted proteins | sample 338911 | NCBI WGS metagenome assembly JYMV01 (sample SAMN03354496, study PRJNA234377) | hydrothermal vent metagenome | biome: Deep sea; feature: Hydrothermal plumes at the Eastern Lau Spreading Center, Western Pacific Ocean; material: Seawater | place: Tonga | collected 2009 | depth 2000 m m | reverse complement strand
CCGCTTTTCAAGTCCACGCAAACAACGAAGAGTTTTCGATCATCATACGAAGCGGCAGTCAACCAAATTTGATTATTCCAAATGATGGGGGAAGAATAGCCATCGTCATGGATTGACGTCTTCCAACGTAGGTTCTTGGTTTCGCTAAATTCTATTGGTAATTCTTTCCCCATGACTTGACCATTTCCATTTGGTCCACGAAACTGGTTCCAATGTTTGAATTCAGCCCTTTCCACTACTATTTCATCTTCGGCATAGACCGAAACTATTAAAGCAACTATTGCCAATAACCAAATAAACTTCTTCATTTCAATTCTTCAAGTACACTGAATGTCATTAATATGGACACCTAAAATCAAAAAAGGGTAGAGGTATATTACCAATAAAGAAAAAGTAAGATTGTACATAAGTTTTTAACTTAAATACAACCTAGTCACCTTAAAACTTTATCAATACTTAGTGCACAGATCTAACAACAGGTCTGTATCTTTTATGCACTTCCAGACATCAGTTTCGTCTACCACATGGGCACATCTTTCTGGGGAACCTTTCAAAACTTCTACTGCTCTATTCAACTGGCTCAACTCCGATAGAGCTTGTGTAATCCCTATTCCACTACTTGGTAATGGACTACCCACTGACAGCAATTCCCTCAATAAGCGGAAATGTACCACTGCTGCTACTATCATATCTACTGCTAGCAGGTCTGCCTCCTGTTGATTGCCAGGTAAACCTCTAGCCTTTAGGTAACTAGTGCACAAAGCACGCCGATTGGACCCACTTTCCCAAGAGTTATACAGCAAATCTTGTCGTACCTGACTGACGCTAGAAAACTCAAAGTCTATCGACAACAACACTCCATCCGCAGTCAGCACGGTGTTACCTCGATGTAAATCTCCGTGTATGCTCACCACTTCATCCCCAATCTGGGATAAGGCCTCAGGTATAGTCTTGCCTAGTTGCTGCATCTGCTCCACCGTGTACTTATCAAGGCCGCCATCATAATGTGCTAGGCAAGGCCAGATAAGTGACCCCACTGGCACATTATGGAGACAAGGATGCTGCTGATACATCTCTTCTTGCCATGAGTCACACCAGTCAGTGGGTGCTGTGTGTAGACGTGCCGCTAAGTCTGCCATCCGCCTCATCCTGATTTCTGTGTTGGATTCTTGCTTCTGGCCAGCAAAGCTTCAATCACCCAGTTATCAGCGGAGGCAATCAAGGCTGGCGCTGCCCCAACCTAAGAGAAAGCCTTACTCGCTGCCACTATGCGTTTATTTTTCAATGGCTTATCGGCATACCGTTTGAGCACAACTTTAGCAGGAATGAAGTTTGCATTTGGGCATTCAACGGTGAAAACACCCAACGCTGACATCCCTTCTTTAAGTTCACTGGTCTGGCAAGCAGACGGATCCACCTCAGCTGGCCAGTTGACATGCTTGATCACAAAGGCAGAGATTTTCAGTAATTGATCCAAGGCCGTATCTTGGGTGCTCATATAAAATCTGCTCCGAGGACCGCTAGAATTTTGTTGGAGAAATATTATTTATATAGATCCTTGCCACTTTAATAAAAAAGAGTAACGGATCTCGCGAAGCCCCAAACACAAAATACTTGGGGGTAGGCTTTGATCACACGTTCCCTCCGAACTTTTCTCCCCTCACCTTCATTTTGCGCTTGAGTTTTTCTTTTTGTTCCTCAGTCAAATTTATTTCTGTACGTCCTACTCCTAGACCCTAATTTCTATTTTCTGTTCTTCTGTTTCCCTTTTAATAACCATGAAATTCACCTTGTATTTAAGTTTTTAACTTAAATACAACTCGACTGAGCAATAAAATCAACTATTATACTTGCTTCTCTGCCAGTCAATATGTCACTTTCATACAACTGAACTTGCCTCTTATCCCGCCCACCAACTACAAATAATACACTTTTTATTAACTTTATTTTCAAAAAAGCCCAAAGTATTTTTCTCTCCTGCCGGTATATACCCAGTTTGATTGAGCGTAGGAACTCAAGCAAGCCGGTAACAACACAACATTACACACAACAGCAGCTTCAATAATATAGGGGAAATCAAAATGAACTCTTTCAGACTTCAAAGTAATCCAACCGCAGCTTTCGCTTACAGCCAACTCAGCAAAACTTAAGCTCTACTCAATAAAAATATTCAATGACTCTCTTCCGGCCTGCGCATTAACAGCGCCGCTGACGATACTGCCGGATCAGCCATGGCTACCCGCATGACCAACCAGATTCGCGGTACGCATCAAGCCAATAAAAATCTCGTGGCACCAGTAACTTGTTAGCCACGGCCGAAGCCGGTTTGTTTCGGATCAGCCAAACTATGCAAATGATCCATTATCTCCTGATATGCTATGTACTATCCTTCACCCATAGATGCATCTAATGCTGGATGCCCTGGTTCGACGTTTCCCTTCGGATGAAATAATTCGGACATCATCACTTGACCATCTGTAGTGCTAATCTAGCAGAGTTTGCAGTTAGTCATCAAGAACCAGCTGAAGCATATGCTGTACCTGCTTCTTACCGATTTGCTGAACCAGCTTAGACCTTCTGCTCCTGATGTAGAATATCCTTCAAATCCACTGTGTCCTTGCCCCAGTAGAGGCTGAATATTTGTGCGGATATAGTCGTGCAGCTGTTTTTTTAGCCTATGATGAACAGGAGAGACTGCAGCCAAAGCAGGTGTGTAGTGACCTGAGCTATAGCCATATTGAGGTACTCTACCCCCTGATGATGCTTGATATACCAGAAATCAAGTGGTAAAAAAATAGGACAACTATCAAACTGTTGGGATTGAAAAATTTAAGACTGAATTAAGGGTCAATTAAGCGTAACCCCATGGTCTTCCAACCAGACCTTTAACGGGACATCCTCATCCTTTGGTGAAAAATGTCCATTGGCATTTGCGCCTCCACCCAAGAGTTGTTGACGAATCGGATCATTATTCTGGAAGACCCTCTCCGGGATGGTCATATCATCTTTCGGACGAAGCCATCTATAGCCATAACCGTAAAACAGGATTTTTCGGATAATCTCACTACCGTTTTCACTGCGTGCGTGCCAGAGTCGTCGATCAAAGAAGACCGCGTCTCCGGGGTTACAGCAAACAGGCATCGCCTTTTCGGGCATTGATCCATCGGTTGGGCGATTGAGTGTATTTTGAAGATGGCTACCGGGGATAATACAAAAATTACCACGATCCGGTTCTGAGCAATCAGAGAGCATGTAGGCAATTTTTAAGGAGAGGCGCGAACGAGGAGAACCTTCCATTTCCCGATTGACCCGTCCGCTGTCCTGATGCCAACCGAGCGGCTTAATCTGGCCATGACCCTCTGATTTTTGCGGTGGTATAATAATAAAATGGGAATGATAGGAGTAAATGTTCCAACCAAGAATCCCCCACACTTTGGGAAAAGTTTTATACCAATCTAAAAGATTAACAAAAAGCTGATCCTGCCCAAGAAAATTAGGATAAAAGAAATTTTTCTCCGTAGTCATGCCACTTTTGGTATAGGGGTCATAACCACTATCAAGATGTTGTTGATAGATTTGATCAATATGCTTTTCTAATCGATCGACCAGATCCTCAGGTAAGGCCTCTTTAACGATGAGGTAACCAAGTTGATTGAAATGATGGAGTTGCTCTTCAGTAATCTGGTGTTGAAGGTGACTTTGATTAAGCATTTCCTATTCTTACCCTTTCGATTATATATGGTGGGAAAACTGCCAATCCAGGGGGCAGATAAAATAGCACACTAAACAGTTGCTTTGGTAGACTTCCTATTCCTGTATGTGGCTATTGCTTCCTCTAATCTACCTTGAGCGCGATAAGCAGTTTCGAAATTATAACTTTCACTCGAATTCCCAGGATTTATTAATATAGCTCTCTTATAGGCGATGATAGCGTCTTCTAGCATACCATGATTGGCGTAAGCTACCCCAAGATTCAGGTGTGCGTTTGCATTTTTGGGATCAATTTCTATGGTTTTTTGCAATGCGGTAACAGCTTCTGTTAAACAACCTTGATCTATATAAGCAATTCCAAGGTTATAATGAGCGTTTGCATTATTAGGGGCAATTTCTATGGCCCTGTGGAAGGTAGTGATAGCTTTATCCAACTGTCCGCGACTAACAAAAACAGTCCCTAGATTAAGATATGAACTTGCGTTATCAGGTTCGATTTCTATGGCTTTTTGTAGTGCGTTAATTGCTTCCAGCGGTTGTCCCTGAGCAATATAAGCAATGCCAAGATTAAGATATGCGTTTGCATTCTCAGAGTTTATGGAGATTGCCGTCCTGTAGGCAGCAACAGCCTCCTCGAACTGTCCCTGAGCGTGGCAAGCAATACCAAGAGAAATGTAGCCTTCTACGCTGTCAACATCAATTTCACTGCTCTTTTGAGACATAAGCCATTAAAAGACTAAAAATAAATTTATTGCTGAAGCTTGGATTCAATCTCTCAGATGGTAGCAATTTGGTTTCAAAGGTCCAGTCTCCATCAAATCTAACCACACCCAAACTAATGTAATCAGACATCAATGGGGACTAGGACTTAAACTATGTCTCAACAAGGACTGAATCTCGAAACAAGAATCCCAAGAATAATACTATCATAAATAATGATCATAGGATTTTGATGTCAAGATTATTTCAACAACAGTACTTTTCATGTCTTGGTATAATCCCCCGCACGAACGGTGTCATAATAAACATTTGATGCCATCTGCCTACTAAACTCATTACGGTCACCCTAGTAGATAGCCTCGTTGTGAAAAGCGTAATTACCCACAATCAGCGAGCTAACACCGATTTGACGCATCAGATTGCCCGATGGCACTATGTATCTGTACTAGCACTCCTTCAGAACTAGCAAAGCCGAACAGTCTACATCGGCAAAAAGTAGAGGCTTCTATCGTAGCTGGAAGCATGTTTTTTACTGGGAAAAAGAGTATTAGCACTAATACTGGGGACAATGGTGAACTTTATAACAGACTGATCGACGATGTGACCACGTTTAATATGCCTCTAACTAAAAATGATATAAAGGCAATTATGGAAAGAGGGATTGGCATGACAACCAACAAACTAGATGTTTCACCAAGCGGTAAAGCCGCTACCATTTGCAAATTACTTTATTGATTTCTGAATGTGAAATTTAGGAGAAATCTACGAGGTGTTTGGGGGCGGTTCCTTGATGCTTTCCTCAATCTGATGTAAAGTTTCGCTCGCATATCGGAGAATCCATTCGCTGTCTGCTTTCTTCATCAAATTATTGAGCGGTTCGATGGCTCGTCTGTCACCAATTTTTCCTAACGCGATGATGGCTGCAGAACAAACAGATCTATCCGAATCCTCCATAGCTGATGAAATTAGGGCTTCAACTGCGTTAGAATCACTAATTTCTCCTAAAGCCACAGCTGTTGCACAACGGATGTCTGGTTCATGATCCTTTAAAAAGGAAATTAGTGACTCAATGGCTGTTGGATTTCGAAGATGACCGAGCGATGAAATAGCGAAACGACGAACGCTGTTGTTCGCATCTTGGAGAGCATCAATGAGTGGTTGGTTTGCATGTTCATCTCCAACTGTCCCAAGTGCTTCCGCTGCATACGATCGGATTTCTGAAGATCTGGATTTCTTTAGCTTGGAGATCAGCAATTGAGTTGGTAGGTACCGCCAATTCTGAAATGTTTTGATCAGATGCTGTATCAACTTCATCTAAGTACCCCTCAGACATTCCCAAAAGTGAAGGCGTATTCGACCAAACTAAAATCAGATTTTCTGATAACTATATTTTAAAAAAGGACTTCTAATTAAAGTAACAATGTCAAGGAAAGAAAATACGGGTTGGAATACAATATCGCAATCATTTAAGATCGTATACAAGTGCTTATCATAATTCTCGGCTTAAATTAGTTTCGGCTAGTCTTCGTATATAAACTAATTACCACGTAATACACTACGTAAAATAGCGATGTCAATACTAACCAATATTGTTGATCAGGATATTGGATTAGGATTACAATAAGTATCACGAACCATGTGAGGGTCAGTATAATAGTCGGTAATTTATAGTGTTTCATCAGTGAAGGGTAAGCATACTTGATTGGTACAAAGACAAAGAAGCATAAAAAAAAGAGGATGGCAAAATTTATCCACGGATTCCATTTAAGAAAAAACAGATAAAAAACAGCAAAATTCCAGTAAGAGGGAAACCCTTTAAAAGAATAATCTATAGTTTTAGCATCAGACTGGCAGAATTGGTAAGCCGAAGCGAGCGAAATCATGATTGCACTCGGCAATTTCCATTCCGTCGGCAGTAATATTGGGTCACTTTCCCACAAAAATAGGGCAGGGACAAAAACATAGGACAAGTAATCGACAATATTATCTAACAGCGCTCCATTGAATTTTGGCAAGACACTACCAATTCTAAAATAGCGCGCTAGTGATCCATCTAAAAAATCAACACATGCTGCCAACATCATCCAAGCAAAAGCTAATTGCCATTGGTGACCGATAATTGCGATTATTGCTAATAATGACCATATAACGCCGCTGGCGGTAAATAAATGAACACTCCAAGCAATGATCTTGCTTCCATGCAGATTTTCTGAAGGAAAACCAACTTCTCTCATCTGCTAATCCCTAGGGCACACCATACTATCAATACAATTGGAATCCAGTAAAAAATGTCTAATATTGAGCGATTATCACTTAAATCTTAACAATGTGTCAAGCAATTGCAGCAATTATAGGTTTAGATAACGAATATAAATTCAGTGTAACTCCTAATCAACATCTATTAGCAATGAGCATCAAAATCAGTTGAGGGTTCCCTTTTAAACCACAATTTCTATTTCAGGAAAATTCTATATGATTAACATCAAATACTTACTTAATGACCAGCAGATGTAAGATTTTATCACAAACAGCTATTTAACTATATAAGTCTGCCTTCCCATCGGGTTTTCACAATGACATATTTTCGCAGACTCAAGAACTCCTTAATTAAGAATGGGAATCCCGGAAACAATATCCTGGATGAAATTACAGCTTTAGATGACATTTTCAGTCAACTAGTGTTCCAAGGAGCGATGACCAGCATTTTAGGACCGAACTACATTATGCATCCGCATCGACATTGTCACTACAATACACCAAATAGCAGAGGACAAGGGACACATCAAGACAATTATGAAGATGATGAGAACGTTCGTCATCACCGAACACGATGGACGATGGCATTTTGTTATCCACAGGACGCCGATGAAGAAATGGGGCCAACAGCTATCATTTCGAAATCCTACTACTATCTTACACATGAGGCTGCCCACACAGAAAATGAAATTGCGCTCAGTGGAGAGGCAGGAACAATTACCATTGTGCACTATGATATCTAGCACCGTGCGACAGCAAATCTAACGAACCGGAAACGATTCATGATGAAATTCCTTTTTTGCCGGATGGGAGAACCCACAACTCCTTCTTGGAACTTTCAAAATCTAGCTTGGGAGACAGACAATCCGAAACATAAAACAATGTGGAATTGGTTCTGTGGGCCAACAGGGAGTGATACAGAGAATGAAACTGTTGGAACATCGGAGTTATTACAGGATCTGCAAGCTGAATGCGAGTTGACACGTGTCAATGCAGCTTATAGACTTGGTCAAGTTGGTGAGTCAGCAGAGACCACTTTAACTGACGAACTGATCTTGGAAGCGGAGCGGTTGCGGGACCAAAATCTTGAACAAAGCTATACCAACCCAAGCCAACTTTATACAGGGTATGCTCTCAGTGCAATTGGAGCCAAAGCAGTTCCTAAACTCCTTACGATAATCGACCACAAGAATTGGTGGATACGTTCAGCTGCTGCTGATATTTTAGGCGATATAGGATCATCTGCTCAACAAGCAATACCCCAGTTAATCAACATGTTGCAGGATAACAATGAATGGGGCGGCGAAACGCAACGGAAGCATTAGGAACCATAGGTCAAGCAGCTAAAAGTGTCGTACCGGCTTTAACCACTCGACTGAAAGATCCCTGTCGCCGCGTTCAACATAATACAGCTTTGGCTTTAGCGCGAATGGGGCAAGGATGCGGTCTCGGCAACATCCTCGTTAATTGATGTTACCGAGAGTGAACACTTTTATGTCAGCCAGATTGCCAAAGTGGCTTTAAATCTTACTTGACAGTGATAAGAAGTCTTAAAACTCGGTTACTCGAAAACACCTGCTGTTTGGTAGACGCGATCCCCATGAGTTCGTATCATTTTCATCTCATCAATTGTCAAACTCCGCCAATCTCTCAACAGGGATAAGTTTGCCTCTAATTCTTTCCGATCACTCGGCGCCATAAGCCCAACAGCAACCGATGGGTTTGAAAGAACAAAACGATAACATTCCTGTGCTGTCGGAGGTCTCCAGTCAAGAGGGTCTATAGAGGTTGGTCTTAGGAGTGCTCCCCAACGCAACGCGGTGAATGCAATGACTGGTATTCCGACAACATCCGTAATCGAAAAAATATCTCCTTCCGCTCCACGGTGCGCAGCGTTATATCGAATCATCAGAAGGTCCAGATCTCGGTTCTGAGCCCGTCTGACAGCAAGATCACGTTGGTGGGTGGTAAGACCAATAAGCTTCACCTTTCCCAACATTTGTGATTGACGAATCGGCTCCAAAGCTCCGTTCATAGCACTGATTGTTACCCAGTCATTTTCAGTTTCAACGTAATAAAACGTAATTATGTCGAGATAATCAGTATCCAATGTGTACAATGCAGAATCCAGTTCGCGATTGGCTGCGTCTGCGGATCGAGCTGAAAACTGCATTGCGACTACGATCTGCTTGCGTTGACTCGATGATAATTGACGGATAGCATTACTTAAACCATCAGGATAGGCACACCAGTTCAGATAATTGATACCATTATCGATCGCGTATAATACATCATCAGTCGTTAGATGAGTGTTACCACGCGTGGCCAAACCGAGCCGACGAACTGATGGTGTTTCATGACCAAGTTTTGCAAATTTAGGAAGTCGATCTGCCATTTGCCTCTCAAGTGCAGTTTTGTGATTAAACTTGAAGAAGTCGTATTCTTGAGCCTGTTCAGATCCTGTGCCCAATCAAAAATTTGTGGTTGGGTACAATCTCCTCAAGCCACCTCTAGCCGTTTTATAACAAATCGATACTACAATAAGAATTCTCGATGGTCGCACACTTAAGAATACCCATTCACCTATTATTTCGCATTCATAATATCGAAGAATTCAGTGATGTTACCCTTATCACCTTTGGCATTGAATTCCATTGCTGCACGCGGATGTTGATTTAAAAGGCCTGTGATCAGATAAGACACATCAAATCCCCACATAAGTTTTTCCCGTAATGGTTCGATAGATTGCTGAATGCATTCAAGAATAGGTTTGAGTTGAAGCTTCGGATTGTGTAGAAAACTGACCAAAAGTTCCAGTTGGCAATTACCGGCACCACGTCCCAATCCAGCAATGCTTGCATCCAACATGTTCGCACCAACGATAGTTGCTTCAATAGTATTGGCAAAGGCTAACTGTTGATTGTTATGTGCGTGCATACCAACTTGCTTTCCAGATTGTTCTGCATATTTAAGGAACTTGTCTACAAAATAATGGACTTGTTCGCTGTAAAGGGCACCAAAACTATCTACAACGTACAAAGTCTCCACTTCTGAATCAGCTAAGAGTTCCAGTGCCTCATCTAAGTCGCGTTCCTGAATGATGGAGATAGCCATCAGGTTGATGGTAGTTTCATAACCTTTATCGTGTGCATCTTTAATCATATCTAATGCTAATGGTACTTGGTGGATATAGGATGCAACCCGAATCATGTCTAAAACACTCTCGTCAGAAGGAAGTATATCCTCCTGATAATCGCTCTTTTCAGCATCTGCCATGGCGGAGAGTTTAAGTGGCGTGTCATTATCACCGACGATACGCCGAATATCATCTTCTGTACAAAACTTCCATGCTCCATGCTCCGATGGAGAAAAAATTCGTTTTGAGTTTTTATACCCAATCTCCATGTAATCGATTCCACTATTGACACATGCTTGATACACATCTGCAACAGTTTCATCGCCGAAAAGGTGGTTGTTCATTAGCCCACCATCGCGAATTGTACAATCCACAAGCTTAATTTCCGGACGATAAGAAACCCACCTGCTCGCAGAAGTATTACCCGATTCAGTTTCTTTCACAACTAAGCCTCCTCACTTAATATGACGGCGCCTGATTTATTATTTTCTGTTATTCAATTCCTCTCACACAAACTTTAAGAGTGCTTTTTTATGAAATTAATGCTGTATGTAATTCAATCTAGATCCATATGCTATCCGAAATCAGATGAGGAATTCCACTTAAAATAAACTATAGCAATTGTTATTACAAGTAAAATAATCGTCTAAGCTCACAATGACTTTAATTTAGTCTGAAATCCCTGCATGAGTGACTCTACGGGTTTTAATAGTTTTGTAGGTTAAATTTAATAATTACAAAAAATGAATGGACAAGGTTATTTCAGTATGCTATAATGCAAAATGTTACTTAAAAAAATAGTAATCATTCCTTAATAACTTACCTACCCCCCTACCAACTTTACTCTGATGAAGAGTTTTGTACTTGAATAAATCTCTTGGAGTTTCTTTGCTTTAGGTGTTTTTCCTTGTTACGAATTTATATCAAGCAGGGACGCAAGTTACCCGAAGAAATTTGAGTATTGTCTGAAGACCAATTTTTGGTGTGAATTGTTATATGGTCCGTGGTCACTTGAACAATATATCCGAGAGTGCGGGTTCCCCAAATTATGAAGAGTAATCGAGTGAGTTTCCAGGAGGATATTTCGTGAGTCCCATAAAAAAGGTATGTCTTTTGCTGTTATTGTCAGTTTTGCTGATAGCTGGACAGACATCTAAATCTATTGCAGAACCACCAATCGCTCTTGATCTGATTAACGATCTGTCAAAAGAAACCGATGAAGGAGAACTGATTCCGATTGATTTAGAAGCCAGTGATGCAGATGACGATAATTTAACTTTTGTCATTAAAACTCCTCCCCAAAACGGCGTGTTATCTGAAATCGTAAGAATTGATAAAGACAGTGCAAGAGTAAAATACACTCCCAAGAAACCCTTCGTTGGTAAAGATACATTTATTTTCATTGTTAGTGATGATGGCGGACAGGATGAAGGGAAAGTTGAAATTGATGTAAGGAATGTTCCTCCCGGACCTGTAAATCTTCCAATTCAGTCATCCTACAATGAAGGCGCAGCGATTACTTTTACCGTAACCGCCACTGATCCTGGAGGGAATCAGCAACTCACTTACCAATGGGATTTTGGCGATGACAATCCAGTTGTTGAAAGTGCTCGTAACGAGGAAGTCCATACTTATGTAAATGATGGGCATTATACGCTGACATTGAAAGTGAAAGACATGTTTAACGGAGTGAGTGAGACACAATACTCAATCACTGTTACGAATGTTGCCCCGGTTATTACAAATCCTTTAACTGTACGGAGTGAAGACGATCAGCCTATTGATATTGCGACGCAATCGATTCAGGAAGGTCAAAAGGTTACTTTCTCTATTACCGCAGAGGATCCGAGTGTTATAGATAACGAAATGCTCAATTACCAATGGGACTTTGGAGATGGAGTTAAAAGGAAAGATCGGAACCTGACATCGGTCGATCACACCTACAAGGATAACGAGGAATACACGCTTGTTTTGACGGTTAGCGATGATGAACGCGCAACAGTCAACCGACAGTACACGATTGTGGTAGATAATGTTGCTCCTGAGATCACCGAATTCCCCTCGGAGACTAACCTGGAAGCTAAAGAAGGAACAGATGCGTTTTTCGTGGCAACAGCTTCCGACATAGGGAGTGAAGATGTACTTACTTACCAATGGGATTTTGGCGATGGCAATACCGAAAGCAACGAAAACCTGACGTCTGTTTCGCATGTGTATAAAGACGACGGAGAGTATAACCTTGGGCTTACAGTGATCGATGATGATGGCGGATCTGCCACCCAATCAGGAATAGTTAAAGTTAAAAATCTGCCTCCTGTAATTGGGGTAATTAATATTCCTGAGGAAGTGAGGGAGGGAGAACTATTCAAACTTAGTGCACAGGCAGAAGATCCGGGAGAGAAAGACACCCTCAAATTTTCTTGGGATTTTGGTGATGATAATACGGCGGAAGGTAATGTTGTCAATCACTCCTATGTCAACAACAAAGATTATGCACTAACCCTTACTGTACAAGATAATGAAGGTGCGGAAGCACAAAAAACAATTATCCTACCTATCAAAAATGTTGATCCAATAATCAATGCATTTACCGTACCGCGAGGTATTATCTATGAAGGCGATGTGGTCGAGTTTTCGGCAAGTGGCAGTGATGTCGGTATTGAAGATATTCTGACCTACATATGGGATTTCGGCGATGGAAATACTGCTGTGGGTGAGAAAGTAAACTACGTCTATACCAATGACAGCCCCTATCAAGTGAATCTGACGGTACGCGACAGTGACGATGGCATAGCTACCCGTAGCCAAATAATAAATGTACTCAATGTTGCTCCAGTTATCAAAGAAGTTAATATGCCAGAATCAGCAAAAGAAGGTGAAGAGGTTACGTTCTCAGTCATAGCGACTGATCGGGGAACAGATGATGTTCTGTCTTATGTCTGGATTTTTGGTGACGGTCAAGTCGGCGTGGGAGAAGAAGTCACACGTGCTTATAGCAATAACGGTATATATCAGATTTCGGTCACGGTTAGGGATCCGGAAGGAGGCTTGGCCACAACTGATCCCTCAATTCCTTTCAGCGTGGAAAATGTGGCCCCAGTGATTGAAAAGGTTGAGATGCCCAAGGTAGTAGGTGAAGGCGAAGTTGTGCAGTTTAGAGGAATCGCTATAGATGCTGGTTCAGCCGATGTATTGACCTATGCATGGGATTTTGGTGACGGCGAAAATGGTGAAGGTAAGACTGTAGAACATGCTTACGTCAATAATGGCGAGTTTTTTGTCGGCCTGACGGTTACTGACAGTGATCAAAGTTCCGTGTCAACCGTTCCAGCCATCAAGATTGTAGTTGAAAATGTTAGTGCCACAATCAAAGAAATTCTGCTCCCGGAAACCATTGATGAAGGCAGAGAAATAAAAATCATTGCCAATGCCAGTGATCCGGGGATTAACGATCAGTTGAATATAACTTGGAACTTTGGGGATGGGTCACCTGATCAAACAGGGATCAATCTGACAGAAGTTTCCCATACATATGGGAAAAATGGCATCTACAAATTAGTACTAATTATTGTGGATAATGAGGGGGCGCTAGCAACAGCGACGGTGGAAGTCAATGTTAGTAATCTCCCACCTGTTATCACGGAATTCCCTAGCAACTTAACAGGTGTTGAAGGTGAGGAGCTTGCCGTTTTCACCACTGCGAAAGATTCAGACGATGGCGAACTAACCTATGTTTGGAATTTTGGATATCAAGACAGTAGCGGTAAACCTGTGACAGAGACAAAATCGGATGTTGATAATATTTCGCATATTTATCCTGATAATGGAAATTATTTGTTGACACTGACGGTTTTCGATAGTCAAGGAGCTTCAGACAAGAAAGTTGTGAACGTGGTAGTTACCAATGCTGACCCGGAATTTGCCACCCTGCCGCTTGGTGTAACAGCCCAAGAAGGCGAAGAGATTCAGTTCACTGCTAAGGCCACTGATGTCGCTGGAGATGTAAATCAACTAAGATACATTTGGGATTTCGGGGATGGTAGCAAACAACAAACGGATATAAGTTTATCAGAAGTTATACATACTTATATTGGTAGCGGTAATTTCAATGTTACTTGTACGGTTCGAGACAAAGATGGTGGTGAGGTAAAAGAAACTGTACAAGCCACAATATTCAACATAGATCCGGAAATCATTCAACCACCCACCAATCAGACTGCGGATGAAGGCCAAGAAATAGAATTCAACGCTGTTGCCTCTGATCTCAGTGAGTTGACGTATATCTGGGACTTCGGTGACGGTAGTGAACAGGATGTGGGTATAGACATTACGTCGGTAACGCACATCTATGTTGATGATGGTCGTTACCAGTTGATACTGACTGTCAGAGACGTTGATGGTGCTTCAGTCACCCGTACAGCAACAATCAACATTAGAAATGCAGTACCTGAATTCATTAAGGATCAAGAGGATGTTGAAGCTTTTCAAAAATCAGAGATTGAATTTTCTGTCGAGGCCAAAGACTCAGGCGAAGAAGATACCCTGTCTTATAGATGGAATTTTGGGGATGGAACACCAGAGAAATTTTCAGGTGAAGAAAGTAAGTCAAGCCATAAGTATGAGGACAAGGGCGAGTTTAACGCTAGCGTAACGGTCACAGACAAAGATGGAGGGGAATCGGTTCATGAATTTGTGGTTAATGTTAAAAATCTCCCTCCCGAAGTTGATCGGCCAATTGGTACAACAGAAGGTTACGAAGGAGATGAATTTGTATTTCAGGCAACTGCAAATAAGGAAGAACTTTTTTATCAATGGGATTTCGATGATGGTGAGACAAAAAATGGTCGGAATTTAGATAGCATCAGCCATATATATAAAGCAGATAAAGTTTATAATGTAACAGTAACTGTCACTGATGCAGATTTAGAAGAAGCCAAGAGTGAAGTGCTTCAAGTGACAGTAAATAACGCAGAACCCGTTGCAAACCCAGGCGGTCCCTATACGGGAAAAGAAGGAGGGGAAATCAAATTCGATGCGTCGCAATCTACAGATCCAGGTGGTGATCCGCTTATTTACCAATGGGAATTCAATGGGGAAACTAAAGAAGGTGAAATTGTTACATTTGACCTAAAAACTGTTGGGGCATCAACAGCTACATTGAAAGTTACAGATAATGCGGGTGAATCTGTGGATGCAGAGGTGAATGTCACCGTTGAAAACACACCACCCACAATATTGGCTTTTATTGGAGGACCATATTCCGGTGAAGTTGATGGAACCATTATTTTAGAAGCTGATGCTGACGATTTCTTTGAGAAAGAAAAATTAAAATATAAGTGGTACGCCAAAGATAAAAATATTAACTTCGAGAAGACAGGTAAACAGGTTGAATTTGTACCTGAAGTATCGGGTGAAATTATTATTGTATTGGAGGTTGAGGACGCCAATGGCGGAAAGGTTAAGGATGAAATAATTGTTGCCGTCAAAGAACCTAAAAATGCGGAACCTCAGGTGGCCGATGACCACCAAGTAACCGACGAGGATCAACCTGTCGAAATTCCTGTACTTGTTAATGATTCAGATGAGGATGGTGATCCACTTAAAGTCGTCAGTACAACACAACCAAAACACGGTATAGTCAAGATCCAAGAAGATGGCACCTTATTATATACACCCAATTCAGATTATTTTAATGATACAACTTCACCTGATAGTTTTACCTACAAAATTAGCGATGGGAAAGGTGGTCTAAGCGATTCAGCAACAGTAACCGTTGACGTTAAACCGATTAATGATCCACCGATTGTTGAAGATGATGTCCTTGAAACTGATGAAGATCAACTGCTAATTATCATCGTGGACGACTTAACTAAAAACGACCGAGATGCCGAAAAAGCGGAACTTAAACTCCAATCCATTTCTTCAAAGAGCGGACGCGGTATCGAAATTATCGACAAAGGTGATGGAACGTATGAATATACACCGGAAGAAAACTTCTTTGGCACAGACTCTTTTACCTATCTGGTCGCAGATGATAAAGGCATAACATCTGGTGCCAATGTTGAAATTGTTATCAATCCTGTCAATGATCAACCGATACCCGGTGTTGATATTATCAACGATGAAATTGTTATCCTGCCGGAAGATACCAAAGGGTTCGAGATTAATGTTTTCAGAAATCAAAAGGATGTTGATGGTGACAATTTAACTGTTATCTCTGTTAAGTCAGCAGAGAACGGAAAGGTGGAGATTGGTTCAGAGGGCTTACCAGTTTATACACCCAATCCAGATTACTTTAATGATACAACTTCACCTGACAGTTTTACCTACATGGTAAGTGATGGGAAAGGCAGTCCTGTTTCAGCCACAGTGAAAATCCTTGTTGAACCTGTTAACGATTTGCCGCGAATTGAAATTGATAGCGATACCATCATTACAGATGAGGATGTAGCTGTTGAAATCCAATTGAAGGTGGTTGATCCAGATGGAGATTCCTTAATGGTCAGTCAGTTTACCAATCCTATCAAAGGTGAGATTTCCGGTAATATTCCAGATAAGTTGCAAGCTGGCGATATCTTGAAACTGACTTATACACCTCCACTCAATTACTTTGGTGTAGACGCTTTTAGCCTAAAAGTAATTGATATTGATCCTGAAACGGGGGTTGCCAGAACTGATAGTGCTGAAGCGTGGAAGAAGGTTGGAATTGAAATTCTCTCAGTGTTCGACCCTCCACAATTTACGCAACTTGGGAATATGTCACTTCCAGCCGACAATCTCAAATTTACCCATGGAACAGGCAAGCGGATAGAAGTGCCAATCTCGGTTAAGAACCCAGAGGGTAAAGTTCTTAAGTACACATTGACTGGATTACCAACTGATGCTGGATATCAATTACGTTCTATTCTTGGTGGGCTGAACTTCAGTTGGTTCCCCAAATCGATATTTGTCGGCACACACGATATTGGGATTTTCGTTAGTGGCAATCCAGAACCACTCAAGTTTCAGCTTGAGATTTTTCAGATAAATCGGATGCCTGCCTTTCAGGGGCTTACCAGCATACATGTTGATCCTAATGAGACACCAGTTGCTGAGTTTAATATCAAGGTAACAGATCCTGACCCAAATGAAGTTTTTGACTTTAACATTATTCGCATTGGCAGTAGAGGGACAGTTCCAGAGGTTAAAAATGTGATTGCATTGCAGGAAGGCAAAGAAGGAACTTCGGTCGATGCCATTTTGCGATGGGCTTTGAATCTGGAGGAAGATATCGATCAACGCGTCAAGTTCATTATTACGGTGAAGGACGATGATAAAATCAATCAACTTTCAGCACAAGCTGCGTTTACTATCGGTGTAGGAAAGATAAATACTCCCCCAACTTTGTTGCTGGAAAAAGATGTCTATAACATCCGTGAATCCGTGCGTCATTCTACTGGTGAAGCGGAAAACCGTTTACAAGATATTGATGGTTCAGAAGATTACCTGCTCAAAATTCAGTTGAGGGCTGAAGATGGTGAGGACGATCCACTAGTTTTTGAGGCTGAAGGGTTACCGACTAATGCAGTGTTTGATCAGAATACCGGTGAATTTTTCTGGGAGCCAACGTTGAAAGATGGTGATGGTCCAGACGGTGCTCGGATTTGGACTGTGTTGCTTGGTGTAAAGGAAGTCCGTAGCGACAAGAATCTACCGCTTTCTGATCAGAAAACAATTCGTATTCGTGTTCAGGATCGAAACATTATTCCAAAGATGGATCCAATTGCTGATCAACAGGTTCAGGAAGGTCAATTGTTAACCATAAGACTTCAGGCCTTGGATATCGACGGCGACACAATTAGCTTTAGACCAGAAGGGCTTCCACTCGGAGCAGAGTTGAAAGGGATTAGTCCGGGGGTAGCCAAAATCAGTTGGATACCAGACTACGATATTGCAGGAGGTGCACCGTTCGCAGTTACCATTAATGCCCTTGATCCTAAGGCAACTATTAAGCTGGGACAAAACAAGCACATATTCAAAATTAACGTGCTTAACACAAACCAACCTCCCATATTAGTTGGCGAACTTGCTGCTCAGTCTGCACAGGAGGGAGCAGTTATTCAATTTTCTGTTACTTTTACTGACTTGGACTTTGGGGTTAATCCAGATGAAAAGATTGCACTCACGCTTGAAAATGCTCCAAAAAATGCTGAGTTAATTGATAATGGTAGTGGTAGTGGAACTTTTAGGTGGCAGACGGATCTTGGTTCAGCAAGGGCAAAAGGATATCAAGTCTTGATAGTCGCAACTGACAATTCCCAAGCGGCAACAAAAGAAGCAGTTCAAATTTTGGTTGATAACGTCAATCGCCCACCAGAGTTCGTTAATCCTATCCGAGTGCCTGCACAGATTATTGAAGGTGATACTTTAACGGTTCCACTTGTGGCATTATCACCTGAAGACCCGGTTCTGGCATCAGATCCGGATGACTCTGCTGAGCCTTTGCGCTTCGAGTTGAAAGGACAAATACCACAGGGAGAGGCGAAGATTGCAGGATCAACACTTTTGATCAAGACAAAAACAGGGGATGCGGGTAAACACGATTTTACTATCCGTGTTTTTGACAGGGAAAATGCGAAAGGTGAAACGGATGTCCAATTGAATATTGCTGCCTTAAACTTAAAACCTGTTATTGATGAAATCCCACCAGTTATTAATGTCGTTGAAGGTGAGGAATTGACTCCTCCTTTGAATATTAAATATGGAGACCCTAACGGCGATGATATTCTTATAACGATTAGTAACGAATCCATTGGAGAATTTGTTGGTTCTGAGCCTGGTATTGGTAAGTTTTCATGGACGGCGCCATTGGGACAAAAAGGCAAAGAATATAAATTGACCTTTACCGTTCAAGAAACAAACACAAATGAAAAGTACGAAACAGAGGTTACAACAAAGCTTGTAGTGGTTTCCAACACGGGTCCTATTATTCGTGAGCTCGAGGTTATTGGTAGTAGAGGTGTAGTCACGATTCAATTCCAGCTTAAGTCTGAAAGGCCTGTTACAGCTAGTTTCCAAGTGGCTGAAGGAGCGTCATTCTCTTCTATTGGAGAGAAGTTAAATCAGGAGACAGGAAACGTGTTTTATGAATGGGATACAGCTGGTTATGGAACTGCAATCACGAAATACGAAATTCGTGTTGAAGTGTTTGATGAACTCAAGAATAAGAATGGTGTGACAATTGGACCAGTTTTGATTGATAACGTTCTACCAGAGATTCACGATATCCATGCTGGTCGCTTAATTCAATCAGCAGCGAATGGTTTAGGCGATATTAGCGTTGGTACTGGAGAAATTGTAGCGATGAAAGCTACCGTTACCGATAATGATAAAATTGATCAGGTCAAAGTGGTTTTGGTTGGGAAAGAAAGTCTAGCTTCTCGCTCTGGTGACTTTTTCGAGGCTCAGGTTGATGTGCCGGAAAACCCATTGGATCTGATGCGAGCCGCAGGAATTACCGGTATTGATGCTAGTGCCCTCGAGCAAGGACTTGATTTTCCGTACTACATTGAAGCAACTGACCGTGCCGGTAATGTTGCCAGATTGCCAAAGGATTCAGAATTTACCCTGCGTGTGGTTGATAAGACTCCACCCCAAGCCTCAATTGAGCCGGATGAAGTAACAGTACGACAGGGATCGGAGGTTGAACTGAACGCCAGTGCCTCAACTGATAACAGTGGTCGAGTTACCGGATTTGCTTGGGACGTTGACGAAACTGATGGCGTCAATTTCGATGAATCGACTTATACAGGAAGAAGCATCAGGTTTATGGCGGACAGATCCGGTGATGTTAGCCTGAGAATTAAAGATCCGGCTGGCAATACCTCGACAGCAACGGCCAAAATAATAGTTGTTGATCGAACTCCGCCAGAACCCCCTAAGTTTAATTCGCTTGAGCCAGCTATTGTGTCTGCAAATAAAGTTACAATTTCGGGTGAGACTGAGCCAAAGGCAAAAGTTGAAATTGCTGTTCAAGGGGCAATTGGGCTGCAAGTGACCGCTGAAGCTGATACAAAAGGGAAATTCAGTCAGGAAATCAGCGATTTACCAGACGGTTCGTACCAAATTGGAGGAGTAGCCATTGATGAATCAGGGAACACCAGTCGACAAGCTAATGCGATTCCGTTAATAATTGATAATACCCCGCCTCAAATTGATCTCGTTTTGGGTGAAGTAAGCAATCCACCAGGTTCACCCAACCGAATGCAGACGGTTCACAAAACCTCAAATGTTCGACCTCCGGTCCCAGTTAGAGTTACAGATGCTGGAGGAATTGCTTTTATTGATCTTTACCTTCTTGAAGGAACTACATCAGTAGCACTGGATGGTGGAGACAGTCGTCGTAATGCGAGCGGTGCGCGTTCTATATCAGACGTTATTGTTCCATTGGAAGGACGAAATTTAATCACGGGTGTTACCTATACTGCAAGAGTTGTCGCCCGTGATCTTGCTGGGTTAAGAGCCGAAAATACACTTCAATTTATGGTTGATGCTCGTTCACCTGATGTGAACCCTCCCCAGATTACGTTTGTTTCACTATTAAGCGAAGGGATGTTGACAGCTGATCAGAGACTTGAACTGAAGGTTAAGCTGGTTGACAATGAAAGCGGCTTTAATATCGAGAGTGCTGATTTTGTCTCCGTCGTCTTAAGCGATGTCGATGCTCAGCCAATTGCACTTAACCGATTGTCCAAATCCAGCAACGATATTAATTCCGTTATAATTACTACTTATCCAGTTGCTGATCTAGTCTCTGGACGCTATACCCTTAGTGTGCAGGTGATTGATATTAGAGGTAATACCCAAAATGAGACACGGAGTTTTCAAGTAATCGGTAAACCTCCGATCGCAGTTACCGTGCCAAATCTTAATCGTTTACAAGAGGGTGGGGAAACTGATGGTTTTGAGTATGTGTCAGAGTCACCAACAACTATTGATGGCACTCTTGATATGATACAGCTTCCTGGAGGGGGAAGTGTAGAGGTTTATGTTAATGGTGATATTGTTGCCCGTGCAAATATAGATGAAACAAGCGGGAATTTTGTGACAAACGTTCCACTTGCTGAAGGGAAGAACGAAGTAACTTTAGTCGTAGTCAATTCTCTTGGACTTAAAGGTTCACCCTCTGCTCCCAGATTCTTTGTTCTGGATACGTTACCACCACAAATTGAATCACTTGAACCCGCGGATGGATCAACTGTCGGTGATGTTCTTGAAATCCGTGCGATTGTCAAGGATTCAACAATTGTTTCCTCTAATGTAATCGGCATCAATTCCAAGTCAGTGCAGCTTTATATCAATGACAAATTGCAAAAAATAACTTATGATCCGTTTTCCGGTCAACTCGCTTGTGCAATCAATAAATCTTTTGCTAATGGAGCAAAACCGAAAATCCGAGTTAAGGCTGCTGACAAGTTTGGGAATAACGTTGAAATTGAATCAACCTTTGAAGTTGAGGATGATCTTCCTGATACTGACCCACCAGTGATATCAGGGATTAGCCCTAAATCTGGCAGTTCACTTAACACAACAGATTTGAGCCGGCCTGAATTTGCCTTAATGGGTTCAGCTTACGATATTGGTAGCGGTCTGGCCGAAGTGCAGATTCGTCTTGATGGTAGCATCGTTAGTTCAAAGGTCTTTCAAGCTAGATTGGAAACGCTCCAAGGAGATGAAGCGGAAATTCCGACCGATGCTGATATTGGCATGCTTTCCTTCACACCCAAGAAATTATCTGACGGAGTGCATGTACTGACACTCTATGCTAAAGACAAATCCGGTAACGAGAAAATTACTAACTCCAAGTTTGTTGTTGATACATCAGCCGAAGTTCCAACCTTAAATCCCATTCTATCGCCGCTTAACAAGCGTCTGGTCGATCTTGAAGGTAAGGCGGAACCTTTTACTACAATTAGAATTATTGTAAATGAAAAACCGACAACAACGCTTGTTGCTGGTGAAGATGGTACCTTCGTTCAACCAAAAGTTATATTAGCAGAAGGTCAGAATTGGATTACAATGGTTGCCACAGATATCGCTGGCAACGTCAGTAATCCATCCGAAATGTTGCTATTGATTGCGGATGTACGCCCACCGATAATTGGAAACCCTCAGCCGGTTCCCGGAAGTAGAATTAAATCCAAGGTGATCAAAATGTCTGTTGAACTTACTGATAATCCGGGAGGTACGGGTATTAATGAGTCAACCTTGCAGTTAATCCTTGATGGGAATGTGGAACTCTTTGAGTTTACATATGATGGTGAACATCTAGCCTATATACCATCAGAGAACTCGAATGAGTTAACAGAATTGGTGGAAGGAACGCATTTTTTCCGGGTGATTGCCAGCGACGCTGCAGGGAATACAACGACTTTTGATTCCGGTGATTTTGTTGTTGATTATACTCCACCAGAGATTAGTGTGATCTTGCCTGAAACTGGAACTGTTTTATCTAATAATCAACCTGAGGTAAAGGCGGTTGTCCAAGCGAAAGATCTCAGTTCTGTCAGCATAAGTATCGTGTCTGCAGATGGTACTGAAGTGCCTGTAACACAGGATTTTGATGCGATTATTGGGCAATATAGAGCTAAACCGGATGGTCCACTCGCTAATGGCAGCTATACGGCAACTGTCGGAGCAGAAGATATTGCGGGAAACGTTAGTGAGGGCCAAGTTCAGTTTGCAGTTGATACGGCTGCTGCGGACGAAACGCCGCCTAAAATTGTTCCCAACTTCCCTCAACCGGGGGACGAGGTAAGCACAACCAGTATGCTGGCTATTGATTTTCAGGTCTTGGATGCCGATGGTGGTATCGATTTTAAAAACATGGCGGTTGAAATTAATGGAGTTGTTTCTAATGATCTGTTTGGGGAAGGTAGCCCGCACCGTTACGACCGTGGAACTGGTTGTGTCGTTCTCTATGGTCGGCTTCAGCTGGAATTGGGCGCGTTAGAGGATCCACTGGAATTGGGTGCGTTGGAGGATCCATTAGAACTCGGAGCGCTGGAGGACCCATTGGATGCTGGAGCTTTAGCGGAACCTATGGATTTAGGTGCACTGGATGACTCAATGGAGTTTGCTGCTCTGGAAGATCCGCTCGATTTACAGGCACTAAATGAACCATTAGACTTAGCTGTTGGTTTAAACACCTTGAGCATTACCGTTAGTGATAGTTTCAGCAATGCAACTTCATTTGATTTCAATTTTGGTGTTTCACTTACCCCACCGCTTTCACCCGCGATAAACTTAGGTGGCAAGCCAGCAGAAATGGCCGATTTAAGGATTAGCAACGTCAGGATTTCCGAGAGGAAAATTGTCGCAGGCCAAGAATTTACAGTTAACTTCAATGCTAGCGAAAACATTACTGCTGTTTTCCTCGATTTCTCTAGTCTTGACACCACAATCAGTAGTAAGAAGCGGCCTGCCTGGGCAAGTGGCGATGATGGTGGATTTGGTGCAGGCATGTCCCCTGGAGTTTTATGGGATGTTGTTTCACAGCTTGCTGAAATTGAGCCGGATATCACCCCCCCCAAATTAGTGAAGCTTGATTTCAGTGAAATTCAAAAAAGACTGTACAATGTTCCGGCCAAATCTAAGCGTTATGAAGCGACTGCTAAAGTAAGCAAAAACACAAAAATTAAAGGCGGGGCGAAAACGGCAAGTTTAGTTGTTCTCGCATCTCAAAGTTCGTTTGACTCTAAAAATATTTGGATACCTTTCGAAAACCCGAAAACGGATGGCAAAAGTAGAGGAAATCGCTTTAGCAACCGTGAGTTGGTGGCAGAAGCATCTGTGGCTCAAGCGCAGAGCAGAGGCCTCACATCCGCTTTTGATATCGTTATTAACAATCGAGGTAAAAATAAGATCTATACAAATTCACCAGAGATTCCTATGAGTGGTCAGATTGCTGATTACAGTGGCAAAAAAGTTGAAGTGGAAATCTTCGTCAACGATAAGTCGATGGGCATTGTTCCCGTTGATAAAGATGGGAATTTTGAAATTGATCGTATCCTTCTTAAGTCTGGTACTAACAAGGTTACTTCTTTTACGCGCAGTCGTGCGAAACTACAAAGTCCGGCTTCACCCGCACAAACTGTATTTTTGGATCGAACTCTACCTAAGATCAAATTTGTCAATTTACAGGATCAAATTGACCAACCAAAGATCAAAGCGGAAATTCAGTTTAGCGACAACAGTAAAGTGTCGGCAGAATCAATTACACTTATGGTGAATGATAAAGAACCGGTTGTGCTCCCAACAGATAAAAACACGATAACTAAAACGATCTCCTTAAAAGAGGGAAAAAACCTGTTGTCTTTATCGGCAGTTGACGCAGCAGGTAATATCAGCAAGCCCTACAAAGCTACGGTTATTGTGGACAACAAACCACCAGATGCTCCCCCAGTTACTTTATCAGGCGGTTTGACCTACTCGGGTACTGAAATTGTTGTGGGTTGGACACCTGATCCAGACGCTAAGTACTATAACCTCTATCGTGCGGAAAAACCAATTACGGAATTGAAAAACACTAAACGACGAAAAAGTAAACTGCGTAGGACAGAGTTCACCGATTCCAATGTTGATGTTGGTATAACGTATTATTACGCGCTAACGTCGATAAGTGCTGCGGGAGTTGAATCGCTTTCACCTTCAGAAAATCTGAACGTGACAATTTTATCGGCACGGAAGGGTGGTACCGCCATCATAGCTGAAGGGACACGTATTACAGCACGTTCCAAATCGATCTCAAAAGATTCGACCATATATACCGCAGTATCAATCGAAAATCTAATGGAAAGCGACGTACCAGATTTCGCCGGATCAATTGAAGGCACCATCTATCGTTTTACTGCCGTTTCTCAGGATGGTTCCGCATTTAAATCAAAGTTCGCTAAAAATGCTCAGGTCACTATTCCTTATCCATCATTTGAATCACCAGATGGCTTAAGCGTTTACGCTCTTGACAATGGCAAGTGGCAACTTAAAGAAGTCAACAAGGTCGACAAGAAGCGAAAAACCTTTACTGTTTCCACACGGCATTTTGAAACGTATCGATTGGTAGAATCGGCAGCACGAGAGAACCCTTGGGATACCAACAGAGATGAGGCTGTTGATATTCTGGATCTAGTCCAAGTTAGTAACGCTTTCGGCGCTGAAAGTTTCGATGCCTACGCGGATATAGACAGAAATGGTACTGTCGACATCCTAGACCTAACACTCGTGGCCAAGCATTTTGGTGAAATGTATGGTTCTGCAGCAGCAGCGCCGGTTATGAAATCTGTCGAACCTCGTGCGGATGTTTCAATGTCTATCGAAACTATTGAGGCGACGAGTTCACTCAAACAGGTCATATTGTCTGTCAACGTCGCATTAAATGAACGACTCAAAGGGTTTCAATTTGATTTGAGGTATGATCCGCATTTACTTGATGTTATCGGTATTAAAGAAGGTAATGCTCTTAAAGGATCTAGTTTCTGGATTGAACCGCGGTTATTGGACGGCAAAGTTGAAAAGGTTGCTTCGGTCGGGATTGGTGGTTCAAACGAGAGTGCGGGTACAACAGGCAAAATGGCGACTGTCACCTTCCAACTGAAAGGGGATGTTAATCGTGCCCTGGAGTCTATTCACATAGAAAACCTCAAACTTTCTGATTCCAAGGCAAGTTTAATTCCGGTTCGCATAAAGTCGATAGATAATTTGAACCAGCTTATTGATCCAGACCTGAGCTTTGCACTTGGTCAGAATTATCCCAACCCGTTTAATCCGGAAACATGGATTCCATATCATGTGGAGGAGAATCAATCTGTAACAATCCGGATCTACAACGCGGCGGGTAAGTTAGTTCGTGAGCTTGACCTAGGCTTCAAATCTGCGGGAAGCTACATTTCCCGCCACAAAGCAGCTTACTGGAATGGGCGAAATCTGTACGGAGAAGAAGTCGCCAGTGGAATTTACTTCTATGAAATTGAAGCTGGCAAGTTTAACGCAACGAAGAAGATGATTATTTTAAAGTAATCTGAATACGAGTACAGTTTGAATTAAATCTTGATAAAAACTCCTCAAACCGATAAAATTTGGTTTGAGGATTTTTTTTGTTACAGGAGAAATTTTATGGCTAATGCAGCAGTCATCGGATATGGTTTCGCTGGTCGATGTTTTCATGCCTACCTGATTGGATTAGCGGATGGACTGGATGTGTACTCGATTGCCTCCAGAAATCCAGAGCGGCGTGCCGCTGCGGCTGAACATTACCCTGATGCTGTTATTTACCAAACAATTGATCAAGCAATTGCAAACGATCAGGTTGATTTGGTAGTACTTGCAACACCACACGATACTCATGCTGAGCTAGCAATCAAAGCAATGAATAACGGCAAGCACGTTGTTACTGACAAGATTATGTGTATGAATACTGCTGAGGCTGAAGCAATGATTGAAGCTAGCAATCGAAATGACGTCCTTTTTAGTGTCTTCCATAATCGCCGTTGGGATTGGGACTATACAACAGTTAAAAAAATAATCGATGACGGGCTGCTCGGTTCGCCATATCTGTTTCAAGTTGCTATTATGCGTTATGGTGCGCCTGGTGGATGGCGTGGCGTTAAAAGTCAGAGTGGCGGTATTCTTTTCGATTGGCCGGCGCACTTTGTCGACCAAGCGCTGCAACTTGTTGATTCGCCTGTCAAAACAGTTTTTTGCGATATTCATTATGATCAACACTGGGAAACAGATATCGGAAACTACGCCAATCTATTGATTAAGTTTCAAAATGGTGTTCTCTACCAAATTGAGATAGGCAATCTCGCGAAAAAAACGAAACCGAGATGGTATATTCAGGGAAACCTAGGTGGGTTAGCCAAATACGGGATTGATCCACAAGAACTAGCAATGATCAATGGTAATATTGATGCAGCCGAGCAAAATCCTGAAAATTATGCACAGGTTTCAACGGAAGTTAATGGTAAAGTGGAGGATCTTATCGTCGAACCTGTAAAAAGTTCTTGGAAAGCTTATTATCAAAACATTTCCAATGTAATAAATGATAATGATGAACTGATTGTGAAACCTAAACAGGTTCGTGAAGTTATGCGAGTTTATGATGCCGCCATGGCATCTTCTGAATCTAATGAAGCGGTGCAACTCTCGTAACTACCTGTTTGCCTTTTTCGGATATGAGCACAAAACACAACAAAAATTATTGATAAGGGGTTTTTGTGCTCCATTTGCTTTTTGAACTTCAAAATCTTAACTTGAAAAATAGTCGCCTCAGGACAGAGCTAAAAGTCGGTCTGCGAATTTTACTTGGTTTATTTTTCCTATTAGTTGTTGTCACCTTGTCTACTAGTCAGAGACCAGCAAGATTGGACGAACTGCTCAAGGACTATGGAAACCAACGAATATTAGCGGCGATTGATCGGGGCCTGAATTGGCTGAGACTACAACAGGGCATCAACGGTTTATTCCGCGATCATCCACGAATGACAGCACTTGTAATCAGTGCTTTTCTCAAACATCCGACAGGAAAATCTTCAGATGGAACGGAGTATTCAGATGAAACTCCGTTCCTAGAAAAAGCGATCAAATCATTGATTGAAATGCAGAATCGGGATGGCAGTATCTATGATGAGGAAAAACTCCCCAGATTGCCATGTTATGATACATCTCTTGCTATCATGACCTTAGAATTAGTTAAAGAAACAACCACGGGGGAGAACCAGAAAAAGGAATATCAACAACTCATTAACAAGGCTAGAAACTATGTTAAGGGACTACAAAATATTGTCGACGCAGATGGCAAGTATTACGGAGGTATCGGTTATGGGAGTCGTGAGGCAGTCAATGATCTGTTAAATCTTTCGTTCGCACTGCAAGCTATTAAGGAAAGTCAGAGTGAGGAGAGCCGTGAAAATGATGTTTTAATCTGGGAACGAGCCATGATCTTCATCTCAAGATGCCAGAATCTAATCGCGACAAACGATCGGGATCAATGGGTAGATAATGGGCCCAATGATGGTGGCTTCGTATATGCACCAAGTGGTGAAAGTAAAGCGAACAAGAAGATGCCAACATCTTATGCCAGCATGACATACACAGGACTTTTGAGTTTGTTACTCTGTGAATCCTTCGATAAATACGACGAGATCGACAAGTACGATGTCCGTATTACGAGGGCTTTTGATTGGGTAAGTCAAAATTATTCGCTCAAGGGAAATCATGGAATGAAAGGCAGACAGGAAAAACATGACCTGTATTATACCTACTATATGATGGCAAAAACACTAAGTCTTTTTGGCAAAGATACGATTGACGATTCAAGAGGTAACGGACACAAATGGTACAAAGAACTCTCCGCACATTTAATAAGGGAGCAGGTGATTGAGAATGCGGCTGATGATCAGCTTGTTGTCGGCTACTGGAAAAACTCAGATGGAGGATGGAAAGAGAGAGATACTCTTTTGGTAACTTGCTATGCAATACTAGCACTTGAGGAAGGTTTTCCAAAAAAGTAATAAAATTACAGATTTGGAATTTGAATTGGCAATCGGTCAATAAACACCATATTTTGTTCTTTTACTTTCCACTTTTAATGAATGCGATTCGGCAAATCCTTTGGTTAACTCAGAAAGATTTGATCCTGCAGTTCCGAACAAAGGACACCTTAGCATTAATCTTCATGTTCAGTCTATTAGTTGTTCTTGTCTTCAGTTTTGCCGTCGGACCAGTTTTCCCTCTTGATCTAGAGGAACGCAGCAAACTAGCGGCAAGCGTTTTGTGGGTTGCCTTTGTTTTTGCAGGGATCATTGCATTAACTCGATCTTTTGATATTGAACGAGCAAATGGTGCCATACACATTATTCGATTGGCTGGGATCGATCCCAGTAATTTTTATCTTTCCAAAGTTTTGAGTAATTTCATTTTCTTGACTATATTAGCATTCATCCTCACGCCGGTTTCACTCCAATTTGTTGAGTCACTTAATTCAGTATCTGTAATGACCTTGTTTAAACTACTGGGGATACTCAGCATTGGAACGTTAGGTCTTTGTGCTGTTGGCGTGATTTTATCAGGAATGGCCTCAACCACAGGCGGAAAAGAGAGCCTGCTTTCCGTGTTGCTTCTTCCATTGGTACTTCCAGTGATTATGGCAGGAACAAAGTGTACGGTTTCACTATTATTGACTGAATCTCTTCGAGGGACTTTCTGGATTACATTATTAATTCTATATAGTATAGTGTTTTTGACGATTTCATATCTACTTTTTGAGTTTGTTATCGAAGGCTAAAAGGTGAAGAACGCTAATTTCACTCTATTTGTCGGTTTCCTAGGAGCAAGCAGTCTGTTTTGGTCCATATATCTGGTTTTTGGTTATGCCGCGGTTGAAGAAACGATGTTGGAAACCCAGAAAATTTTTTATTTCCACGTCTCTTCAGCTTTTGTTGCCTTTACCGCATATGCGTTTACGTGTGTATGCAGTATCATTTACCTTATTAGAAGGGACGACAAATTTGACGCTCTTGGTTCCTCTTCTGCAGAACTCGGCTTGGTTTTCTGTACCGTTGTCTTGATCACCGGACCAATTTGGGCGAGATCCGCTTGGGGAACCTGGTGGAACTGGGAATCGCGGCTCACAAGTACCCTAATTCTTTGGTTAATGTACATTGGTTATTTTATTTTACGAGCGATGTTGGATATCGATCTTAGAAAAACATACTCGTCTGTGCTTGGTGTGCTTGCGTTTTTGAATGTCCCGATAGTATATTACTCGGTAGAAATTTGGCAGGATCGATTGCACCCTTCAATTAATATCAAAAGCCAACTCCCGCCATCTATGACAAAGACTTGGTTAGTCTCATGGCTTGCATTAACTCTACTATATGTTTTTCTCCTTATTTTGCGGACGCAATCAATGCAGATAAAATCACGAATTGACGCGCTTCAGTTCGACCAAATGAATAGTTAACTAGAGAGTTTGGAGAGATTGATGCCAAAAATTTTTTTGCTCCTAATTTTAGGTGTATTTGTCCTTTTTTTTGGACTATTTGTATTAGGACAAACACCAGTTACAATTACATCGGACGAAATTTCTATGGCCTTAGCTGAGTCAATTGATGAAGTGGCAGGCGGCATGATTGTCAACGAGGCTAAGGTAGAAATGCTGGTTAAGAAATCGGTAGCGAAACTGGAACAGCGCCAAATAAAACGCTTAAAGTATTTGGTTTCGGCCTATTTTGTCATCTGGTTAATATTTGTCGTTTACACTTTCCGCCTCGTGCGAGTACAAGCAGAATTATTAAAACGCGTTGAGCTAATTGAAGAATCTCGACAAAACTAAGCTAAAATGCTGGCTATTGACTGGCTCTAAAAAACTATCAATTATCTATTGTTTGAATATACTGCTATGGAAAAGTATAAATTGAAACAAACTATTCCAGACCAAACCGGGCATTTTGGTGAATTTGGTGGACGTTATGTCCCAGAAACCTTAATGCCTGCTTTGCTTGAACTTGAGGAAGCATACATGTCAATCAAGGGTGATCCTGAGTTTCAAGCGGAGTTTAATTATTACCTTCGTCAGTATGCCGGTAGACCCAATCCTCTTTATTATGCTGACAGGCTGACAGAAGAGCTGGGCGGGGCAAAAATTTATCTTAAGCGTGAGGATCTCAACCATACTGGTGCTCACAAGATCAATAATGCTCTCGGGCAGATTATCCTCGCGCGAAAGATGGGCAAAGAGCGTATTATTGCTGAAACCGGAGCAGGACAACATGGTGTGGCAACTGCCACAGTATGCGCCAAGTTCAATCTCGAATGCGAAATTTATATGGGTGAAGAGGATATTCAACGGCAGTCTTTAAACGTTTTTCGTATGCGGCTGATGGGAGCAACAGTGACACCCGTTACCTCAGGTTCACGAACACTAAAAGATGCTGTCAACGAAAGTATGCGTGATTGGGTTACTAACGTCCGAACTACTCATTTATTAATCGGGTCCGTTGTTGGGCCTCATCCATATCCAATGATTGTGCGCGATTTTCAATCTATAATTGGCAGAGAAACTCGTGAACAAATCCTTGAGAAGGAAGGGTGTTTGCCCAATCAGGTAATTGCTTGTGTTGGTGGCGGAAGTAATGCCATTGGTATTTTTTATCCATTCTATCATGACGAATCGGTGGAATTGATTGGGGTTGAAGCTGGAGGTGAGAGCATTCTAAGCGGCAGACATTCTGCATCGCTGGGCGCAGGAAGTGTTGGTGTTTTCCATGGTGCTAAGTGCTATGTACTACAGGGAAAGGATGGGCAGATTACCCCTGCGCACTCAATCTCTGCAGGTTTAGACTATCCTGCAGTTGGTCCTGAACACAGTTTTTATAGAGCAACTGGTCGTGCCAAATACGTTTCAATTGAAGACGATGAATCGATCGAAGGTTTTAAACTGTTGTCAGAAACTGAAGGTATTATTCCCGCTCTTGAAACTTCTCATGCGGTTGCCTATATTGCCAACACTGTTCCGCAAATGAATGCGTCTCAAATTGTTATTCTGTGTCTTTCCGGACGAGGTGATAAGGATGTGTATACAGTCGCTGAAACGCTCAGCATCGAATTGTGAGGTTAAGCTTGAATAGAATTGAAGCCAAATTTAAAGAACTGCAAAATAATAAAAAAAAAGCATTCATGCCTTATATATGTGCAGGCGATCCGACCCTTGACCTGAGTCGCAAACTGTTACTGACACTTGAAAAAGCAGGGGCGGATCTAATCGAATTCGGTATCCCTTTCTCCGATCCAGTCGCTGATGGACCAACTATACAGAAAGCAAGTGAAAGATCGCTTTATCACGGAACTTCGCTTGATCAAATTCTTAATTTGGTGTCGGACCTTAGAAGCGAGACAGACATTCCAATTACATTAATGGGATATTACAATCCTATCTTCCAAATGGGTGTTGAGGGGTTTTGTCAGCGAGCTATGGAGGTCGGTGCTGATGGCGTAATTATCGTGGACCTGCCTCCGGAGGAAGCTGAGGCTTTACTTGAAGCTGTCTCCGATTGTGATCTAGCGACAATTTTCCTCGTTGCGCCGACAAGTACTTCTAACCGAATTGTCAGGATTGCCGAACTTAGTAAAGGATTTATTTATTGCGTCTCGGTAACGGGTGTAACGGGAGTACGTAATGTCATCTCAGACGAGGTTAGATCAATGGTCACAGAAATTCGGAAACATACAGGAAAACCAATTTGTGTTGGCTTCGGTGTTTCAACACCAGATCAAGCGAAACGAGTGGCACAGATTGCTGATGGTGTCATCGTTGGAAGTGCAATTGTAAAGGTCATCGAGGAAAATCTGGATGATGAGTCGGCGATGCTGTTGAATGTGAAAAGATTTGCTGAAGGTCTTGCAAAAAGTGTTAAAGAAATTACTGTCCCTTAGCACTCGTTTAACCTAAGTAATCCACCGCTTAAAAAATATAGAGAACGACCGGAAAAACAGGCGTTTTCCTACTTTTCCGCGTATTATGAGGAGCTAATTTTCTGGTCGACTGAAAGCCAAATCTGGATTTTGTAACTGACTTAGATCAGGCAATCTGTGCTGTTTTGTATTTCACACGTCACATTGGCAGGTAAGATTTCGTGTTTTATGTCAATATGGCATCTTGTTGCGTCAGTAGCCTTTAACAAGCTGCTAACTAAAGGCTATAATAATCCAATTTTAATTGGCATGTATATTGCTAAACACTAAAAAAAACACAAAATCACGTCACTATGATTGTACACAGTGGGAAAATCTTACTTATTGATGATGATGTTGAGTCACTCGAGGTATTATATGAGGTTCTAAGCCGTGGTGGCTATGAAGTTGCCTGTGCTGAAAATGGATATGATGCAATTCAAATCATTCATAGAGGTGTGATTTCGCTGGTGATTTCCGACTATGATCTACCCGATACAACGGGACCAGAACTAATCCAGCAAATACGACAAATCTATCCGAACTTGTCAGCAATCATCATGAGTGCGAATCGGAGTTCGAATGTCAAACTAGAAGCTTTTGAAGCTGGAGCATACACGTTTATTGCAAAACCTATAAATCTCCCACAAATGTTAAAATCGGTGTCTCAAGCATTAAACTACAAGCAAAATACAATTCAGGTTAAAAAATCGTTTTTTTTTCGCTGGACAGGAATTATTAAACTCAAATAATTTGAAGAGAATATAAATTAAAATAAGAACAGTTTGTAGATCTTGGTATACTAATATTCTGGTTCAGTAATTCTAGTAGAAGTGATTTGAAAGGTGACTTCGATTAAAAATAATCGCTAGTGGTCGCGAAATTATTGCTGATAAACACTAATTAGGTAAGAAGCGGTTTTTTATTGACAAATTGGTTTTAGATTGATAGAATTTAACCCGTTAGTTTCTGCGGGAATAGCTCAGTGGTAGAGTGTCACCTTGCCAAGGTGAATGTCGCGAGTTCAAATCTCGTTTCCCGCTTTTTGGGTGGCGTAGCCAAGCGGTAAGGCGGAAGTCTGCAAAACTTCTATACGTCGGTTCGATTCCGACCGCCACCTCCATGTCACCAAGACTTAAGGGCGGTTAGCTCAGTTGGTTAGAGTACTTGCTCGACACGCAAGGGGTCACAGGTTCGAATCCCGTACCGCCCATCGTATCATTCTTAAGAGAGCTGGGATGCTCTCTTTTTTTATTTCTTGTGTTTGTCAGCACTTGTGATAAGGACGCATACAACGATGAGCACTCAAGTTTTACCTGAAAAGGAAGAATATCTCTATCGGATAAGACACTCAACAGCCCATATCATGGCGTATGCTGTCCAGCAACTATTTGATGACGGCGAGAAGACTATCAAACTTGCCATCGGCCCACCAATTGACAATGAATTTTATTATGATATGGAAGTACCACGTCCAATCACACCTGATGATTTTCCAGAAATTGAAAAACATATGAAAACCCTAATCAAGGCAAATGAACCTTTTCTACAGGAAGATTGGACCTTTGATCAGGCACGCGAATGGTTTGGTGAACGTAACCAGAAGTTCAAGTTAGAATTGATTGATGGACTTTCTAATCAGGACGCTAATTCGGCAAGTGAAGGTGTTTCAGGTGATAATGTCTCGGTTTACCATTCTGGTGACTTTACCGATTTATGCAAGGGACCGCATGTCGAAAAAACGCGCGAATGTCGGCATTTCAAATTACTTCGGGTTTCTGGGGCTTACTGGCGTGCGGATCAAACCAGAGAGCAATTACAGAGGGTCTATGGTACAGCTTGGCCAACTAAGGATGAGTTACATAGTTATCTGCGAATGCTTGAAGAAGCCGAGAAGCGCGATCACCGTCGACTGGGAAAGAAACTGGATCTCTTTCAAACACATCCAGAATCGGCTGGCTCCATCTTCTGGTTGCCAAAAGGAACCATTATCTATAATAAGCTTGCCGAAAAAGCACGAAAACTCTATCAGGATGAAGGTTACCATGAAGTTCGCACACCACTGATCTACGACAAATCGTTGTGGGAAACATCCGGTCACTGGGAGCATTTCCGTAACGACATGTTTACCTTCCCAAATGAAATAGGTGACCCATCGAGTGGCCTCAAGCCGATGAACTGCCCAGCTCATATGTTAATCTTCAAAAGCAAACGTCGCAGTTATAGGGACTTACCTTATCGATTATATGATCAAGGTGTCTTACACCGGAATGAGGTTACGGGTGCTTTGAGCGGGTTGACACGTGTTCGCCAGTTCTGCCAAGATGACGCTCATAATTTTGTGATGCCAGAACAGATTGAAGAAGAACACAATCGAATCATTGACCTAATCCGGCGAATCTACAAGACCTTTGATTTACCATTCCGAAGTGTTCTTAGTACACGCAATCCAGATCATTTTATAGGTAACACTGCCGTCTGGAACAAGGCAGAGAGTGCACTCGAAAGTGTGCTTAAAAACAATGACCTTGACTTCGAGATCAATCCGGCCGATGCTGCATTTTACGGTCCTAAACTCGACTTTTACGTTAAAGACTCTCTCAATCGCGAGTTTCAGTGTGCAACGGTTCAACTGGATTTTCAATTACCAGAACGTTTTAATCTAACATACGCATCCGCCAGCGGTAATATGGAACGGCCAGTTGTGATTCATCGCGCGCTTTATGGTAGTTTTGAGCGATTCATTGGCATCATCATTGAACACTACGCAGGTGCTTTCCCAACTTGGCTTGCTCCGGTACAGTGCGTTGTCATGACAATCAGTGAGCGTTTCACTAAATATGCAAAAGAGGTGCATAGTCTACTGAAATCTCAGCAGATTCGTGCGGAATTGGATAGCCGGGATGATAAAATTGGCGCTAAGATTCGTGAAGCTAGATTGCAACAGGTGCCTTACATGCTTATTATAGGGGAGCGTGAAGTTGAGAATCGGACTGTTTCCATACGCGTACGGGAAGAAGGTGATATTGGCACCGTAGATTTAAATGTTGCCGTTGAACGGATTCTAGCTGAAGCAGATATTGATTTTTAGGTTAACAAGCTATTTGCTATTTGTTTTCAGATATTGAATAGATTTAGATAATCTTCAATACATTCTTTCTTTCTAATTTGAATCAATTGGTTTTCATCAACCCAATATTCTGGAGGACGCATTCTCAGGTTATAGTTTGAACTCATAACGTGACAGTACGCGCCAGCGTCCCATACAGCTAACCCCATTTCTTCGGATGGGGATGTTAGGTAGCAGTCCTTAGCGAGAAAGTCGGCTGATTCGCATACTGGCCCCACCACATCAAACTTCTTGAGTTCACCTTCACAGGGCTCTATCAAATCGATGTGGTGGTAAGCATTATAAAGACTCGGCCGAATCAATTCAGACATGCTACCGTCTACAACTACAAAGCTCTTATTGCCATTTGTTTTTACGCCGATGACTCGGTTGACCAAAATTGAAGTATTCCCGACAATAGATCTCCCCGGCTCAATAATCAGTGAAATATGTTGATTGTCCAGTACTTCCCGTATGGAATTGATTAGGTCAAGTGGAGTTGGCAAAATTTCACCCTGCTTATGGTAATCAATCCCCAAGCCTCCACCAATGTTGAGATACTGCAACTCAAAACCCTGGCTTCGGATAATCTTCACGAATTCCGACATGAGAACAGTTGCATCGTAGAAAACTTGTGTCTGCTCAATCGTTGATCCAAGATGGCAGTGAACGCCCACTAAGTTTAGTAAAGAGCTCGATTTGATAAAATCCAGAAACCAGTCTAGTTCTTTGTTTTGGATACCAAACTTTGAATTTTTAATTCCTGTTGAAACGTAAGGATGAACTTGGGGATCGATATCTGGGTTAATTCGAATAAGAACATTTGCTCTTTTTCCAACTTCATTCGCTGCTCGCTGAATGTGTTGGAGATCAAACTTACTATCAATATTGATTAAAACCTGATTCTGAATTGCATACATCAGTTCATCGATGGTTTTACCATTACCGTTTAGTATCGTCCTTTCTGGATTAAAATTGGCTTTAAGTGCAATACGGAGTTCGTTGCCACTGACTAAAACTGCGCTACTTCCCAATTCTTGCAAATGTTTTAGAATAGCCAAATTATTGTTGGCTTTAATGGCATAGCCGATAATAGCATTGATGTCCTCGATTGCTTCTGAATAGGCGCTGTAATTTTTGGTGATTTGCTGCTTGCTATACAGGTAAAACGGGCTTTCAGGAATTTGGGCTTGAATATCCTTGACTTTTAACTGTTCGCAGTAAAGATAACCGTCTTGAAAGTAAAAGCTCATGAAATCTTCTGTTTCATTATGGTGCGTAGATTCGTATCATAATAGTATCATCTGCATTTTGATATAACCAGAAATTTAGTGATTTTGTTTGACGTTGACATCATTGGTTAAAAGTGATAGTATTTTTCGAGAGCTGTTCAGGAATATAGGAATATTGTGAGGTTTTGCTTAGATAAAATTAAGCTTGACGGGCTGTTTTACCTTATTTGCGTTGGATCTTTTTGGGGATGCGGGGCTGGCGAGATTGACAATTTCGCAGGTATTCGCATAGAATCAGAGCGCCGTTTGGGTCGTATAGAAATTCGGATTATCTTGGTGGATTCGCATGGTAATCCTTTGATGTGGAACGCTAGCATTTTATCACCTGGTATTGGTGCGAACGCACTACCCATCTCAAAGTTTATAACCCAAGTGGATCTGTACTCATATCGAGAAAGTGAGGCTAACATAATAGTTTATAGTGGCGAACTACAGAACCTTCATTGGTCACACGCAATTGGTTCCAATATCAGGTTAATGACGGGCGAAATTCCAATTAGACTCATTCAGGAAGATCCGGCTCGGGATGCCGACATTGGTAAGATTACAGTGACTATAGAGACAGATAAGCAAGGGCCTTTCTCGGACACAATTCAGAGAATAAGAATGTACTATTGATTTCGCGATCTATAAATTTGGCTTGGTGTGTGGCAATGCAAGGATTGGTTCAGCAGATAAAGGAAATAATAAACGAAACGTGTAGTGAAGTTCTGGAAAAGATTGAGCTGGAGGAAAAAGAGATCGACTTAATGGTCGCGGGTTTGAACTTGCTTGAGATTCAGAGGAAGCAGGAGCAAAATTCTGCCACTCATGCGCCTTATGGCACAGTCGACGATAAATCCCCCCTTCTAGATAGCACAAAAAAACAACTCGTTTCTTGCGAACCACAGCGTCCTAAAAATCTGTTACCCTATACTGTTACTTCTGACTGCCAATTCGGTCAGTTCCTCAAAGTGCGTGGTGAAGCTTATTTGGCTTTTCGACTGACATCCAGTAAAGATCAGGACCTTGAGAAGATTACATGTTATAACGAGTTTTTTACTCAGGTTCCCGATTTCCACCGCCCGTCGAATTTGAAACCTGCTGTTTACGTTTTGGATGTTAATCATTTCCTTCAAGTTCTCTACGATGAGATTCGAAATATTGAAGGCTGTATTAAATATCAGGAGGCCGAATGGAAGGTAGACCAAGCCGAAGAGGTAAAGAATAAATCATATCGATTAATGGCGCAATTAATTGAAGAAATTCTCTCCGGTTATGATTCGGAACGGCAGGTTTCATCCAAGACTTCAACCTTCACTCCACCAAAACGTGTTCGGATTCGAACTATGGATCAATCACCGAAAATTGTCTCAGTCGATGAAATCAATCAAAAAAAGGACAAAATTTTCTGGAATCAGATTGAAGTTTTGTTTGATTGCTACCTTGAAGAAGACATTCACGCTATTTTCCCAAATGTCACTCTTGAGATTATCAATTTGCGTGCACTGGAAGAAATGCGGATAGAGCTATTAGGATGTGAACATGGACAGACTTTTGAAAATTGGCGCGCCTGTAAGATCAAAACTCAGGAGCTTGGTGGACAATACAATATGAAGCTATTAAAACAGTTACAGGAATTGTTTCCTTAAACTCTTTTTGATGCTTATTCATGATCGAAGTTACCAACATTGGAATGGGCAATTCAAATCAGGTCATGTAAACTGCTGGATAGTTATTGCCAGAACTGAGTTGGAACTATTGGCTCAACGGAAGTTTGTTCGTTTTATTGTTGCTATCCCACCTTTGATTTATCTGGTTATTCACGGTGTTTTGGTTTACTTGGCAAACTACTTTCCTGAATCAACCGTTTTGTTGAAAATCGATCCAAAATTCTTCAAGCAATTTCTCATGCGAAATCCAATCTTGCCGGGGTTCTTCATTGCCTTAATCGGTGTATTTTCCGGAGCAAACTTAATATCGAAAGACCTGCGGTATAATGCTTTATCGATTTACCTTTCGAAACCAATATTCTGGACTGATTATCTGATAGGGAAGATTTCTGTCATAATTGTTTTACTGCTAATGATTACGGGTATCCCTTGTTTGCTACTTTTTATTGAACATATCTTGCTCAGCAGTGATCTAAAATTTATCATGAAGAATTACTGGATTGTTGGATCTATTCTGCTTTATTCGTTGATTATTATTTTCCCGTTAAGTTTATTAATTATAACATTTTCATCCCTGACAACGAACGCGCGTTACGCCGCGATGTGGTTTATTTCTGTTCTTCTTGGCACTCCAATACTTCAAGAAATTATTGAGAAGATCACACGCAACCGGCAAACGGCAATTATCTCAATCTGGGAAAATTTTGATATCCTAGGCACGCAATTGTTTGGCCTGACACCAGAACCTAAAAAACCATGGGTTTGGTCTGCTGCAATTTTGGTGACTATCATAGTGACGTGCATCTGTATCCTACGAAGGCAACTGCGTTTCGTACACATTAGGAATTGATCTCTGCCAACCTTGTTAATCATAAAATTAAAATAATGATAACGCTAAATGTGTAAAACATAATATCTATCTAGCATTTGTCAAGCCAACTAGTTCCAATTTAACTGGCGGAGCATATGAATCCAGCTTTAATTGAGTTTCCTGATCTTCTGGAATCGGAAAGGTTAGTTGTCAGATCGCCTAAGCCGCGTGATGATGAAGAATTGCATACAGCTATTTGTGAAACATTCGATGACCTTAATACTTGGATGCCTTGGGCAGAGGAATTACCGGATATTAGCAAAACCAGAAAGTTTGTTAAGAATAAGCACTCTGCCTTTTTGGGGAGAAAGGATCTTGTTTTTTTGCTTTCTCTCAAAGGGACCAAAATTCGAGATAGGGGTATTGGTGTAGGAAGAAGTTTCAGAACCAAGGGTATATTACTGAATCAACGGTAGCAATTACAGAATTTGGGTTTCATCAACTGAATGCCAAGCGAATTGAAATCTGTTGCGATTCAAAGAATGTGAGAAGTCAAAAAATCCCTCGTAAGCTTGGGTTTTGTCTTGAGGCAACACTAAAAAATGATATCAGATCTAATTCTGGAGAATTGCGTGATCGTTTGATCTTCGCCAAGGTGAGAGGTGACTGAAGAATGAGAAGGTACTGCAAAGTATAATATAGTAACGCATTCGTTGAAATTTATAATCATTTGATGAATATCTGCTGAAAGGAAAGACTGTAAAATTGCTTAGTAGAAGAATACAAAAGGAACATATATGAGAAGCTCATCAAACAGTAATTTAGTATTGATACGAGAAGGAGATATTGTAAAGATCCAAAATGAATTTTGTCAGGTTTCGTTCAACTTATCACAGGGAACATGGAGCTACGCAAATCAGAAAATGTTTGAGATAATCAGAAATGCTCACATGGATGTCGTACTTCAAGATGGAGTCACTCTATCCTCACTAAACGCTTCTAAACGTGAGTTCACGGCGGATCCAGCGAAAAAAGACAACTTCGGTTTGTATCAGCCTGTTACATTTTCTTGTGAAGCAGATCAACACGAAATTCGAATTCACCTTCATTTAAAATGCTACCAGAACCAACCATACATATTAATTAGTATGTCAATTGAGAATTTCGGGGATGATCCGATCAATCTAGCACAAGCTTCTGTCATTAATGTTTCGTCTTCACAGGAACAGGCTAAGGGTGGTATTTATCTCGGTAGTAGTCCCGAAAATTGTCATGTGTACCTAAACACCGCTTCCAACACTTCTCACGGAGTGCAGAAAGTTTACAGTGGATTCAGCGTGAATCAGGACAACTCCGTCCATCTCTGCTATGATGGTGGCATTTATGATCTAGAGAGTAAGCAGTCTATTGTATTTGGTTTTCTTGATGCCAGAAAATGGTGGTCTTCGATTGAAATGAGTTATACCGGACAAGACACAGCAACTCAACAGACAGAAGAAGGAATTGATTGTTGGTCAGCCTTTCACCAGTGTGAAAACTACGAGTGTGCAGCCAAAACAGAAATCGAATTTTCGCCTTTCTACCTTAATTTTATAGATGGGATAACTTCGTCCTATCAAACTTATGTAGAAATGATTGCTCAAGAAATGGAGGTGAAGAAACAAGACCGTTTCTTCTCGGCTTGGGGGATATATCCGGAGAGAACTACAGATCAGACATTATCCGATTCTGTTACGAAACACACTGACTTGATTAAGAGAAACAGTTTTTTTCGATCTGCCTCTGATGGTGGTATCCAACTTATCCAACTAGAAAACGGGTGGCAAAAGGAATTAGGAACATATCAAATTGATGACGACCAGTTTCCTAAAGGAATGCAGTACCTAATTGACTATGTTCACGATACAGGATTAAAGTTCGGTCTTGGAATTATGCCGTTTTGTGTCGCTGCTGATTCTAAGATCGCCGAAGCTCATCCTGAGTATTTCCTTCACGATGGGCAAAGCCGTTTAGCAGCGATTCATCTGCATGATGTAGATACAAAGGTTGCGTTGTTTGATGTTTCACATCCAGATGCCCAAAAGGAGATTGAGCGAAACATCAAAACAGTTATAGAGGAGTGGAATATTGACATCCTCAAGGTAGATATGCTGGCTTATTTAATTGGTCCAATTGAAAATTCAGGTAGTTTCTTCTGGCACGACAAAACCTTGACAAGCATTGAGTTATACCGGCTTGGAATTGACCTGCTGAAACGTTGGGTTTCACAAAGTTTTGGTAGGGTAGAGCTCACTGCCTGTAATGTACCGTACGCGCCAAGCATTGGAGTTGTCAATCAGAGTCAGGTTTTATTGAATCAGCAAAAACAAACTGCCAAGTATGTTTGGGAAGACTGGTCTGAAACCAAACAGTTAATTAACGGAGCTATTACGAATTCCATATTTGATGGTATTGCGTGGATGGGTGGGCTTGGTCCGCTAACTGTGGATGAGCAATATCAGCCGCTCAATGAAGCCATTATCGTTGCGACTTTGACGGCTCTAAGCAGCAGTATTATTGAACTTGGTGATGATTTAAGCAAAATATCTGAACCACGGTTAGAGTTGCTGAAGAAACTGTTTCCATTGACAGAACAATCAGCAAAGCCAATAGATCTCTTAGAGAAGATACATCCGCGTGTTTGGGGAAAACCTGTTCAAGGTTCTTTTGATTCTTGGAGTATCGTTGGTATCTTCAATTGGAAAGATCAACCTGAGGAGATACAGTTTAATCTTTCCTCACTTGGATTGGATAAATCAAAATGCTATCTTATCTACGAATTTTGGAATCAAAGGTATCTTGGGTCGGTAAATGGAAGCGTAACGTTAATGGATGTACCGCCAAGATGTGCGAGATTACTGTGTATTCGTGAAGAACAGAAAAACCCGCAGTTATTAGCAACAGATCTGCACTTCACACAAGGCGGCAGCGAAATCCTCTCTGCTGGGTGGGATCAACGTAGTCGAAGTTTCCTTGTTGTTTGTGATACGAAACGACGCCCGCATAGTATGCTGTCTATCCATGTGCCGAAAGACTATCTACCTGTTGAAACAGCTTGCTATGAATCGAATTACAGTTTCAGTTGGGATCCGCCTATATATCAAATCAAACTTGAAGATCCAAAATCAGACCTTGTCCAGATCAGTATAAAATTCGCAGCAACTTCAGGTTAGCATGTTATCGAATGCCACTTTTGAGTCTATTGCGATTAGCTGGCGACACATTACCCTATCAGTTTTGGTGTTGATTGTTGTCCTTTCCGAGTCAGTTCCAGCCCAATTCCTGAGAGACCCACAATTATTTCTACATGATCGACGAATACTTATTGGTACTGATGTGCGTGCTATCGGCATGGGTAGTGCGCACACCGCAGGACCAACTGGTGGAGGCAGTGAACTGTGGAATCCTGCGTTGATAGGTATTTTGGACAAGACCGAATTTACTCTAACTTCGTTGCCGTTTACCAAGGAATCGGAGGATAGAGAAGGTGCGGTTTCCCTAGCGATGAATCTCGAACAACTTCAAATATCGTCAACTGATATGGGCAATATTTCCATATCCTCTTGGGTCGATGGATGGGGAGCAGATGATTCCAAAAGCCGGATGATGCTGATTGGCTATGGCCTAGATTTGAAAAATGGGTTTTCAACTGGTATGAGCATCCGGCATCATCGGCGAAGTTTCGAGAATATAACCAAGATAGGTTGGGGACTGGATTTAGGTGGAGCTTATACAAGGAAACTACCTCGGCTTGGAGACCGTGTCTTATTCGGCTTAGCACTTAGTGATATTGGCAGTCGTTTTTGGCAGGGTGGAAAATTGGTTAGAGATGAGAAGATGCCGTTGATCCTCCGGTTTGGTTCAACCTATTATATTGATGTTAATACGCCTTTTTCTGTTGATCTGGCTTGGCATGATGACCACGCGTATGAGCGAGGCGATAGATTGCGTTTTCACCTCGGAGTGGAGCGATCCTTTTTCAATAATCTTTTATTCCGGATTGGTTATTCTAGCCTGATGAACTATTCAAAATTCACAGAAGGAACATGGACACACGGTGTTGGCCTACGCCATGGTAATACCCGAATTGATTATGCTTATGTGAATAGTGAACATAGCTCAGGAAGCCACTGGCTCTCCGTGGCAGTAAGTTGGTTAACTCCGTCATCACTGGATAAACCTGCTTCAGTTCCAGCGATTGTTATGCCAGATAGATTGAAATCTCGTTTAGCAGTATCGGATGAAGCAATCTCGCCAAACGGTGACGGGATTAAAGATCAAACTCAGTTTAACTTCATTAAGCGGCAAGAACTCGAATGGCAACTGGAAATCCGAAATCGCCAAAATAAGATTGTGCGTCAATTTTCGGGAAAAGGAACTCCAACCATACCAATTACCTGGGCGGGAAAAAACACTTCTCAAAACATAGTTACTGATGGAAAATATAACGTACTTCTGCTAGACATCAATCAAGACGAAAAACAACAATTAAGTAGTCAAACACAGGTGATTATCGACACAAAACCTATAAGCTTCGAGGTCACAGCAAATCCTATCATTCTAACGGACTCAGGGAATAAAAAGAACGCATCGACTGCTCTGGTAGTTCAAGCAGCAATTTCAGAACCAACTCATGTAGATCATTGGGTACTTCAATTCTTTGCTGGCGAAGATCTTGCCGATCAAGTCGAGGGTAAAGGAAATCCCTCATTTCCAATTATCTTGGATTCCCAGAAACAGCATGCGATAGATTCGGACATCGAACATAGTTGCGTTTTAACTCTTTGTGATCTTGCTGGAAATTGTGCAACTCAGCTGGTGAAAATACAGTTAATCGATTTGCGTGAAAAAGTGATTCATACCCGACAAGAACAACGCGGACTCGTTTTAACCTTATCCGAGATAATATTTGATACAGATTCAGCTAGGATTAAAAGTGAATTCCATGAAACATTAATTCAGATTGCGGACGCGATTCTGGCTTACTCAACAACTCATGTAATTATTGAAGGGCACACGGACAATGTTGGTGATGCCAATTACAACTTGGCTCTATCAGAGAAGCGCGCAAATGCAGTAATGAATTATTTGATTACCAACTTTGCCATAAATCAAAATCGAATTTCAGCCGTTGGGTATGGTGAAACGAGAGGGATTACTGAAAATGACACTCCCGAAAACCGACAAAAAAACCGACGGGTTGAAATTATTCTGGCAGCTGATCGGAAACAGCTGAATCAGGCCAAGGATAAGCCGATTTCTTCTTATACGTTGTTGGCGAGTTCTTTCAAAGATCGCAAAAATGCTGAGGCTCTGGTTGATTCTTTAGAATCACTTAAACTGAATCAAACAATTAAAATCGTGCAGGTAGAAGTTAATAGTCAAATTTGGTATCGCGTGACAGTCGGTAGTTTTTCTCAAAAAACGGACGCGGATTCCCTGATTCAACGCATTGAAACCTTGCAAAAGGTAAAACCAATCATGATTATGGTATGGAACTAGTTAGGCTTACTGGACAGGGTTCTTTAAGATACCAATATGTTCGATCTCGACTTCGACAACATCGCTGGGAACAAGTTTTTGGTGCGGATGACCAACACCCGCTGGGGTTCCTGTCGATATAATATCCCCAGGTTCAAGCGTCATTTGGCTGGAAATAAACTCGATTAGCTCAGCAATGTCGAAAATCATTTGGCCTGTGTTTGCGTTCTGCTTGGTTTTTCCATTGACACGCAGTGAGATCTGAAGATCATGCGGGTTCGGAATTTCATCTCTAGTGACCAACCATGGTCCAATCGGTGCAAATGTATCAAAACACTTTCCGTTAAACCAATCAAACCATTCATCTCCAGCACGAGTCACCCTGCTTTCTTTCACTTGTAGTTCCCGTTCCGACACATCGTTGACAATGGTATAACCTGCTACGTGAGAATAGGCGCTCTCACGATCGATAAATTTTCCGCCTTTACCGATGATAACGGCTAGTTCTGCTTCCCAATCAATAAATCCAGCATTGGGAGGAATAATAATCGGCTGCCCATTAGCGATCATTGTACTCTGTGGCGGTTTCATAAAAACACGAGGTATGGTCTCGGTTTTGCTTAATGCCTTTTCACCACCTTCTTCAATGTGTTCAGCATAGTTTCCCGCCAACAACAAGAATTTCTTCGGATTTGGGACAGGTGGTAATAACCTTGCATGTTCAGCCCAAACCGACTCCTCAGGGGCCTTTTGCGCCGTGTCAATCGCCAGACTAGCTGTGGCAAAGGCATCATGTTCACCTTCAAGGAATTCAATCATCCCAAGCAGATAATCTGAAGCAGATGTCGCGTGGAGATCAAGTATCTGATCACCAATAACTGCACCTAGTTTGATCCGATTTTTATCTTCAAAGCTTACTAATTTCATTTGGTTGCCTACTCCTTTAGCTTTTGATCAGTTTAAGTGTTACCTTGTGAGATATAGTAATTTTGATAATAATAGCAATAGATACATTGCTTGGAAAATCGACATCGATAGATCACTTTGCATTAAGGAGATGCATCCTTTATTGGGCGTGCCTGTCGATAAGACATGATTTTCTGACTCAGACATACGGCGTGGGACTAATATTTGCAAACATCGGTGTGTTTCAGTATAATTAGACCATATTCTATCCAGGGTATCTGTCGACTCAAACCAACGGTCATGTTCTGTCAACGGTTGACACAGTTTGTATTCCAGTGAATTGATCCAAGACATAAATTGAATAACAAATACGATTTTCAGATCCTATCAGCACCCAATAACGGTCATGTTTATCTCGACAGCGCGGCCACAAGTTTAACTCCTAAATGCGTAACGGATAAAATCGATGAATACTACAATTGTTATAACGCCAACATTCATAGGGGAATCCATGATTGGGCGGAACAGGCAACCGAAGAATATGAAGGAGTGCGCCCGGTTGTCAGGAAGTTTATCGGAGCCAACCAAGACAAGGAGATTGTATTTACCAGTGGAACGACACATGGGATCAACACAATCGCTAACTGCTTTTGTGCAGATTGGACTATTAAAGATACTGTTATCCTAAGTGAAGCCGAACATCATGCCAATATTGTGCCTTGGCAACAGTTGAAAGTACGTCAGGGACTTACAATCGAAGTTATTCCGCTGTTACCTGATGGACGCCTGAATCTAAACCAGCTACATACAGTAATACAACAGGTTGAAGGGCGTTGTATTATATCAATGAGTGTTCTGCCAAATGCTACTGGGATTACGCTTGATTACCGGCAGGTTAGTGAGGTGGCCAGAGATTATGGCGCAACCGTATTGTTTGATGGCGCGCAAAGTGTCCCACGTGTCAAGACCGATGTCAGCTACTGTGATTTTCTGGTTTTCAGCGGACATAAAATATATGGGCCAACCGGGGTTGGTATTTTGTACGCTAGAGACGGATTCCTAGATGAAATGCCTCCTTATATGGGAGGTGGGGATATGATAAAGAGTGTGCGTTTTGATCATACTACTTATAATGATATGCCATGGCGATATGAAGCGGGAACCACAAATATCGCAGGAGTGATTGGTCTTGGTGCAGCTCTGAACTGGGTACAAAATATTGATATTGAAAAAATATATCAGCACGAGAAAGAAATTTCGGACTACGCACAAAAGCAGCTGAATAAGATCAACAGGGTTTCCGTCCTGTACCCTGACACAGAAAAGTTGGGATTGGTTGTGTTCACGGTCAACGAGGCTCAAAGCAGTGATGTTGCAACATTACTGAATACTCAGGGTATTGCGGTTCGAAGTGGCTATCTCTGTGCTGAACCGATATTGGTCAATCAGGTTGGGCGTGGTGTGTTACGCGCGAGTTTCGGTATCTACACCACTCAAAATGACATTGATCGGTTCATCAATGCTCTGAATAAAGTGATGACCGTATTATGACAATTGAAGAAGAAATTCAAGACATTAAAGAAATGCTAGACGATATGCCGGATGATTTTGCCAAATACAGCACCATTATAGAGATGGGTGACGAATTGGAACCATATCCGGAAGAGTTTAAGTTGGATGAACTGAAAGTGCCAGGTTGCCAGAGTAATTTATGGCTGATGGTGGAACGGAAAGGTGACACCATCCACTACCGGGCTGTGAGCGACGCTGTTATCGTCAAAGGGCTTGTAGCACTGATGCTACAGATACTAAATGGTCGCACTCAAAAAGAAATACAAAATTTTGATATTGATTTACTCAAAGAACTGGGTATCAAAGGCATACTGACACCCGGCAGACAGAACGGGGTGGGAAGCTTGATCCAAAGAATCCAGCTTTTGGCTGCTTGAACAAACAACTGAACCGTTAAAAGGGCTGACTCAAACTTCGCGTATCATTTCAGTTACAACCTCGGTAAGTGTTTCTCCGCAATCCGCCTGAAACTGCGACACGCCAGATTCATATCCCCCTTGTTCATAAGCAATCATTGTTGGGAAATATCCATAACTTCCGTTTGTCATTGATATTAGCAGGAGCTTTTCTATACCGGATTTGCTAGCGATATTCAAACCGATTTCGGTAAAGATTTCCCCTGGTAATCCAACAAAGTATATGCCTCCAATATTGATGCATTGAATCTCAATCTTTTCAACATCCCCCACTTCACCAGTTTCTCTCCTTGTTAACTCCACTGATTTTGTGTGGGTCTGAATCCGTATATCGCATGTGGTGTTAATCCATTGTAATACCTTTAGAGCTTCTGCACCGATAGTATGACCAATCAAGCGTGGAAACGCTTTTTGACGTTGGATCGGCACCAAGTTTCCAGCACAACCGAGTCCAAAGAGGGTAACGCCACCTTCAACACCTTCAATCAAATTCATTACATATCCCGGATAGTCCGCGCTGATGGCATACATTTTATCCGTGCTAGTAACTGGATGACAGGCAAAATGTACAAGCGTAGCGATGGTTTTCTGGTTGGGATCTTCGATGCGAATAATGTTCAACTTTGGATCTGAAAGCCCAAAAGTCAGATCCGTATCGGGCGGTGGTAGGAGGAAACTTGTTTTGGCTGTCCCATCCGGTTGGATGGTATGACGGTTAAAACTGACATTATCTACCATGCCCGATCCGTAGCCAATTCGTGCTGGTTGCAAATTCTGTTGGGCGATTTCAACAACGGTTGTCATACGTTCTGCTAGATGATGGATATACTTTCCGTTACCTATAATATGCTCATTATTCGTTATTAAATCCGACTGGCGAGTCTCTGGACCAAAATGGGTATGCGAGCAACTAATCATAATGTTTCGTTGTGGAATTGATGTCGCGTACTCGATTTCCCGACGTACATCTGCTACAAATTCTGCTGCCACACCGATAAGATCATTGGTTATAATAGCAACTTGCTGATTGCCATCGTCTAACACAATAGCCTTGGAGTAAAGGGCATCCGTGATAGTTTGGCTTCCCTGATCCCGAGACGCGTATCCTGCCATCTGGCATCCGAGATGTGGTGTGACATTAATTTTGGCTGCCCCTGCTTGAAAAAGCATACTGTTTCCTTCAATTTTTATTGGCTATTCCATTGGATTTGGGCGTCTGACTGAACTGATTGCACACAACGGAACCCACAGTTGCTATCCGTCTTCAGATTATCCGACCCATAATAGTGGCGGGCGGAGACACGAAGAACTTGATGCCCGAACGATCCCCAAGATCCTCCTCTAAGAATATGCGGTTTGTTGTCATCGGAAAAGTCCTCGGCCAGCTGAAAAACATTTGCTTCCGCAATTGGATTTTTCCGTGGGCTAATGCTATAAAAATTTGGATCGTATGTATCAAGACACCACTCCCAAACGTTGCCAGCTATATCATACAATTCATAACTGTTAGGAGGATATGTTCCTACGGCTGTTGTTTGTCCGATGTTTCGGTTGTAATTTGCTTTCGATGGATGGATGTTTCCTACGTAGGCATACCTTTTTCCAGCCAATCCACCGCGTGCGGCATATTCCCATTCCGCTTCTGTCGGCAGTCTCTTCTTCACCCATTTTGCATAGCTCATAGTATCAAACCAACTAACATGTACCATTGGGTGGTTGTCTGTCGGCGAAACGTCCAGAATTTTTTTCCAGTTCAGAGATTGATAACCTGTTGCTTCAATGAATCCCCTGTATTGACCAACCGTTATTTCATGCATATCCATGTAAAAAGCGTCAAGTTCAACCTCATGGACTGGTTGTTCGCTCTGTTCACCTTCTGCAAAATGGTCTCCCATCTCAAAAATTCCATTTGGAATTAGAGCCATCATCGACCCATTTCTGCCGATTATTGTTTTAGGCAAGCCTAGGGTTTGATCAATAACCACCTCGTCAACCTGATCAACAATATGAATAATTCCATAATCATCACAACCGGATATTGGTAAAAACACGCATATGAGTAACAGGTAAATGTAGCGGTTCATTTATGCTTTTGTTAGCCAGGGAAATCAGTTTATTTCAACTGTTGTTTCAAGTGGGACAGCAATCCGAGGCAACCGTCCGTAATCAGGTTGTAAACAAAATCAAAATTATTTGAGTAAAAAGGATCGGGTACTTCGGTCACATTCGTGTCTTTAGCAAAATCCAATAGCAGATGTGTGTTTTGTCGACAACCAAAACGATGACGTAAGATTCTAAGGTTACTGTCGTCCATAGCTACAATATGAGTTAGGTTATCGGCTATATCTTTGGCATTAATCTGGCGAGCACATCCTCGGTATTTAATTCCATGGCGGTTTAAAACCTCTAATGTACCAAAATGTGCTGTTTTTCCAACGTTCCAATTTTCAGTTCCTGCCGAATCAACTGATACAGAAGCATCCAGTCCAGCGTTATTGACCATCTTTTGGAATATCGCTTCCGCCATCGGTGAGCGGCAGATGTTCCCTAGGCAAAGAAAGAGTACACGCATTATGGTTCCAAGCAGACGAATGTGCGGGGATTATAGCAACCTTGTTTGTCGGTGTCAACTGTGGTACTACCATGTTAGACTAAGAGGAGAATAGGATTTTTAACAATCAAGAAGAAACAACTTACCTTGGTTAGTTCCTATTTAGGGTAGAGGTAAGTGATCGGTATTTTAGGGATTGAATTGGAAAGTGTCTTGAACTAAAATGGTTTTCTATCTTTGCAGTTTGAGGGAACTGCAAAGATAGAAACAGATTATTGAAAGTTAGCAATCGGCAGTTTTAAAGTGAATTTCGTACCTATTCCAACTGTACTTTCACATTTGATGCTCCCACCTAGTTTCTGTGTCACCAGATTATATACGATGTGCATACCTAACCCGCTGCCTCCTTCACCACGTTTGGTGGTAAAAAATGGCTCAAATATTTTAGTCAGATTCTCTTCTGGTATTCCCCGTCCATCATCGGTGTATTCAACTGTCACTTCTCGACCATCCAGATGGATTTCAAAGACCATATTGCCTTCATCCTCATCATCGTACGCATGCGTAATCGAATTCATAATGAAATTGGTGGCTATTTGAGAAAAGGCTCCCGGATAAGACTCGACTTCAGTCGTCCTGTCACCCACAACCTTGGTATCGTGTTTCAATTGCTTAAGTTTAGGCCTAAGACTCAGAATAACATCTTCCAAATAGGGACCCAGGGCAAAAACACGCTTCTCTTCACTACTTTGATCAACCGCTACCTGCTTAAATCCGCGCACCAGGTCAGCTGCACGATCCAGGTTAGAAGAAATTATTGAACCGCTTTGCGCCACTGTATCCAAAAATTTCTCTAAATCAGACCGTTTCATCTTGGCAGAATTATATAACTGTTGGAATTCGGAGATCTTTTGATCAAGTAATGATGCCGCAGTAACGCCAATTCCAATTGGGGTATTGATTTCGTGTGCTATTCCAGCTACTAATCCGCCCAATGAAGCCATTTTCTGTGCTTCAATCAACTTACCTTGGCTTTCTCGAAGGATCCCCAGTGTATCTTGCCACGCTTCATTGGCTATTGTCAGACTGTCATGAGCATTCTTCCGCTCAGTAATATCTTCAGAAATCACGAGCAGGTAACAAGCGGAACCTTCTTCATCATAAATGGGGATTTCTCTTCTGTGCAAGATGATACTCTCACCGGAAGCAGAATGAGATATTTCCTCAGGGATATCAAGCAATTCCCTTTTTTCCAGAACTTCTATATCATTCTGTCTATATTTCTCTGCTAACTCAACAGAGAAAATATCATAATCTGTCTTGTCGAGAACTTCGTCTTTAGAATAACCAAATAATTTTTCGCTAAAACCATTCCAAAACACAAATCTGAAACTCTCCGTCTCTTTAGCAAATACTGCGGTTGGTAGGTTTTCGACTATTTGTTCAAACAGCGCAATCGGCAAACGGCTTAATGCGTTATTTTTTCCGTCAGACATAGCTCAATCCATTAAAACAGGGAACACATTTAGGGTATCTTGAGAGCAATTAATCTGGATTCACAATTTTGTTGATTCACCCAACAGGATAATTAACATTAGGCAATAGCCTGAATGAGAAGAAATATCATTTCTCGGTCATCTCGATCTCTCCGTTCCATCCATCAGGAACGCCATTTTGCTCATATATTTCAGCTAACTCCAAATATATTTCAGCAATTCGATCATCGGGATAGCCGGATAAAGCCTGTCGAAAATACTCAGTGGACTTCTCGAATTGGCGATTATAATAGGCGCTGATGCCCTGATCTAAGTTTTCCTTTGTGGTATTCTTAAGTTTAATAACCTCTTGTAGATTTCATATACACTGGTTGACTGTGTTTTACCTTTAACTTTCACATGTTCCATGAATCGATAATTATATTCTATTGGCTGACCAAGTTCTTCCAGTGTCTGTTTACTAATTAGCATGGGAGACTTATACCGTTTGGTTAATCCTTCCATGCGGGCGGCTGTATTCACCACATCTGAGATGACAGTTCCTTCCAACCGTTCCTTTTCTCCTATCATGCCCAGAATTAACTTTCCAGTATGAATGCCAACGCCAATCTTCACCAGCGGCTGATTCATTTCATGGCGGGCATCATTAATCTCTTTCAATTCATTTTGCATTTCTATCCCAGCTTTAACAGCGTGATTGGCTTCATTAGGAAAGAGCGCCATAACTGAATCTCCGATATATTTATCTATGAAACCGTGATGCTGACGTACAATAGGACCGAATTTGTTCAACAACTCATTAATAAAATTAAAGCTCTCGTAAGGCGTCATATTTTCAGATAGCAAAGTGAAATTCCGTACATCGGAAAAAAGCACTGTCATTTCACACTGGGTTTGATCTCCAAGACCGACGTCAACGATACTCTCCTTTTGCAGAAATCGGAGAATATCTGCGGGTACAAAGCGTGCCGCGGCCACGGCGATATCCTCAATTTCCTGACGCTGCTCCTCCAGTTTTTGCAGGTCGCGGTAAGATCGCAACGCTGCTACCACGGTTGTAAAGAGTTTTTGAGTTGTCAGTTCGGTTTTAGCTTTGTAATCGTTAATGTCATAATCCATGATAACAGACTCTTCAGGAGCATAGCCGGGTTGCCCCGTACGTAATACAATGCGTATCATGGAATTGGCTTGTTCTCCCTGCCGAAGATTCTCTACAAATTTCAGCCCGGCATCGTCTGTCTCCATCACCACGTCCAATAAAATTAAGGCGATATCACCATTTTCTTCCACGCACTTCTTGGCTTCAATACTCGAGAAGGCACTCATGAAGTCCAGTTTTCGACCTTCAAATTCAAAATCGTTTAGTGCCAGTTTGGTGACGCTATGAACTTCTTCCTCATCATCAACTATCAATACTTTCCAAGGTGGCACTCTGGAATATTCAGCATCTTGTGCTTGATCCGCTTCATCAGCAAAGGTTAATTCATCATCCTCGTCAGCAAACACCAACTCATCATCAAATAATAAGGAGTCTTTTTCCTCTGAAAGCGACGCATCATCTCGTTTGTTGACCATAACACCAATTCCCTTTTACAGTTGCGTTTTTCTTGATCTTAATGTTGAACCTCAAGGCCATGACCGACGACGCAATTCAAATCTTGGCTGACTATGTCTGATAGTATACCACAGTCGATTACAGGAATTTATGCCAATTGATGAATAAAAACCAGGGTTTTTTAGAAATTTCTTTAATGAAGGGAAATCTCGTTTGGACTCCGGGAAGAAGGAAGGGATCAGAGGGATTTACTATACTAGAGTGCCCATGTTCAAACAGATGCTCAATCCGTGCAATTGCCCCAGACTTATTGAGTGACATTCTCCTCCGAGTAATCGTCAATACTTTTGTAGGTCATTTTCTGCGTGACAGGTATTCGGGTTCCACTTGATAGGAGGTAAACGTATTTTCTGGAGATAACCCTTTTTGCTTCGTCTTTAGAAATATGGTATATATTTATATCTTCGTCGTTTGTCAGTGATCTCAACTCTACTTTGAACGTTTCAATCGCGTCTGATCCTATCTCTATACTCTCGGATCCAACGACTTTAAGAGAGACTTGTTTGACCTCTTTCAGTTGTATGTCAAACACTCGCAATTTTGCTTCATATTCAGATGTAAGCGGTAAGTTTGCAACAAACAGACCAAGAGCCACATCATCAGCCAGCACCGGCCTATCCAGTTTAAGATCCAGAGGAACTTCACCTTCTCTGTCCGTAATAGTACCATGGATTTTGTTCTCTTCATATTTAAGCGTTGCCTATCTTGGATGTGGTTGCTATTTCACATTGTAATGGTAAGAGCGTTGTCAGATCGAGATCACATATGTAAAACTTTCACATGTTCCATGAATCGATAATTATATTCTATTGGCTGACCAAGTTCTTCCAGTGTCTGTTCACTAA
>JYMV01012530.1_pt1 | contig 54237 bp, 53 predicted proteins | sample 338911 | NCBI WGS metagenome assembly JYMV01 (sample SAMN03354496, study PRJNA234377) | hydrothermal vent metagenome | biome: Deep sea; feature: Hydrothermal plumes at the Eastern Lau Spreading Center, Western Pacific Ocean; material: Seawater | place: Tonga | collected 2009 | depth 2000 m m | reverse complement strand
CAATCTCGTTGGGAAAATAGTCTTCACGGACGAGGTCAACGAGAGTTTCAAAAAGCAGATAGGGGTTGACCATCCCTGCACCATATCCAATCAACATCGCAAAGTGATGGACGTCTCGTGGTTCACCCGTTTCGACGATCAAGCCAACATTCGTGCGTGTCCGTTCCCGGATGAGATGGTGATGCACAGCAGCAATGGCTAACAGGCTTGGAATCGGAGCCAACGCCTCATTCATGCGGCGATCGCTGAGAATAAGAAACTTGATGCCATCTTGAATCCCTCTTGACGCATCCTGGCAAAGTTTCTCTAACGCTGTTTCTAACCCATCAGGACCATCCGCGACGGGAAACACCATATCCAGCGTTCGAGCACAGAAATAGCCATCGGACAACGTTCGAATCTTCGCGAGTTCCGCATTGGTCAAAACGGGCTGTTGTACTCGAATACGATGACAAGATTCCGGCGACTCTCCAAGAAGATTCGGCTTGGGCCCAACATTGGTGACCAACGACATCACCAACTGCTCGCGAATCGGATCAATCGGCGGATTGGTGACCTGTGCGAACAACTGTTTAAAGTATTTGAACAGGAGTTGCGGACGATTCGATAACACCGCAAGCGGCGTGTCTGTCCCCATCGATCCCACCGGTTCCTGTCCCGTCACCGCCATGGGCATCACCACCATCTTCAACTCTTCCACGGTATACCCAAAGACCTGTTGCCTCTGCCGAAGCGTGGCATGATCAGGCTGCGGAACATTCATGGGTTCGGGAAGCTCGTCCAGCGACACCCGATGCGTCAATACCCACTGTCGATATGGCTTTTGTCGCGCGATTTGTGTCTTGATCTCTTCATCATCAATGATTCGACCCTGACCGGTGTCAACCAGAAACATTTTCCCCGGTTGCAGTCGCCCCTTTGCTCGAATATTTGGCGCATCAAACGGTAATACCCCAGCTTCAGACGCAAGCACAACGACATCGTCACGGGTAATCACGTACCGACAGGGACGAAGACCGTTACGGTCGAGGGTGCCACCCACAATGGTCCCATCGGTAAACGCAACGGCCGCGGGGCCGTCCCACGGCTCCATCATGGCCGAATGGTATTCATAGAATCCCCTTCGCTCCAAATCCATGTTCGGATGACCGCTCCACGCCTCCGGAATGAGCATCATCATCACATGAGGTAACGATCGTCCCCCCATCACAAGAAATTCAACGGCGTTATCTAAACTGGCAGAGTCACTCTGTGTTCCATCGATCAAGGGATACAATTTTTTGAGGTCATCTCCGAACAAGTCCGATTGCAACCGCCCTTGACGCGCATGGATCCAATTCACATTGCCTTTGAGAGTGTTGATCTCGCCATTATGTATGGTATAGCGATAGGGATGTGCCAAACGCCACGTCGGGAACGTATTGGTGCTGAACCGTGAATGCACCAGTGCAATAGCGCTTATCAGTGAGGAATCACCGAGATCTTGGTAGAACACGGGAAGCTGAGACGGGAGGAGAAGCCCTTTGTATACCACCGTACGGCATGAAAAGCTGGGAATATAGACGACGTTCTTATCTTGAATAGCTGAATCCCGAATGCCGTTCTCAATGCGACGTCGAATCACGTATAACTTGCGCTCGAATTGAGCCTCATTCAGCATATCCCGTGCGATAAACACCTGGCGGATTGCAGGCTGCGTCCGACGGGCCACCTCACCAATTCCACTCTCTTTGAGCGGCACATCGCGCCATCCCAGCAGACGTTGTCCTTCTTCATCGATCATCTGTTCCACCAGAGTTTCACATTGATGGCGCGCAGCAGGATCCTGAGGAAGAAACAACATTCCGACGCCATACTCCCCCGCACCAGGCAGACGAATTCCTACATCGACACAGGCTCGTATAAAAAACTCGTGCGGGATCTGGAGCAGGATTCCGGCCCCATCACCTGTGCACGGATCACAGCCTTGCGCGCCGCGATGGGTCAAGTTGTCAAGCACTTCTAGCCCCTGCCTGACGATCTCGTGGGATCGAACCCCCTTGATATTGGCAACAAAACCGATGCCGCACGCATCCTTCTCAAACTGCGGATCATACAGGCCCTGTTTCAGTGGAAAACCTGGTATTGGAAATGACGTATTCATCGTTTGTATCCCGAGTCGTTATTTCTAAAACAATCCTGGAATTTGCATTCCTCCAGTCAACCCTTTGAGCTCATCTGCCATAAGTTCCCGCGATTTTCTCAACGCTTCATTGGTTGCAGAAATTACCAGGTCTTGAAGCATGTCAATATCTTGGTCCTTCATCACCTCCGGATCAATCCGAATCGAGATAATCTCCTGGGCTCCGTTGGCTGTCACTTCAACCATCCCGCCACCCGCAGAGGCCTGTACAGTCTTGGTTGCCACCTCATCCTTTAATTTCGCCAATTGATCTTGCAATACCTGCGCCTGCTTCATCATTCCACCTAAGTTTCCGAATGGGGATTTCGTCATTGCGGTTCTCCTTCTTGCACACGATCCTCACATACCTCCTGGAGCTGACCCCCGAATTCATCCAACACCATACGCACCGATGGGTGGGTAAGGGTGCGATCGCGCAAATTCTGGGCCTGCTCCTCATGTCTTTCTTGACTGAGCTCTCCTATTGTTTTCACAGGTTCGGAAGATTTCGCAAGCCGAACAAACTTCAGCTCGACCGCCGTTCCACACAGCGTCCGACACACATCCTGAACATATTTTTGATTGTCATCGCGCGCCATCAACTCACGACACCTATCCGAATTATCTGAGAAGGCAATCATAACGATCCCGTGTTCGACCTTAATCGGAACACCTCTCACAAGATAGCTCGCTAGATTGGGTTTCTTCACACCAACCCGTTCGACAAGTTCGGCCCAATCGATGGAGAGTGGTGCCTTGTGTGTCACTTCTTTCCCTTTAGGGATGGCTGCTTCACTTGAACCCTCAGAGCGCGCAGACTTGGGATCAGCAGAGACTTGAGCCTTCGGACGAGGTGCCGCCACAGGTTTGGACACCCGGGGAGCTTGTTCTCGAGTTGCGGTCTGGGGTGCCCTCGTTTGCGACGTTGTTTTTGTATCCTTCACGCCCTTCGTAACACCCGTGTGCGATTCTGATTCTGTCGTCTTTAACGTCACGAGTTGGCAGACTTTGATGGCTGCCATCTCTAGGACATAGCTCGGGAATTCAGTATGCTTCAAATGATCTTGCGTTTGCGTCAAAATTTCGAAGACTCGCTGGAGGTCATCAACGGTTAATGCCGTCACGGCCTCCTCTTCTTCGCGATTTAACACCTCAGATAGGCCAAGGCGCTCTAGCGACTTTGGAGATATTTTTAGCACGACGAGAGACCGAACGTCTTCAACAAGGTCTCCCAAAAACCGATGCAGATCGCCTCCCTGATCTCCCACTGCCCACACCACCTCAAGTGCTCTGGCCGGATCACGAGCCACAACAGCATGAAGCATTTCCCGTCGTAGCTCGTTGGGAATATTCCCAAGTACGGTATCAACATGGTGATCCGCGACGGTCTTCCCGGCGAATGCGACAATTTGATCAAGCAAACTCAACGCATCTCGCAGACTGCCGTCAGCCGCTTTTGCCGTGGTCTCGAGACCATGCGGACTGATCGTGATGGCCTCCTGCGTTACGATATGCTGAAGATGTTCCGTAATGGTTCTGACGGGAACTCGACGAAAACTGAAATGTTGACAGCGTGACAGAATCGTTTGCGGAATTTTATGCACCTCAGTGGTCGCAAAAATGAAAATGACATGCGCAGGCGGCTCCTCAAGCGTCTTCAACAGCGCATTGAAGGCAGCCGTTGAAAGCATGTGCACTTCATCGATGATGTACAAACGGTAGGTGCCTTTTGCGGGACCGATGTTGATGTTCTCTCGGATACTCCGTATGTCCTCGACACCATTATTGGACGCGCCGTCGATCTCAATAACATCAAATGATTGGCCGTTTGCAATCTCGATGCAACTTTGACATTTGGCGCAGGGTGTTGGTGTCGGGCCTTGGTGACAGTTCATCGCTTTCGCGAGAATTCGTGCCACCGTTGTCTTTCCAACACCCCGCATCCCTGAAAACAGATAGGCGTGGGCAACACGTTTCCCCTCGACCGCATGGACAAGGGTCTGCACGACGTGGGACTGTCCGATCACATCGGGAAACGACATCGGTCGCCATTTTCTTGCGGAAACTTGATAGTTCATGGTTGGTATGGTCTGTAAGAAAAGGGCCAGGTGATCCTGCGGCACCCGAACGTCCCTGCTTACCGCTGCTTCCTTCCGGACCTCACGGGGTTCACAAGTGCTCGCCGCACAGGGCCCGGCCCTAGCTTTGTTTTTGGGTCAAGCAGCTGGCGGAGAGGGTGGGATTCGAACCCACGGTACCGTTGCCGGTACGCGTGCTTTCCAAGCACGTCGATTCGTCCACTCTCGCACCTCTCCCTCTGACGTCAATCGCAACATAAGGCTCATAAATGATACCACAACTCCTGGGGAAAAATGGGGGTCACGAATGGCGGAGAGGGTGGGATTCGAACCCACGGTCACACAAGGCGACAGCGGTTTTCGAGACCGCCCGATTCGTCCACTCTCGCACCTCTCCTTTTGTTATGCTGCACCCAGCTACGTGTTCATAATTGCCGGTATTCGTCGCTCCCTCCGGTCCCGGAAGAATGATTGAAGCATCTCTTGACTGTCCCGTGCACAGACCCCGCGTACTACCGAAACGCGATGGTTCAAACGTGGTTCTGCCGGGATGTTAAAGACGGACCCGCAGGCACCGGCCTTTGGATCATCAGCCCCAAACACAAGGCGCGCGATACGGGCGTGAATAATAGCGCCAGCACACATGGCACAGGGTTCGAGTGTCGAATACAGGGAAGCCCCGGTCAACCTCCACGTCCCTAACCTCGCGGCAACCGCGCGAATTGCGACAACTTCGGCATGGGCTGTAGGATCCTGCCACGACTCCCGAAAATTATGGACTGTGGCCAATATCTCCTGGTCCTGAACCAGCACTGCGCCAATTGGAACTTCTCCCTGGGAGACCGCACGCGCGGCTTCTTCCAACGCCAATTGCATGTAGAACTCATCCTGAGCAGTCGGGAAATTCATCGGGCAGGCAGGGTAACAATACAGCAAAAGACCGTCAAGGAACGGTAGAGCTCATTTAAATGACTATGCGATGGGCGGCTTCAGCGCTCTCGAACAAAAAAGCCATCATATTGAGGGCCGTGTTAGAGCAAGAAAATATGTGCTAGTATCTTTAGGATCTGGATTGTGTGCCACATTAACAATGGAGACTATCACAATAGCGGAAGGAACTGGGCACGATGACGGAGCGTGGTATTAACAAGAACTTGCTGATTCTCATGTTTGTGGGTTTTTTGCTCTCTCCAGCCTTTCTGTTTGCCTCGATAGCTGGCGCCGATACATCTCCTGGCACATTGCTCCCGTCCCTTGGAAATGCCCATATTGAATCGGTGGACACTCCTCATCCAGCATACAACAGTGACCCCCCAACTTCAGGCCATCACCTCAAATACGTAGCCAAATGGGACATGCATTCGGAACCAATTCCGAAGGAACTTCAAGTCCACAACCTGGAAGACGGAGGGGTCATCATTCAATACAACTGTCCAAAAGCATGCCCAGAACTTGTTGCAAATCTGGAAGCGATTTTTGCGCGATACCGGCAAATGGCCAATGATGACGTTCCGGAGCATGTTCGGAAAAAGAATCCCTACCTTCGCAGCAAATACCATCACCTTGTCCTCGCTCCCTATCCAAGCATGGACGCTACAATTGCACTCACGTCATGGCAACACATTGATACGTTTGACACCTACGATGAACAGCGCATTGTTCAGTTTATCGAGGCATATATCGGGATCGATCACCACCCGCCGAGAAAATTCTCAACTCCCAAATTACCCGAAGGCTTCACTCTCCCTCCGCCGTAGGCTGTAGCACGAGTGGGGGTTAGGATAGTCATCCAAATCTGCTGAACTAGAAAGAGGAGAGACCAATGCCAAAACCGCAATACCATATCTTTGTATGTACCAACACCCGGCCACCCGGCCATCCCAAAGGATCCTGTGGAGAGAAAGGTTCAGACGATCTCTTCATGAATTTCACCATGGGACTCATCGAACGCAATCTCATGGGGAAAGCAATGGTGACAGGCGCGGCATGCCTTGGTCCGTGTGATAAGGGAACGTCCGTCGTCGTCTATCCCGACGGTGTGTGGTATCAACAGGTAGGCGAGGCAGATATCGCTGACATCCTTGACCAGCATATTGGAAAGGGAGAACCGGTGGACCGGCTGAGAATGCCCGATGATTATTGGGGTTAGTGCTCTCTAAGCCCCGGGATGGACCACACACACCACAAAGCCCAGTCCCCTTCACAGGTGGGATGCGGCATCATCACCTGTAGCGACTCTCGAACTCAAGAGAACGACAGAAGCGGGCAACTGATCATGCAGTTGCTTACAGCCCAAGGCCATACCGTCGAACGCTACGAGATTGTCAAAGACGAACCCTCTCAGATTCGTAACGCAATTGATCAAGATCTCGCCTGTTCATCGATACAGGCAATCCTAATCAATGGGGGAACGGGAGTGTCAAAACGTGACTCGACCTATGAGACGGTAAGCGCACTGCTCGACAAACGTCTTGATGGGTTCGGTGAACTCTTCCGATTCCTTAGTTATCAGGATATTGGCTCCTCTGCCATCATGAGTCGAGCGACCGCAGGCGTGTCAGGTGGAACGGTTATTTTTGCGCTCCCGGGATCAGAAAAGGCCGTCCGCTTGGCAATGGAAAAATTGATCCTTCCTGAACTCGGCCATCTCATTGGAGAACTTGGCCGTTAAGAGATATCCAATGTTCCGCGTCATTGTTCAAGGCGTCATCACCGTTTGTCTTATCGCGCTGTATTCCGTATCGATTGCGCCAAAGCAAAACGTTGCTGGGAGTGAACATCCAGAGGTCGTCGGAATGCAATTCCTGCTCCCTGAGTATATTCCGGGGTGCAAATCCACCCCGTATATCCAAAGCGAAGACGACTCTGCCCGTCTCAGACGACTTGATGACACCGTCGAGACGCTTCGTTCATCCTACGAGAACCAGGACATCAGCACCCTCGACTCCCTCTTCACACCGTTAGAGGGATCAGAGCAGCTTCTCAATGCCATACAACACGATTTTGAAGTCTACGACAGCATCTCGCTGACATTTTCAATCGATCGAATACTCATCGCTCAGCACGATTATGCCATCCATCTCCATTGGGAAGGTGTATGGCATACACCTGGACAAGATCTCCCGCTGCGCGAACGAGGACTCTCGGTATTTAAGTTCACTGGCGACCAACAGATTACGCTCCACACCATTGATGGCGACAACCCGTTTGGCATGGACACACGGAATATTCCTGGAGACGAGACGTAAACCGGTTGTTTACGCTGAAACAGGCTCGGCTTCCGGGGATACGTCAGCGCTCTCACTAACCTCCCCAACGCCCAACAGCTCCTCAGCCGGAGGCTCATGCTTGATCACCTGCGTATCACGATACTCAACTAGGCCGGTTCCAGCGGGAATGAGCCGTCCGACAATGACGTTTTCCTTCAATCCAATTAACGGATCGATCTTCCCATTAATCGCGGCTTCCGTCAGCACTCGCGTGGTTTCCTGGAACGAGGCGGCAGAGATAAAACTTTCGGTGTTGAGTGCGGCTTTCGTGATGCCTAAGAGCACCGGTTTTCCAGTCGGTAGCATCCCCTTTTTGGCTCGAACCTTTTCACTTTCCTCCTGGAAGACAAATCGATCAATCTGACTCCCGGCCAGAAACTCAGAATCTCCGGAGTCCTCAATTCTCACCTTTCGAAGCATCTGCCGAACGATAGTCTCGATATGCTTGTCGTTAATGACGACCCCTTGGAGCCGATACACTTTCTGAACCCCATCCACAAGATACTTCTGGAGTTCTTTGGGCCCCAACACATCAAGAATATCATGCGGGTCAGGTGAACCGTCCATAAGCGGCTCACCAGCCTGAAGCCAATCGCCTTCGTGCACGTTGACATGCTTCCCTTTGGGAATAAAGTACTCACGAACATCCCCTAAATCGTTCTTAACAAGGATCTTGCGCATGCCTTTTACCAATCCAGCATACTCAACCACCCCATCGATTTCGCTGATAACAGCATGCTCTTTGGGCTTTCGTGCTTCAAACAATTCGGCAACCCGCGGTAATCCCCCAGTAATGTCCTTGGTCTTTGTAGTTTCACGAGGAATCTTCACTAATGCATCTCCTGGATACACCGTCTCGCCTTTCTCGACCAGAATATGCGCTCCGGAGGGAAGCAGATACCGCGCCGCGGCGGATGTCTGCGGCAATTTCACGGTTTTTCCAGAATCATCCTTAATCGAGATGCGTGGACGATACGCCGTGCCAGGGATATCGAGAACCAGTTTGCGTGAGAGCCCGGTCACTTCATCAAGGACCTCCTTTATGGTCACGCCATCGATCAAGTCCCCATACGCAATCCGACCTCCAACTTCAGTTAAAATAAGCAGAGAGTACGGGTCCCACTCCACCAATTTCTGACCCGGCTCAACGGCAACTCCTTCGTGTACCTTAATCTTCGCCCCATAAATAACCGGATATTTTTCTTTCTCACGGCCATCACCATCACACACGGCTATTTTCCCATTGCGATTCATGACGACCCATTCGCCTTCTTTGTTTTTGACTGTTTTAATGTTCAGATATTTGAGCGTGCCAACGCTCTTTGCTTCAAGCACCGTCTTCTCAACGACCCGACTCGCGGTACCACCGATGTGGAATGTTCGCATCGTAAGCTGGGTTCCTGGTTCCCCGATGGACTGTGCGGCAATCACACCCACTGGCTCTCCATTTTCAACCAGTCGTCCTCTGGAAAGATCACGCCCATAACATTTCTTACACACCCCACGCCGTAATTGGCAGGTCAGCACAGACCGAATTTTGACCTGATCAATTCCGGCATCGGTAATCGCTTTCACACGCCCTTCGTCAATCTCTTCACGAACTTGGACGACGATCTCACCGGTCAAAGGATCACGAATATCTTCGGCAGCAATCCTCCCTAAAATGCGATCCTCAATGGGTTGAATAATCTCACCCCCCTCAACAAGCGATGTTACCTGAATACTATCGATGGTTTCGCAATCCTCAGAACTAATGATCACATCCTGAGCCACATCAACAAGCCGCCGAGTAAGATATCCGGAGTTAGCAGTCTTCAACGCCGTATCCGCCAATCCTTTTCTCGCACCGTGGGTTGAAATAAAGTACTGGAGCACTGATAACCCTTCACGAAAATTAGCTGTAATGGGTGTTTCAATAATTTCACCAGACGGCTTCGCCATGAGACCTCTCATCCCGCCGAGCTGCCGAATCTGTTGGCCGCTCCCGCGAGCGCCGGAATCTGTCATCATGAAGATCGGATTAAAGGCACCGCCTCGGTCACTTTTTGCCTTGCCTGCGAGTTCTTCATGCATTTCACTCGCGACAAGTTCTGTCACATGTGCCCAGATGTCAATAACTTTGTTATAGCGTTCACCATTCGTGATCAAGCCTTCGGCATATTGTTTTTGAATCTCGAGAACATCTCGCTGGGCCGCTTTAATCAGTGCAGGCTTTTTTGCCGGAATCAACATATCATCAATACAAATGGACACCGCGGCTTTCGTCGCGTAGAAAAAACCAAGATCTTTTATTTTATCGAGTAGCACGACGGTATCCATGAGCGGGACGCCGCGATAGCACAAGTCGACCAACTCACCGACAGCCTTCTTGGTCATGAGAGCATTTGCTGCAGAAAATGGGATCCCAGGAGGAAGAATTTCTCCCAAAAGAACACGTCCGACGGTCGTATCTACCATCGCGTTATTGATGCGCACTCGAATCCGTGCGTGTAACGAGATTTCGTTGGCATCATAGGCAATCCGAACTTCCTCTGGACTCGACAAGACTTTTCCCTCACCTTGCGCGCCAACTTCCTCCTTGGTCAGCCAATAACACCCTAACACCATGTCTTGAGAGGGAACCGCAATTGGCCTCCCGTTCGCTGGAGAAAGAATGTTGTGCACAGAAAGCATCAGCACCCGACACTCAATCTGAGCTTCGATCGAGAGAGGCACATGCACCGCCATTTGATCCCCATCAAAGTCGGCGTTGAAGGCCGCGCACACCAACGGATGCAACTTGATCGCTTTCCCTTCAACCATCACTGGATCAAAGGCCTGAAGTCCAAGTCGATGAAGTGTTGGTGCACGATTGAGTATCACCGGATGCTCACGGATCACTTCATCAAGGACATCCCAGACCTCTGGCGTTCCCTCTTCAGTCAACCGCTTCGCACTCTTAATAGTGGTGGCCGCTCCCCTCTCTTCAAGTTTATGCAACACAAATGGCTTGAACAGTTCCAGTGCCATTTTTTTCGGCAACCCACATTGGTTCAAACGGAGTTCCGGCCCAACCACGATCACCGATCGACCAGAGTAGTCAACCCTCTTTCCAAGAAGGTTCTGGCGAAAACGCCCTTGTTTCCCCTTCAACATATCACTTAACGACTTGAGCTCCCGTTTGTTCGCTCCACGTATGGCGCGACCCCGTCTGCCGTTGTCAAACAACGCGTCAACGGCCTCCTGAAGCATGCGCATTTCGTTACGGATGATCACGCCAGGCGCTCGAAGTTCGAGAAGGCGTTTGAGCCGATTGTTCCGGTTAATCACTCGCCGATAGAGGTCATTCAGATCTGATGTCGCAAAGCGACCCCCATCTAGGGGAACAAGGGGACGTAGTTCCGGCGGAAGAACAGGAATCACGGAGAGAATCATCGATTCGGGCTTATTGCCGGATCGACGAAAGGCTTCAACCACTTTCAGCCGTTTGATATATTTTTTCTTCACGGCATTGGAGATCTGTCCCCTGACCTTTTCGTGAAGTTCCTCCCAGAGCGGATCGATCTCAACACTCGCAAGCATCTCGCGGATCGCCTCCGCCCCGATACCAACCCTGAATCCCTGACTATATTCTTGTACAAACTCCAAATACTGTTCTTCCGATAGGACCTCCCCAAACTTTAAGGGCGTATCACCTGGCTCGAGCACGACATAGCTTTCAAAATACAGGATCCGCTCCAGCACCTTGAGGCTCATATCCAACAGGGTCCCGATGCGACTGGGCAACCCTTTGAGAAACCAGATGTGAGCCACTGGCGCTGCCAAATCAATATGCCCCATCCGTTCTCGTCTGACCTTAGACTGGATCACTTCAACACCGCATTTATCGCAGACGATCCCGCGATGCTTCATGCGCTTATACTTTCCGCAATTACACTCCCAATCCTTGGTCGGCCCGAAAATCTTGGCGCAAAACAGTCCATCTTTTTCAGGTTTGAATGAGCGATAGTTAATCGTTTCGGGTTTTTTCACCTCGCCGTAGGACCACGAGCGAATCTTATCGGCGGACGCAATGCTAATACGCAGCGCATCGAAGGAAATCGAGTTTCGTGGCTTGTTATCAAATAGTGTTGCTATGGTTTCCACTGTTTCGCCTCCTTCGGACTCCGTTAATCGTTCACCTTCATAAGGTCAATATCCAGTCCAAGACTCTGAAGCTCCTTCACAAGAACATTAAACGATTCAGGCAGTCCAGGCTCAAGGAAGTTTTCCCCTTTGACAATGGCTTCGTAGATTCGAGAACGCCCAGGGACATCATCGGATTTCACGGTGAGGAACTCCTGAAGAGTTGATGCAGCACCGTATGACTGCAATGCCCATACTTCCATTTCCCCTAACCGCTGGCCGCCAAATTGAGCTTTTCCTCCGAGCGGCTGCTGTGTTACCAGGGAATACGGACCAATTGATCGCGCATGAATTTTATCGTCTACCAGGTGATGAAGCTTCAGCATATACATATATCCGACCGTCACCGGGCTCGCGAACGATTCCCCAGTACGCCCATCGTACAGCGTGGTTTGACCTGACTCTGGAAGGCCGGCTTGCTTCAATAGTATCCGGATTTCCTGTTCCGTGGCCCCGTCGAATACGGGTGTAGCAACATACAACCCTAGCGCTTGGGCAGCCCAGCCGAGATGCGTTTCTAGCACTTGGCCGACGTTCATACGCGAAGGAACACCGAGCGGATTCAGTACGATGTCAATCGGTCTGCCATCCGGAAGATACGGCATGTCCTCTGCAGGGAGGATGCGAGAAACCACCCCTTTGTTCCCATGCCGGCCGGCCATCTTATCCCCGACAGACACCTTCCGCTTCATGGCCACATAAACTTTGACGAGTTTCAGAACGCCTGGGGGAAGGTCATCACCCCGGCGCAATCGGCCGACCTTCTCGTCGTAGCTGGCCTGCAACTGTTCGGCATGCTCCTTGGTTACGCGATGAATCTCGTCAAGCTCAGCCTGATCTCTGGCATTATTGAGAACAAAATTTCTGATGTCCTCAGCGGGGAACCTTTGAATAATCTCCTCCGTCAAGCGGCCTTTCTTCTTGAGAAGCACTTCCCCCGACTCACGGTCTATCAAATCTCGGCCAATCTGTTTTCCAATCAGCAGGACCTGGATTTTTCGATTTTCCTCTTCCTCAATAATGCGGAGCTCATCAAGATGGTCTCGTTGGAGCCCCATCAAATCCTGATTCTCAAGAAGCTTGACCCAGTGATCATCATCGGAACGCTTTCGAGAAAAAATCTTGAGGTTGACAACAATCCCCTCGACGCCTGGAGGAACAGTCAGCGAGGTATCTTTGACATCCCCAGCTTTTTCTCCAAAAATGGCCCGGAGTAGCTTCTCTTCAGGAGTGAGTTGCGTTTCACCTTTTGGCGTCACTTTCCCAACCAGAATATCACCTGACTTGACCTCGGCACCGATCCTGATAATCCCGCTCTCATCAAGATTGCGTAAGGCTTCTTCCCCGACGTTGGGAATATCACGAGTAATTTCTTCCTTCCCAAGTTTCGTTTCTCGTGCCTCGACATCAAATTCGTCAATATGAACGGACGTAAATCGTTCCTCGCGAACCAAGGATTCACTCATCAGAATCGCGTCCTCGAAGTTGTACCCTCCCCACGGCATAAATGCGACGAGGACGTTGTTTCCAAGCGCCAAATCACCGTGCTGGATGGACGGCCCATCAGCGAGCAGCTGTCCTTTTGTCACCCGCTGTCCTCGACGAACGACTGGGCGTTGATTGAGGCAGGTATTCTGGTTGGACCGTTGGAACTTCAACAGATGATAGACATCCAGTCCTATGTCTTTTTCCTGAGCCGCAGCTGACTTCCTGGTAGTATCGGCGCGTACAACCATTCGGGTTGCACTGACACTTTCAAGCACGCCAGCACGTTTCGCCTGGATCACATACCCCGAGTCTCGTGCCACCACTGATTCCATTCCAGTTCCAACGATGGGCGCTTTGGGGTGGAGAAGGGGTACCGCTTGTCGTTGCATATTGGACCCCATCAAGGCACGGTTCGCATCATCATGTTCCAAGAAAGGAATAAGGGCACTGGCTACACTCACCACCTGCTTGGGCGACACGTCCATGTATTCCACTTTTTTTGGTGGAACAAGGACAAAATCTCCCCCAAAACGCGCTGACACGTTGTCTGCGCTCAGACGTCCCTTAACATCGAGCTGAGAATTTGCCTGCGCGATGGCGTTCCGTTCGCCTCCAACCGCCGACAAATACTCGATCTCATCCGTGACCACCCCTTTGGACACGCGAAGATAGGGCGCCTCAATAAAACCGAAATGATTAATTCTGGCGTATGTCGCAAGCGAGGTGATCAAACCGATATTAGGCCCTTCCGGCGTTTCGATGGGACAAATCCGACTATAGTGGGAGGGATGGACGTCACGTACTTCAAATCCTGCCCGATCCCGCGTGAGTCCTCCGGGACCAAGTGCGGAAAGCCGTCGTTTATGGGTGATTTCAGCAAGGGGATTGGTTTGATCCATAAACTGCGACAACTGGCTGCTCGCGAAGAACTCTTTGATGGCAGCAATAATCGGTTTCGCATTGACAAGGTCGTGAGGGAGAGCCGTTTCCAAATCCGCCAGAGTCATCCGCTCTCTGATATTCCGCTCCATCCACACCAAACCAAGCCTGAACTGATTTTCCAGTAACTCTCCCACAGCCCTCACTCGCCGGTTTCCAAGGTGATCGATATCATCGATCTCACCCTTCCCCGCATTGAGCAAGACGAGATACCGGACGACTTCGACAATATCCGTGGCCGTGAGTGTCCGGTCATCCGGGGAAACATCAAGCCGCAACCGCTTGTTAAGTTTTAACCGTCCGACTGGCGAAAGGTCATAACGCTTCGGGTTAAAAAAGGTGTTCTCAAAAAGCGTACGGGACGTCTCGACAGTCGGGGTCTCACCTGGCCTGAGCCGCTTATATACTTCCACCATGGCTTCATCTTTGGAGCTGGTCTTCTCCGCAGCCAAGGTATCATGGATCACCGGCGCGACCGTCGGCGCAAGATAGATCACCTTAAAATCACTGACCTTACCACTCCGGAGCACCTCGAGGGCGGTCTCCGGAATCACGCTATTTTTCTCAACGAGAGTCTCTTTTTTCGACGTATCCACAATCTCGGTTACGGCAGTCCGCCCCACCAATTCTTCAGGGGAGACGGGAATCGCTTTCACCCCCGCAGCAATCATCTTTTGAATAATAGACCGAGACAACTTTTGGCCCTCACGCACGATAAGTTCATTCGAGCGTTTTGGGGAGACATCGGTGAGGGAGCGGAGCCCAGCATGTATTTCAATATCTAACTTTCGAAGGAGTTTTCCCTTTACAATCGTAATTTCTTCCACCGGGTAGTACATCCGAAGAATTTCATCGGTGGAATACCCAAAGGCTTTGAGCAACACCGTCGCGGGCATTTTTCTCCTTCGGTCAACCCTCACGTACAACACATCCCGAGCGTCGAACTCGAAATCAAGCCAGGACCCCCGATACGGGATAATTCTGGCCGAAAACAAGACCTTCCCGCTCGCATAGGTTTTCCCTTTGTCGTGCATGAACGTCACGCCTGGTGACCGGTGAAGTTGACTGACGACGACACGTTCGGTTCCATTGATAATGAACGTGCCTCGTTCCGACATCAATGGAAGTTCTCCGACATAAATCTCCTGCTCTTTCACATCACGGACTTCCTGCGCCTCCTCCGTTTCCGTTTTCTGACGAACAATGAGTCTGACGCGAATCCGCAGTGGAGCGGCATAGGTCATCCCGTGCTCAATACAGTCTCTGGCATTATATTTCGAGTTCCCAAGAGAGTAATTGACAAACTCCAGGATAGCCGAATGATTATGATCGACGATGGGAAAAACACTCGTGAGTGCTGCTTGAAGCCCCCGATCCTCTTTTTTCTCTGGAGGCACATCTAATTGCAAAAAGTCCGCATAGGAACGTATTTGCATTTCAATAAGAGACGGAACCTCAAGGCCCGTACGAATCTTGGAAAAGTCTTTCCGTTTGATGGCACCGTGGTTGGACGTCATCGTGCTCAACACTCCCCCGTTTCCATGCACTGCACCCAATAACCGTTACTGAATCTCAACCGTTGCACCCTGCTCTTCTAACTTTTTCTTGATCGTCTCCGCCTCATCCTTCGCGGCCCCAGATTTCACAGGCTTCGGTGCGCTTTCCACAAGATCTTTCGCTTCCTTTAACCCCAGACTCGTAATCTCTCGCACCGCCTTGATGACCTGGATCTTCTTGTCACCAACACTCTTCAGCACCACATCAAACGCGGTTTTCTCCTCGGCTTCCGCTGGAGCGGCTGCCCCACCTGCGGCGGGAGCTGCCATAGGAATCGCCGCAGTCACTCCAAATCGTTCCTCAATTTTCTTGACCAATTCTGACAATCGAAGAACGGACATCTGCTCAACCGCGCCGAGAATTTCGTCATCCGTTAATGTGCTCTCTTCTTTCACCTTTGCCATCTCTCCCGTTCCTTTCTTTTGTTCGATGAGACCATTGATCATATACACCAAGCTTCGAGCCGGTCCTGACAATACACCTACAAATCCTTGAATCGGTCCTTGCATCGCTGAGAGAAGCATTCCCAATAGCTGAGGGCGAGATGGCAAATTCGCTAGCGCCTTTAACTGTTCCGCCTCAACAATCTTCCCCTCGACAACCGCAGAACGCATGGTGAGTCGTTGCTGACGGCGTTCTTTCGCGATGAAGTCGTACAGAACTTTCGCCGGGACGATGGGGTCATCATAGCCAAGAGCAACCGCAAGGGAACCGCGAAAGCGATCTTTAGCAATGGCAAGTGGTGTATCCTCGGCTGCCCGCATGGCAAGACGGTTTTTCACCACTTTCAGTTCAGTATTCGCCTCGCGAAGAAGCTTCCGAAGCTCAGTCATCTCCCCCACCGGCACTCCGTGGAACTCGGTTAGAATTGCCACATGAGCCCGAGAAAACTTCTCATGTAAATCTGCAATAACCTGCGCTTTCATCTCTTTCTTCATGCTGTCACTTCTCCAAACAGAGGCGGGAGGAATACGATTACGTAAGCCGCTTTGCGACTGCGACGGGATCAAGCATGATCCCTGGCCCCATGGTCGAGGAAAGAGAGACCCCCTTAAGGTATCGCCCTTTGCTTGACGCCGGCTTCGCTTTCATGATTGATTCAAGTATTGCATTGGCATTTTCACACAGACGTTCTCGAGGCAGAGACACCTTACCAACCGCGACGTGCACATTCCCTGTCTTGTCCGTCTTATACTCCGCACGGCCCTTGCGAATTTCACCAATGACCTTGGCAACGTCAAGCGTGACAGTCCCAGTCTTAGGATTCGGCATCAACCCACGTGGACCAAGGACTTTTCCCAACTTTCCAACCATCCCCATAAGGTTTGGTGTTGCAATCGCTTGGTCAAATTCCAACCACCCTCCTTTGATTTTCTCGACCAAATCTTCCGCGCCAACAACGTCTGCACCAGCATCGCGGGCCTCAGCCTCTTTTTCCCCTTTTGCGAAGACAAGAACTCTCACACTTTTTCCTGTTCCGTGGGGAAGAAGGGTTGTGCCTCGCACCATTTGATCAGCTCTCCGTGGGTCAATCCCTAACCGAACTGCTAAATCAACCATTTCATCAAACTTCGTATACGCCAATGACTTCACAAGATCCATAGCCTCATCAAGACCATATAATCGCGTTTCAACTTTGGCCAATGCGGCAGTAAATTTCTTACCCATACCCTACGCCTCCGGAACACTCTCTAGTTGGGAACTACTTGAAGGCCCATGCTTCGCGCCGTTCCTTCGATAATCTTAATTGCCCCAGCAATATCTGCGGCATTCAAGTCCACGAGCTTCTGACGTGCGATCTCCTCAACCTTCGCTGCCGTCACGGTACCAACCTTATCTTTGTTCGGTACGGCCGAGCCCTTGATAATCCCGGCCGCTTTTTTCAATAGATCTGAAGCCGGTGGCGTTTTAGTCACGAACGTAAATGACCGGTCCTTAAACACACTGATGACCACCGGGATAATGCTTCCCTCCTGACCTTGAGTTTGCGCGTTAAAGCCTTTGCAAAACTCCATAATATTTAGCCCATGCTGCCCAAGGGCTGGACCCACAGGTGGTGCAGGCGTAGCTTTTCCAGCTTGAATTTGAAGTTTGATCTTGGTCACGAGCTCTTTTGCCATTGTTTCACATGCCTACATATGAGGGATTAAGAGGGCTCAACCTGAAGAAAATTTAATTCGACAGGCGTAGATCGTCCAAAAATGCTTACCAGTATCTTCACCTTGCTCCGTTCAACATCCACCTCGTCCACTAAACCATTGAACCCAAGAAACGGTCCGTCGATAACACGAACGGTGTCTCCTCGGCTGAATTCCGCCTGCGCTCGAGGCACACTCGCGCCAGAATCAATCTGTTTGAGCAATGTGTCCGCCTCTTCATCAGTCAGCGGAAGGGGGACCTTTCCTCCACCTACAAACCCCGTGACTTTCGGTGTCGCCTTTACAAGCTGCGAGGCTTCATCGGTCATTGCCATGTGCACAAGAACGTATCCAGGGAAAAACTTTCTGGTACTTGCTTTCTTCTTCCCATTCTTGATCTCGACAACCTCATGCGTTGGAACCAATACCTCGCCGATTGCGTCTTCCATGCCCTGCAACTTGCACTGCCCCAACACGCTGGTACGGACTTGGCCCTCGAATCCGGCGTAGGTATGCACCACGTACCACCGCTTAGGTTTCTCAGAAACCGATTTTTTCTTCACATCAGATGACAATGGCAATGATCCTAACGAGCAAGGCATCGACGAGGGCTAGGAATATCGACATGATCACGGCAAAAATCAGGACAACTCCTGTTGACCCCACCGTTTCCTTTCGTGAAGGATAACTGGTTTTTCTCAACTCTCCCTTGACTTCGTCAAGGAACGTACTGATCGTCGAATACCAGCGTTTGATCACTCGTGCGCCTCGTTCCTCACGTTCAACTGATGCTCACCCACATTTGCACCCGCGTGATGGCAGGGGCACCAGGTCTCGAACCCGGACCTTCGGTTTTGGAGACCGACATGCTAGCCATTAACACCATGCCCCCAGAACGAGCAGTCAGCAATCGGCTGCCAGATGCCAGCAAAAAATTGGAAATGTGCCTCATTTTACTTCCCGGTGAGGAACGTGTTTCCGGCAGAAACGGCAATACTTCTTCAGCTCCAATCTGTCAGGATCGTTTTTCTTGTTCTTCATGGTCGAATAGTTACGCCGTTTACAGTCCGTACAGGCTAAAGATATAATGGTGCGCATTGTATTGCTCCTTCGCAGCCAAACGCGAGGTTATTCAATGACTTCCGTGACAATGCCCGCGCCCACCGTCTTGCCGCCCTCCCGGACCGCAAACCGCAACTCCTTCTCCATCGCAATCGGGGTAATCAAATCCCCCCGAAAGGTCACGTTGTCCCCCGGCATCACCATCTCTACCCCTTCCGGCAATTCCACGATCCCCGTCACATCCGTCGTCCGGAAGTAAAACTGCGGCCGATACCCCTTGAAAAACGGCGTGTGCCGTCCCCCCTCTTCTTTGGTGAGAACATACACTTCCGACTTGAATTTGGTGTGCGGCTTGATCGACTTCGGCTTGGCTAACACCATTCCCCGCTCCACATCCTCTTTCTTGATGCCCCGCAGGAGAATGCCCACGTTGTCGCCGGCTTCGCCTTCATCCAGGAGTTTCCGGAACATCTCGACGCCCGTCACGACGGTCTTCTGGGTCTCCACGATCCCGACAATCTCGGTCTCTTCTCCCACTTTGATCTTGCCGCGTTGAATCCGCCCGGTCACCACGGTACCGCGACCTGAGATGGTGAAGACGTCTTCGATGGGCATCAGAAAGGGTTTGTCGATTTCGCGCTCGGGGGTCGGGATGTAGGTATCCACGGCTTCCATCAGTTTCATGATGGCCGGCGCGGCATATTCGCTGTCTTTCCCTTCTAACGCCTGCAACGCTGAGCCCACCACCACCGGAATGTCATCCCCGGGAAAGTCATATTTGCTCAATAACTCGCGCACTTCTAATTCCACCAACTCTAAGAGCTCTTTGTCATCCACGGCATCGGCTTTGTTGAGAAACACCACGATGTAGGGGACGCCCACTTGGCGCGCCAGCAGGATATGTTCGCGGGTCTGCGGCATGGGGCCATCGGCGGCACTCACGACTAAAATCGCGCCGTCCATCTGCGCCGCCCCAGTGATCATGTTCTTGACGTAGTCGGCGTGGCCCGGACAATCCACGTGCGCATAGTGCCGATTCACGGTCTGATACTCGACATGGGCAATGTTAATGGTCACGCCCCGCTCCCGTTCTTCGGGCGCCTTATCAATCGACCCAAAGTCCACGAAGGTCGCTAAGTTCTGGTCCGCCAACACTTTGGTGATCGACGCCGTCAACGTCGTCTTCCCATGGTCTACATGCCCAATGGTCCCGATGTTCATGTGCGGCTTCGTTCGCTCAAATTTCGCCTTCGCCATTTGCGTCCCCCTCTATGAACCTATACCCTAGAAATTAACCGACGTTGAGTTTCCATTGCTGATATACAGGCAATATTTCAGACACAATATTCTGGTGATTGATAAAAGGCGCGCCGACAAGAAAGATGCGTGATACGATGGCAAATGGAGCCCACGACGCGGATCGAACGCATGACCTCGTCCTTACCAAGGACGTGCTCTGCCAACTGAGCTACGTGGGCATAAGACTCCATCGCCTAATGGAGCGGGCGACGAGATTCGAACTCGCGACATCCAGCTTGGAAGGCTAGAGCTCTACCGCTGAGCTACGCCCGCATCCTATCTCGTACAGTTCGTTCAATCCTCACTTGCCACTTTCACAGATCAGACAACATGCCATTTTATTTTACAGTGGGGAGGGAAGGGTTCGAACCTTCGAAGCTTACGCAACAGGTTTACAGCCTGTCCCCTTTGTCCACTCGGGTACCTCCCCATGACCCGTTGTTCCTGAACCCTTGGGGTTCAACGTTCGAACAGTGTGGAGCTGGCGAGAGGAATCGAACCTCCAACCTGAGGTTTACAAAACCTCTGCTCTGCCGTTGAGCTACGCCAGCACAGCCTTACTATCACAGCGAGGCGCACGAATGGCGTCAATTTTGCGTACCTAATTGGATAAAGCAGCAAATTCTAGCGAGTCAATGGATAGCTGTCAACCCTGAACGTTCCAACGCAACATGTTGAAACGAGGCAACAGGGTGAGGATGAAACGCCCACACACCTCTCGGAGCATGGAAGGGAGGCAATGCTGAAAATTACGAGGCCGCACCCGGTGCGAGAGTGCCCAGATACAGGGTAATCGCCTTGGCCTCATCTTCGTTCAAACCAAGATTCGGCATCTTCGTGTCGGGCTTCATCACCTGAGGGCTACTAACCCACTGGTACGTCCAGTCAGGGTTAAGACGATCTCCAGATCTCCGTAGATCAGGACCAACGACCCCACCCATTTCACCAGCCTTATATACATGGCATCCGTTACAATTAAATTTATCAATGAACAGGGATTTCCCACTTTCGACCAATGCAATTCGTTCATCCTCTGCGATATCCCACGAGGGTGCCTGCCGCATGGGAGAAGCCGGACGCACTGTGCTCACAGTTGACGCGATCTCCACTGGTGGTGCGCTATTCTTATGCAAGGTACGCAGATAAGCGACCAGAGCCCAACGTTCAGCATCAGAAAGCGTGTGTTTGAACGTCGGCATAGCGGGAGGAACCAGCATAGGCAGCTTTGCTTCAGCCGCTTTGGCCTCTTCCTCGTCGTCCATCATCACCGCATCAAGATACGCCTCTTGGAGCGCTTCAAATTCGTCAGGATCCAACAAGCCTCTGCTCAATATTTCGTGGTAAATTGTTTCATTTGTCAGCGAGGCCATAAACCCCGTCTCGCCTGCTTCTGTCTCACTATCGGTCAGATCCCGTGGGCCCGGATCGACATTCCCAGCGTTGAACCCATCGCCAACTCCTGAGGCACCATGGCAATGGATGCAGTAGTTCGTGAAAAGTTCTTTCCCCTGCATCACATACTGATTCGGCTGGGATGAGGATGACGTAGTTGTGTCCGCTTCTTCAGTGGTTTTGGTACAACCGACGATGAGACTGAACAGCACCACGAGCACAACAACACATCCAGAAACAGTTTGGTGTCCCCTTCCCATGGCTATCCTCTCCATCACTTGAGTTCCGATAGTTCGATGCTAATTGGTTGACCGCTTGACTGCTGCAGATACGCGATGACAGCCAAAATCTCACTGTCGGCCAAGGCTGTCGGCGGCATTGGCGCCGCGTACGGCGCCGGAGGGGTCTTGGTGAAATCAAGATAGGCATAGGCGTCCGGTTTGACCAAACTCTCATGGAGAAATTCCCTCGTTAGCTTCGCTCCAACGCCCTCAAGGGTTGGCCCATTGTTGGAAGGTTCCTCTTGGAGTGAATGACACTGAGCACATTGCCCTTTTCCTTCGAACAATTGGCCCCCGACCTGCGCCAAATCTTCCAACGTCTTCACATCGCCAAGAGCAATCGTGCTTCCCGCCTCATCCTGTGACCAGACAAACGAAGCTGAACTGATGGCGAAAACAATAGCAAGTATTACCGGATAAGGGATTGACCTAGTGTACATGATCACCTCCAGCCTCTTGGGAGTGGGAAGATTCCTCCGGTGCAGGCTCATGACCAGCCTCATCATGTCCGACATCAGAAACCGACGTGGGCACGACCTTCGCGGGCATTGAACTTTCTTGAGCCGGCAATGTTTTCGTGGGCTTGTCCTTTGATCCCACTTTTTCTCCACCCTTCTCTGCATCCATCTCGACAAGAGTCTTCTCTGCCGCGGTGAGCAGAGCATCGACCTGACCAAGAGCTTGTTCTGGCTTTACCGAAGCGTGCTCCGGCTCATGCTCAAGGTGAGGCGTATACACTGGGGTAAGAAGCCAGAACGCCATGACGACCGTCACGCCAATGCCCGTGAACACCGTCAGGTAGAGGTTGGGATCCTTCGGAACCTTCACTTAGTGGATCTCAGTGATACTGTAGTCGTAAGTCAAATATGCCACCGCGAGAAGAATGATGGCCCAGGTCATGATACCAAACTTCCGTTTCCAGGGACGTCGTTCTGGATTTCGAAATATAAAGGGAATGGCGATCAGCCAAACCATGAACGCCGCCGGAATTACAATCGACCCGATAATTTGTCCCCACTCGCCAGAGAACGTCTCATAACGGAGCAACTGAAAGAGAAATAAGAAATACCATTCAGGGACGGGATTATAATCCCCAGGCTCAGGGGTCGCTTCGCCAAGAAGTTCAACCGGCTCGTAAAACGCGAGCGCACAGGTAATCAAGAATACAATGCCAATTGCAACGCTGTCCTTGTATACCTGGCGAGGAAAGAAATACTCGCTAGTTTTAGTCAACTCTTTATGGTCTCGCTTGTACGGGCCGGCAGGACCGGCCTTGCGAAAGAGATAGATATGGAGAGTGGCCAAACCCATGATGGATAGCGGAAGAATCATGACATGAAGAACAAAAAACCGATTGATCGTGTGTGCGCCAGTCGTTGGTCCACCACGAAGAAATTGCCCAATAAAGTCTCCGATCAATGGCGTCTTGTCAGCAATTTCTATACCAACGGTGGTTGCCCAAAATGAACGTTGATCCCATGGAAGCAGGTAGCCGGTAAAGCCCATCGCCACAACCAGCGTAAAAAGAATGGTTCCAACCACCCATACCAACTCACTGGGTTTTTTGTACGCGCCCCACAGAAACACCTGAGACATATGCATCACGACCATCACCACCATGACGGATGAGCCCCAGAAATGGAAACTCAGGATAAACCATCCGTATTCCACATTGTGGATGATGTATTGGGTACTCTCGTAGGCGTGATCGGCAGTCGGCGCGTAATAAAACATCAACAAGATGCCAGTTACTAACTGCATCATGAAAATGTATACCAGAATCGAGCCAAAGACGTAGGTGTACCTTGAGCCTCCAGGCATTGGCTCGTTGAGCATCTTATGGCCAAGTTCTGTGAGACCGGCACGCTCATCGAACCAGTCATATATCTGTTTTGCGACTCCGTTCATCAGATCACCCGCACTCGACCCACAAGACCTGCCTTGAATTCAATGTCAACCGTTTCGATGTCACCCCCCGGTGTCACGCGCGTCGGAAGCACGTCAAGCGGCCGCGGGGCCGGGCCGGTCAGCACCGTTCCCGCAATATCATAAATGCTCAAATGGCAAGGGCACAAAAACGCCATGGCGTATTTTTTTGTACTACGCCATTTATACCCACACCCCAAGTGTGGACACTTTCCCGAAAACACGACATAGGGAACGTTCCGTCGATTGACCCAATATACGTCACCGTTCTTATCGCGAAACTCGACGTCCTTCCCTTGATAGATAGCCTCGAGTGTTTCCGGTGACGCCTTCATAGCCCAATGGGATTTATCGAAGGTCCGCTCCAAATAGCCCTCTTTGAGCGTTTTCCTAAAACGATAACTTTTGGGGGTATCAACGTCTTGAAATTGGTCCGTCCTCGCCAATGTTACCCACGTATTGTCAAATGGCCCATACATCGGATGGATGAGAAACTTGAAGACGGGATAGGCGAGAGGAAGGGCCAACACCGCGTTAATTGCGATCGTAAACTTGGTAAAGAAACTGCGACGAGGAATATCCCTGTCTCCCTCAGGCACAGGAAGAAGCGCATGACCCGGATCAACGTCAAGACGCGCTTCAAGACCCGCAAGCTCCTGTTCATGAACCGTCGTGTAATCGTCCCGGCATAACGGTGGATACCCAGAAACCTCGACAGCCGAACATCGTAGACGCACACCTTCGGACACGTCCGCAATCTGATCAAGAGGAACGACGCGCTGCCCTCCATCTTCCGTCCGAACAACAATGTGGCTGAGAAACTTTGTCACGGGATCGACGATGACATTGGCCACCTCGCCAGCGTCCCGATCACTTCCGACCACCTTCATCTTGATCTTCGGTTGGTTCACCATATGGACTTATTCAGGAAATACCGGTTTCGGAGTCTTCACACTGGTGTCCTTAAGCGTCGCCAAATAGGTGACTAACACCTCAAGTTCACCATCTGTCATCAGTTCTTTATACTTTTTTGGCATCAGGCCCTTTTTATATTCTTTCTCAAAACCCTCGGCGTAAAACGCCATTGGGTTAAAGATCTTCTGTTTGATCAACTCCTTGGTGAGTATATTTCCAAGGTTATCCATGTGCGGCCCACGTTTCTTGGTCCCGCCCTTTCCGCCTAATTTATGGCAATTGTAGCACTCGTAGAGGTTATACACCTCTTTCCCCGCGGCAACATGATCATCCCCAAAGGACGCGAGGTCCAACGGACCAGAATCGACTGTCACCGGACCAACCGCTGCGACAGCCGTTCCTCCGATAACACTCAAACGATCCATGATCGATTCCGCTTGCTGGTTAAGCGCGTCAACTTGCTTCTGCAGTGCGAGCCGTTTTCCATACTCAGTTTTGGCGAGACGCGGCGCAAGAATCTTCTGTATTTTTCCCTTCTCAACGTTCGGATCGTATTGGGGAAGAACCGTCGCCCCGCCAACAAAGAATACGGATATTGCGAGATAGAAGACACCTATTCCTAGGACCGCAAAGCCCCCAGAAATCGGCTTCAAGGGCGGCGCATCGAGAAGAATAAAGACGGTAACGCCGAGCACAACGTACAGCACAAACATTACCTGAAAAACAAACGGGAAGTGCATGGCCCCCGAGACCCACCACACAACCAATGAAAGCAGGACCCCGAAAAATGTTTTCTTGACAATGTTAAACAAGAACATCCCGTGCAGACACTCCGCGCGCTATTTCGCCTGAGCTGCCAATTCCGGCATTCCGCTTTGGGCCGAAGCGGGGGCCGTCGCTTTTTCAGCTCCAGGTTTCAAACTAACCCATATGGCAAAACTTACCACCGCGTAGAAAACCAATGTAATGCCAATCCACAAATATCCTCCATACACCAGCGTCGGTGTAAACGACTCGACCGTAAAGTCAGGCAGTACGTTGTAGACGTGATAATACTTCCTCACCAGCGACCGTACAGTCCCCATCAAGCACATGGTGTAGATCGCGCTGAACGCCAGGAAAATCAGGACGAACTGAGAAACGAAGTCAATCTTTCCCCATTGAATTCTTCCTCGCCTGATGGCTCGGTTGTAAATCAGGAAGTTAATGATGGTCACCAGGACAATGAGCGCCACCGCAACATTCTTGGTGGGCATGAGCGCGAGATCCGACGTCGAATATGCGAACGCCCCGATGATGAACCCGACATCGGGAAGCTCCGTCTCATGTGTGGCCAAGGCTTGTGTCGCCACAAATGCATGTGGGGTCATCCAAATCGCATTCCCAAAGATCACCATGAGAAAGCCCAACTTTATGATGATCGTTGGCGATACCGTCCATTTGCGGAAGGGAGGAATCCGCGCAATGACTGGCGGAAGCACGAGCGTCGCAATCAGCAAGCCAAAGAATGTAGGCCAACCGATCACCGCCTCGTACAAAGGAGCCAATTGCAGTGCGGGGAGCATGACGATGGGAAACAGAATCATCATCAACGGCATCCCAATGGTACCGCGGGCATCCTCCAACCCTTCAATACGCTTCATGCTGAGCCAGATATAATAGTTACTCGCCAGAAAGATGAGCCCAACCAATGCTCCTTGCAGTTCGAAAAACATCGAGAGCTGATCGGCCATCATATACGGGCCAATTGAGGCATCATATTCGAAAAACTCGAAGGCCAGAAGATAGCCGGCAAAGGGCAACAGCAGCAGCGCTCCCACACCAATCAGGTTCCCAATGAACCCCATCCAATCATAGTAGGCCCGGTCCTCCTCAGACTTCGCAGCCATATACATATAGGCCGCAATAAGTCCGGCGATAAATCCTCCGAAGACCACGTTGCCGATAAAGCGATGGATATTCAAGGGGATCCAACTGAAGTTGTAAACCAACTCCCAGACCGATGCCTGTTCGAAGACAAAGGTTTTCAGATCCATGTCCACGTCGCCAGCAGCCCGCGCGGGCGTGTTCATAAAGGATGTCGGACCGTTGATGACGACTAACGTGGTCGTTCCGATGATATTCAGCAAAACTCCGAGGGCAACATGCCTCGCCTTTTTGGGGCCTTGCCAGTCATCCCAGGTATACCAGTACAGATAGAGGACAATCGTTTCCGCAATAAACAGTCCGGGATAAATAAACGCAAAGATGGGTGAGAATCGAGAGACGAACCAGCTCGTGAACTGCGGATATGCGACCAGCAACACGAAAATAAACAATGCCCCGGTCAAGGCGGTCATGCTATACAAGATCGCGGTGACCTTGGTGACTTCCTTGGCCAACCGCTCATACCGCAGATCTTTGCCGCGCATTCCGATCCATTCGCAGATCACCACGAAAATAGGCGCGCCCAAAATAAACGCCGCAAACAGTATGTGCAACTGGGCGGCAACCCATGTCCAGGTGCGATTGCCACCGTACAGGTGGACTGGTTGAGGATCAGGAACTTGCGCGTATGCTGCGGCTGCGCTGAGAAACAGAAGTCCTGTCAGGCTCGCTATCGCCCGAACCCGAGTCATGCCTAGCTTTCGCTCTGCACTGGGGCGTCTTCTGAGGCTGGGGCATCCCCTTCGACGGGATCACTGACAGGCACTGCACCCTCCTCAGCAGGAATAGCCTCGCTGTCAGCAGGAGCCGCTTCGGTCTCCGCAACGGGCTTCCCAAGTTCGTCGAGCGGAACCCATGCTGCCCTTGCGACATCCCAGCCCTTGTCCTTTAATCCGGAAAACGTGCGTTCATAGGAAATGATCTTCCAGGTGTCCTCTTCGCTTTTCAGCTTCTTTTTCCAGGCAGGCATCTTGGTGCCCTTCACACCCTCGGAGATGCGCCAAAACCATTGGCTGTCAGAGAACAGCTGCATTCGCTCCGTTTGCCTGAAATCTCTCGCGCCTTTTTTTACCGGTTTGCCATTCTTGCCATGACATGCGGCACAGTTGACATCGATATTTTCCGCGCCGATGAATAGCTGTCGACCCTGTTCAATAATATCCGGATCACTCCACCACCCCTCAGGCATATGCTTGTCAGCATAAGCCGGCGGTGGCGGCGGTGGTGCCTTGAGTGTTGCCGTGGAGACCGATTCTCCTTCACCTCCACCCTCGCCACCTGTTTTCTCACACCCCTCGAAGGCAATCATTGCCAGGGTGCCTATAAACACGAGAGCGTAGAGAGACCACTGTTTGTTACCGCCATCTTTCATCAATTGCATCACGATACCCACCTCTCTATTAATAAGGACTGGCGCAATACGCCACATTCATTTGGCAGACTGAGCTTTCCGTCGACGCGCCCATTTTCGCGTAAACACTCCGAATGAAACGCCAACGGCGAGTGCAACAATTCCCCACGTCAGATACACACTAGTATCGGATCCAACGCTCGTATTCTGAACGACAGGAATAGTATGCACAATATTTACCATACCCGTCCGCGCAGTTGTCTTATCTGCTGGATCAAACTCGGCGGTAATGTGCTCGGTTGCCCCAAACGCGGTGACCGTAATAGACGTACCAGCGTCCTCACTATGCAAATGGAGGAGTGCAGAGTAGAAGCCAGCTTGGTCGGAAAACGCCGTGACTCCAGTATCGAGAACCTCCGCTCGAACGAACACCTTGGCGTTCGGTATCCCAATTCCGTCTGAATCTGTTATATGTCCTTCTACAATAAACCGATGATCATTTTCATGAGTTGAGAACACCTCTGGTGAAGGGACAATGACAACCCAAACACCCAGGGTCAACCCAACAATATATACCAGATGGTGAGTACGCACGAACTTCTTCATAATAAACGTCCATCTTGCATAACGTGCCTTCACTTGTCAATAATCACAAGCACATATTAGCCTCTTGGAACCTGCCTAAACTGAAGTTGGTTCCGACGCGTAGAAAAGGTAATGAAGTAACCAGGATGATCCAGGGAGGACAAACGATGCTCGCAATATTTCCACGAGTGTGCGCTATACTTTTCTGTGTGACGCTGTTCTCGGATGCCGCATATGCCTTACATGAAATCGACCATCGGTTCACGATTTCAGGATACGTGCGGGATGGTGCGGGAGAGGCCCAGAGCGGAACACCCGTCGTGGTGAAGGACGCCGCCGGCGGCACTCTCGGAAAGGCAACATCAGGACCCTCCGGGTTCTATAGCATACGCCTGCATCTTCATAGTGAGGATGTGGGAAGGAAACTCGAGGTCTCAACGGGAACACGGACCCAAGAATTTCAGGTGAAGTTCGACCCGGATAATGTGAAAGATGAACGCACGGTCGAAGTGCATTTCGGAGCCGAGGGCGTGGCAACCCCAGTGTGGGAATCACCCACGGTTCTGACCGTATCTGCGATGGCCATCACCGGGGGTGGGATCTATCTCTATACAACACAGCGACGAAAACGATTGAACCGCGCGAAGCAAGGAGGAAAATCACGAAAAAAGCGAAAGAAATAGGTGAGCGGCGAACCGTCACCTTCGAGTGGTGAGATTGAACGACTTCAGAACGTTTCAGTGATCACGAGCTGTCATATAGTCTGCAGCGATACACAACGCCTGCTTTGCAGTGGACTCACCGAACCCACCCAGTGCCGATTTCGCTTTATCAACATACTCGCAGGCGATTGCCATTGAGTATTCGACAGACCCATACTCGTTCATCAGCACAACGATCCGCTCGATATCGCCTTGTCCCAGATACGATTGTTCGAGCAGCGCCTGAACCTCGCCTCGACGTGTTGCATCGATATGGTGCAAGAGATGCAGGAGAGGGAGCGTAATCTTCCCTTGGCGCAAATCGGTTCCAAGTGTCTTGCCCAACCGATCGCCATGGCCAACGTAGTCAAGCATATCGTCGGCAATCTGATAGGCCGTACCCAACCGAAGACCAAAATGAAAAAGCGCCTCCTGATCCGATGCATCGGCATCTCCAAGTATGGCCCCCATCTGACACGCCGCCGCGATCAACGCGCCTGTTTTCCGTTCAATCATTTGGACATATTCGGTTTGTGACAACACTCTTTGATAGCGATTGAGCGAGATTTGCATGACCTCGCCCTCTGTCATGCGCCGGACAGACTCCGCGATGACAGAATTCAGTTCATGAATGCGAAAATCAACGATCGACCGCACGGCCTTTGCATAGAGGTAATCGCCGACGAGAATACTGGCTTGATTGCCCCAGAGTCGATGGGCCGCTTCCTTCCCGCGCCGAAACTCGGCATCATCGACCACATCATCATGCAGCAACGTCGCGGTATGGATGTATTCGACAAAACTGGCGAGGGCATGCATTTCATGGCCTTGACAGCCACACAGGCGAGCGGACAAGACTAACAGGAGCGGCCGAATCCGCTTGCCACCCCCTTGAAGAATGAATGTTGATATCTCTTTAACGAGGGGCACATCGGAGCCGATATTGGTGAGAATTTGTTCCTCGACGGTAGTGAGATCCCGGTGGTAACAATCCCACACATCGGCCATAGTCTGGAGACTACTAACGTGTGAATCGTGTGCCATTTTCGAATCGTATGCGGCGCTCTATTGATTTGTCAAGATAACTGCATAGCGTTGATGTCGGGGCATCATAACGGCCACATGACCACGACAGCAGCGGTTGACTTTTCGCCTGCGCTTGGTTTAGATTGCGTCGACCTTGTGCGGTGGTAGCACTTGAGGCCAGCCAAGCTCTTATGGCAACGAACTCGTCGAAGACATCAACCCCTTACCTGAACACTGCGCAAGTCGAGCGCGCGTATTCCCGATACGCACACCTCTACGACGTCACCTTCGGAAAACTCTTTAATGAACCGCGTCGGATCGGGGTGGAATGTCTCGATGTGCAGAGCGGCGAACGCATTCTCGAAGTCGGAGTGGGAACGGGAATTTCACTTTCACACTACCGAAATGATTGCTCGATTACAGCGATTGATGTCAGCGACGAAATGCTGGAGCATAGTCAACTGCAAATCAAGAGACATGGCCTCAACCATGTGACCATCGCAAATATGGACGCAGCCAACATGCAGTTCTCGGACAATAGCTTTGACGCGGTTATGGCCGCGTACGTCATTACGGCAGTGCCGGATCACAAAACCGTCATCCAAGAAATGGTTCGGGTGTGTCGGCCAGGCGGCCGAATCGTGTTCATCAACCACTTCAGTAACGGGAATCAGCTCATTGGTTCAATGGAAAAGCTCGTCTCTCCCTTGTGCCGACACCTGGGGTTTCGTACTGACCTTGGCCTTCAGGCGGTGTTGGATGGCACCACCCTGCAGGTCATTCGGAAACGAAGCGTGACTCCACTCGGGCTGGGGAATCTCGTCGAATGCATCAATCTAAAGACGGCTTAGGACGCAAGAAACCTTGCCAAGAAGCATCCTTCACACAGCCACTCGCATTGCCCCCTGGAGGCTGTGCGAGGAATGTGTTTCCACATTTGGCGGGAAATTAACTGCCGAGAGACGTGCCGGCGGGGCCGCCGGCACGGGATGCACGCCTTTTTTGCATCACCTTTAAGCGCACAGTTGCTCGTTTAAGGGAAGCTTCCGCCTGAGCAATATCAATCTCCTCCCCTATTTGGGTCGTCAGAGCTTCTGCTCTATCCCGAGCTTCCTTCGCTCTGGCTTCATCAATATTTTCCGCACGCTCAGCAGTATTGGCGAGGATTGTGATCTGCCCAGGAAGAATTTCAATAAAGCCCCCGCTAATAAAGAAAGAATATTCTTCTTCTGCCTTGGTCACCCGGACTTCGCCAACCTCCAAGGTGGAGAGCAGGGGAGCATGTTTGGGAAAAATTCCAAGTTCGCCCATAGACCCTGGGACAACCACAGAGTTTGCCTCATCGGAAAGAATGAGCTTTTCAGCGGTCACGATGTCGAGTTTAATTGTAGACATGGCACCAATACTGCGTTAGGAAGCTTGTATTTCTTTGGCTTTCTCCAGCGCATCGTCTAACGTTCCAACCATATAAAATGCCTGTTCCGGAACATCGTCGCATTCCCCATCAATAATCGCTTTGAAGCCCTTGACTGTATCCGAGAGCGAAACATACTTTCCGGGAGATCCGGTAAAGACTTCTGCCACAAAGAAGGGCTGAGAAAGGAAACGCTGAATCTTTCTGGCTCGAGACACGGTCAACTTATCTTCTTCACTCAGTTCATCCATCCCAAGAATGGCGATGATGTCTTGGAGATCTTTATACCGCTGAAGAATTTTCTGCACAGCACGGGCAACATCATAATGTTCATCCCCAAGAATTCGTGGGTCGAGAATTCGAGATGTCGAATCCAAAGGATCGACTGCCGGATAGATTCCCAGCTCGGCAATCTGCCGGGAAAGAACCACGGTGGCATCCAAATGGGCAAAGGTCGTAGCCGGAGCAGGATCTGTAAGGTCATCAGCGGGAACGTAGACAGCCTGTACGGAGGTGATGGAACCTTTCTTGGTGGACGTAATCCGTTCCTGAAGCTCTCCCATTTCAACGGCCAAGGTGGGCTGGTATCCCACCGCGGAAGGCATTCTGCCAAGCAGGGCGGACACCTCTGCGCCTGACATGGTAAATCGAAAGATGTTGTCTAAAAAGAAGAGCACGTCTTTGCCCTCTTCATCCCTAAAATATTCGGCCATGGTGAGTCCGGTCAACGCCACCCGGAGACGCACCCCAGGAGGTTCGTTCATCTGCCCATACACCAACGTCGTTTTGTCAAGCACGCCGGATTCAGACATTTCCAGGTACAGGTCGTTACCCTCACGTGTGCGCTCTCCTACGCCGGCAAACACGGAAAACCCGCCATGTTCGCTGGCAATATTTCGGATCAATTCCATAATCAAAACGGTCTTTCCAACACCCGCGCCTCCAAACAGCCCAGTTTTCCCCCCTTTTGCAAATGGCGCAATGAGGTCAACGACTTTAAGCCCGGTTTCGAAGACCTGTGTGGCTCCTTCCAGCTGATCGAAGGGTGGAGCAGGCCGATGAATCGAATAGACTTTATCGCCTCCCACATCGCCTTTCCCATCAACAGGCTTGCCCAGAACATCCAGCATCCTTCCCAGAGTCTCTTTTCCGACCTTAACCCGGATCGGCGCTCCCGTATCTCTTACGTCCATCTCTCGTTTCAAGCCGTCGGTGGTCGACATGGCAATGGTACGGACACCGTTATTCCCAAGATGCTGCTGGACTTCCAACACAACTTTCTCTGCCTGGCCACTATCAATTTCCAAGGCATTCATAATCCCGGGGAGCTCTTCCGGGGGAAAGGCTACATCCACGACGGGTCCGATTATCTGAACGATTTGTCCCGTTGCCACGCTATATCCTCCACATTATCGTGATCGTTAACTCACATCGAACCATGTTACGTCACTGCTGCAGATCCGGCAGCAATCTCTGATATCGCAGTAGTAATAGACGCCTGCCTGGCTTTATTGTAGGTTAAATTGAGGTCAAAGATGATGTCTTTGGCACTATCCGTAGCATTCTTCATGGCGATCATGCGAGCGCTGTGTTCGCTGGCAATATTTTCTAACAGCGCCTGATAGACGAGAAATTCTACGTACCTGGGAAGGAGACTATCCAGAACTGTTTCGCTCGAGGGTTCATAGATATAATCCCAACTCTGCTTCCTTTCCACCCCAGGAGGGAGCGGGCAGGGAAGAATTTGAGAAATCGTTGGTTTCTGATCCATGGTATTGATGAATTTATTGTAGGCGACGAAGACCTGATCGAGTGTACCCTTGAGAAATTCATCCATGGCCACTTTCACCGCAGGAACCACGTCAATGAGTTTTGGTTTATCCGCAATCCCAGTGGCCTCTGCCAAGATGTTTTGCCCGGTTCGTTTGAGAAAATCCCTTCCTTTTCTCCCCAGGGTAATGAGATCTGTAGAGGCCCATGCAATCCCGTGCTCGAGAATGGGCGATGACTTCCCCTTGATAAACTGAAGAACCTGCCGCAAGAGATTACTATTTAATGCCCCACACAGACCTTTATCGCTAGAAATAACGATCAGCCCCACCCTCTTTACCTCCCTGGAGATAATAAATGGATGTCGATACTCTGGATAACGTTCCGAGAGGTGGCTGAGGATTTCCCGAATCTTTTCCGCATACGGACGTGCTTCCACGACCTGAATTTGGGCCCGGCGCATTTTCGAAGCCGCGACCATTTGCATGGCTTTCGTGATCTGCTGCGTATTTTTAACGCTTTTGATTCGTCTCTTAATGTCGCGTGCAGTTGCCATGGTTCTTCTTAAAACATTGAGGTAGATTTAAAGTCTTTCAGCGCTTTTTTAAGGGCTTCACCGGTTTCATCACTGATGACCTTCTCAGAGACGATTTTGCTTCCGATATCCGGGTGGGTTGACTTCATATACACATGGAAGGCCTTTTCAAAATCCTTAATCTTTTCTACAGCAACGTCATCCATAAACCCGTTGATCACAGCAAAGATAACCATGATCTGTTTTTCCACATCCATGGGCTCAAATTGAATCTGCTTGAGAACCTCCGTCACTCTCATGCCCAGGTCAATCTGGGCCTTGGTGGCTTTATCCAGGTCAGAGGAAAACTGAGCGAAGGCCGCCAATTCCCGAAACTGAGCCAGAGTCAACCGGAGTTTTCCGGCAACCTGCTTCATGCCCTTGATTTGGGCCGCACCCCCCACACGGGACACTGAAAGTCCGGGGTTAATGGCTGGTCGAATCCCAGCGTAAAACAGATCCGTTTCCAAGTAGATCTGTCCATCCGTAATAGAAATGACATTGGTTGGAATATAGGCAGACACATCGCCTGCCTGAGTTTCAATAATGGGAAGAGCCGTCAACGACCCTCCTCCGAGTTCAGGGTTAAGACGGGCAGCCCGTTCCAACAGCCGGGAATGGAGATAGAAGACATCCCCAGGGTAGGCCTCACGGGCCGGTGGTCTTCTCAGAAGCAGCGAAATCTGACGATACGCCCACGCATGTTTACTCAGATCATCATAGACGATCAAGGCTTCTTTGCCGTTGTCTCGAAAGTATTCCCCAATGGCGCATCCGGAATATGGAGCAATGTACTGCATTGCAGCAGGATCGCTAGCGCTGGCTGTCACCACGATGGTGTATTCCATAGCCCCATGCTCCTGAAAGACGGTCACCACTTGGGAAACACTGGACGCTTTCTGACCAATCGCCACATAGATACAGATACAGTTTTTCCCTTTTTGGTTGATGATGGTATCTATGGCGATCGCCGTCTTGCCTGTTTGCCGGTCCCCGATGATTAACTCTCTCTGTCCTCTTCCAATGGGAATCATCGTATCAATGGCTTTAATTCCAGTTTGGAGCGGTGTGCTCACAGGCTGTCGGGCCATCACGCCGGGAGCAATCTTTTCCACAGGGCTATGGGAGTCGGTCTGAATAGGCCCCTTTGCATCAATGGGTTGGCCAATACCATTCACCACACGGCCGATGAGAGCATCTCCAACAGGAACCTCCATGATTTTTCCGGTGGTCTTGACCTGATCACCTTCTTTCAGGTGCTCATACCTACCGAGGATGACCGCTCCTACACTGTCTTCCCCCAGATTGAGAGCCATGCCCGTAGTTCCTCCAGGAAATTCCAGCATTTCACTGGCCATCACTCCCTTGAGCCCTGCAATACGGGCAATCCCATCGCCCACTTCGATAATAACCCCGGTGTCGGCAGCAAGAAGCGGCACATCCAAGTTCTCAATCTGTTGTTTGATTAGGGAGCTGATCTCTGAAGTCTTAATGGACATGAACAATCCCCTCTTTACTGATCGTGACTAGAAGATGCCTGGTGCCTTATTAGGCCACCAGGGTTTCCCTCATGTGCCTTACTTTTTCTCGAAGACTGCCATCAATAAGCCGGTCTTCAATCTGAATAATCGCCCCTCCAAAAATGGAGGGGTCCACCGATAGATCTAAACGAATCGTCTTTCTCAAAGAGGCCCCAAGGGTTGTTTTCACCGTTTCTTGTTCTGCTGGTGTTAGTGGTATTGCTGTCGTCAACTGGATGGAAACCACTCCCAAATCCTGTTCCCAGGACGCTTGAAATCGTTCACGAATCACTGCGACAAGAGAGATTTTTTTATTCTGAAGAAGAAGTTTCAACAGATTGCGAGTCTCGCGTCGAAGAGCGACCGTTTTCCCCTCTCCAAAGAATGATTCAAGAACATCCCACTTCTTGGCAAGGTCGAGTTTGGGATGGGAGAGAATCTGTGAAACCTTTGATGTATGAAGGACAACGAGGGCTTTCCCCAATTCATCGTCCCAGAGAGACTCTTCTCCCTTATCCTTGGCAAGCTGATAGATGGCATCAGCATATCGCTTTGTGGCCCGATGTTCAGGCACCGTTGGCCTTTACATGCTCTACCACATCGGTAATAAGAGCCATATGACGGTCCCTGTCTACGGCAGCTCCCAGGACCTTTCCCGTGGCCAAGAAAATGATGTCAGCCATCTCTCGCCTGAGTTCCACTCGCGCTTTTTCCCATTCGAATTGAATATCCTCACGGGACTTCTGAACAATACGTTTCGATTCTTCCTTGGCTTGAGAAACGATCTCGTTTTTGAGGGCCACAGCTCGATCTTGGGCTTTTTGGATGATCTCTTGGGCTTCGATTTTGGCTTTCACTTGCTGGTCTTCATAGAATGTTTTGGCATTTTCTAAATCAATACGAGCCTTTTCAGCAGCATCCAATCCCTCTTGAATTTTGGCCGTCCTCTGCTTCATCACCCTGCTGAGGGGCGAATAGAGAAACTTCGTTAGCAGAAAAAAGAGAAAGAAAAATGTTATCCATTGCCCAAAAATAGTCGCGTTCAGTTCCACAATTATCCTCGACTTTTCTTGTATTTAGCGTTTGTCTACGGTTTTTTTGGTGCTCACCCTGCCAATTGCAGCACAAACGGATTGGCAAAGAGAAACCAAAGGGCAAACGCCATCACAATAAATGGGAACGACTCCATCAGTCCTGCAAAAATAAACATATTAAAGAGGAGTTGCGGTCGCATTTCAGGTTGCCGGGCAATTCCCTCGAGAGCTTTTGCGGTGATCAGCCCCCAACCGATGGCAGAACCTAGACCGGCTGCCCCGAGAATAAGACCAATTGAAATGGCCGTTGCGGCTATAATGATCGTTCCTGGTTCCACGGTTCACCCTCCTTATTTATTTGCTAATTGATAGCTTGATATATCATCAATGTTCTTTTTGCTGCCCAATCGCAATATATACAATAGTCAAAATCGTAAAGACAAAGGCTTGGATAAGGCCGATGAACAAGTGCCAACCCAGCCATATAACCCCGACGGTCCAATTCATCCACCAAGGAATCATCGCGGCGATCAAAAGAATCACCACATGGCCGGCAAACATATTTCCAAATAACCGCAGGGAGAGACTTGCCGGCTTCGCCAATTCTTCTATAACTTTCATAAAAAAATTGACTGGAATGAGCCATTTTCCAAACGGGTGGAATAGAAACTCTGAAAAATATCCCATCCCTTTATGTTTAAGGCTAAAATACAGCAATAAGGTAAAGGAAATAAGCCCAAGACTGACCGTCGTATTAATATCGGCTGTTGGAGATTTCATCCCAGGGATTTCACCAATCCAATTTCCCAAAAGAATGAAGATAAACAGCGTGAGGGCGAGCGGGGTCACCCAGGGAACATAGACAGGGAGGTTTTCCTTGACGAGGTCCTCAATAAACTCAACGACGACCTCCAGAAAATTCTGAAGCCCAGTTGGGGCGCCATCATGCATATTGATCCTAAATAAAAAGAGAATGACCATTAAGAAAGCCACGACAATCCCGGTCATCACAAAGGTATCAAGGTTCACTGCATACCCGAGAACTGGGGTCACCCAATGTTCAAGATGTTCGGCTACGCCATGTTTCTCTCCAGTCATCTCTTCAGCATCCCTTGCATTGAATAATCACAACGCAACCCCGTCTTTCTCAGGAGATTTTTTCATGGCCTCTCTCAAAAGAACGAAAAGACTTATAACTTGGAATAGAACGAAACCGGCGATCACGCTTACGACATGAAGCTGAAAAAAATAAAATCCCATTCCCATTAACGCTAAAACAAGACAAAAACGGGTAACAACTCCCACATGCAAGAACAATTTCTGATTTTCAGGAACTACAAGGATAGATTTTTCCAAACGGGAGGCCATAACAAAGGCATTGATGCTTCCTAGGATAGCCCCAAAGAGAAGACCAAATCCCGCAGTAGGCATTCCTAAAAGGAGAAGAATCCCGGTGAGGGTTATCCCCCCCCAGAGTTGATACCGAATCAGTGGCCAGACTGTGGCAACAATCTTTCCACTTTCTACGCTTCCTTCGTTCATGCCTTGTCCATTGCCCATACAACCATTGTTCAACCGCTAGGACCAAAGGTGACTGCAAAGAAAACGGCCGACCGCAACCAATTTTGATGATTTAGAGTATCGCTACTGGCAGGCTGAATGAAGGGAGCTAGAGACACAACGCACCCTACACAGATCCCATTTTCTTGTCAAGAAAACCGCCATTTTTACGCGCAGAATGAGTCTTGTACCGATATTCCGTCTCAGGACCCAAGCGTAACCTGGGCCGCTTTGAGTTCCTCCAGCGTCAGGACCGTGTGGACGTGGACTCCGTGCCGTTGTTCGAGCTGCTGGCGTCCGTTTTGCTCCTGTCGGTCCACAAGAACCAATACGTGCTTGACGCTGACGTTGAGATCTGACTGTGCGACGGATTCAATCGCACGCACAATGGACTTCCCACTAGTCAACACATCGTCCACAATCAACACCCGATCCCCCGTACGCAGATCGCCTTCGATGAGATTGCTGAGTCCATAGTCTTTCGGTTCTTTCCGAACCATGAAGGTCCGCCAATGTGCCTTTCCCTCACTGATCTGATGCGCAACGATCGCCAGGCTAGTGGCAAGCGGAACCGCGCCAAGCACCAGACCCCCAATGGCCGTAATTCCCAGTGACGCCACCAGAGAATAGGCCGCTTCGGCAATCAGAACACAGTGAGCCGGATCGGACAAAAAGCGGCGACAATCGACGTAGTACTCGCTGTTTACCCCCGATGCAAGAACGAACGGCTTCGACTCGTCCCATTGAAACGCGCCGGTTTCAACAAATGCGCGAGCCAGCGCTTGTTTCGAACTCATGTGCAATCCGCCATCGCCCGAAAACCATCAGCACTCACGCCGACGCGCTTATTGCCGAGAACCGTTCGGAAGGTTTTCACAATTTGATCAAATTTTTCCAACGTATTCCAGTCATTACCATCTGCAGCTGCTATTAACTCAGGGACGGTCAGATCGCGAACGGCCTTTCTTCGTCTGGTACGGACGCCATCAGGACTTCCATCACCAATCAGGTAGTGGTCAAGAATCACAGAAGAGGCGGCCTCACCAAGGCGGGTCGCAAACGATTCCGGTTCCGCCAATGGGAGAAGCGGGCTTACGACACCAACGGTCTTCAATCCAACCTCCGTCAGTTCGCGCAGTGCAGCCAATCGCGCGGAAACCGAATAGGCATGTCGTGGAAAGCCTGGAAGCGTCTCCCGGTCGGTCTCGATGCTGATCTGCACCGTCAGACGACACCGTTCGTGGAGACGACACAAGGTCTCAATATCCCACAGCACATGCGGCGTATGAGTCTGAAGCACCAGCGTATCGGGTGGAAACTCCACCATTTCCGTGAGAATCCCACGTGTAATGCGATAGCGTCGTTCCTGCGGCACATAGGGATCCGTCACACTCGACATAAAAATTGAGAGTCGTTCTCCTTTTCGTCGTACTCGCGCGTGATCACGCCGATACAATGACGCGGCATTGAGCTTCACCTTTAACGATTGTCCCCAGGGAGCTGCTTCGCGGGAAGAAAACGGCATTTCAGCTGCGTAGCACGCCATTCCACACAAACTCCCACCCAAGGAACACCCCACATACGGATTGAGTGTATGGGAGAACCCTGCAAGAAATCCTCCTGTGGGTGTCAGGATTGACTTTGCTTCGATTTCGGCCACATTCATAGCGCGCTTCGCTTCACTCAGCATGCCCCATCATTTGTCGTTTGAGAAACTCAGGAGTGATGACCCAACGTACCACCCAGCTTTCTGAATCATGGCTTTCCAGACATACCAGAGTGCCGGTGGAGAAATTCACTACGGTTTGCAATGCGTCTGCACAGACGAGAAGTGCGCCCAAGCGATTCAGATGAGGCAAGTGACCGACCAGCATGAGGTTTTCGCGCTCACCAACCAACCGGTCTTTCCAGATCTCTGGATCAGCATTCGGGGACAGGTGTTTGTCAATCTGCATCAGCATTGACGAGGTGACAGCCGAGAAAATAATCTCAGCAGTTTCACGCGCGCGGGTTTTCCCGCTATGAAATACCGTGTCCACTTTGACGGCAATATTGGCTCGAACGAATGCGGCAACGCGCTGAATGTCATTTCGGCCTGTCTCGCTCAGAGGACGCTTCTCATTGGTCAACTCCGGTTCCGCTTCTCCGTGCCTCATCAGATATAGCTGCATTGAGGATGTAATTACACCGTCTTAGCGGGATACAAGATATAGAGCATGACATAGGTTGCGGTGCTGGTGATCAACGCAATCACAAACAGGGTCATGGTAAAACGCCCGAGCATGCGGTGGCGACGCGACCCGTCCGGCCAAATCCGTTCGATGACCTTCTCAAGCATCAACACCACGAGCACAATGATGAGACCGACAATGTAGACAATCACTAATCCCCAACTTAGCGTAAATTCGCCCTTTCCAAGTCTAATCAGGACGAAAATCAGGGCAAGGATCCCCAACGCCCACAGGACAATCTTTAACACGCCTCCCCATGTCAGCGTGAGTTGAACGTCGCTCAACACACGCTCACCCTCGACCGTGGTCGCCGCGCGAAACCCCAGGATGATCATGTAAATCGCCATAATCAACCCCAGCGCCACAACCGTAATGTGGACGGTCAAAATAGGGAGAAACACATTGTGATACAACTCCTCAGATCCCCCAAAACCTTCTTTTCCTTCAAGCGCGAGAACTCCCAAGTTCCGCGCGAGATAGTAGCCCGAAAAATAGACGAGCATCGCGACCATTGCCCAGAGAGTAACGGTATGATGATGGCTCCCTTTGCCTTTTCGCGCGAGCACCCATCCCCAAAGAAATAACAGCGTAAAGACCAACGCCAGCATGAAACTCAGATCGGCTCCAAATGTTCCGTGAGTTCCTAAGAAACCGGGTTTACCAAGCCACGCCTGCATAGTGATCCCTACCTTGCGTTACTCGCGACTGATAGTTGGAAGTCGCGGATCCTGACGAAAGCCCCATGCGCCGCACCAGATCGAAGCGATTCCCGCGCAATGGGAATCCCGTCTTGGATGGTCGCGGCCTTTCCACCCAAATACAGCATGGTCGCTGCATTCAGAACGGCACCCTCAGCTTGGATTCCAGTGATCTCATTCTTCAACAATCGTTCAATGTCCGCTGCCTCTGTTTGTACGTCTTTGACGGCAAAGTCACCCGCCGTCCCCGATGGAAGCGCAAAATCTGCCGGCCGCATGGAATGGGGCCGACTCATCGACGCATTCACCTCTAGCGTACGCAGCAATCGGACCATCGAAAGTTCGGGTTCGCCATCCGGCCCTTGAATAATCAGCCCATGCTCACAACCAAGCATGCGGAGGGTTTCACCCAATTTATCGAAATAAGGGCCGGCTGCCATGCCAATGAGGTGTCGCGTGGCGCGTCCAGGATTCAGAAGGCGCGCGATGGGATAGAAAAACGATGTGAGCCCGAGTTCTTCCGCAAGATCAAGATAGCGATTCATCGGTGGATGAAACATCCCGATGTCAAGATACCCAAACCCGGTTTTCCGGACCATGTCAGACACCGTACCCACCTGAGCGTCGACCTGAATACCTAAGGCCCGTAAGAGGCTCCCGGTATTCCACGATGACCCGTGCGGTTCACACCCGTGCATGAGCACGGGAACATCACACGCAACGGCAATCATCGCCGCGGGAACAAGCATCGAACGGCTCGTCCGCTCCCTGGCATAGGTGGGAACATCGAGAAGTCCGCTTTTGTCAGAAAACGGAGCAGCAGAAAGGTAATCGCGAGCGGCACTGGCAAATGCCGCGAGTTCGGTGACTGATTCGACTTTGATCCGTAGACCGACGGCCAATGCGCCGAGTTGAAATGGGGTGACTTGCCCTTCGACAACCCCCTTCATGACAGCTTTCGCCTCGCTCCACGTGAGATCTTTCGAATCTCGTGGACCTTGGCTCACCTTCGCAATGATCTCAGCGATAGGCATCATTTTTATTTGCTGATTCTTACAGTGCTATGTCGCATTCCAGCAGGTATCGCTCGACATCCGGCTGGATAGATTCATCAACTAACGATCTCCAATCGTCGTTTTTATCTTTAATAGATTGTCTGATTTTTGTGGCGGAGATAAATCCAATGTTTTCTGGTGGGGTGAATTCATTGATTTCGTATCCCACACCTCGACCATAGTTCGCGCTTTCAATGTCAGGGATGATCATGACCTTCACATCATGATCATGCGCCGCATGAAATTTCTGGATCATCTCGACGGTTTGTTCCGTCGTAAACGGGTTTTTTTCATCCGCAGGAATGTCTCGCACCATAATCAAGGCCGGAATGCCCTGATTGATTTTCTGCATGATCAGTGAGATGTGTCCTTGATGATATGGTTGGTAGCGCCCCACAAAGATCGCATATTTCTTGCTGATATTGCTTGTTGGGTTCCCACCATGATTCTGACATTCCCATTTCTCTACTGCGATACTTTCTACTGCCGTATTTTCCACTTTCACCTCTCGTGTGTATAAATGAATTTAGGGTGACTGCACGTGAAGGCCACATTCCTTATGTTCTGGAAGTTCCCACCACCATCTCCCTGCCCGCAAATCCTCGCCAGCGGTAATCGCACGGGTACAAGGCGCACACCCGATCGATGGGTACCCCCGCTCATGCAACACATTGAACGGAACATGGTTCGCTTTGACGTAGTCCCACACTTGATTGACTGCCCAATCGGCTAATGGGTTCACCTTGACCATTCCACCACGATCATGATCGATCTCGACTTTTTTGGTTTCGGTCCTGGTCACCACCTGCGCGCGACGCAGTCCAGTAATCCACGCATCCAGATCGCCAAGTGCCCGGTTGAGCAAATCAACCTTCCGGATCCGACAACACTCTTTGCGATTCTCAAGGGAATGGTAAAACAAGTTCATCCCTTTCGTGCGAACCATCTCCTCCACCTTTTGCGCATCGGGAAACATCACTTCGATCGACACACCGTATTTGTCACGGATCTTATCCATCACGTCATAGGTTTCTTGATTGAGCCGGCCAGTGTCCAAGGTGATTATGCGCGCCTTGGGATTGATCTTAGCCATCATATCGATCAGGACGACATCTTCGAGTCCGAAGCTCGACATGAGCGCGCCGCGATCGCCAAACTGCCCAAGTGTCCACCCCACAACCTCTTCCGCCGATTTGGCATTCAGGGCATCATATTCCGCTTCTTTTGTATCCACTGTTTGTGTGTCCATTTCTCTAAGCATTCTCCACCACCAATTTAAAATATTCGTCAATGGGCTCTTGGGATAGGACGGTATGGCCGTCGTTTTTCAAACTCGCTGGCACGTTTCGAATAGGCTCTCCGTCATCAAGAAAGACGGCCAGGCGTTCACCCGAATCCATCATTTCCAAACGGAGCTTCGTTTTCACATAGTTGATTGGACATTGCACACCACGTAAATCCAGTACCGGGATATCGTCACCAACATCTGATGCTGGTAGCGCAGCGGCTACCTGACCTGGGTCTGCGACGTTCGTTAACTTCAAATCCTCACCAATCCCTTCTGAGGCCGCACGGCAAGCCTCCACAAACACCTTAGCCACTCGAATTTTTTCTTCGGCGAATGCCTCCGTTGGGTTCTTATCACCGAGGTTCCGAATGATCGCGAGATGCTCTGAAAACGTTTCCGGAAGCACACCGGTTTGTATCAATCGCGCATCACACTCTTCAAACGTCTGAAGATCGGTCGCCGGCTCAATCCCTTCGGTCACCAGGAGTGCCTTGGCGCCTGCCAGCACAGCCCGATAGGCTTTGTTCACCGTCATGCCATATTGCTGGCTTTGGATCAACGTCTCTGCCTGATACAACTCTTGGTCGGCTTCCAAAATACCGTCGGTGATCATTTCCACCGCGCCACCCGCACATTCTCCAGGACCAAGATCGACGAGGCTGAACTCAGACTCTGCTTCCCAGTCATAAAAATGTTCCGGCGTGTCATCAAAGTTCCCAATGATCGAATACGGGATGAGCGCCTGTTTGAGTTTGGCTTTCCCCGCACGATCGAGATATTGCGGGAACGATTCTTCGTTCTCACGCTCCTGTCGAAACAATCCCACCAGATGTGCAATCGCCTTCGGGACGTTTTTAGGCGGAAGTTTGATGGTCATCTGTCCAATACGCGCTCCGTCACCTGCTGCCGAGCCACCGATATGCATTTCGTAGAACGGCGCCAGGTGCTCCCCGTAACGTTTACTCACGCCGTGGAGTCCGATGGTCGCAATGTGATGTTGGGCGCAGGAGTTGTGACATCCACTGATTTTGATCGATGTCCCTGCAAGATCGTCAGCCGTATTCCCTGCCGGAAAGACATCGTCCAAGGCCCGAGCAAGGGCTTTCGAAGAGGTAATGCCGAGCCCGCAGGTGTCGGTTCCTGGACACGCCACAATATCCTCGACGAGATGGGCACCTGAATCGGCAAGGTGGACGTCAACCAGTCGAGAATACATCTCGGGCAATCGTGAGGTCGACATCCAGCGAATCAATACATTCTGGTCAATCGTAATTCTAATGTTGCCGTTCGCTTCAGTATCAATCAGGTCGGCGATGAACCGCATCTGCGTTGGCGTCATGTCACCTGTCGGGAGCTTCAAGGTGACCGCACTGAACCCTGGCTGGCGTTGGGGCGTGACATTCGTCTTTTTCCAACGCTCGAATGCGTTTGAGGCAGCTCCGTTCGCCGAAGATGGCACATCGTAGTCTACAGGCTCATCGGCATACGAAAGAAGCTCATAGCCGTTCGATCCGTTCTTGGTTTGTTTGATCGCCGCATATTCGACCTCAATCTGGCGGAAAAACTCATCAATGCCCAACTTGGTGACAACAAATTTCATCCGGGCTTTGGTACGATTTTTCCGATTGCCATGATTATCGAAGACCTTGATGATGGCTTCACATACCGGAATGAGTTCATTAACCGGAAGAAATTCTCGGAAGAGCTTAGCCAGCCGTGGTGCCGATCCGAGCCCCCCACCAACCACCATGCGGAACCCGCGAGTCCCATCGTTTTTTTGTATGGCCGAAAGCCCGATATCGTGAATCATCGTCTTGGCGCAATCCGTCGTCGCACATCCTGAGAACGCAATTTTGAACTTTCGAGGGAGACTCTGGTTCAGCGCATTTCGCATAAGGTACTGCGACAGCGTCAGTGCATAGGGCGTCACATCAAACGCTTCTTCATGGCATACTCCCGCTAATGGACAGGCGGTCACATTGCGCACCGTATTTCCGCATGCTTCTCTGGTAGTGAGATCCACCTCAGCAAGCCGCAGCATCACCATTCCCACCACATCGAGCGGAACGTAATGAAATTGAATGTCTTGCCGGGTGGTCACGTGACCGATCCCAGAACTGTAATCCTCAATGAGAGAAGCCAAACACCTCATCTGTGTCGAGGTGAGCCCGCCAAACGGGATCTTCACCCGAATCATCTGATAGCCAGCCTGACGTTGCCCATAAATGCCATGTTGTAGACGAAACGGCCGGAATACGTCGTCAGACAGTTCGCCGCGCTTCACTTTCTCGGCTTCGCCTTCAAACGCGGCAATCTCAGCGAGAATCGTGTCAGGAACGCGCGTCTTCAGAGTGGGTTGTGGTGCATCCATCACAGAGCCTCCATCATTCACACATCAAATATGGTACATGAGGGTTCGCTGACCGTTCAACGCATGGGAACGATCGCACAGATCCTGAATAGTCGTTGCATTCAACACGTTCATCACTGACACTTTCACTTCGTTCCACACACCATGTACCACGCACGACTTCGGATCAATCTCTTGCCAACACGTCCCGCTCGTTCCGTTCCCCACACAGGACATGGGAGTGACGGGGCCATCAATGGCTTCTATAATATCTCCAACCAGAATGTCATCGGATGATTTCGCGAGAAGATATCCACCCTGCGCGCCTCGAATACTGCGAACCAGGCCGTTACGTTTAAGCACGCTCATGACTTGTTCTAGAAAGCGAGGGGGAATACTCTGGTTCTTTGCGATGGCCTTGACCTGAAGTGGCCCACGATTTCCGTTTAGCGCCAGCTCCAAAACGGCCAGCACACCATATTCGCCTTTTATTGAGACTTTCATATAAAATACACTATCCCGATAGGATTTAGGATTTTACACGCAGGCCGCGAGCATGTCAAGGCTACGTTGGCCTCTGAAATCCGGTGAATTGATTGACCACGCTGCTACGTTGACTTTCTCGCGATTGGAGTGATAGCGTCCCTGGCCATGGCAAAACCCCTTTCCTATACGTTGATTTTAGCGTTCTTGCTGGCCGTCATCGTTTTTCCAGTTGACGCCAAACCGGACACCACGATTGTCGTCACCACCCTCTCCGTCTTACAAGACTACGTCCAACAAATCGGCCGCGAACACGTCACGGTCACCAGTCTCATCAGCGGACTTGAAAATGGGCATAGCTACGCACTCAAACCCAGCGACATTCTGGCCGTTCGTCAGGCTCACATGTTCGTGACGATTGGTGCAGGCCTCGAAGTCTGGGCAAAGCAGCTGGTGGAAAGCGCACAAAATTCCACACTCGAGGTGGTGGTCACCTCCAAAGGCATCTCACTCCTAAGAAATACAGGAAGTATCCACACAAAAGGCGGAAAACATACATTCGGGAACCCGCACATCTGGCTCGACCCTGAAAATGCCAAGAGCATGATCCGACAAATTACCACCCGGCTTATTAAACTTGATCGCGCCAACCGCCGCGACTACCTGGCCAATCAAGCGGAGTACTTGCGTGAACTCGACACACTGCAAGCCGATATTAAACGCCGTGTCAAGAAACTTCCAGACCGGCGTTTCATTTCCCATCACCCCGCATGGCCGTACTTCGCCCGACGGTTCGGATTTAAGATCGTTGGAAATATCATTGAACACTCCGGGGCAGAACCGTCTGCGAAACATCTCAGCACACTAGTGCAGCAGATTAAAAAAACTGGAATCAAAGTCATTGTGTCCGAGCCGCAACTCAATCAGAAAATTCCGCAAATCCTCTCAGATGAAACCGGCGCTCGCGTGGTCACTCTGACCGCCATGCCTGGGGCTCTCCCAGGAACCAACACGTATACCGCCATGCTACGATTCAATGTTTCAACACTCCTGGAAACATTGAGCCCGTAGTCATTATTCTTCCCTAGGGCTACACAGCACCGATGACAACACATCGCGCAGAAGACCAGCCACGACACGTCGTGGCATTTTCACACGCCACCTATACCCTGTCACACACGACAGCCCTCGAGGACATCAGCCTTGAGATCAATGAGGGGGAATTTGTGGGTGTCATCGGCCCGAATGGGTCGGGAAAAACGACCATCCTCCGAGCTATTCTCGGGCTGATCCTCCCACGGACAGGCACCCTGCAGATTTTCGACTGTGCCTGTGAAAATCTCCGCTGCCATCATCGCGCGCGCATTGGATATCTTCCGCAGAAAGGGAAAATCGATCGCAATTTTCCCATTACGGTACTCGAAACCGTCATCATGGGGCGCTATGGCGTACGGGGACTCTTCCACCGAAGCGGGAAAGAAGATATGGCGATTGCACTTCAGGCGCTTGAAGACGTGGGAATGCGGGATTTTCAGAATCACCCGTTTGGTCAACTCTCGGGCGGGCAACAGCAACGCATTTTAATCGCGCGCGCGCTTGCCCAACAACCGCAGGTGTTGCTGCTGGACGAACCGACCACTGGCATCGACACCACCACACAGCATACGGTCCTGGAACTCATTCGGCGCCTCCATCGTGAACTACAGCTCACCATACTGCTGGTGACCCACGACATTAACCTCATCAGCCCCCTTGTGGACCGGTTGGTATTGCTCAACACCAACCTCTTTGCCGATGGCCACCCCAAGGACGTCCTGCGATACGACATTCTCTCGCAGGTGTACGGCAGTGAACTCATCGTGACTGATAACGGCTATGTCATTGGTGGTGATTCTCACCATGGGTGATACACCACACGATAAATCGTTCCAGGTGGTTCCCTCTTCCATTTTTTCGTGAGCGATCCTAAGGTCAGTATGCATGTTTGAATTTCTCGCCTATGAGTTCATGCAACGTGCGTTGATCACGGCGTTCCTGGTCGGAGGGGTATGTTCGTGGCTCGGCGTCTTTGTGGTGCTCCGCGGCTTGGCCTTTATCGGCGCAGGAACCGCGCACGCGGCTTTTGCTGGCGTTGCCCTCGCTTACTTGCTACAGCTTCCGCCAATGCTGGTGGCGATTGCCTTCGGTGTACTGACGGCATGGGCGGCTGGATTACTGGAAGAGAAGGGACGCATGAAACTCGATGTGTCGATCGGAATTCTGTTTACCAGCACCATGGCGTTGGCCATTCTCTTTATCGGGCTGATGAACGCCTATAACGCCGAAATCTATGGCTATTTGTTTGGGAGTATCCTCTCCGTGACACCCCTGGAGATGAAAATTATTGTGCTTCTGAGCATTGTCGTTATGGGCACACTGCTCGCATTCTCCAAAGAACTCTATTTCATCGCATTTGATCAAGACATGGCGGAAGCGTCGGGCATTCCAGCGCGACCCATTTTCTTTTTGCTTCTCACTCTCATAGCTGTGACTGTCGTTCTCTCGTTGAAAGCCATAGGGGCGGTGCTGGTCTTCGCGATGCTTCTCATACCAGCATCAACGGCATATCAGCTCACCCACAGTCTCAATCGGATGACCTGGATCTCTATTGCAATCGGAATTATAACCTCGCTCGCTGGAGTGCTTCTCTCATACTGGTTCGACCTTCCTTCTGGTCCAACGACCGTCCTCCTTCAGACAGCACTCTTCTTTGCCGCTCTCATCCTGCCACAGCGACTCACGCGTGGACCAGCCACCAACTGAAAGTTAATCCCCTAGAGTGCGTACTTAAAAATTTAGATAAAGAGCGAGGTCTCTGCGTCGAAGGTCATGCGGAGGATCGCTGGAAGGCCGAGGACTTCGTCAACGAGAGCGGTCATCTTTTCGTGATTGACCCCCATGTATTCTAGGCCAGCACTGCACGCGATGAGGCGAAATGTCCCCACTTGCCTTGCATCGGAAAACATCTGGGTAATCGCGGGAATTCTATTTTCTTTGAGCAGGCGGGACACATCCTCAGTATAAGCGCTGTACTCCGTCGGAAAATCCACCTCGTCTAGTTTGCCCATCGCGAGTTTCTTGATCGCCCAAAACATAAGGATCACGTGCACATCCCGTCCCAAGGCTGCAGCGGTGAGCGCAAGGGTCCCCACTTGGTGCAACTTATCGTAGGTTGCGCCATGCGCGAAGATGACGAACTTTTTATTGGGCTCTGACATTGGTGCGACTCGATCCAACATTCATTCGTATGAGTTCGTAGGGGTCGACGCGCGCATTGTTGAGTCGTGCGCCCCAATGGAGATGTGGGCCGGTCGCACGCCCGGTTGATCCAACCAATCCAATCACCGCACCACGGTCCACCGTGTCTCCTTCGTTCACCAACATCTCTGACAAGTGAAAATACATGGTGAAGAGGCCCAATCCATGATCGATAAGAATACTCTTTCCACTGAAAAACTGTTCAGTTGCCAATCGTACGATACCGCGATTCGAAGCCTGTACTTGGGCGCCCTGAGGGGCAGAAATATCTTCTCCGGTGTGCGGATTTTTCTTCTGCCCATTGATAAAACGTCGACGACCGAAGGCCCCACTAATCTTGCCATCAAGGGGAGCAACAAAACTATCGGTCCACGCCCGTGGTACGCGAGTGTGCGCAAATATGGATCGCAAGTGTTTCGCTTCTTTCCGAACACGCTTGAGTATGGCAACATCAAGGTCGACCATATTATTGGGCAGCGTCAGCCGTTGAACAGGAAAAGAGGCATCCACAACCTCAATGAAGAACCGCCGCGTTTCCGTCCCTTGCGGAGACGTCATGGTGACATTCAATGCGTCTTTTCCAAGCTTCGACGCTAAATCAGCTCCAACTAATCCTACCATCGTGGTGGAATCAGAAAGCGAAAAAAAGGGAACATTGGTTCCTCTCCAAGTCCCTGTCACTGTAGTCGAGCGATCAGAAACGGAAAGTACGATCTCCACAATCTCGCCCTGCGTTGCCCGAAAAACCGTTGGGGCAACACCTACCCCCTCGGCCAACAATGGCGAGGCCGCGCACAATCCGGAGGCCCCAACTACAACTGCAACATGCAGGATGTTCAAGACGGTTCGTCCAGCAAAGCCGCACTGAGCGGGGACCGCGGAACGTACCGAGAGGCACGTGAGCAGTTCAAGCGAGGGAGAACGCCGCTGGCAGATCGTGTTGAGCATCCCATCTAAGACCATCGTGCCGATGCCGGCAACTGTTCCATCAATTCGTTCACACGCATGTTTGTGGCTTTGAATGGATCCATACATAGGATCGTCTCTTCCCAATATCCGTTGAGTTTGAGGTAGGTCCAGTCGACTGTGTAGGAGCGATTCTTGGCCCGCGCGAAACGAATAAAGTCGCCACGGACTTTCGCACGCGTGGATTGCGGTGGGGTAGACATCGCATTATGGATGGCTTGGTCATCAACCATCCGATCCATGCGGTTGTGACGTTCGAGCAGGTAGTACACGCCTTTGGAGCGCTGGACGTTATGATACTGAAGATCAATCATGGCAATCCTTGGATCATCCCACCCACACCCTTTTTCCTCGACATAGGAACACATGAGATGGCGCTTACTCACCCAATCCAGTTCACGCGTGAGGCTCATAGGATCGTCATCGAGTCCATCAAGCACTTTTGCCCACCTCTGGAGCACATCTTTCGCGACCCCATCCTCTCGTCCTGCATCAACATAGGCCTGCGCGCGCTCAAGATAAGCCCTCTGAATCTCAATCGCACTCAGCTCTTGACCGTTTTCAAGCTTCACTTTCTGCTTCAGAGTGGGATCACGAGAGATCTCTCGAATGGCACGAACCGGGTCATCCAGCTGGAACTCCCGAATATGAAATCCATCCTCGATCATCGACAAGACGACGGCGGTGGTTCCGACTTTCAAATAGGTCACGAACTCAGACATATTGGAGTCCCCGACGATAATGTGGAGACGCCGATATTTTTCCGCGTCCGCATGCGGCTCATCGCGGGTGTTGATAATGCTTCGCGAGGAGGTTGTGGACGAAGATGTTTTTTCATGAATATGCTGCGCACGTTGGGAGATGAAGAAATGTGGGTGTCCATTCACTTTCATGACTTTTCCGGCCCCAGCAAAGATTTGGCGAGTTACGAAAAATGGAATGAGTTGTTCCGTCACATTCCAAAAGTCGACGTGACGGTTCATCGAAAAATTTTCGTGACATCCGTAGGTATTGCCCAGGGAATCGGTATTGTTTTTGAACACCGAGATGAATCCCGATACCCCCTCCTCACGAAGCCGCGTTTCTGCTGCCGGCAAGCAGCTCTCCAACAATCGTTCGCCAGCCTTATCGTGGACAATCAACTCTAGAATGGTCTGACACTCCGGAGTCGCATATTCAGGATGACATCCCGTATCCTGATAGAAGCGTGCCCCGTTCTCGAGAAAGGTGTTGGACGGCCAGCTATTGGGAATCAGTCCTTCGAAGATATATCCAAGAACTTTTTCGATCGGAAGATACACTCGCCCAGTTGGCGAGAAGACCATGCCATACTCATTTTCGATGCCGAAAATGCGTGGCTTCATTTATCCATTCCGTTGCGTGCTGCGTTGGTAATCCTCCGAAACGATCGCCCCGTTTGGTCTCGTTCCAGCACGGCAATTTCCAAAGCATCCACGGTCACATCCTGCGCATTGGCGCGTGTAAAGGCATCACAACACAACGCAATGGCGGTATCAAGCGGAGCGTCCTGAGCCCATTCGCGCTCACTAAAGAATCGCAGAATGGCATCAGACGGTCCCCCAACAGCGGCCACACCACGCTCGTCAATGATACCGCCATCAAAGGTAATACGATAAATTTCGTTGGCCTTGCTCGCTGTTCCAACCTCGACGACCAAGATTTCTACCTCCAGAGGTTTCATTTCCTGGCTGAAAATGCCGCCCAACGTTTCGGAATAGGCTCGCGCCAATGACCGCCCACTCACATCCTCGCGACTATACATATAGCCTTTGAGATCAGCGTGACGAATTCCAGCCTTGCGAAGGCTTTCGAACTCGCTATACTTTCCCGCGCCGCAGAATGCAATACGATCATAGATTTCAGAAATTTTGCACAGCGATGCGGCAGGATTATCGGCTATCAGCAACACCCCACCCACATACTCCATGGCAATGATTGATCGACCTTTGGCGATGCCCTTTTTGGCATACTCCGCCTTGTCCTGCATCAACTGTTCCGGCGCCACGTAATAGGGGGGCATCATACCGCGCGATGTCTCCTCTTCTTCGCTTCAAGCAACTCCAGGCACATTGCGGCTAAACGCTCCTCACCGATATCAACGATGCCCTCTTCCCGAACAAGCTTCATGGTGGGATAGATTCCGCGAATGGGGTCCGGGCCACCGGTCCCCGAATCTTCCTCGGCCGCGCTAAACAACGCAGAGAGGACAAGGTTGATTGCCTCGGTTTCAGCAAGCGATCGTCGGTAATGCTCCTTCATCGTATTCTGCGCGTCCTTTCCTCCGGAGCCGACGGCGCAAAAATCAATTTCTTCATATCGCCCACCGGTAATATCGTATTGACAGATGCGTCCCTGCCCCAGGCGCAGGTCATACCCTGCAAAAATCGGAACGACCATTAACCCCTGAAACACCATAGGGAATTGTTCCCGCACCATCTGAGCCAACTTGTTTGCTTTGCCTTCGTAGGAGAGTTCGGCGCCTTCAAGTTTTTCATAGTGCTCAAGCTCAGTCCTGAAGAGTTTAGCCAATTCAATGCATGGCCCAGCGGTTCCGGCAATCGCAATCGCAGAATGGGCATCCGCGGCATAGACCTTCTCGATCCGATTGCTGGCAATCTGTGACCCTTCGGTGGCTCGACGATCGCCACCCATCACCACCCCACCCTCGTATTTCAAAGCCAAAATCGTCGTGCCGGTGGGGACAGCGCGTTCAAGGTACCGCACCGACTCCGGGAATGAAGCCGATGCACCAAATTGTGGCAACACTTCAGGTCGACATTGGCGTACGTACTCGGAAAAACTGGTGCCTGCATATTCGTGAAGATCAAGTCGCATGCGAAACGTCCTGTTGTGATGAGTCGGCGAGCTTCGCAAGCAACATGGAAACGGTATCCGATGCGTCGAGTAGGTCTTTGGTAAGCTGTTCCGTACCTCGACATGGCTCAAGCAGAGGAAGTTTGGTCATGGCATCGGATGCGGTCGTAAACAGGATCGAACTCCAACTCGTCGCGTACATTTCTTTGGGAAATTTCTTCATGCATGCGGATCGAAAATAGGCTCGTGTCCCCAACGGAGCATCCATCTCCGCACGAACAATCTCTTCATCACTGACCAATCGATTCATCCGGTTTTTCCGAAGCAGGGCAAAGTACAATCCCTTTTCCGGACGGATATCATGATATTGGAAATCCATCATGCGAATACGATGGTCATCCCACCCACATCCCTTTCGGCTCATGTAGGATGTCATCATGGCGTACTTCGCCACCCAATCAAGCTCGGTCACGAGGGTCATAGGATCCCGTTCGAGTTCATTAAGAACTTGCGCCCATCGTCGTAACACGTCAGCCCGTTCCGTGTCAGTACCATCACGTGCAGCAAAGTCTTGAGCCGCATTGAGATACACACGTTGGATTTCGATGGCGGAAGAGTCCTTCCCACTCGCCAAATGCACGGGAGCAGTGACACGCAGATCTCGTGAAATGTGTTTCATCGCCCCAATCGGATCAGCCAACTCTAACGACGCAAACGATACACCAGCCGCAATCATGTCAAGCACCACTCCGGCGGTGCCAACTTTCAAGTACGTTGCCGTTTCCGACATGTTCGAATCTCCAACGATGACATGGATGCGACGGTACCTCTTGGGGTCGGCATGCGGCTCGTCACGCGTATTCATAATCGGGCGCTTGCTCATGGTATTGAGGCCGACACGGAT